>Ga0172371_10011562_pt1 | contig 11752 bp, 8 predicted proteins | sample Lak12m_FD_114543 | JGI IMG/M metagenome (GOLD analysis project Ga0172371, IMG submission 114543) | Freshwater microbial communities from Kabuno Bay, South-Kivu, Congo - kab_022012_12m | ecosystem: Environmental > Aquatic > Freshwater > Lake | place: Democratic Republic of the Congo: South-Kivu...
ATTTATATTTGAATTTTCTGAGCAATTCTTTTCTCCAGGCAACCCCGTCCTCTTTCTCCATCCCTTTTGGCTGGGTCCCACCGCTCACACCGAGAACCCCTCTCCCCTGTTCGGATTGAGCCAAGATGACTTCGAGCGGATTGGCCGTGGTACAAAAGATCGTGCAGACCTCCTGGCACATCTTCACCGCATTGAGAATATTGATGGGAAAGGCATCCTTTAACAGGATGATAAAGGTGTGGCCAGCTCCGATCCGGAAGGTATTTTCCATGGCTATTTTTTTCAGGGCTTCATCATTTCCTTCACCCCGGACGAGGCAGTGGCCAGAGGCCTCGCAGAACCCGATTCCGAATTTGGCACCGGGGACAGACCCCACCATAATTTCATAGAGGTCTTCTACGGTTTTAATGAAATGGGTTTGACCGAAGATGACATTGCATCCTTCCGGGATCTCCAATCGTTCCGTTTTCAATTCCATTTCTTGCCTCCTTTTCAATGGTTGCCCTTGAGTCATCGAATCCTCATTTTTATTTGATCGGGATGATGCGACCCCCTGTCATCTTCACGAGGTCAGAAGGGGTGAGTTTGAAGACCGCATTGGGCGTGCCGGCTGCCGCCCAGATCTCTTCATAGCGAAATAAATCTTCGTCAATGAAGATCTCCATTTTCTCAAGATGGCCAACAGGGGGAACACCACCGATCACAAAACCAGTCTTTTGACGGACAAAATCAGCATCTGCCTTGCCGAGAGGTTCAGAGATCAGTTCTTCGATTCTTTTTTCATTGATGCGATTGGGTCCACTGGCAATGACGAGAACGGGCTGATCGGTATGCCTGCCCCTAAAGAGAATGGATTTGGCGATTTGCCCGACCTGACAGCCCACTGCCTGAGCCGCCTCCGCAGAAGTGCGAGTGGTTGCCTGGAGTTCCAGTATTTGATTTTGAAAACCCAGGGCTTTCAAAACCTCCTGGACCTTCCGGGCACTCGGGCTCAATGGGGCACTCATATAAAAAATTTATTGAAATTATAAAGGGAAGTCAATGGTCAATCTCTCCTGTTCGGGGCTCTCCCTTTTTGAGAAAGTCTTTACCTCCATTCCTTCCCCATCTGTCGTAACCGTAATCCCCCCGTGCCGATCTGTCCTCAGGAGGATTGCACCCGACTGAAGATATCGTCTGATCACCTCAGGATGGGGAAGCCTGGCCCTATTTCGTTCTCCCACACTCAGGATGGCATAAAGAGGTCTCACCCTTTCGAGAAAGGCCGGGCTGCTCGATGAAGAACTTCCATGATGGGGGATTTTCAGAAGGTGAGCCTTGAGGGGGTAACCTTTTCTCACCATTCGTTCCTCTGCCTCTCTTTCAATATCTCCCGTGAGGAGCAGTACAATCTCCTTAAAACTCATTCTCATCACGAGGGACTGATTGTTGACCATGGAAGAGTCCCGGTGACTCGCCTGATAGGGAGGGGAGGCAGGTGGATTCAATATTGTTATCTCGACCCCATTGATCCTTTGAGCAGAAAAATCTTCATTGATGGTGAGACATTGAATTTTCCTCCTTTGAAGTGTTTTTTCTAACCGGAGGAAGGATTCTGAATCTCCACGGAGGCCATTTCCCCAGAACTGGCCGATGGAGAATTGAGAGGCAATAAAGTTCAGGCCTTTCAGATGGTCGGGATCAGGGTGGGTCAGGACAAGGGTGTCAATCCTTCTGATCCTTTTCTTCCATAAGAAAGGTGCAATCACATTTTTTCCGGTATCGAAGCGGTCCTCATAAAGTCCTCCTCCATCGATCAACATCCTCTTCCCTTCCGGGAATTCGATCAGGATGGAATCTCCATGTCCCACATCAATGAAGGTGATCCATAGGTCCTTCCGGAAGGAATCCTTCAGTTCCCAGTAGGCCAGATCCAGGGCAAAGACAAGGCAGACGCCGGCGAATAGATACCGGACCCTTCTCCTTCGGAGATGAACCGCCGAGAAGAGAAGAAGGTAAAAGAGGACGATTTCCAATCCCGTCGGGGTGGGGAGATAGACGGAGGCATAGGGGAGGGAAGCGAAGAGGCCCACCCCTTTAAGGAGGATCGTTACGAGGTAACCATCCAGAACGATCAGCAAAGAGGCGAGAGGATAAAGGAAGAAGGAGCAGAGAGAGGCGATGAGGCTGATTGGAACGATGAGAAAGCCAACCCAGGGGATGGCAAAAAGGTTGGTCAGAAATCCGATGAGTGAGAAACGGTTGAAATGAAGGGCCACAAAAGGTGAGGTTCCCAAAATGGCAACGGCTGTGACCACCAGGGAGATTTTCATATATCTCAGGGGAAGGCCTTTCCAGGAGGTTTCGGAGGCCAGAGGGGTTTCATCCCTCCTCAGATCCCTGAGAACCCTTGGAACCCAGTAGAGGATTGATAGCACAGCTAAAAAGGAGAGCTGAAAGGAGACATCAAAAAGGGAGGGAGGCGAGAAGAGGAGGATAAGAAAGGCGGCCAGGGCCAGGGTGTGGAGCAGATTTCTTTCTCGATCGAAAAGGATGGAGAAGAAGAAGGTGATGACCATGATGGCCGCCCGAATCACGGACATTCCTCCCCCTGCAATCAGGGTATAAAGAAGGATGCAGGGGATGGTCAGGGCTGCGGCCCATTTTTTGGCAGGAAGGGAGAGAAGAAGAAATTCCGAACGCTTCAGGAGCCAGAGGAATAAGGAGAACGAGAGGAGGGCGACGATACCAAGATGATCTCCGGAGATCGCCAGGAGATGGGCGATCCCTGTGATAATGAAGAGTTCCTTGACCTCTTCAGGGATATTCCCCTGTTCACCCAGGACAAGGGCCTGAAAGATGGAGGAGGAGGGGGGCTCTGCTTCTCTATCGAGAAAACTGCGCATGTGGTCCCTCCGGGTTTCGATCCAGAGAAGGAGGGGATTGACCAATCCCTCCCCGATTTTGACCCACCCCTTTCCTTCGGGAAGAAACCCGATGGACTCTATCCGTTTAAAGGCCAGGTATCGTTCATAGCTGAATCCGCCCGGATTATGAAATCCTCTCGGCCTGGAGAGCTTGCATTGAAATCGAAGATGATCTCCGAGATGAAAGGCATCGCCTTCTTCTTTGAGGAAGAGGAGAAGGTTCCCTTCCACAGGGATATGGCGATTGGACAAAATCACCTGATGAGATTTGATCGTCAGTTGTGTTCCATCCGGGGTGCGGTGAGGGGACTGCTGGACTGTCCCTTCGATCAGGATGGGGCCATGTCCGATGAAACGTGAGACAGGAGAGGAGGAATGGGAAGGGCGAAGATAGGGATGAATAGAGCCTACCCCCAGGAGAAAGAAGAGAAAGAGGAGGATGCAGGAGCTCCATTTTAATCTCTTCAAAATCAAGAATGAGATTCCCGAAAGGAGAAGGATCAGGAGGAAGAGGATGAATCCCGGGAAAGGGAGGGGAAGATCAAAATGGCCAAGAGAGAGGCCAGAGATATAAGCGATGAGGACAGGGATGAGGGGAAGGCGAAGGATCCTCAACATCTTCGCCTCAACGGGATCAACCTTTCATGAGCTCTTGGACAATCATCCATCGTTGAAACTGATTGGTCACTCCAAAAACCTGGGTCACTTTGGCATCTCTCATCATCCGCTCCACGGGGTAATCCTTCATATATCCGTAACCTCCGAGAATCTGGACTGCATCCGTGGTGACCTGCATGGCCACATCCGTGGCAAAGACTTTCGAGATGGCAGAATATTTTTCGCTCCCCTCCGAATGCGCATCGATCTGACGGGCCGCCTGGTAGACGAGTGCCCGGGCTGCCTCGGTATGAGTGGCCATATCGGCGATCATAAATTGAATGGCCTGAAAGGAGGAGATGGGCCTCCCGAATTGGATTCTTTCATTGGCATAGTGGGTGGCATAATCGATGGCCCCCTCGGCAAGGCCAACGGCGAGCGCACCCACTGCGGGTCCCGACCGGTGAAGCGTCTCCATGGCAATCTTCCAGCCCTCTCCTTCCTCCCCGAGGAGATTTTCCAGAGGGATTCTGCACTCATTGAGAATGAGATCGGCGGTCAGCGTCCCTCTCATCCCTATCTTTTTTTCTTTCTCGCCAAAACAAAGCCCTGGAGTTTTGTCTTCGAGGATGAATGCAGAGACTCCTTCTCTCCCTCGGTCCGGTTGAGTGAGTGCAAAGAGAGTATAGATCCGGGCGATACCTCCGTTGGTGATGAAGCATTTCCGACCATTGAGGAGATAGTCCTTTTCCTCTTTCCGAGCTGAAGTATTCATAGTGGCAAGACGGGGTCCTTCTGCTGATTCACTCAGGGCGAATGCGATGAGATCGCCCTCTTCAGCGATCCGGGTGAAGAAGCGTTCCTTTTGGGATCCATTTCCTCCCAGCTCAATGGGGAGACTGCCCATGCCCTGCGTCAGGATCAGCAGGGCCGAAGAGCCGCAGACCTTTGCGATCTCCTCAATGACCAGGCAGAAAGAGGTGATATCCCCGTTGGCCCCGCCATATTCCTCGGGCAAAAGGATGGAGAGAAGCCCCTGCTTCCCCAGGGATTCTATTAAATCCCTTGAAATTTCTCCGGATTCGTCAATTTCTGAAGCCCTGGGGCCCACGACTTTTTGAGCTGTTTTTTGAGCCAGGGTCCGGATCATCTCTCTCTCTTTATCCATTTCCCTCATGATCGTTTCCTTTAAAAAGGTTTAGAGGATCGGTGGAGAAATAATAAAATAAAGTGGGATGGATTTGCAATGAAAAAATGAAAAAAATTTGACTTTAATGAAAAAAATCATATAATTAATCGCTTAAAAATAAGTTTAGAAAGGAGGGGGAAGATGGATGCCAGGCATTAAAATTAAAGAGAGCGAGTCCTTTGAAAACGCACTCCGCCGATTCAAGAAACAGGTTGAAAAGATAGGAATTCTATCCGAAGTCCGCAAAAGGGAACATTATGAAAAACCAAGTATCAAAAGAAAGAAGAAGGCCCTGGCTGCAAAAAAGAGGGCAATGAAAAGGATGCGGAAAATTATGGAGAGAGGTTAAGGATGGGGCTGGAAGAAAGATTGGTCGAAGAGATGAAGGAAGCGATGAGGGCAAGTGACAAATTGCGGCTTTCCACCATCCGGATGGTCCGTTCATCCCTTAAAAATAAAGAGATCGATCTGAGAAGGAAGCTGGAGGATGAAGAGGTGATCCGGGTGATCCAGGGGATGGTCCGTAAAGGCGAGGAGTCCATTGAACAGTTCCAAATGGGAGGGAGGACCGACCTGGTGGAAAAGGAGAAAAAAGAGATAGAGATTTTGAAATCCTTTTTGCCTCAGCCGATCAGCCAGGAAGAATTAATTAGAGTGATCAACGAAACTATTCAAGAGACCCAGGCCACTTCCTTAAAGGATTTAGGAAAGGTGATGAAGTCCGTGATGCCAAAACTCGGGGGGAAGGCTGATGGAAGGTTGATCAACCAGCTGGTCAAAGAACGGCTTTCCCCGTAATTTCATCCTCAGACAGATGTTTGCCTTTTTCATGCTTTATGGATGATCGTTCCCTCAAGGTTTTGGAATTCTACTCCCTTTTAGACATATTGAAGTCATTTTCAGTCTCACCCCTTGGTCAAAAGCAGTGCATGGCCCTGAGACCCACCCGGGATCGTACCCTCATCGAATCCAGGCTGACCGAAGTGATGGAACTCAAAGAAATCCTGGAGAGGGGGGAAGACCTTCCCCTTCAGGGGTTGAAAGATATTGAGCCTGACCTCCAGAGGTTAGAGGTGGAGGGAGCGGTCCTCGGTGTCGAGGAGATCCTCGATATTCTAAACCAGATGAGATTATGCCGGGGCCTGAAGCGATTTTTTCTCAGCTCAAAGGCCAAAGCCCCTTGTCTTCATGAAAGGATTTCCGGGCTTTCCGACCTCAGGGCATTGGAAAAAGAGATCCTTCGGGTGATCCATCCAAAGGGTGAAATACTGGATCGGGCGAGCCCCTCGCTTTCGGAGATCCGTCATCAATTAGAGGCGGCGAGGGAGAAGGCCAAAGGAGTCCTGGAACGGCTCCTTCATCAGGAGGATCTTCAGTCCCTCTTTCAGGAACAACTCATTACCCTGAGAAACGGGAGGTATGTGCTTCTCCTTAAATCCGATTTTAAACACCGCCTGGAGGGCATTATCCACGACCAGTCCCATAGCCAGAGAAGCCTTTTCTTCGAACCCCTTCCGGTGGTCTCCATCAATAATGAGGTCTCCATTCTCACGACAGAGGAAAAAGAAGAGGAATATCGGATCCGGGAAGCCCTATCGGAAAAGATGAGAGGGGAGATGGCGTCCCTCCGGAGCGACTTTGAAATCTTGAAGGAACTGGATCTTCTCTATTCTATGGCAAGATTCTCCATCCGTCTCAGAGGGACCAGACCCGGATTGAACGAAAAGGGGAGGATCGATATAAAGAAGGCAAGAAATCCTCTTCTCGTTCTTCAGAGAGAAGGCCAGGTGGTTCCTGTCGACCTCCGGATGGGAGATGAGATAAAGACCCTCATCATCAGCGGAGCCAATGCAGGGGGAAAGACCGTGGCCCTCAAGACCCTGGGGCTTTTGATATTAATGGCCCAATCCGGTCTTCCTATCCCTGCAGAAGAGGGAAGTGAGGTGGCTCTCTTCGAAGAGGTCTTTGCCGTGATCGGCGATGAGCAGAACATTGAAGAGAACCTGAGTACCTTCTCCGCCCACCTCCTCCATGTCAATCAGATCCTGGAGAAGGCAGGGATGAGATCTCTTGTGCTTCTGGATGAGCTGGGGGTGGGAACTAACGCCTCTGAGGGATGTGCAATCGCCATGGGCTTTTTAGACCAATTCAGGGAAAGGGGATCCACAATCGCCGTCACGACCCACTTTGATGGTCTCAAGGCTTACGGATACCTTTATCCGGATGTGGAGAACGTTAAGGTCGATTTTGATGAGGAAACCACGGAGCCCCGCTATACGCTCTCCTATGGTTCCTCAGGAATGAGCAATGCCTTTCTGGTCGCTGAAAAACTGGGAGTATCCCGGGAGGTCCTCGAGAGGGCACGGGATCACAGGGAGGGAGGGGATCAGAAGATCTCCCGGACCCTGGAGTCCCTGGAGAGATTGAAGGCGGATGCGGAGGAGGAGAAGCTTCAGTTCATCCGGATGAATGAAGAGGTCAGGAAAGAGCGGCAGAGATTGAAAGAGATCCTCGATCGAATCAGGAAAGGGAGGCTGGAGATTCTTTCCCGGGTCGAAGAGAAGGCAAGGAAGGTGGCTCAGGAGATGGAAGGGGAGTTGAGGGCATGGCTACGGCGCCAAAAGGAGAAGAAGCCTCAGGACCCCATCCGGCGAAGAGAGATCCAGGAAATCAGGGAAAGGTTTTTCCCCGCCATGAAAAGGAAGGGCTCCTCCGAAGTGGCGTCCGACTTGAAGATTGGAGCTCATGTGAGGGTTGAAAGTCTGGGAAACGAAGGGAGACTCCTGAGAGTGGTCGAGCCATCGAAACGGGCTGAGGTCATGACCGATCAGGCAAGGGTGATCGTTCCCCTCTCCGACCTTAAAGTCATCGAAGGAGAGGGAAGTCAGGAGAAGCCCCTCCCGGAGGGTCAGCAACGGTCGCAGGAGATGGCCGCAGAGTTCCCACGACAATTGAACGTCATCGGCCTCACGGTTGAAGATGCACTTCCCGTGGTTGATAAATTTATCGATCAGGCGCTCTACCATGGTCTGGAAAAAGTGGATATCATCCACGGGGTGGGATCAGGGAGATTGCGTACGGCCATCGGAAAGTATCTCGGGAGCCATCGAGGAGTGAAACATTTTGCGCCCGGCGATGTCCTCAGAGGTGGAAGGGGCATCACGGTAGTGGAACTGAGGTAAAATTTCTTGGCCAATGGATTTTTTCAGGAAGAGAAGGTTTCAGAGATCCGGGATCGTTCGAGCATCCTGGAGATCGTCTCAGACTATGTGAGCCTGAAAAAGGCCGGAAAGAACTACAGAGGGCTATGCCCCTTCCATTCCGAGAAGACCCCTTCATTTATGGTGAATGAGGAGAAACAGATCTTTCACTGCTTCGGTTGCGGAGAAGGGGGGGATGTCTTTACCTTCCTGATGAAAATCGGTCATTTCTCATTCCCTCAGGCGGTCGAAGAGCTGGCCAAACGTTACGGAGTGAGGCTCCCCCGCCGTGAACCCACCGAAGCCCAGAAAAAAGAGATGGGGAAGAAGGAAACCCTTTTTCAGATTAATCGGATGGCCTCCGAGTATTATCACGATCTCCTTATTCAGAGGAAAGAGGGGGAGAAAGGAAGGAGGTACCTTTCTCAAAGAGGGATCCAGGAAAAGATCATCCGGGAATATCGATTGGGCTATGCGATCGAGCGCTGGGATGGATTGGTTCAGTATCTTCTGGGGGAAAAGGTTTCTCCTGAGCTGGCCTGGGAATTGGGCCTGATCCTTCCGAGAAAGAAGGCCGGGGATTCCGCTCGAAAAGAGGGCTGGTATGACGTTTTTCGAAACAGGATCATCTTTCCCATCTTCGATCTTCATCAGCGGGTGGTCGGATTCGGAGGAAGGCTGATCGGAGAGGGATTGCCCAAATATATCAACTCTTCGGAATCGGGGATCTATCACAAGGGTGAGATCCTTTATGGCCTCTCTGAGGCCAGGCAGTACATTTCAGAGATGGATTATGTTATCCTTGTAGAAGGGTATTTTGACCTGTTGACCCTCCATCAGTTCGGATTGAAAAACAGTGTTGCGACTCTCGGGACAGCTCTGACCCAAAAACACCTTCATCTCCTGAAGAGATATACGGAGAACGTGATCACCGTATTCGACCCCGATCAGGCGGGAACCCAGGCAACGCTCAGGGCGCTTCCTCTCCTTCTGGAGGAGGAGTTGACAGGCAAAGCGGTCCTTCTTCCCAAAGGGGAGGATCCGGATACCTTTTTGAGAAAGGGGAATCCGGAGGACTTTCGGGAGAAGGTGGCCAAGGCCACCCCCCTGATCGAATTCTTTTTTGATGGGTTGATGAAAGCCTATGATGTGAAATCGATCGATGGGAAGGTGAAGATCGCAGAAGAAGGAATGGGCCTGATCAGCAAAATCCCGGGGAAGATCCGGAGGGATTTCTATATAAAGGCCCTGGCCGAGAGGTTGGACATCCGGGAATCGGTCCTCTCCGAGATGATCCGGCCTTCTCCGAAGGATCGAGCCAGACCCTCGCCCCCCTTGAAGGATCAGGTTGCCAGGAGCCATTTTTCGAAGTCAGAGGAGATGGTGATACGTCTGATGGTTCACCATCCCGGCCTTATCCCGGTAATTTCCAGGGATGGAGTTCTCCGGGAATTTGAAAGTCCTCTCTTGAAAAGGTTAGGCTTGGGATTGGAGGATCTCTATCAGAGGAGGGGGAGGCTGGACCTCTCCGAGGCTTTAGGATCTTTTGAAGAGGAGCTTTCCGGGAAACTTCGTGAATATGCCTTTGAGGAAGGCGGTATCGGAGTAGATCGGCGGGATAGGATCTTGAGGGACTGCATCCAGAGGATTCGTCAGAGGAAGTTGAAAAGGGAGGAGAAAGAACTGCTCATAAGAATTAAAGAGGCGGAAGGAGAGGGAGGGGGGAAGGGGCTCGAGGCCCTCCTGTTGAGGCGTCAGGAAATGGCCAAGAGGGAGAGAGGTCTATGGAGAGACACCCTTCATAAAGAGTAGGGGAGAGGGAATGGCAAAAGAGTTGAAGATGAAAGAGGAGGAGGTGATGGTCTCCATCGGGGAGGAGAAGGGATTTATGAGTTTTGACGAAATGAATGAGATCCCCCCCAATGACATCGTCTCTTCCGATCAGATCGACGATGTCCTGATGATGTTTGATGAAATGGATATCGACGTGGTGGATGATCTCGAGAGGTTGAAGGTTGATGAGGAAAAGATCCTTGAGAAGGAGGAAGAAGAGGAGATAGAGATAGAGGGTTTTGGAAAGGCAACGGATCCTGTTCGAATGTACCTCCGGGAAATGGGGTCAGTCTCTCTCCTCACCCGGGAAGGGGAGGTGGAGATCGCTAAAAGGATTGAGAGCGGGAAACGGGATGTGCTCAGCATTGTCCTCAATTGCCCCATGGCCGTCAAGGAGATCCTCAATCTGGGAAACGCGATCAGGACAGGGAAGATCGAAATCCGGGAGGTCACCAGTGAACTCGATGAGGAGGAGTCGAGTCTGGAAGAGGAACAGATTCAGCAGAAGAGGGTATTAGAGCTGATCGAGAGGGTTCGGAAAACAGAGGGGAGGCTCCGTGGGCTTCAAAAGAGAAAGGAAGGATCGAAGAAACGGATTCAGACCCAGATTAAAAAGAGACAGGAAGAGATCATTGGACATCTTAAGCAGATCAATTTGAGGGATACCCAGATCAATAAGATTGTCCAGAAGATGAAACAGATGCTGAACCGGGTGGAGAAGGCTGAGAATGAGTTTAAAAAGATGGAAGAGAAGACGGGGATCTCGGTAAGAGAAGCCCGTATCTTTCTCAGGAGGCTCAAGGCGGGGACATTGAAGGAGAAGGCCCTGATCCACAGCAAGGGCTTGAGCAAGGCCGATCTTCAGGAAATGGACCGGTCCGGGAAGAATGCCCAAAGAAAGATCAACAAAGTGGAGACGGAATGCGGGCTTTCGTCCCAGAAGCTGAGGGTAGCGGTAAGGGCCATTGCCCATGGAGAGGCGAGGGCCAGGGAGGCGAAGAGCGAACTGGTCAAGGCTAACCTGAGGCTGGTTGTTTCGATTGCGAAAAAATATACCAACCGGGGACTCCAGTTTCTCGACCTCATTCAGGAGGGGAATATCGGTCTGATGAAGGCCGTGGATAAGTTTGAATACCAGCGGGGTTATAAATTCAGCACTTACGCCACGTGGTGGATTCGCCAGGCGATCACCCGGGCCATTGCGGATCAGGCCAGGACGATCCGGATCCCGGTCCATATGATCGAGACCATTAATAAGCTGATCCGTACCTCGAGATATCTTGTCCAGGAGATCGGGAGAGAACCCACGCCCGAAGAGATCGCTGAGAAGATGGAGATGCCACTGGACAAAGTCAGAAAGGTTTTGAAGATTGCCAAAGAGCCCATCTCCCTGGAGACTCCTATCGGGGAGGAGGAAGACAGCCATCTGGGTGATTTCATCGAAGATAAGGGGATGATCTCACCGATGGAGGCGGTCATTAGTTCAAATTTGTCCGATCAGACCAAGAAGGTTCTCTCCACGCTCACCCCGAGGGAGGAGAAGGTCCTGAGGATGCGGTTCGGTATCGAAGAGAAATATGACCATACCCTCGAAGAGGTGGGACAGGAATTCGATGTCACCCGTGAAAGAATCAGGCAGATTGAGGCCAAGGCGTTGCGTAAACTTCGGCATCCCAGCCGAGCCAGGAGATTGAAAAGCTTTATAGACAGCTGAGGAATTTTCACTCCGCATCCTGCGGATTCGGAGGGGTTGACACCCTTCAGGGATGGAATATAATAAGATCAAGAGGGCCCATAGCTCAGATGGAAGAGCCACCGGCTCATAACCGGAAGGTCCCTGGTTCGAACCCAGGTGGGCCCATTGGCGTAAGAGAGGGTGAGCTCCATCAAGTCATTGAAAATAAAAGAAAAACAGTCCGGCGAGTTGAACCCATGAAGAGTGTACCCCCCGGTGCACTCTTCTTTTTTGGGGTAAATCTATTGAGATAGGAGGCACCATTTGAAAGAGCAATTAGAGCTCCTCTGGA
>Ga0172371_10011563_pt1 | contig 11752 bp, 11 predicted proteins | sample Lak12m_FD_114543 | JGI IMG/M metagenome (GOLD analysis project Ga0172371, IMG submission 114543) | Freshwater microbial communities from Kabuno Bay, South-Kivu, Congo - kab_022012_12m | ecosystem: Environmental > Aquatic > Freshwater > Lake | place: Democratic Republic of the Congo: South-Kivu...
TGGTGGTCGGGTCGGCGTCGGGGGAAATATTTTCCACGGTGGCGGAAACGGTGCTTCCGTTTCCCAGAGTAACCTTCACCGGAAGGCCTTCAGAAACTTGCGCCAGTTGATCCTGATCCACAAAAAATTGAAACTTTAGCTTGTCAGTTTTGCTGACAGTGTAGAGCTGCTGACCGGCCGCGATTGAGTCGCCGACCGCGATCGACTTGCCGGTGATGTAACCGCTGATGGGACTGGTGATCTGCCGGTCGTCGAGGTCTCCCTTGAGGCCGATTTTGGCGTTCTCCAACTGAACCTCGGCGGCTTCGATTTCCCCCCGGGCGGCAATCAATTGGCTCTTTTTCACCGTTTTGGTGAGCGAGGAATTTTTCTTTTGGGTTCGATAGGCGTTGTTCAGTTTTTCGTAGGTTTTTTTGGCCGTTTTGAGCTGTTCTTCGTATAATTCCACCGATTGTTCCGCCTCTTGGACGGTGGCGCTGCGAAAGCCTTCTTCGCCCAGTCCCAAGTTGTTGCCGGTATTGTCAATTCTCACCAAGATGGCATTGGCGGCCACTTTTTGGCCCAGATCATAGTTCACTTCCTGAGCGGTGCCAGCGGCTTTGGCGGTGATTTTCACTTCCTGGTCCCCGACCACCGTGGCCGGATAGCTGATCGCCTGGGTGAGGGAAGCGCTGGCCGCGGCGCTTTGAACCGACACGCTGGTCGGCTGTTTGGGCTTTTCCGGAGTGGCGGCCGGCGGCCGTTTACTGAAAAGGTAAACCCCGAAAAATAAAGCCGCGATAGCCAGAATTATTACTCCCAAGGTTAGATATCTTCTATTCATATTATTGCAGAATACAAATTACCTCGTTAGTGTCACGAGGTTAAAAAATCACAAAGTAATTTTACCAGCAATCTTAATTTTGCCAAACTTGATTCCGCTTGTCTAAAACTCCCGCCAATGGTACAATTACTCAAAATAAATAAAATATCAAAATGAAAATTAAGTTAACCTTGGGAGCGGCGCTGGGCGCTGTTCTTATTATTTCAGGTGCTCTGAGCATCGCTGCCGCCAAAACCAAGCAGCTGTCAATCCCCAAAATCATCACCAAAAACCACTACGGTTTTCTTTCGGCCGGCAGCAATGACGCCAAGCTGATCAAGGCCTACGGTGCCCGCTGGGTTCGTCCCCATCCGGGACCTTTCCTCTGGGATAGCATCCAAAGAATCGAAAACGGCGGATACGACTTTTCCGGCAGCGACTACGCGGTAATCAAATATTCCAAAAAGAAAATCGGCATCCTGGCCACCATCTGGCCTTTTGCCGAATGGGATCAGCTCAATAAGGCTGACCCCGATGCCTGCCAAGTTTCGGATAAAGACATTTTTCTACCCAGTAGCGATGAAGCCACCGGAAAAGGCCGGACGGACTACCTACCGGAACACCGCTGCCTGCCCAACGACCTTACGGCCTATACCAACTGGGTAAAAGCCCTGGTGGAACGTTATGACGGCGACGGTCAAGGCGACATGAAAGGCCTGAAGATTCCCATTAAATACTGGGAGGTGATGAACGAGCCCGACCTCACTGGCGACGACACGCTGGATTTCTGGAAAGGCGACGAAGCGGACTACGCCACTTTGCTAACCCAGACTTACGCTGCGATTAAGTCCGCCGATCCCTCAGCTAACGTGTTGATTGCCGGCGCGGCTGGTGGCGACGACCAATTCTTGGATTTCTACCGCACCGTCTTCAACAGCTATCCGGAAACCCAAAATGCTTTCGACATTGCCAACGTCCACTGCATTTCATCCGGATTCCCCGAGAGCCTTAATGTCGAGCCCTACAAAAATATGCTCACCCAAGTGGGCTTGGCCCAAAAACCCATCTGGGTGACCGAGGCGGAGTATATTACTTCTTCCGATTACAAAGTAAACGCCGCCCAGACCAGGGGCGCCGTGAGGACCGCCCGCCAGTCGGGCGCCAGCCGCATCTTCTTCACCCGCTACGGATTCTCCGACTCCGACGACTACGGTTCCTCGGACCAATACGCCCGGAAACAGTACAAGAAGATCACCAAAATCAAATAAAATTTATTTTCCCTTGCTTTTATTTATAAAGTGGTGTAGGGTATTGAAGTTAAAAATTGTTGCACATCGATACGAATTTGTATTCTTTAGGCGCTCGCGCCGTTTCAGCTAATTAATTCTTCGTGTCGTCTGGACAATTGAATTAATTATAATTTATCAGTATGTATAATAGATCTAACCGATCGAAGTCTTCGGGTTCTGCAAGAGGTGGTCGAAAATTCGGCCGAAGAAGCTTCGGAAAAAACTTCCGTTCCAGTTTTCCCCGCAAAAGATGGAAGAACAGTCCGGCGAACAAAATAGACGTATCGAAATTTATCAAAAAAGCGACTCTCGTTGAGACGGAGGCCCAGTACGTCGCCAAAAATAAATTTTCCGATTTTCCAATCAATCGCCGGCTCAAGGATAACATCTCTCGCAGCGGGTACCGTGACCCAATGCCTATCCAGGACCAATCAATCCCCCATATTCTCAGAGGAAAGGACTTGGTTGGCATTGCCAACACCGGCACCGGGAAAACGGCCGCCATGCTCATTCCCCTGATCGACAAGGTTTTTAATAACCGGTCGGAAAAAGTCATCATCATCACCCCAACGCGTGAATTGGCCTTTCAAATTGAAGATGAATTTCGTAATCTTGCCAAGAACATGGGTATTTGGTCGGTGGTTTGTGTTGGGGGAATGAAAATTCAAAGACAAATCGCTCATCTCCAGAGAAAACCCAATTTTGTGATTGGCACCCCGGGAAGGATCAAGGATCTCGTTAATCGAAAGATTCTCGACCTCCCGGTTTTCAAAAATATCGTCTTGGATGAAGTCGACCGGATGTTCGATATGGGATTTTATAAGGAAATCAAGCAGTTACTGGATTTTCTTCCTCAAGAAAGACAGTCTTTGTTTTTTTCCGCCACCATTTCAGAAAGCATTCAAGCCCTTATTAATAAATTTCTGAAAGACCCGGTCAAAATTTCCGTAAAAACGGGAGAAACCGCCGCCAACGTGGATCAAGACATTATTAAGGTTAGGGGGCAACACAAAATTGAAGTCTTGCATGATTTGCTCATCAAAAAAGAGTTTAAGAAGGTTTTGATTTTCGGCCAGACCAAAATGGGAGTGGAGAGACTCTCCCGCAGCCTTCACGAAAGAGGCTTCAAGGCGGAATCCATTCACGGAGACAAAAACCAGCACAGGCGGCAGAAAGCCTTGGACCTATTTAAGTTTGATAGGATTAATATTCTGGTCGCGACCGATGTGGCCGCCCGAGGTTTGGACATTCCCGACGTGTCCCACGTGATTAATTTTGACCTGCCCAACACTTACGAAGATTATATCCACCGAATCGGCAGGACCGGCCGCGCCAACAAAAGCGGCCAGGCTTTAACATTTGTAGAGTAATTAACCTATGGAAATTCGCAATATCGCCATCATCGCCCACGTCGACCATGGCAAAACCACCCTCACCGACGCAATTATGCGCCAGGCGGGAATGGTGAAAGACGAGAGCGCCACCATGGATTCGGACCAACTGGAAAAGGAGCGCGGAATAACCATTTATTCCAAAAACGCTTCGGTCTTTTATCGTGGCACGAAAATCAACATCGTGGACACGCCCGGCCACGCCGATTTCGGCTCCGAGGTGGAGCGGGTATTGCGCTCGATCGACAGCGTGCTTTTGGTGGTGGACGCGCAGGAAGGCCCGATGCCGCAGACTCGATTTGTTCTCAAAAAATCGCTCGAACTGGGACTCAAACCAATCGTGGTAATCAACAAAATCGACAAGCCGGCCGCTGACCCCGACTGGACTCAAGAGAAAGTCTTCGAATTGTTTTTGGATTTGGGAGCCACCGACGAGCAGCTGGATTTTACCACTGTTTATGCCATCGGAAAGCAGGGAATAGCCAAGCTCCATTCTGACGAGGATTCGAAGGACCTCACTCCTTTGCTTGATACAATACTCGCGAATGTTAAACCGGCTTCCGGCAACACGGACGCGCCTTTCCGCTTTCAGCCGTTCAATTTGGGCTACGATAATTTTCTGGGCCGCTTGGCGGTGGGAAGAATATATGAGGGAAAAGTCCGGCCCGGGAGCAGCCTGACCCTGAAGAAACTGAACGGAGAAAATCAGACCGGCAGAATTACCAAGCTTTTCACTTTCCGCGGTCTGGAGAGGGAACAGGTTCCTGAAGCCTATGCCGGAGACATCGTGATGATTTCCGGTTTCCCCGACATTGATATTGGGGAAACCTTGTGCGACACTCCAGGTCAGGAACCCCTGCCTGCCATTGCCGTTGACGAGCCGACTATTTCTTTGAACTTTTTAGTCAACAACTCACCCTTTGCCGGGCGGGAAGGGAAGTTTGTCACCAACAAACAACTGCGGGAACGGCTGGAAAAAGAACTGGAAGTCAATGTGGGATTGAAAATTTTATTTTCGGCTGAAAGTTACAAAGTCTGTGGCCGCGGTGAACTGCACATCGCAATTCTGCTGGAGAATATGCGGAGGGAAGGGTATGAAGTGCAGGTCTCCCAGCCCCAAGTGATCCTGAAAGAGGTCGCTGGCAAAAAGATGGAACCCTTTGAAGAAGCCACCGTGGACGTGCCGGAAGCGTATTCCGGCACTGTAATTGAAAAGATGGCCAAAAGAAAAGGGGTTATGACCAACATGGAAAACACCGGGCGTCAGACCCGCATGGTTTTTGAGATTCCCACTCGCGGCCTGCTGGGCTTCCGCAGCGAATTTATCGTCGACACCAAAGGGGACGGGATTCTTTGCTCGCGGGTTATCGGCCACCGCCCGTACGTTGGCGAAATCAAGAAACGTAATGTCGGTTCGATGATCTCCATAATCGCCGGCAAAGCCCTCGGCTTCTCCTTATATAATTTGCAGGAGCGGGGAACGCTCTACATTGAGCCTGGTACGGAAGTTTATGAAGGAATGGTTATCGGCAACACCTCCAAAGGGGCCGACATGTCGGTAAATCCCACCAAAGGCAAACAACTCACCAATATGCGGGCGGCCGGATCGGACGACGCCATCCAGCTCACCCCGCCCATGCGACTGACCATTGAAAGAGGACTGGAAATTATGGCGGAAGATGAATATCTGGAAATCACGCCCCAGAGCGTCCGCCTGCGCAAACAATTTCTCACCGAGCTGGACCGAAAACGCGCCAGCCGCTCTTAGGCAAAAGCTGGCTATTGCATCCCTAGTCAATCAGGTTTATAATTAATCCGAACTTTCCAAGGTCCCAAAAATAAAAATTAAAACCAAAAAATGAACCCACTAACCAAAAAAGTTGCCGCGGCGTTGGCGCCGGTCGGGCTGGTTTTGGCATTGCCGCTTGCCACACTTGGCAAAACCATCACGGTGGACGGGGTCTTCACTGACTGGGACGACGTGACCACCTCTTTCAGCGGCACACCGTTTACCGGATCGTCCGCTGAGTTTTCCGCCAACGGAACCACCTATTATTACAATACCGCCACTGACGCCTGGCAAACAACTGACCCGGGAGGAGACACCTGCAAGGCAAACTATGATTATATGGTAGCGGTTGACTCCCTAAAAGTCACCAACGACAACAACTACCTCTACCTCCTTTGGGAGCGCGGTACTGATTTTACCGATTTTCGCTGGGACGGGGCCAGCGGCGGCAATTATTATATTTTTTCCGATCAGGCCGTTCCGGCAACCGCTCCCAACCATGAGTTTACCGACACGCCTCCTTGCGCCGGCCACGTGCTCAAAACGCCGGCCAACTTCGATCACGACTTGGTTATCAGCGTTGACACCAACAAGGACGGCTCTTATGAATACTACCTGGTAATCAATATCACTTTCCCTCAAGACACTTGGGCCAACGGCTCGATGTATGAAGCCCGGGGCTTGGTGCTCCAGGACAACGGCAACGGGGCCTATGACGGTATTTCAGGCGAAACCCTGAAGACCACTTTCGGCAATGATGGATTTGAGATTGGTATTTCCACCGCCTCCAACATCGGGGTCAAACAGGAATGGAAAATGTCAATCAACGACATTTTTACCGACTTGGGAATCAGTTGGGGCAGTTCGGCAAATATCCGCTACGAAGGCCACAGCTTGAATCCTTCCAGTACAACCGAGGTGAAAGCGTACACCTTTGCTAAGGGTAAAAAAGTGAAACTGTCGGCCAGCGTGAAAAAGAAAACCAAAAAGTCCCAAATAACACTTAAGGGCAACACGGCTAAAGGGGCCACGGTAAAAATTTTCGTCAACGGCACTGATCTGGGCACGATAAAAGTATCCGGCAAAGGCAAATTCAGCAAAAAACTCAGTCTGCAAAACGGCAGCAACACCGTCCGTATTTTCGCCAGTCACGCCAAAAAGGGAACAAAAAACATCACCAAAGCCATCACCCGAAAATAAATAATTTCTTGTTGTTTTGGGGTATAATGTTAAGGAGGGCATAATATTTTACCGTGAGCCATGCCCCAAAGAACAAAGACTCTATCCACTTTTGATTATATTTTGGGCTTAATCGTGATTTTTGGCGGAGTTTACTCGCAATATTTTATTCACGGTTTTGGGGTTTTCCCCCAATTAATTCTGGTCTACGGAATTCCCGTTCTCGCGGTCAGTTGGCTTTTGGGAAGAAAAATCGGAAGAAGGGCTTTTCACAACACGGGAAAAGGAATGGAATACGGGATGGCCTATTTTGGAATTTTTGTGGTTTTAAGCTACCTGGCGACAGTATTTCTGATCTCCCTTTTTTCCCAGGCTGACCCCGGAGCGTTGATCCCCCTAAACAAAGCACTGCCATTTAACGAAATATCCCCTGGCTTGGCCTGGATTATGGTAGCGGTGTCAATGATTCTGATCGGTCCCGCCGAAGAATATCTGTTTCGGGGATTTGTTTTCGGCGGCCTGCTTAGGATTTTCCAGGGTCGCCATTGGATTGCTTTGGCTCTCGTCTCTTCGGTTCTTTTCGCGCTGGCCCACGCTTATTACCTGATAATTTTCGGATTGGCTTCGGTGATTTTCTTCTTGGACATTGTGGCGGTGGGAATGGCCCTGGCCTTTGCTTATTATTTTTCCCGGGGAAATTTAGTGGCTCCGGCCCTGCTGCACGGTTTTTTCGACGCCACCGCATTTCTCAATGTTGCCACCGGCAGCAATATTGGACTGCTGCTGCGTCTGCTGCTGATTATTTTCGGTTTGCTGCTTGCGTTTTACCTGGCCGCCCGCTATTTGCTCTCCAGCACCGGGAACACCCAAGCTAAACAGTAAGCTAATAAGATGATTAAAAAGATACTTAAAACTGAAGCGGAGTGGCGGAAAATTCTCACTCCGGAACAGTACACAGTGATGAGAGGGAAGGGAACTGAGGCGCCGTTTTCCTGCGCTTGGAATATGGCACAACAAAAGAAAGGGATTTATCATTGCGCCGCTTGCGACCTGCCTTTGTTCCGCTCGGAAAGTATGTTTGATTCCGGCACCAAACAAGGCCACCACGGCTGGCCCAGTTATTTTGAGCCGATTAGCCAGAGGCACGTGGAAGAGCGGCCGGATAGTTCCTTTGGAATGAAGCGGACGGAAGTGACTTGCGCCCGCTGCGGCTCGCATCTGGGCCACGTTTTCCCGGACGGCCCGCCGCCAACAGGGGAAAGATACTGCATAAACTCGGTAGCCCTAAACTTTAAAGCCAAAAAAGATGAAAAAGAATAATTTTGAAACTGCGGTTTTGGGCGGAGGCTGTTTTTGGTGCTTGGACGCAGCGTACTCTCGGATCAAGGGAGTAAAATCCGTGATTTCGGGTTATGCCGGCGGAGCCAAAGAAAATCCCACCTACGAACAAGTGTCAATGGGAAATACCGGCCACGCCGAGGTGGTTAGAGTTGAGTATGATCCGAGGATCATCAGCTACGAGGATATCCTGAATATATTTTTTGCGGTTCACGATCCGACCACCCTCAATCGGCAGGGTAATGATATCGGCCCACAGTACCGCTCAATTATATTGTGCGACACTCAAGAGAGTCTGGACCAGACTAGAGAATTTATAAAAAAATTAAAAAAAGAAAAAATCTTTTCCAATCCAATTGTCACCGAAGTGAAAATTCTGGAAAAATTTTATCCCGCTGAAGATTATCACCAAAAATATTTTGAAAAAAATCCCGAGCTTGCTTACTGCCAAATCGTCATTTCACCCAAACTCAGCAAACTCCGCCAAAAATTCAGCCATCTGCTCAAAAACCCCTAGAAAATATATGCTAGAATTTAAAAACAGATTTTTATCACTTCGCCAAAATATGAAAAGAATAAAAAGATTTTTGAAGATCTTGGGCCCGGGCATTATCACGGGGGCTTCCGACGACGATTCGTCGGGAGTAGTAACCTATTCGCAAACCGGCGCCTTGTTCGGCTTCTCCCAGCTTTGGACGGCTTTGTTTTCTTTCCCTTTTATGACGGTCCTTCAGGAAATGTGCGGCCGCATCGGACTGGTAACCGGCAAAGGCCTGGCTTCGATCATCAAAGAAAACTATTCGAAGAAAGTCCTGTACTTAATGGTAACATTGTTGGTAGCCGCCAACATTTTCAATATTGGCGCCGACTTGAGCGCCATGGCGGCGACCTTAAAGTTGCTCTTCGGCCTCCATTTTGTCTTATGGCTGGCGGCCGTGGCAGTTCTAATTATTGCTTTGCAAGTTTTTATTCCTTATAAAACTTACGCCAGGATTTTGAAATATCTCACGCTTTCGCTGCTGGCTTATGTGCTCACTGCTTTTGCCGTCCACCAAGACTGGCTGAGCATCTTGCGTCACACGGTGACTCCGCGGTTTTCTTTCCAAAAAGATTACCTGCTCAACATCGTGGCTATCCTGGGCACCACCATTTCGCCCTACCTGTTTTTCTGGCAGGCCAGCGAGGAAGTCGAGGAGGAGGTTCGCAAGCACCGCCTAAGCTGCATGGGCGGGTCAAAAGCCCCTGAGATAAAATGCCGGGACGTGCGGGATTTGCGCATCGACACGGTCATCGGGATGCTTTTGTCCAATCTGATAATGTTCTTTATTATTGTCACCACCGCCTCGACATTGGGAGCGCACGGAATCTCCGACATTCAGACGGCCGATCAAGCGGCCGAAGCTTTGCGTCCGCTGGCCGGTAATTTTGCTTATTTATTGTTTACTTTGGGGATTGTCGGTACCGGACTGTTGGCTGTTCCCATTCTGGCCGGCTCGGCTTCTTACGCCTTATCGGAAGTTTTCGGCTGGAAAGAAGGGCTGTACCGCAAGTTCGGCCAGGCCCACGGTTTTTACGGAATAATCGTGGCCACCATTCTAGTCGGTTTATTGATTAATATCACCCCCATTCCGCCTTTTAAGTTACTCTATTACACCGCGGCTTTCAACGGAATTTGCGCCCCGCCCTTGATGGTGGTGATTATGTTCATCGGCCGCAACAAAAAAATTATGGGTGAGCACGTCAATTCGGCTTTTTCAAATGTTATGGGTTGGATAATCACAGTGTTAATGGCCTTCTGCGCCTTGGCCCTGATCATCGCAAGCCTCATCGGCTGATTAAACAAATCCTTATTTCCGGGTCATAATATATATGGAAAGGGGGTGATTAAGATGGATAAAGTAGTACACTTTGAAATTCCCGCCGGAGACTTGGAGCGGGCCAAAGCTTTCTACAAAGACATTTTCGGCTGGAAAATTGAGGATGTCCCCAACATGGACTACATGATGCTCTACACTACTGAGGTGGACGATAAGATGATGGCAAAAGAGCCGGGTGCGATTAATGGCGGTATGTGGAAGAAAGAAAAGGGCGATGAAAAGCTGGTTTTAGTGATTATGGTCAACTCGGTAGATGATTATATGAAGAAGATCGAGGGTATGGGCGGCAAAATGATGACCAAGAAAGAGAAAGTGGGGGATATGGGCTATTACGCCAAATTTTCCGATCCCGAAGGCAACGTGCTGGGAATCTGGGAAAACATTAAACCAATGTAAATTACCTCATTATATTCGATAAACGCTGGCAAAAAAGCTGGCGTTTATCTTTGTAGATTTGACAGCTTCCATTTTCAAATATTTAATAAAACTATAAGATTGGTTGAACAAGTAAACAAATAAATTTAAGCAATGCAACTGTTAACCAAAAAAGAGGAGGTCGTGCTCCGAACCATCAAAAACTACCTCGCCGACCAGGGGAAAATGCCGACTATACGTGAAATTCACCGGCGGGTGCGGAAGTCGGGTTTGAAAGTAAAAAGTTTAGGCAGTATTTTTTTGTATCTTCGTTCACTCGAAGATAAGGGATTTATTAATCGCAGTTCCGAAGATCGGGGAATTAAAATTCTCAGTGACAGCCAGAAAAAGTTTGTCAGTATTCCGATCCTCGGAACCGCTAACGCCGGCAGCCCCACTTTTTTCGCCGAGCAGAACGTGGAAGGCTATCTCAAGCTCTCCCGCCGCCTAATTCCCAAGAAAATTACCGACTTCATCTTCGCCATTGAGGTTTTCGGCGATTCGATGGATCAGGCAGAAATATACGACAAAAAGATCAAAAATGGCGACTACGTGCTGGTAGACTCCCAACATAAGGACTACCGTGACGGGGACAAGGTTCTGGCCACTATCGACGGCCTAGCCACTATTAAGAACTTTTTTAAGGTGGATAGCGATACCATTGGTCTCTTCCCTCAATCTTCTAATAAAACCCACAAACCAATTTATCTCACTCCCGAAGACAATTTCATCATCAACGGCAAAATCATCGACGTCCTCAAAACCCCTGCCTCCGTGAGAGTATAGCCATCTCCGGGAAAAAATGCTAAAATAAGACAGAATAATTAATCCTCAAATAAAATATTTGGAGCCTTCAATAATTTGTGATTTAATTATAAGTACCAGTTCCAATTTATAAATAAAACAAAAACTAAACCAACAATCATGGACGAAAAAAATAATCTCACCGCGCCGGAGAAAAAGCCGAATGGCCCCAAGAACCCCGCCACTCCGATCAATTCTTTTTCTCCCGCTCCCGATCCGATTAAATTTTCCTCCCCTTTCTCCCCCACCGAGCAAAATAAACCCGAATCGACCCCTAAAAATCCAGTCGACTCTTTACCGAAAACCGATCCGGTAAAAGACTCATCGCTTAATTTCAAAACCGATGCTTCGGGTATTTCAGCCACCGAAAACCCCAGTTTGGATTCGATCAAAACTGAGGCGGCTCCGGCCGAGAAAAAAACCGGCTCTGGAATTTATATCGCCATTGCGATTATCCTGGCCATCGCCGCTTCCATCATCACCGGCGTGTTGGTCTACTCCTGGCAATCCTCGCTCCGGGATCCTCTGCAAAAAGAAAATGCCTTACTGAAAAGCCAAGCAGGCAACCTTCAGAGCCAAGTTGAGACGCTGACCAAAGACAAGGCCGAACTGCAAAATGAACTGAACAATATCCCGGCACCGACCGCTCCCACAGAAACTCCCGGAGCCCCTGCAACCCCCAGTAGCCCAGCTCCTGAGACCGAGACACCACCAACTCCCGAAACCCAGTCTCAACCGGTTTCCTCCGACACGACTTCACCCACCACCGCTCCCACCCCCCACCCCCGTCAATAAGCCAACAAAATAATTATTCTTAAAGAAACAAAAAATGAATTGCGTCAAATGCGGAGACGCCCTGGAAGCGGGAA
>Ga0172371_10011565_pt1 | contig 11752 bp, 11 predicted proteins | sample Lak12m_FD_114543 | JGI IMG/M metagenome (GOLD analysis project Ga0172371, IMG submission 114543) | Freshwater microbial communities from Kabuno Bay, South-Kivu, Congo - kab_022012_12m | ecosystem: Environmental > Aquatic > Freshwater > Lake | place: Democratic Republic of the Congo: South-Kivu...
AGGCCATTTTCGACAAGCCCACGCGGGCGAATATTCGTTTTGCCGATATTGAGGCCCTGGTGCTAACAATGGGCGGGGAAGTTGTAGAGCGCGAGGGATCGAGAGTGCGTATCACACTTTGTGGCGAGGAGTGGAGGCCGCATCGCCCACACCCAGGCAAGGAGGCCAAGAAATATCAGGTGGAAGAATTCCGCGAACTGCTGGAGCGGATAGGAGAAAAGCCATGAATACCATGAACTACCGAGGATACACTTCCCGCATCGAGTTTGACGAACGGGACAATATTTTTGTTGGCCGTGTGCTTGGCATACGAACCATAATCAGCTTCCACGGTGAAACGGTTGCTGAGCTGCATACCGCTTTTAAGGAATCCATGGATGATTATTTGAAGGATTGCGAAGAGCGGGGATTAACCCCGGAAAAACCTGCGTCGGGAAAACTCATGTTGCGTGTCCCCCCGGAGGTGCATGGCGCAGCGCTGGTGGCTGCACAATCGGCAGGGATGAGCTTGAATGCATGGGCGACGCAGGCATTGCGAGAAGCCGCCCATGCCTAAAATGCGCAGGCAAGGGATAGGGGACAACGCCGGTTCTAAGACAACTTAGCATGGATGCGGCTCGTGCCTCACCGCATCCTACAGGCTGATATCCCCACATTTTTTGACATCGCCTCACGATATCCTACGGGCTTGCGCTGTGATCTCTACACGAAAAAAGGGGCGTGGTTGGAGGTGAAGATCGGCGGATCGCGCTGTAGGATCGGGGCGATGGCCGGGTGGCGCTTGAACTCCTGCTCGAGAAAGCGGCGGACCTCCGGGCGCGACCAGCCTTTAGGGTGGGCGAAGTCGCTATACAGGGAGAGATCGCCCTCGTAGAAGGCGCTTGTCGCCAGCGATGCGGCTTCCGGGCTGCCGATGGGCATGTTGAAGATGGCCAGATTGAGAAAGGTGATCGCCCGGTGATGCCGGGCCACGAAGGCCATGGTCCGCCGCGCCTCGCGCAGGGACTCGGCCGGAGTGCCGAACAGGAGATAGACATAGGTGGCGATCCCGGCCGCGGCCAGGGCTTGGAGAACCTTTTCGATAAGAACCAGGTCCTGGCCCTTGTCCATGGCATCAAGGACCGACTGATCGCCGGACTCGAGGCCGAGCTTGAGCAGGCGGCAGCCGGAGAGGCGCAGAGCCCGGCAGAAATCGGCCTCGGCCAGCAGGGGGCTAAGCCGGGCAAAACCGTACCAATCAAAGCCCGGCGGCGCGGTGGCCAAGGCCTGCATCAGGGCCGGACTCACCGCGTTGTCAAGCAAATGAAGCAGCCGGGGCTGGGCAGGGCGGACGGCGGCCGCGATCTCGGCGATCTCCGCCAGGGCCGTGGCCGGAGGAATCTGCCGGTATGGGTTGCCCTCGGCCTTTTCCGGGCAGAAGAGGCAGCGGTTCCAGTAGCAGCCGGACGAGGCGGCATAGGGCAAAATGAGGCCGGGGGCCAGGTAGTCGCTCAGGGGCAGGCCGGTATAGGATGGGCTCTGCATCCGGGCGAAAGAAAATTCGCCGCCCAGCAGGCGGACCAGGGCTTCTTCGCCGGGACCGGCCAGGCAATGGGCGATCAGGCCGGCAAAGGGATCGCGCCAGGCCGGGTTGCGCAGCCAGGAGGTGACCAGGCCGCCGCCCAGGACGATGGGGAGCGAGGGGTAGTTTTTTTTGATGAAGCCGGCCATGGCGAAGGTGGTGGGGGCCTGGCTCAGATAGTTGAGAGAAAGCCCGACCATGGCCGGATTGCTCTTCTCGATGAGGCTTAAGAGCCGGTCCGCGAAATAGGGGAAGAAGATATTCGCTTCCGGGATTTCGGCGGCCCGGAGAAGGTCCGCGCTTTTCAGCGGGGAAAACCCGTTATCCTGCCCGTTATCCTGCCCGTTATCCTGCCCGTCATCCTGCCCGTCATCTTGCCCGTCATCTTGATAGTTGCCCAGACTGAGCGAGATCCGCCGCTTGCGGCCGCCGAGCGCGAAGAGGCGGTTGACATCCGCCACCGCCCGCCGGTAACGGGCCAGGCTGGCATACAGCTCAGGGCTGCGCAGGGCGGCGAGATTGCCGGCAAGATTTTTTGCCGCGCGCCGGGACCAGGCATCATGGGCCACGACCGGCCTGGCCAGCAAAAAGAGCTGACCTTCGAGATTGGCGTCCAACAGGGTGCAGGGCAGACCGTGCCCGCGGAGCGCCCCGGCCAGGCGGGCAATCCCGGCCGGCGCTTCGCAGGCTTTGGCGACAGGGGGGTAGATGAGCAGCATGGGGCTGAAGATACCCGATGCCGGAGGGGAATGCCATCGGCAAAGCTGATGGGCGGCTTAGACGGGCAAACCCGTAAAACCGGGACAGCCCCCGTGCGGGCGAGCAACACCGTAAACCCGGGACAGTCCCCATGCGGGGACAGTCCCGGGTTTACTCCGGGTTTGCTGGTTTACTCCGGGTTTGCTAAACAAAAAGTAACGATTCAGCAGGGCCGTAGCTGCGCGAAAGAGGCCTGCGAAGTGTGCCGGCGCACACGAGCAGGCCGATGACAAAGCAGATGCGGCGCTGCTGGATCGTTACGAAGCGGTTTGCAGATGGCAGACCAGAACCGGGCAATCGCTGTAGCCGATCACCCTTTCGGTGACGCTGCCCATCAACAGCCGGGTCAGCCCCTTGCGGCCGTGCGAGCCCATGACGATCAGGGTGGCGGGAAGTTCCCCGGCCAGTTCGGTGATCGCCTGATGGGGTTCGCCCTCGCGCACGAAAAGCTCGTTTTGCACCCCCAGGTCCCCGGCCCATTTGCGGACCTTGTCCAAAACCTTGTCCGCCTCCTGATAGAGCTCTTTCATCTCTTTCTGACCCAGGGCGTAGAATTCGTCGTTGGTGTAAACCACTGAAACCGCGTTGAGTTTGCCATGGCGCTCCTGGGCGATCTCCAGGGCCCGGGCCAGGGCGTTGTCGCAGTAAGCGGAGCCGTCGGTGGCCAGGAGGATATTCTCCCAGGACAACTCGCCGCCTTCCTGGACCACCAGGACATCCTTGCCGGTGTGCCCGATGACCCGGGCGGTGACGCTGCCCATCAGGCCCCTTTCCACCGTGCCCTTGCCCCGGCGGCCCATGACGATCAGGTCGCAGTTTTCCTCCTCGGCCACCCGGACGATGCGCTCGTAAGGCTCGCCCTGCTCCAGGTTGGTCAGAATGTGAACCCCTTCCCGGTCCGCGAGCTGCCGGGCCTCGGCCAAAAGATCCTCCCCCGGCCCGGCGATGGTTTCCTTGATGTTAGACACCCCGATCAGGTCCAGGTCGCCATCGTAGGCCGGAACCACAGCCAGGACCTTGATCCAGCTCTTGTCCTCCCTATACATCCGGCCGGCCAGGGAAAGGGCGTTTTTGGCCGAGGGGGAGCCATCGTAGGCCACGAGAATCTTCCGGTATTTAGCCATGCTGCACTCCTTCGGCCAGGGCCTTCTGGCTCTTGCGGTCCGCGCTTATCCCCTTGATCATGGCCACGACGATGATGAGCCCCGCCGAGCCCAGGGCCGCGACCAGGGCCCAGAAGCTCAGCCCTTCGAGCAGAGCCAAAGCGCCGGGATCAAGCGGGCTGATCAGCTCCAGGTCGGCCAGGTAGCCGGGAACCTTGGCCCCGCGGCTCACCGCGACGATGAGCATGGTGGTGGCCATGACCACCTTGATGATGTAGTCCTTGACATAGGTGGTGCCAATCGCGCCGAGCTGAACGCCGATGAGCGAGGTGGCCAAAAGCAGCAGGGCGAGGCGAATGTCAATCAGCCCGGAAATCCCCCACTGAACCGAGCCCCAGAAGCCCATGACAAAGGCGATGATCAGCTCGGTGGCGCTGGCGACCACGGCGGAGGCGCCGAGGACATAGATCATTCCGGGAACCCCGATGAAGCCGCCCACCGCGATGGTCGCGGCGAGCATTCCGGTAAAGAGGCCGATGGGGATGGTAATCCAGGCGGAGATGGTTATCTTGGCGGTCTTGAAATGCATCATCGGCGGGAGGTTGATCTTCTGCATCTTAATGGCAAGCTTGCCCACCGTTTCCTTGCCGCCGCCCTTAGCCAACTTGTAGGCGTCGCTGAACACATAGCCGCCGACAAAGATGAGAACCACCATGTACACCGCGCTGATGTAGAGGTTGGAGCCCGCGCCCCCGAACTGGGCCAGGATGTATTTCTGAATCTTGATCCCGATCTGCACCCCGATGATCGCGGTAATCGCCATGACCAGGCCGAGCTTGATGTCGGCCTGCCCGTACTTCCAGCGCTTATAGGCCCCGACCATCGCCTTGGGGAACTTGTGGCACATGTTGCTGGCCACGGCCACCGCCCCTGGCACCCCCAGGGACATCATCGCCGGGGTCATGACAAAGGCGCCGCCCGAGCCGATGAAGCCCGAGAGCAGGCCGCCGATGGCGCCGATGAGCAACAGGGCAAAAAGTTTGTCCGTAGTCATGTCCAGAAACATGATCTCGATATCCTTCATCACCTTGCCGCTTTCGGCATGCTTGTCCAGGTTGACCAGGACCTTGCGGTCAAGCTGCATCTCCTCGGGCTGCATGTTTTCATTAAGGCTCAAGGTGACGATTTCCCTGGTGCCGTCTTTTTCAAAAGTGACGGTGCGCTCCGCGGCGTTCACCGCGGTGATCTTGCCCTTGAGCATGTCCTTGGAGGGCCCTTCCCCGGCGGCCAGAACCTGGCTTGCGGAAAAGGACAGGGGAAGCAGGGCGAACAGCATGACCAGCAGTAACTTCTTCATGGTTGGCAAATCTCCTGTGCAGACTGAGTTGATCGAAAACGATACGACCGCTTATTACTTTTTGGCCTCAAGGCCAAGCACGCTCAGCAGATTGCTGCCGAAGGCCCCGTGGATGAAGGAGAAGAAAAAGGCAACGCCCACCGGATACGCCCAGCGCCAGCCGCCCATGGTGAAGAGCTCGGTGATCAGCTTTTCGTTGGTGAACAGCACGACATAGGCGGAAATCGAGATGGCGCCGAAGATCGCGGTGTTGAGGTATGGCTTGCTTTTCTTCTTAACCGGGTGATGGGCATGGCCGGCGGCGGGCCGCTCCTCCAGAATCCGGCGGGCGGTTTCGTGTTCGCCGGCCTCGGCAAAGGCCACGGCCGACATGTTTTTGTCGAAGGTTGTCATTGGCTCTCCTTTCTGAATGAATGAAAAAGGTTATGAGAAAATCCTCAGCTCCTGGCCGTGCCGGTGTAAGACACCACCGGGCAGTGCAGGATCTGAAACTTGGCAAGCATTCTTTCCTTGGCTTTGCGGCAGGTTGCCCCGCCCGGCTCCAAAGCGTCGAAAACCACGCAGAGCAAGTCCCGCCGGCCGGCGGCCTGACGGACAAGCTCGTCGGCCAGGCAGCCGGGGCCGCTGACCGGACGGTAAAGCACCCCTTTTTCCTGCAAACTCGTGTTCAGGGCGACGAGACTCTCCTTTCCCCCGGCCAGGCCGGCTTCGGCCTCGTCATCCGGCAGGCGAAGCAGGTGGAGGATCTCCAAGCCGCCGCCAAGGCGTTGGCAGAGATGCAGGGCATAGTTGATCGTCCGGGCCGCGATCTCCGGCTTGTCGGTGCCGAGCAGCACCCGCTTGCGGGCGTTCTTGCCCGTGGCCAGGAACTGACGGGCGGCCTCGAATTCGCCGGCCTCGGCAAAGGTCGCCGCAGTCAAGGCTGCTTCAAGTTTTTTGCCCAGATCGCGCAGCATGCCCATGGTCCGGTTCCGGATGCGCGGTTCAGCGGCTCTGTACCTGAGGCATGGCCACGGTCAGATCAAAGGATTTTTGGCCGGTTCCGGAAGACTCCGGCCCATCGAGAAAGGTCAGGGCAATTTTCGCTTCCCCGGCCTCGGCAAAGGTGATGGCGGTGAACAACCGCTCGAACTTGGCGATGAAAGATTTCATGGTGTGCTCTCTCCAGATTAAGATTCCAGGCAAAGGAAGACAGGTTTGCAGCGCGCTTTGTGCCTGTTGCCATGAGCAACATGCGTGCCAAGCGGGAGATTTTGCAACTTTATCAGTGATTACAGGATGATATACATGGTGTTCTGGAATGGAATTATCGTTGCATATTTGCAACGCCGGTCATCGCTGAAAAATAATTATTCAGTGATACCGGAAAGATAAGCTGATGTTGCATGCTTAAATTGCATGTTGCCAAATGCAACTGCTGGACTTTGTCCTGGCAGAGGGGTAAGGTGGCCTCGGAAAGAGGGGGCGCCCTGGCCTTTTACCGCCCGCCTCCACCCTGGCCACGATGTCCACCCTTGTATCCGGTCACTGGGTACACTAAAGCTCAAGTTGAGCAGCTTGCCTGCTCAAGGGTGTAAAAATACGGAGAAAGCCACTGAACAAGCGGTCACAGAGTGCCGCAGATTGCGGCACTCTGTGACCGCTTGTTCACCATTCACTAAAAAAGGCGGCTAATGTTCCAGTTTGGAATCCGCAAAAAGATCACCTACGGCTTCTACCTGCTCCTGGTGCTGATGGTGGGCTCCGCGATCCTCACCTTTTTGATCGTTAAGAAGGTGGAAGAGCAGGTGGCCTCGGGCGAAGTCATCGAGGATTTTTTCAATACCACCCTGGAGCTGCGCCGTTTCGAGAAGAACTATTTCCTCTATCGCCAGGAAAAGGATTTCGAGGAAAACCAACTCTACCTGGGCAAGCTGCGCGATCTTCTCGCGGACAACGCCGCGTCCCTGGCCCAGGTGGTCCCGGCCCGAAGCCTGACCCGGTTGCGCGAAATTCTCACCCTTTACCAAGGAAGGATTGACCGCCTGCACGCCCACTACCTGGGGGCTGATTCGGGAGGCAACGGGGAGGAGAACAGCCAGGAAGGGATAGAGGAGCAGTTACGCGCGGCCGGAAAGGAGCTCACCGAATTCGGGGAGAAAACCCGGGAGGCGGTGAAAAGGGAGATCAAAACCCTGCTCAGGACCACCCAGCGCATTCTTTTTGCCTCCATGCTCTGCCTGCTGGTCTCGGCCCTGACCATCGCCACGCTTCTCGGAAGAAAGGTGGTCAATTCCTTAAAGATTCTCGAGGGATACACAAATCGCATTTCCCAGGGCGAATTTGTCGAGGTGGCGGTGGGCGACGGCGAGCAGGAGATCCGCTCGCTGCTCACCGCCTTCAACCGGATGAGCAAGGAACTGTGGCTGCGTCAGCATCAACTGGTCCAGTCGGAGAAGCTCGCCGCCCTCGGCACCCTGCTTTCCGGGGTGGCCCACGAGCTGAACAATCCGCTTTCCAACATCTCCACCTCGGCCCAGATCCTCAAGGAAGAGCTTGCCGAGGACAATCCGGAATTCAAGCAGACCCTGATCGGCCAGATCGAGACCCAGGCGGACAAGGCCCGGGACATCGTCCGCACCCTGCTCGAATTTTCCCGGATCAGGGAGGTCAAAAAGGAGACGCTGCCACTACGAAAACTGGTGGAGGAGAGCATCCTCCTCATCCGGGGGCAGACCCCGGCGGAGGTGGCCATCAGCGTGGATATCCCGGACGACTTGCAGGTGATGGTTGACAAACAGCGGATGCAACAGGTTTTTCTCAACCTGATCAAAAACGGCATGGACGCGGTGGGAGGCCAGGGGCATCTCTGGATTTCCGCCACCGGCACCGGCTACGGCACCGGGCTCGACGAGGTGGAAATCCTCATCGAGGACGACGGGCCCGGCATCGAACCGGAACACCTCAAGCGGATATTCGACCCTTTTTTCACCACCAAGGATGTCGGCCACGGATCGGGCCTGGGGCTGTTCATCGTCCATGACATCATCGAGTGGCACGGCGGCTCCATCAGCGTGGAAAGCCGACCGGGCCTCGGCACCACCTTCATCATCTGGCTGCCGGGCAACTGCCCGGTTTCGCCCGAAGCAGGCAGCGACATTTCCGGGGGGACGGCAGAACCATGAACAGCAACGAGGAAAGCGCAAGAATCCTGGTGGTTGACGACGAGGAAATCGCCCTCAACAACCTCAAGCATGTGTTGAAGAAAGAAGGCTACGAGGTAACCGCCTCCCAGAGCGGCTCCCGGGCTCTCCATCTGCTGGAGGAAAATCTCTTCGATCTGGTCCTGACCGACCTGAAGATGGAAAAGGTCGGGGGCATGCAGATCCTCAAAAAAGCGAAGGAGCTTTATCCCGACACCGAGGTGATCATGATCACCGGCTACGCCACGGTTGATTCGGCCATCGAGGCCATGAAGGGCGGGGCCTACCATTATATCGCCAAGCCCTACAAGCTGGACGAGGTTCGCAAGGTGGTGCGGGAGGCTCTGGAGAAAACCGGGCTCAAGCGGGAGAACAGCCGCCTCCGGGAGCGGCTCGGGGTTCTCCGGGAAGACGGGCCGATCATCACCGACAATCCGAAGATGAAAAAACTGCTCGCCACCGCGGCCCAGGTCGCGGCCACGGACAGCAATATCGTGATCTGCGGCGAATCCGGCACCGGCAAGGAGCTGATGGCCCGCTTCATCCATGGCGCGAGCCCCCGGCGCAAGGGGCCGCTGCTTTCGGTCAACTGCGGGGCCTTTCAGGAAGAGCTGTTGGCCAACGAGCTTTTCGGCCACGAAAGGGGGGCCTTCACCGGGGCGGCGGAAACGAAGAAAGGGCTGGTGGAGATGGCCGACAACGGCACCCTCTTCCTCGACGAGATCACCGAAATGTCGCCGGCCATGCAGGTCAAGCTCCTGCGGGTGATCCAGGAAAAAGAGGTCATGCGCCTGGGCGGGGTTGCGCCGATCAAGGTCAATGTCCGTTTTCTCGCCGCCACCAACCGTAATCTGCCGGAAGAAGTCAAGCTGGGCCATTTCCGCCAGGACCTCTTTTTCCGGATCAATGTGGTGGCCCTCAATATCCCGCCGCTCGCCGAGCGCAAGGATGACCTGCCCCTGCTGGTTCAGTTTTTCCTACGGAAATACGGGGTGTTGATGCACAAGGAAGTGCGCAATGTCGAGCCGGAGGTGATGGATATTCTGATGCGGTACGATTTCCCCGGCAATGTCCGGGAGCTCGAAAACATCGTCGAGCGCGGGGTGGCCCTGGCCGGCTTCGACACCATCGAGGCGGCGCACCTGCCCGAAGACCTGCGTGGCGCCGGTTTCCAGACCTTCCGGCGGAAAAGCGGGGCCATCCCCAGCCTGGCCGATCAGGAACGGGCGTATATCGAATGGGTGCTGAAAGAGCACGGGGAGAACAAGACCCTGGCGGCCCAGGCCCTGGGGATTGACCGGGTTTCTCTCTGGCGCAAGATCAAGAAGTACGAGCTGGAGGATTGAGAGCTTATCCACAAATAAGCTCTAAGCTTCCGGGTCAGCCGTTTTCCCCGGCCTCTTGCCGGAGAGGGGCGACAAGGCCGGCGGCGCTGCCCAGTCGGCGGACCAGCTCGATGAAGTGATGGGGCAGGGGCAGATCCCGTCCCGCGAGGAGAACCTTAAGTTCCTGGGCCCGGCGGAGAGCGGCGGTGCTGTCCAGACCCTCCTGGTGGTCGCAGAGGGCCTGGATGCGGAGGGCGTCGGTGACCGGGATGCAGAGCTCGCCGAGCATCCCGGCCAGGGCCGCCTGTTCGCGGGCCATAAGCTCGGGATGTTCGCGGGCAAAGGGGTTGTCGGCAACCGATGGATCAAAGAGGCTGCCGAGCAGAGCCCCGGCAAGCCGGGCGGAAAAGACCGCCTCCCGCTCGGGGTAGCGGCCGGCCAGCTCTTCTTTCAGCTTCCTGAAACAGAGCATCTTGACGATTTCCACCCCCTCGCGGAGGATGGAGATCAATCGCAAGCGATCAGATGGCGCCGCTTGTTCCGAAGATTTTTCCCGCCCCATGCCGTACCCCTTACTCCAGGCGGCAGGCTACTGTTCCTGCTGCTGCTCAGCCTGCTGCTTCCTGGAGTTCTCGTACAGGGCCAGGAAGTTGATCGGCTCCATGAGGAAGGGAACAAAGCCGCCGTCCACCGAGACCTGGCTGATGATCTGCCGGGTGAAGGGGAAAAGGAGGGAGGCGCACTCCACGGCCAGGACCGCGGGCAGGTGTTCGGCCGGGATGTTTTTAAGCAAAAATACCCCGGCGTGCTCGATCTCGATGATGAACATCACCTTGCCGTTGTCGCTGTTGGTCACCGTGGCGGTGATGGACAGGCTGACTTCGTAGTGGTCATCCGCTTCGAGCTTGCGGTTTTTGAGCCCCAGATTCACCTCGACCCGCGGCTCGTTGCCGGCAAGGAAGACCTCGGGCGCCTCGGGGTTTTCAAAGGAGAGATCCTTGAGGTACATCTTCTGCAAGCGGAAAATGGGGGCCTGCGGGGCCTGGGCTTCGGTGTTGTTTTCTTCGCTCATGGGCTGATTCCTTGTGGTTGTCGGAGGTTCTATTTCTCAGCGGGACACCCATCCTTTATAATGGAATATCCCGAAACTGCAAGACGCTCTTTTCTTCCTCTCGCCATCACACTCTGCTTCTTGACTTTGTTTCATGCCAAAGCTATGATCGTTTTCATGGCAACCATAACCTTCGATACCCTGAAATTCGTAGAACGACTCGAAAAATCCGGAGTTTCCCGCGAACAGGCCAAGGCCATCGCCGACGCTTACCGCGAGGCATCCGGGGAAGCGTCCCTCCTTACCATGAAAGACCTCCAGCTAGAACTGGCGCCCATCCGCGCAGACTTAACCCTGGTCAAGTGGATGCTCGGTCTTCTCCTCGGCGGAGTCATCGCCCTGTTGCTCAAGTCTTTCTTTCCGATCTGATCGTCAGCTTCTTCTCTTTTTTCCTTGCGCCTTGCGCCTTTCCCTTCTCCAGTATCTCCCGCAAAAATTCCCCGGTGTGCGAGGCCGCGACCCTGGCCACCTCCTCCGGGGTCCCCCTGGCCACGATGGTCCCGCCCGCGTCCCCGCCTTCGGGGCCCAAATCAATGACGAAATCGGCGGTCTTGATCACATCGAGATTGTGCTCGATGATCACCACGGTGTTGCCGCTGTCCACCAGGCGGTTCAGGACATGAAGGAGATGGCTGATGTCGGCCGGGTGCAGGCCGGTGGTCGGCTCGTCCAGGATGTAGAGGGTACGGCCGGTGCTTTTTTTGCTCAGTTCCCGGGCCAGTTTGATCCGCTGCGCCTCGCCGCCCGAGAGGGTCACCGAGGACTGGCCCAGGCTCAGATAGCCAAGGCCCACCTCCATGAGGGTTTGCAGCTTGCCCCTGATCTGGGGCACCCGGGCGAAGAACTCCAGGGCCTCCTCCACATTCATGGCCAGAATCTCGGCGATGTTCTTCCCCCGGTAGCTTATCTCCAGGGTGTCGTGATTGTAGCGCTTGCCATTGCAGGTTTCGCAGGTGACGAACACATCGGGCAGGAAATGCATGGCGATCCGGATCAGCCCCTCGCCCTCGCAGGCCTCGCAGCGCCCCCCTTTCAGATTGAAGCTGAAACGGCCCGGCTGGTAGCCGCGGGCCCGGGCCTCGGGCAGGCGAGCGAGAAGCTCGCGCACCGGAGTAAGCACCCCGGTATAGGTGGCCGGGTTGGAACGGGGGGTGCGGCCGATGGGGCTCTGGTCAATGTCAATCACCTTGTCGAGCTGCTCAAGGCCGATGATCGCCGGACGATGCCCCCAGCCGGCCCGGCGGACCAAAAAGGCCTCGGCCTCGCGAAACAAGGTCTCGATGACCAGCGAGCTCTTCCCCGAACCCGAAACCCCGGTGACGCAGCTCATCACTCCCAGCGGGATGCGGGCCTC
>Ga0172371_10011567_pt1 | contig 11751 bp, 8 predicted proteins | sample Lak12m_FD_114543 | JGI IMG/M metagenome (GOLD analysis project Ga0172371, IMG submission 114543) | Freshwater microbial communities from Kabuno Bay, South-Kivu, Congo - kab_022012_12m | ecosystem: Environmental > Aquatic > Freshwater > Lake | place: Democratic Republic of the Congo: South-Kivu...
CATCCAGGCATAACGCATCGTGAAATGAGGCGTGCTGCAGAGGTCTGCCTAAACTGTGCTCATAAATGCGTTCTTGGCGGGTGACTTGACCAAACAGTGGGCTGATTTCTCAAAAAAAGCGGCTGCTGTTCCACCTTTCGCTCCCAGCCGCATCACCACCCCTGATTTTCGATGGGAAATATTTCTTGACACGAGAAAACAGCCCTCCTATACTCCAAGCCGTCAGAAGCAATGCCTTATCAATCCTGAAGCTCCGGATTTAAAGGAGCCCATCTCGGCAATATTCAAAAATTCCATCAAGCAATCGGACACCATTGTACTGCCTCTATGGATCGCTTCAGATCATGTTCATGTTTATGTTGAGATATCCGGAAAGATCTCTCTTGATAAAATAGCCCGGAAGATAAAAAAAGCCACAGAGCGGAAGTTGATATGTCTGAAGGGTATGGACAGGATGCATTCCAAAGCACCCCTATGGGACGATACATATTTTGTAGAAACCATAGGCTGAGTCCGCCATAAAAAAAGAAACAGGTTTGAATATGATGGTTTTCAGCGGTAAGATTCGGCACTGATTTTTAAGCAAATAACCGTGAGGTCAGTTTATGGTACAAAGGCATCATATTACCGTTGACATTCCTAGTTTTTCCCTTATTATCCTTTTCAAGGTAAAATAAAAAACAGGAGGTGATTAATGAACAAAGCGCAATTGATCGATGAGGTGGCAAAGGTTACGTGCAGCAAAAAAGAAGCAGCACTGGCAGTGGGCGCGACATTTGCGGCAATCCAGAAGGCACTCAAAAAAGGTGATGCTGTTACGCTTGTGGGATTTGGCACATTTGGAGTCAGCAAGCGAAAAGCCCGCACAGGCAGGAATCCCAAGACAGGCGCGGCCATTAAAATAGCCGCCAAGAAGGTTCCCGTATTTAAAGCGGGGAAGGGCCTGAAAGACGCAGTGAAATAGGCCGACTACCATCTCTGGAATACTCATTGAGCCGTTTCATGCTCCGGCGGGGCGGCTCTTTTTTCATTCAAAAAAATGCCAGATAAAAATAAACAATGGATTGAAGCGAAAAAGAAATATCATCTGTCGGATAAGCATATTCAAATGGCGAGAGAATTAGGAATGAATCCGAAAAAATTCGGTGGACTTGCCAACCATAAGCAGGAAAAATGGAAATCGCCATTACCAGATTTCATAGAAGATTTATATTACAAGCGATTCAAAAGAGAAAAGCCTGATATTGTGAAAATACTACAATAATTAACGGCCTGATAACCAATCAAAACACCGGACGCTCGTTACTTACACCAGTGATCGTTATGTCAGAAGGATCATCAATGACAAAGAGAAAGACCAAGCACTTGGCACTTGAATTGGACGATGATGATACCCCCGCATGGGTGAAAGATGATGAGTCAGATCGATCGACACCCTACACTGAAGAGGAACTTGATCTCCTTGTCGAAGGAACTTTGGAAAGCATTCGGGACACCGAGGTCTGGAAGAAGCTCGTTAAGGAAGTCGGTAAAGAAGAGGCACGACTTGTGTTGCGGTCTCGATTGATCATGAATGACGAAAATGCGGGAAAACTGCCGAGGCACTGATCTTACTACTTGTGAGCACCAATAACTGGCGCATGTCATTTTTCATGAACCACGTTCCCTCAATTACAAATACAAGTACGCACATTGGGTGATCTGGCCAATTTATTGACTTCGGGAGGAAAGCGCGTTTATGCTTGATAATCAATTCACCTTTCATTTGAGGCCGATCGATTTCTCTGAAGATTTACCCATCCGTCTTTCGTTTCATAGTAGCATTCTTGAATATATCGTGATAATTACAGCACACTATGTAAACCGGTGAATGCAACATGTAGGTATACAACCATGCATGAGACCGCCATGGAATGATTACGAAGCCCCACATCTCCAAAAGAGAGGGGGTTTTGTGTTTGTTGCGGATTGAAAGTGGCTGTATATAAAGAACTTGTTGGTTACATGACATGCCCCTGACTCTTCAAGACCTCAAGTCCCACCTTTGGAACTGTGCCGAAATCCTCCGCGGCAGTGCCGTCGATCGTACTGACTGGAAGGCTTACATCCTGCCACTGCTGTTCTTCAAACGCATCTGCGATGTCTGGGACGAAGAGACCACCGAAGCCGCCGAACTCTTTGGCGACGTTGACCCCGTCGATTTTCCCGAAGTCCATCGCTTCAATGTTCTCAAAGGCTGCCACTGGCGAGATGTCCGCGAGATCCCTACCAACCTCGGCGCTGCCCTCTCCCGTGCCATGCGCGAGATCGAGCGAACCAACCCCGCCACCCTATACCGTGTCTTTGGTGCCGCCGACTGGAGCAATCGCGAGATGCTCACCGACGAGATACTCAAAGACCTCATCGAAGGGCTCTCAGAGGTCTCCCTTGGCAACAAAGCTGTTGGCTCTGACATCCTCGGCGACGCATACGAGTATCTGATCGGTAAGTTTGCAGACATCACCAAACGTAAGAAGGCTGGCGAGTTCTACACCCCGCGCAGTGTCGTGCGAATGATGGTGGATGTACTCGACCCGAAACCGGGGGAGAGTATCTATGACCCCGCCTGTGGAACCGGGGGCATGTTACTTGGGGCCATCGAGCATGTGCAGCGAGCAGGCGGCGACCCGCGCACTTTCTTCGGCAAGATCTACGGGCAGGAGAAGAACCTAACAACGGCCTCTATCGCCCGCATGAACCTCGTCCTCCACGGGATAGAAGACTTCCAGATCGTGCGTGAGGATACATTGCGAAACCCGGCCTTCACGGATTCCAGCACCGGCGGCCTTGCCACCTTTGATTGTGTAATCGCCAATCCACCCTTCTCGTTGAAAGAGTGGGGACGGGAGATTTGGGAAACAGACCCCTGGGGCCGCGCCACTTTTGGGATGCCCCCTGATAGTTACGGCGATTACGCCTGGGTCCAACATATGGTGGCGTCTATGGCACAACACACCGGGCGTATGGCCGTCGTCCTACCGCAAGGAGCGCTCTTTCGCAAAGGTGCCGAAGGGAACATCCGACAGAACCTCCTGGAGCGGGATCTCATCGAGGCCGCAGTCGGTCTTGCGCCGAACATCTTTTACGGGACAGGGCTCGCGCCAGCAGTCATGATTCTACGCCGCACCAAATCCGCAATGCGAAAAAGAAAGGTTCTGATCGTTGACGCATCGAGCCTATTCCGCAAAGGACGTGCCCAGAATTACCTCGATCGTGAGCATGCCGAGCAGATTGTTACTTGGGTAAACGACTTCAAAAATGTAGCAGAAAGGGCCAAGGTCGTCGATCTGGACGAAATTGAGGCCGAGGAATGGACGCTCAATATCTCGCGCTACGTTCTGCCACCCGTGGGCGAGGACATCCCGCCGCTGCCCCAGGCAGTAGCCGCATTCAAGGAAGCACTTGCCGAGGCCCGCGCTGCCGAGGATCGCCTGCGCGGGGTTCTGGTCAAGGGAGGATGGTTGAAATGAAGGATCTTCAGAAGCCGGATCATGTGAGCTTGAACACCCTGATTGGACGTTTGAAGGAAGGGCGTTTCGTTATTCCAGACTTTCAGCGCGAGTTTGAATGGCGCCCGTGGGACATCAATGCGCTCATGCGGTCAATTTTCTTGGATTACTACATCGGCAGCATTCTGCTTTGGAAGGGCAAGAGGGAGAGCTTCAATGCGCTGTCGTGCGAGATCGTTTACGGATTCGACAACAAGACTGGCCAGCATCCATGGGACTATGGTCATGGAAACCCTGAGCACATCGTTTTGGATGGCCAACAACGTCTCACGGCACTATATTATGCTTTCGTCGCCCCGGATGTGCCTCTTCCCAACCGAGCCAATCGAGCCGTATTTTTCGTCCATGTCGATAAATTCATGGACGAACAGTATGATGCAGCGTTTGAATATGATTGGTTATCTCACCGATTCAAAAAGGTGTTGGACAATCCTGAAGTCCAATACGCCGAGCATATTTTCCCCCTTTCTGTGATCGGAGCCGGAGGCTGGGATCTGTATTCCTGGGTGCAAGGCTACGAAAACCACTGGAAAGCGGCGACGGCAGAGGCCAAGACCAATGGGGATACAGCCAAGATGGAGGCGGCGGCAAGACACGCAGCGAATGCAAAAGTCTTTGGGAAGGATCTCAAAGGTATCACGGAGCAGTATCAGATCGTTTATATCGAGCTGGATCGGGACATTGCCGTAGACAAGGTCTGCGACATCTTCACCCAGATCAATAGCAAAGGCATCCGGTTGGATGTCTTCGACCTCATCAACGCGCTATTGAAGCCCAAGGGGCTACAGTTAAAGCTCATGTGGCGTGCAGCGGCGCCCAGCCTGGCATTCGTCGAGACAGAAAAGATGAATGTCTATGTACTCCAGGTGATGTCTATCCTGCGCCAGTCTTACTGCTCCCCGAAGTACCTGTATTACCTGCTGCCCGGGCAGGAGAAACCGGTGCGCACCCCAGACCGTCAGATCAAGAAAGAGATTCTGATCGCTGACACCGAAGAGTTCCAAAGGGGATGGAACCGTGCCGTCGCGGCACTCGCAAAGGCTATTAACCTCTTAAAGCATCCTCATGAGTTCGGCGTGACCTCATCGCAATATCTGCCATACGTAACCATACTTCCGGTTTTCACGGCGCTGCAGGAAGCATGCACTGAATTGCCTCCTAATAAGCGACTCACCGCGCAGAGGAAGATACGGCACTGGTACTGGGCTTCCGTCTTCATCAATCGGTACTCCGGTTCCGTAGAGTCCACCAGTGCCCGCGACTACATAGACGTAAAAGCATGGATGGTCGATGATGATGCCCGCCCATCGCTGTTAAAGGAATTTCAAGAACGATTCCGAAGCCTTGAGCTGCGAAAGGAGACCAAAAAAGGGTCATCCGTTTACAATGGGATATTCAATCTATTGGTTCTTCAGGGTGCACAAGACTGGATAACGGGCCTCGTCCCTCTACCCGGCGATCTGGACGACCACCATATTGTGCCGGTTTCCCGCGCGGTCGGTGCCCTCAAGGACATCAATGTTCATACGATCCTGAACCGTACGCCTCTCACAACCGAAACCAACCGCCACATCATCAATGATCGGCTGCCCAACCAATACCTTCCTGAGCTGATTGCGAGCAGCAGTGAAGCCCATGTGCGTGGCATTCTTGAGTCGCACTTCATTTCGCCCACCGCCCTGGGCATTCTTTTGCGTGATCCATTCGGGCCGGATGATTACGAGACATTCATTACTGAGCGGCAGCGAACCATCCTTGAAGCCATCGAGAGCCTGTTGATCAAAGAGCGTCTCGACCTCTCACCGCCCCTTCGGGAACTCGATCAAAATGTCGAGAAGACAGAACTGCACTTGCGTGAATGCGTTGTCGCCATTCTGGGCAATGATGCTGAGCGTTTACCTCCACATATCGCACAGAAACTCGGGGAGACAATCCAAAAAGCAGCCAAGAGAAACGCGGCGATTGATGTGGATAACTACCATGAACTTGCTGCTAAACTTCAGTTTGCCGATCTCCGCGACCTGCAAGAGATAATCACATCCAGGGCCACGTGGGAGCAATTTGAGCCCCGATTTGTCAACAAAGAGACATTAAATGGCAAATTCGGCCAGCTTGCCGAGCTGCGAAACGGTATCCGGCACAGTCGTTCGATTGACGAGATTACACGCAAGGAGGGCGAGGCCGCTATACTTTGGTTTCAGCAGGTACTGAGCAAATGATTGAACGACTTACACAACAGGAGCTCGAATCTTACCTCTGGGGAGCGGCCAAGCTGCTCAGGGGATTGATAGATGCGGGCGACTACAAGCAATACATTTTCCCGCTGCTCTTCTTCAAGAGGCTCTCTGATGTATGGGATGAGGAATACAGGAACGCGCTTGCCGAGACCGAGGACAAAAACTATGCCCGTTCCACCGCAGACGATCGGTTCGCCATCCCAGAGGGTGCTCACTGGTCGGGTGTGCGGTCCGCCTCCCGCGACGTAGGCCGTGCACTGCTCAATGCCTTCCGGGCCATCGAGGCTGCCAATCCCGAGCGGCTGACAGGCGTCTTTGGCAACGCCTCCTGGACCGATAAGGCCCAGATGCCCGACGAAACGCTCAAGAACCTGATCGAGCACTTTTCGCAGCATTCATTGAGCCTGGTGGCGGTGCCCGAGGACGAGCTGGGCAACGCTTACGAGTACCTCATCAAGCAGTTCGCCGACGACAGCGGACACACCGCGCAGGAGTTCTACACCAACCGCACGCTTGTCCACCTGATGACCCAGATGCTCGAACCCAAGGCCGGGGAAACCGTCTATGACCCGACCGTCGGTACCGGCGGTATGCTCATTTCCTGTCTGGCTGAAGTGAAGCGCCGAGGAGGCGATGCCCGCACCTTGGGTCTCTACGGACAGGAACTGATCCACATCACGGCCGCCATTGCCCGCATGAATCTCGTTCTGCATGGTGTCGAGGACTTCCAGATCGTCGCCGGCAACACACTGAGCAACCCCGCCTTCATTGAGCGCGACCGTCTGCGTACATTCGATGTGGTGCTGGCCAATCCACCGTACTCCATTAAGAAATGGAACCGCGAAGCCTGGTCAAGTGATCCCTGGGGGCGCATCTTCCTTGGTACGCCTCCCCAGGGTCGTGCCGACTATGCCTTTTTCCAGCACATTCTCAAGAGCCTCGATCCGAAGCGCGGTCGGTGCGCAATTCTTTTCCCTCATGGGGTTCTTTTCCGCAACGAAGAGGCCGATATGCGGCGCAAGCTGGTGGAGCTGGACCTGCTCGAATGCGTGCTCGGCCTCGGGCCGAACCTGTTCTACAACTCGCCAATGGAAGCCTGTGTGGTAATTTGTCGTACCAGCAAGCCTGTAGACCGCAAGGGCAGGGTTCTGCTCATTGACGCTGTGCATGAAGTAACCCGGGAGCGGGCGCAGAGTTTCCTCAAACCGGAGCATCAGGCACGTATCCTTGCGGCTTACAAAGCCTTTACCGACGATCCCGGTTTCGCCAAGGTGGCAACGATCGAAGAGATCCTGGAGAAGGACGGCAACCTCTCGATACCACGCTATGTCCTGCCTGTCGGGAACGGTAATGGCAATGGTGCTGGGGATGGCCATGACCTGAAGAAGGCTTGGACTTCATTCGAGGCCAGTGGCCGGGAGTTCTGGGAACAGATGGATGAATTGGTGGATATGCTCGACGGCGTCGTGGCCGAGGAGCTGAATGATGCCTGAGCTACTAAAAAAGGGGTGGACACGTGTTGCGTTTGGGGATGTGGTACAATTGTGCCGCGAACGTTCCAGCGATCCCGCCGGGGACGGATTCGACCGCTATGTAGGACTTGAACACCTTGACCCCGGCGATCTGAAGATTAGGCGATGGGGCAATATCGCTGACGGGACGACATTCACGAACGTATTTCGTGCCGGTCAAGTGCTTTTCGGTAAGCGGCGCGCCTACCAGCGCAAGGTCGGCGTGGCGGACTTTGACGGTGTGTGTTCTGGCGACATCTACGTGCTGAAACCAAAGAGCGACGGCCTTCTGCAGGAGTTGCTGCCGTTCGTCTGTCAGACCGACGGATTCTTTCAGCACGCGGTTGGCACTTCGGCCGGTTCACTCTCGCCGCGAACCAACTGGGAAAGTCTTGCCAGCTACCAGTTCGCCCTGCCGCCGTTGGAGGAGCAACGGCGGATTGCCACCACTCTACGTGCGATGGAAGATTATAGACAAGCGGTGAATAAATTGGAGGAAGAAGCTTTGCAGGCAAACAAATCCGTGTCTCGCAAATTGTTACTCGAAAGCAAAAATTGTATCAATGCTTCAATGAGAGATGTGCTATCTCTGAACTATGGAAAGGGACTAAATGAGAAAGATCGAAAACCCGGGAAGATTCCTGTTTATGGATCTGCTGGCAAGGTTGGTGAGCATTCCGAGTCGTTGGTACCCGGTCCTACCATAATCATAGGTAGAAAGGGCACAGTAGGGTCCGTTTTTTGGAGCGAAGAGTCTTGCTGGCCTATAGATACAACATACTGGGTGGAAGCTAATAATAACCTGCCGCTACAATTCGTATACTTGTTATTACTGGACGCTGATATGCAGAGATTGTCCATGCAGACGGCAATTCCGGGACTGAACAGGGAACTTGTATATAAGATGCAAGTACTTTTGCCGCCGAAAGACCGACAGCTCGATATTATCGACAAAATGTCAAAAGCTAATCATTCTTTAGATCTTATCCATAAGCGGCGCATTGAAATAAGACTGGCGATGTCAAAATTGACCAATACTCTGCTTGAGGTATAATTACGTGATTTTTACCGAATCTAACACCGTCGAAGCCTATATCCGCGACCGGTTGGCCGGTCCGGTCAGGAGCATGCACCCCACTGAAGCCCGAGGCCAGGAAGCGTCCTATAGCCCTTCCGGCCTTGGTTGGCGCTATGCATCGCCATACGACGTACCTCGTCAGCCGCAGGAAGTTCTGGTAGAACGATGGGTGCACGATGCCCTGATTAGACTGAATCCCGAGATTGCCTCTATGCCTGATCGGGCGGACGATGTCCTCTACAAGCTGCGCGCCATCATCATGGGCGTGCGCAGCGACGGTTTGGTAAAAGCGAATGAAGAGTTTGCTGCCTGGCTGACCGGCGAGCGATCCATGCCCTTCGGCCCGAACGGAGAGCACATTACGATCCGCCTGCTGGACTTTGCCGACATTTCACGGAACGAGTATGTTGTAACCACGCAGTACACGGTTAGGGCCGGAGCCACAGAGAAACGGGCTGACCTTGTGCTGCTGGTCAACGGCATTCCCCTGGTGATCATAGAAGCAAAAACCCCCGTAAGGTCAAGCCAGAGCTGGCTCGACGGGGCAATCCAGATTCACGATGACTACGAGCGCAACGTGCCGGAGCTATTTGTGCCGAACTTGATCTCTGTGGCCACCGAGGGCAAGGAGTTCCGTTATGGTTCCATCGGGCTGCCCTTGGAGCTGTGGGGTCCGTGGCGCATCGAGTCGGACGTCGAAACGCCGGCACTGCAAACGGTGGCCAAGGGGGTTGATTCCCTGCTGCGGCCGCATGTGCTGCTCGATCTGCTGGCCAATTTTACCAGCTACGCAACGGATAAGAAGAAGCGCCGCATCAAGATCGTCGCTCGTTACCAGCAATACGACGGCGTGAACAAGATTGTCGAGCGCGTAGTGGCCGGACATCCAAAGAAGGGACTTATCTGGCATTTCCAGGGGTCCGGCAAGTCGCTCCTGATGCTCTTCGCGGCGCGCAAGCTGCGCCTGCATCCGGCGCTCAAGAACCCGACGGTGATGATCATTGTAGACCGGATTGACCTTGACACCCAGATCTCCAGTACGTTCTACGCGGCGGACACGCCAAACCTGGTAAAGGCAGAAAGCAGGGAGGATCTCCGACGGTTGCTGGGGCAGGACGTGCGGAAGATCATCATCACGACGATCTTCAAGTTCGGAGAGGCGGGCGGTGTCTTGAACCCCCGTAGCAACATCATCGCCATGGTTGACGAGGCCCACCGGACGCAGGAAGGCGATCTGGGCCGCAAGATGCGTGAAGCGTTGCCGAATGCATTTCTGTTCGGGCTGACCGGTACGCCAATCAACCGCGCCGACCGCAACACCTTCTACGCCTTTGGTGCCGACGAGGATCAGGCGGGCTACATGAGCCGCTATGGCTTTGAAGAGTCAATTCGGGACGGGGCGACGAAGCCACTGCATTTCGAGCCACGCCTGCTGGAACTGCATATAGACAAGGAAGCTATCGACCAGGCGTTCAAGGAGCTTACAGGTGGTCTCAGCGACCTTGACCGGGACCAACTTGCCAAGACAGCGGCTAAGATGGCGGTGCTGGTGAAATCGCCGGAGCGCATCCAGAAGATATGCGCCGACATTGCCGCCCACTTCCAAGAGAAGGTCGCGCCGAACGGTTTCGGTGCACAGATGGTTACGTTCGACCGGGAGAGCTGCGTTCTCTACAAGAAAGCGCTTGATGAATACCTCGCGCCGGAAGTCTCGGATATTGTCATGACGGTCAACAGCGGGGAGACCGAATACGCGCCGTACAACCGCGACCGGGACGCAGAAGAGAATCTACTCGACCGTTTCCGCAACCCAGCCGACCCGTTGAAGGTGCTGATCGTCACGTCAAAACTCCTCACCGGGTTCGACGCGCCAATTCTGCAGGCGATGTATCTGGACAAGCCCTTGCGCGATCATACGCTGCTCCAGGCCATCTGCCGGACAAATCGACCCTACGGCGAAGCCAAGACACACGGGTTGATTGTGGACTATCTGGGCGTGTTCGATGATGTGGCTCAGGCGATTCAGTTTGACGAGGAGGGCATCACCCGCGTTGTTGCCAACATCAACGAATTGAAAGCAAAGCTCCCCGAAGCGATGCAGAAGTGTCTTGCCTATTTCGCCGGTGTGGACCGTGCCGTCACAGGCTACGAAGGACTGATCGCTGCTCAGAACTGCCTGCCAAATAATGACACTCGTGACCGGTTTGCGGCGGAATACAGCTACATGAGCCGGCTCTGGGAAGCGATCTCACCCGATCCAATTCTGAGTCCATACGAAACGGACTACCGCTGGCTGTCTCAGGTCTACGACTCGGTGAAGCCGTCTTCTGGAAGCGGGCGACTGCTCTGGCACGCGTTGGGAGCAAAGACCATCGAACTGATCCACCAGCATGTTCATATCGACGCTATCCGCGACGATTTGGAAACACTTGTTTTGGATGCCGATCTCCTCGAAGCCGTGCTGGGCGCTCCGGACCCGAACAAGAAGGCGAAGGAAATCGAGATCAAGGTGTCGCGCTGGTTGCGAAAACGCCTGCACGATCCGCGGTTCAAGGCACTGGGCGAACGGCTGGAGGACCTGAAAGAGCGCCATGAGCGCGGGTTGCTGACGAGTGTGGAATTCCTCAAGGAACTCCTCAACTTGGCGCGCGATGTCGTTACGGCTGAACGTGCGCAACCGCCGATCGAAAGGGAGGAAGAGGGGAAAGCCGCGTTGACTGCACTCTTCTATGAAGCGAAGACCCCCGAAACGCCGATCATCGTGGAAAGGGTCGTCAACGACATCGACGAGATCGTGCGCTACGTCCGCTTCGACGGCTGGCAGAACACGCACGCTGGTGAACGCGAGGTCAAGATGGCACTCCGCAAGACGCTGTTCAAGTACAGACTGCACCAGGATCAGGAACTATTCGACCGCGCGTACGGCTACATAAGACAGTATTATTAGCCATGGCCAGAGAAGATTTCTGTATAGTGGGATAATTATTGTCCATTACCTGAGTCGAGGAGCATTGTAATCGGGAAATTAGGTGCAGGCGACGCTTGACAGCATGCCTGACATCCACTGTTCGTATACTTTATAACAGAGCTGTGGAGAAATCGTATGTCGAGCTACACCGAATCATTCATTGTTCAGACATGGAACTGGGTGAAGGCGAACGACTTACCGAACTGGGTAGCTGTTGTCTTCACAACAATCGCCTGGGATGCACTCCGCATGGCGGCATTCGGGCTTCCATGTCTTCTGCGGCAACCGCATCTCGCCCGCTGATGATAAGGCTATGGAAAATCTGGCCCGTTACATTATCCGGGCGTCGTTCTCCCAAGAGCGTATGCAGTATCTGGATCAGGAGGGGAAGGTCGTCTATACCGCCAAA
>Ga0172371_10011568_pt1 | contig 11751 bp, 13 predicted proteins | sample Lak12m_FD_114543 | JGI IMG/M metagenome (GOLD analysis project Ga0172371, IMG submission 114543) | Freshwater microbial communities from Kabuno Bay, South-Kivu, Congo - kab_022012_12m | ecosystem: Environmental > Aquatic > Freshwater > Lake | place: Democratic Republic of the Congo: South-Kivu...
CGCGATGAGCTCGAGCACGCCGTCGACCTCCTGCGGCGACTGCAGGTCGCCCACGAGATCGTCTCCCCGGACCCCGGCTACGCGACTGTCGGGGTGCCCGCCCTGGTGCTCTCTCCAGAGGCGCGGTCTGCCTACCTCGACGGCGGCGGCAGCGGCATCGTGAACGCAGGCTGGGTGGACTACCGCGAACCCGACTCCGAGGTCCCGGCAACGGCGCCGCGCGCATTCGACGAAGACCTCCTTGGCCGCGTCGCCATCGTCGTGCTCGCCACCTGCATAGCCGACCCGTCCAGGCTCCGCCTCATCGCTCACTTCTCTGGCGACACTGCAGAGGCTCTCCCCTACCTGAACGCGGAGCTGCCCACCGGCTCCTACGTGCCGTCGATGCCCGTCCTCACCTACATGGACGGCCACCGCATGGTCTCGCTCTTCCGCGACCGCATCGGCATCGCCAAGGCCGACGACATCGTCGACGCCTGGGCCAGCCTCGAGCGCGTGCGTTGCCTGGTCAACGATGCCTGGGCGCGGCGCGCGTCGATCACGCCGTCCACCGAGACCCGCCGCCGGCCACCGGCCCTCGAGATCTACAAGCGTCTGCCCGGCACCAACTGCAAGGAGTGCGGCGAGGCGACGTGCATGGCCTTCGCCTGGTCGGTGTGGCGCGGTGACGCCCAGCCGCACCGCTGCCGGCCCGTCTTCGCGGGCGAGAGGGGCGAGCTCAAAGACGCCCTGCTCGCGACCTGTGCCGGGCTCGGTGTCCCAGACAAATCGTGACCAAGGAGAACGAGATGACCCTCGTCCAGGTGTTCGATCCCCCCATGTGCTGCTCCACCGGCGTCTGCGGCCCGTCGGTGGACCCGCAGCTCGTGCGCTTCGCGGCCGACCTCGACTGGCTCGCCCAGCAGGGCGTGGCCGTCGAGCGCTACAACCTCGCCCAGCAGCCGGCCGCGTTCGCCGCTGACGGCGAGGTGCGCGCCGCCCTCGAGGCCGACGAGGACGTGCTCCCGCTGGTGAAGGTCGACGGCGGGGTGCGCTGCACGAAGTCCTACCCCTCCCGCGACGAGCTGGCCGCCTGGGCCGGGCTCGAGGCGCCCGAGGCCAGCATCTTCAGCGACGCGGTCGCCGAGCTCGTGGCGATCGGCGCGGCCGTCGCCTCCAACTGCGAGCCCTGCTTCCGCTACCACTACGACAGGGCCCGCAAGCTGGGCGTCTCGCTCGACGACATGTGGGCCGCAGTGACGCTGGCGCAGAACGTCAAGGACACGCCGGCCCAGGCCGTGAGCCAGCTCGCCGAGCGCTACCTGCGCCGCGAGGCCGCCCCCGCGCAGAAGCCGTCGGGCGGCGGCTGCTGCGACTGACGAGGCGCGCATGACCTGCTTCGTTCCAGAGCCGACGCGCATCCTCTTCTTCACCGGCAAGGGCGGCGTCGGCAAGACGTCGATCGCCTGCGCCACGGCCATCTCCCTCGCCGACAGCGGCCGGCGGGTGCTCCTGGTCAGCACCGACCCCGCCTCCAACCTCGACGAGGTGCTTGGCTTCGACCTCGGGCAGGAGGCGAGGGACGTGCCTGGCGTGCCTGGCCTCGCCGCGCTCAACATCGACCCGGAGAAGGCCGCTGCGGCCTACCGCGAGCGCATCGTCGGCCCCTACCGCGGCGTGCTTCCGGCGAGCGCGGTGGCCAGCATCGAGGAGCAGCTCTCGGGCGCCTGCACGCTCGAGATCGCCGCCTTCGACGAGTTCTCGCGGCTGCTCGGAGACGAGCGGGCGACGAGTGCCTACGACCACGTCGTCTTCGATACGGCCCCGACCGGGCACACCCTGCGGCTGCTCGAGCTCCCGGCCGCCTGGTCGGGCTTCATCGAGACCAACGTCGGAGGCACCTCGTGTCTCGGTCCGCTCGCCGGCCTGCAGGCGCAGCAGGCCCTCTACGCAGCGTCACGAGAGGCGCTAAGCGACGAAGCGCGGACCACGCTCGTACTGGTGACGCGGCCCGACCGCCCCTCGCTGACCGAGGCGGAGCGATCCCGCGCAGAGCTCTCCGCGCTCGGCATCGCCAACATGCGCCTCATCGTGAACGGCGTGTTCTCGGCTGAGGTGGCCGATGACCGGGTCGCGCGCGATTGGGAGGAGCGCTGCCGCCGGGCGCTGGCGGAGATGCCGCCCGCCCTGCGGGAGCTGCCTCGCGTCGAGGCCCCGCTGCTGCCCTTCGCACCTCTGGGCGTGACGGCGCTGCGCTCCATGGGAGGCGGAGACGCGGGCGTGGCGCCGCCGCATGAGGAGGAGCACGCCGCCCCGGACCTCGAGCGCCTCGACGACCTCGTCGACGAGATCGCCGGGCGCAGCCGGGGCGTCGTCATGACCATGGGCAAGGGCGGGGTCGGCAAGACGACGCTCGCCGCCCGCATCGCCCTCGGGCTCGCTCGCCGCGGCCACGAGGTCACGCTGACGACGACCGACCCGGCCGCCCACGTCGCCGCGGCCGTCGGCGAACACTTGCCCCTGCTGCACGTGACGCGCATCGACCCGCACGCGGAGACCGGTCGCTACCGTGACGAGGTGATGGCCACGGCCGGCGCGGGCCTGGACGGAACCGGCCGCGCGCTCCTCGAGGAGGACCTGCGCTCGCCCTGCACCGAGGAGATCGCGGTCTTCAGGGCCTTCGCCGGCACGGTGGCCGAGGGCGAGGAGCGTTTCGTCGTCATCGACACGGCGCCGACCGGGCATACGCTCCTGCTGCTGGACGCGGCCGAGGCCTACCACCGCGAAGTCTTGCGCACGTCGGACGGCACGCCGGAGGCGGTGCAGCGGCTGCTGCCACGGCTGCGGGATGCCTCCTACACGAGCATCATCCTCGTGACCCTGCCCGAATCGACGCCGATCCATGAGGCCATGCAGCTCGAGCGCGACCTGCGGCGCGCGGACATCGCCCCCTTCGCCTGGGTCGTGAACCAGAGCCTCACGCCGCTCAGCGTGACCGACCCCGTACTGCTGGCGCGCCGCAGCGAAGAGGCGCGGCATCTGGATGAGGTCATCAGCTGGAGCGGCAAGGTCGTCCTGGAGCCCTGGGCCACGGACGGTCCGGGCACGGAGGAGCAGAAGGGCCCCGGCTCGCACCCTGAGCTTTGAGGTGTGCGATCGCCCCTGTCAGCCCTGGTCCTGCTCCTCAGCCACAAGGATCGTGTCCTCGCCCCGCAGCACGCGCTTGCAGCCGTCGTCGAAGAGCAGCTCGTAGGTCGCCATCAACGCCTGCCCGTCGTAGCGGCAGAGCATGGCGACCGGCTGGGGCTCGTCGTAGCGCGGACGCCGCGCGTACAGGTCGGGCAGCGAGCGCGCGTAGGCGATCTCGACGGTCACCGGTTTGAAGGTCAGCACCTGTGCCGCCTCTCCGCTGCGCCCGCGGCTCAGCAGCCGGACGAGCCCGAGCAGCAACTCCTCGGCGCCGGCTTCGTGGCGCGCACGAAGCCGCTCACGACGCGCACACCCTCGCGCAGCGGCGGGGCGCCGCACATGTTGTTCTCGGGTGAGCCGTCGTAGACGTTGGTGACCTCGAGGCTCGCGTTCTCGAAGCCGGCGGCGCGCAGCTTGGCGAGGAAGTCGTCCTCGTGCAGCGCCCCGGCCACGCAAGCCGACCACATGCCGGCGTCGTCCAGCACGTCCTGCGGCACGAGGCTCATGTCACCCTGGAAGAGGACGTCGCTGACGGCGAAGCGCCCTCCCGGCTTGAGGACGCGGTACGCCTCCGCACAGACCTTGTCCTTGTCCACCGAGAGGTTGATCACGCAGTTGCTGATGATGACGTCGACGGAGTCCTCAGGGAGGGGGATGTCTTCGATCTCGCCGCGCAGGAACTCGACGTTCTCGACCCCGGCCTTGCGCTGGTTCTCGCGCGCCAGGGCCAGCATCTCGTCGGTCATGTCGAGGCCGTAGACCTTGCCTGTCGGCCCAACCCGCCGGGCAGAGAGCAGGACGTCGATGCCGCCGCCGCTCCCGAGGTCGAGGACGACCTCACCGGCGTGCAGCTCGGCGAGCGCGGTGGGGTTGCCACAGCCGAGGCTCGCGAGGACGGCGGCGTCGGGCAGGGCGCTCGTCTCGTCGACGCTGTAGAGGCCGCGGGCCACGTCGTCCATCGGCTCGACGACCGCGGGGCCGCAGTTGCAGCTGCAGCCGCAGGGCTGCGCCTGAGCCGCGGCCACCGCGCGCTCGGCGTAGTGGTCACGGATCTGGTCCTTGAGGTCGTCGGCGGGCATGCTCATCGGTGGTCCTCTCCTGGCGTCACATCAACATGTTTCGTTGTCACTCTACGGCGGAGGCGGCACTGCTGTCAAATCAAGAAATGCTGCGCTATGATACACGCGTCATGAGCAAGTGCTGCACGACATCCAAGGGTGAAGGTTCCGGCGACGCGGCCGACGGTGCAACCTGCCACACCCGCCTGAGCGAGGAAGAGCGCGACACGCTCGCCCGTATCGGCAAGGCGCTCTCCGACCCGACCCGCCTGGAGATGCTCGACCTCCTGGCGCAAGGGCGCAGCTGCTGCGAGTTGCCGGAGCCCGCCTCCCGCGGCGTGCCCGGCACCGCAGAGCCCCCGGGCATCTGCGTATGCGAGCTCCAGGAGCAGTTCGGCCTCGGGCAGTCGCGGGTCTCCTACCACCTCGGCGTTCTTCGGGAGGCGGGACTCGTCACCGTCGAGGCACGCGGCAAGTGGACCTTCTACGAGCTCGCCGGCGGATGACACGCGAGCAGGGGAGCCGACGATGAGCGACGACATGATGTGTACGGAGATCGGCTGCATGACCCCCGCCCAGGTGGTCCAGTGCGCCGAGGGCTCGAACACCGAGTGCTGGATAGCGGCGACCGTGATCGCCGAGGACGCCTCCGAGGTCGCCTACGAGTGCTGCGGCGGAGGCGGCAAGAAGGCGCGCTTCAGCTTGCTGCGGAAGGGGTCGGCGCCGCGCCCGGTCCCGCAGGACGAGGTGCCGAGCTCGCTGAGCTGGGTGCGCCGGTCCATGGTGTAGACCGATGAGTGAGCGTAGCTGCTGCGGGCCGTCCGCTGAGACGCCGGCCCCTGCCGCCTCCTGCTGCTGCGGCGCATCCCCGCGTCGCGAGGACTACACCTACGGCCCGGCGCCCTACTTGACGGGCGAGGTCCAGACGCCGGCCGGCCCGGTGCCAAGGCTCTCGACGCAGCTCACCCGCGCCGACCGTCTCGGCGCCTGGCGGATGCGCTGGAGCATCGGCCGCGACGACTACCGCGTGCAGCCGGGCCTCTACGCCCTCGGCGCTCCCGATCCTCACTCACCGGTCCTGGTCACCGCCAACTACAAGCTCACCGTGGACGCGCTGCGCAGCGCGCTCCCCGGCCTCGACGCCTGGGTGCTCGTCGTCGACACGGTCGGCATCAACGTCTGGTGCGCCGCCGGCAAGGGGACGTTCTCGGCCGAGGAGGTCGCGCGCGTCGTCGAGGTGTCAGGCCTCGCCGAGGTCGTCGCACACCGCCGCCTCGTCCTCCCGCAGCTGGCCGCGCCCGGCGTGGCGGCGCACCGCGTCAAGGAGGCGTGTGGCTTTCGCGTGACCTACGGACCGGTGCGTGCCTCCGACATCCCGCGCTTCCTCGATGAGGGCATGAAGGCCGATGCCGAGATGCGCACCGTCTCCTTCGACTTCGAGGAGCGGCTCGTGCTGGCGCCGGCCGAGGTCAACTACCTCTGGGACCGCCGCCTGCTGCTCGCCTACGCCGGCGTCATCGCCGTCTCGAGCATCGACCGTGACGGCATCTCTCTGCGCCGCGGCCTGCGCCGCGGCCTGCCGGTGATCGGCGGCGCCGGCCTCGCCGTGCTCGCCGGCGGCGGCATCACGCCGCTCCTGCTCCCCTGGCTCCCCGGGCGCGCCTTCGCGCTCAAGGGAGCAGCGGCCGGCGCCGGCGTGGCGCTGGCCGCCGACGCGGCGCTGCGCGGGCGCCTCACTCCGGGAGCGCGGCTCACGCTGCTCGCCGGCGTCCCCGCGCTCGCCTCCTACGCGGCGATGAACTTCACCGGGTCCTCGCCGATCACGTCGCCGTCGGGGGTGCAGCAGGAGATGCGCCGCGCGCTTCCCCTGCAGATGGCGGGGGCCGCGCTCGCCGTCGGCGGCTGGCTCGCGAGCAGGCTGGGGAGGTGAACCTGATGGCCCAGCTTCGCTACATCGAAGAGCCCATCACCCTCGAGCTCGACGCCGCACTGTGCAACGGCTGCGGACTCTGCGTCGACGTCTGCCCGCGGGCCTGCTTCGCCATGGAGGCCAGGCGCGCCACGATCGCCGACCGGGGCACGTGCCTCGAGTGCGGCGCCTGCGCGCTCAACTGCGCGACGGGCGCGATCACCGTCGAGGCCGGCGTCGGCTGCGCCGCGGCCATCATCAAAGGGTGGATCACGCGCTCCGAGCCCAGCTGCGACTGCGGCTGACCGGCCCGCGCCGGCACACAGGTCCTCCGGATGCCACCCCCGGATGCGTCACCACCTTGGTGTGGCCAGGAACGCAGGCATCACTGACGCAGCGATCGGCGCGACGCGGGCTTGCGTGATGGCCGCAGAGGCCGGCCGCGTCAGGGCTCAGGTCCCCGAGGGGCGTCGCGCAGGCGGGCCGACAGAAGAGCGACGACTGGCGTTGCCGGTCACATCGGTCGCTGCTCACCACACGAAGGGCAAGAGGCTATGGCGCACACTGGCCCGGTACTCCTCGTACTCGGAGTGCGTCTCGGCGAGCCAGGCTTCCTCGCGCCGCCGCTTGGCGTCGAGAAAGGCCAGCGCCGCGGCCCAGGGAGCCAGCGCCGCCGGCGAGGTGGCGAGCGACCATCCGAGCGTCAGCAGAAGCACGCCTCCGTACATGGGATGCCGCACGAGGCCGTAGGCGCCCGTGCGCTTCACCTCGCCCTCCTCGACGGGCTTGGGGAAGGGCGTGATCTGCCGCCCCAGGCGTCCGACGCCGTCGCCGAAGAGGTACAGGCCGCCCAGGCTGCTGACGCACGCCGCGGCCAGGCGCACCCCGCGTGACCGCCGCGGCCATCTGCGTCCCTTGATCCCCGCCATGAGCATCGCGGCAAGGAGGACCGCCTGGAGCGCGACCCACCCCTCACCGCGTCGACCGAGCTGAGGCAGCCGGCTGTCCACGATGTACCTCCCCCGACGACGTTCCCCGCGCCCTGCGACGCTTCGATGGTCCGACGGCCATCGACACAGCGCAGCTTATCCGGAGTCGTCAACGGCCGCCGTTGCGGCGTGCTTAGAATCGGCCCGAGAACGGCGACGGGGAGAAGGGAGGCGTCGTGAGACTCGCGCGCAAGCTGCCGGAGAGCGTCGCCGTCGGCGTGCTCGCGACGCTCTCCATGGATGCGTTCTTCGTGGCGGCGGGCCGGTTCGGCGGAGAACGGTTCACGTCCGACATGGTCGGACCCGACCTGATCGGGCGCTGGGCGGCCGGCCTGGCCCGCAGGCAGTACCGCCACCGGGACATCAAGCAGGTGCCGCCGCAGGTCGGCGAAGTGCCCCTGGGGATGGCCGTGCACTACCTGACCGGCATCATCCTGACGTGGGCGTATCTGGGCACCCTGCGCCGGGCGGGCGCGAGGCCGGGCGTGCCCTCGGCGACCGCCTTCGGCGTCGCCTCCGCCCTGCTGCCGACGCTGGTCATGTACCCGTCCTGGGGGCTCGGCCCGTTCGCCCTGCGCAGCGCCGAGGCGGCGCGGCTCCTGCGGATCATGCTGCTCGGCCACACCGTGTTCGGCGCCGCCATCGGCGCGTGGGCCGGGGCGCTGGCCCGGCGCGACGACGCGTGAAGGGCGGCGCGGCCGTGGCCGCGCCGCCCGAGTCGAGGCGGACCGCCGTCTACGAAACGCTCTTGCCCACCGACGTCGCACCGTTGCCGTCGCGATGGCCGCCGCGCCGGAGGACGGTATCGGCGAGGATGGCGGACCCGCTGCCGATGGCCAGCAGCGACCAGAGGAATGCGCCGCTCGCCCACCCCTGCGCGTCGGCCAGGAGCGTGAGGCCGATGGCGGCGCAGATGACGCCGCCCAGCGTCACACGGCGATCGCCGGCCATCGCCGCGACCGCCCAGCCGACGATCGCGACGGGCCACCACAGGGCGATGGTCTGGCTGGAGTCTACGACCCCGGCAGCGTCGAGGATGCCGCACACGCCCAGGGCGAGCAGCACGATTGCGATCCACACTGTACTCGGCTTCATCTTGGTCTCCCTTCGACCGTTGAATGACTGTCACAGACATGAGTGGCCGGGGCCGCCGGTCTGTGACAACTCCGCCGCGATCCGCAAACGCTTTCCGTCTGCGACCGCGTTGCTAGAATCGGGGGCGTCCCGGCACACCGCCTCCGAGGTCCGCGCGATGACACTCCCGCAGCCGACCCTTGCGACGCCCGAGCCCGCCGCCGTCGTGGAGCAGTACGGGCGTCTGGTCTCGTCGATCTGCTGGCGCATGACGCGCGATCAGGACGCGGCCCGGGAGGCCGCCCAGGAGGTCTGGGTCGCCGTCCTTGAAGGGCTGCCCCGGTTCCGCGGCGAGTCCTCTCTCTCCACCTGGATCTACACGATCGCGCGCAGAGTCGTGGGCCGCTACGCACAGGCCCGGCACACCGACAGCATCCGGCTCCTGAGCGCGGCGTATGAAGCCCCCGGCGAGCTCGCGCCGCCGGACGTGCCCGATCTCGACCACGACCTGTGGGTGCGCGAGATGTGCGACCTGTGCATCAGCGGGATGCTGCAGTGCCTGGAGCCCGACATGCGCCTCGCCTACCTGCTGCGCGAGATCGCGGAGCTGGAGTACGACGACGTGGCCGCCATCCTCGAGGTGGAGCCGGACGCCGCGCGGCAGATGGTGTCGCGGGCGCGCCGCAAGCTGAACCGCTTCATGAACGGGCACTGCGCCCTCGCCAACCCCACCGGCGCCTGCCGCTGCCGCATGCGCCGGCAGGTGAAAGGCATCGATCTGCCCGCGCAGTTCACGCGGCTGCGCGCGACAGCGCACCGGGCGCGCGTCATCAAGGAATCCGAGCAGGTGCTGCCGCCGAAGGACTACTGGCTGGAGTTGTCACAAGCCGTCGCGTAGAGCCCGTGATCATCGTTGCGCATCTCGGCAACACTGCACGTATCAGCAATCTTGCATGTCTCTGCATGTTCTGCTACAGTGCGGACATGGACGCAGTCACCGGACTCCGCGAGCGCAAGAAGGCGCAGACCCGCAGCGACATCAGCACGGCCGTGATGCTGCTCGCCCTCGAGCGGGGCCTGGACGCCGTCACGGCCGACGACATCGCCGCCGCCGCCAACGTCTCGGTCCGCACCTTCCACAACTACTTCGGCAGCAAAGAAGAGGCGCTCGTCTGCGCCTGGCGATCGACCTTCGAGGTCCACCTCGACGAGCTGCGCGCCAGGCCTGCAGACGAGCCGATCCTCGTGTCGCTCGAATACGTGTTCGCCGGCATCGCGGCGCAGATCGTCGCGCATCCCGCAGACGCGGCCTCGCAGAGCGACCTGCTCTGGACGAGCACCGTCATGGCGCACCGCCGCTCGGTGCTGCTGGACGAGGCCGTGCGCATGGTCACCGCGATCGTCGCCGCGCGCACCGGCACCGACGTCGCCACCGACATCTACCCTCACCTCGTGACCGCCGCGGCGATCACGGCGACCGTCACCGCCTTCCAGTTCGCGCCCCCCGGCTCGACCGGCGGATGCGACGCGGAGCGTCTCATCCACGAGAACTTCGCGCTGCTGCGCGCCGGCCTCGTGCGTGCCGAGCTGGGCCCGTGACCGGCCCGCCGCACGGGGCCTGAGTCCCCGCCACCGACTTCCCGAGCTCCCCGAACGACCCTGCTGTGCCTCGGCGCGCGCTTCGTCGCGCCCGCCAGCGGTCGCCCCTCCGACACTGGAGTCACGCACCATGGCAGAGCTGCTCTACCGCATAGGCCGCTTCGCGGCCCGCCGACGCGGGACCGTCGTCCTCGTGTGGCTGGCGGTCCTCGCCGCCGCCGTGGGCGCGTTCGTGTACTTCGGCGGCACGCCCGACGGCCAGATCTCGATCCCCGGCACGCCGACCGCACAGGTGACAGACCGGCTGGAGGCCGCGTTCCCGGAGGCAGCCGGCGGCAACGGCACGATCGTCTTCCACACCACCGACGGCTCGCCGATCAGCGCGGCGCAGCAGACGGCCATCGCCGAGCGCATCGCGCAGGCTACGAAGGTCGACGGCGTACTGGGCGTGATCGACCCGTTCACCACGCAGGCCGAGCGGGAGGACAGGGCCGCGCAGGTCGCCGCGGGGCGGGCGAAGCTCGCCGACGCCCGTGCCCAGGCCACCGGCGGCCAGGCGCAGCTCGACGCCGGGAAGAAGAGGCTCACGAGCGGCCAGGCGCAGCTCGACGCCGCGAGGAAGAAGCTCGTGGACGGCCAGGCGCAGCTCGACGCCGGGAGGGCCGCGCTCCCGGCCGCGCAGGCGAAGATCGACGCCGGCTGGGCCGAGCTCGCCGCGGGTCAGGCGCAGCTCGACGCGGCGAAGAAGAAGCTGGTGGACGGCCAGGCGCAGCTCGACGCCGGGAAGAAGCAGCTCGCCGCCGGCCAGGCGCAGCTCGACGCCGGCAAGGCTCAGCTGAACGGCCAGCAGGCGCAGCTCGACGCCGCCGTCGCACAGGCGCAGCAGGACGGCACCTACGACCAGAAGGCCGATGAGCTCGCCGCCTCGCAGGCGCAGCTCGACGCCGGCATGGCGCAGCTCACGAGCAAGCAGGCCGAGCTCGACGCCGGCCAGGCCACGCTCGCCGCGAAGCAGCGGCAGCTCGACGCCGGCACGGCGAAGCTCGCGGCCGGCCGGGCCAAGCTCGACGCCGGCCGCGCGCAGCTGGTGCAGGGTCAGGCGCAGCTGGACGCCGGGCGGGCGACGATGGCCACGAACCAGGCCAAGCTCACCGCCGGCCTGGCGACCATCAAAGAGAAGCAGGCCCAGATCCGCGCCGGGCGGGCCACCATCCGCGAGAAGCAGGCCCAACTCGATGCCGCGCCGGCGAAGCTTGCGGCGGCGACGAAGGAGCTCGAGACCGGCGCCACGCTGCTCGACCTCTCCTCCGCCATCCGGCTCGTCTCCGCCGACGGCAGCGCGGCCATCGCCATGGTGTCGTTCAACGAGACGCAGATGGCCGTGAAGCAGGACACCAAGGACGCGCTCATCGCCGCCTTCAGGGACGCGCCGGTGGCCGGCGTCGCGGTCGACTTCTCCTCTTCCATCGCCTCGGAGATCCCGGCCCTCGTCGGCCCGGTCGAGATCGCCGGCCTGCTGGTCGCGGCGGTAGTGCTGTTCACGCTGCTCGGCACGCTGGTCGCGGCCGGACTGCCGATCCTGACCGCGCTCATCGGCGTGGGCATCGCCACGCTCGGCGCGCTGTCGCTCTCGAGCGTGCTCGAGATGACGTCGGTCACCCCGATCCTCGGCATCATGCTCGGCCTCGCGGTCGGCATCGACTACGCGCTCTTCATCGTCAACCGGCACCGCCGGCAGCTCCGCGAGGGGTACTCGGTCGCCGAGTCGATCGCGCTTGCGAACGGCACCTCCGGCAACGCGGTGGTCTTCGCCGGGACGACGGTCATCATCGCCCTCGTGGCGCTCAACGTGACGGGCATCCCGTTCCTCGGCCTCATGGGCAGCATCGGCGCGGCGGCGGTCGCCATCGCCGTGCTGATCGCCGTCACCCTCACGCCGGCGCTGCTCTCGTTC
>Ga0172371_10011569_pt1 | contig 11751 bp, 10 predicted proteins | sample Lak12m_FD_114543 | JGI IMG/M metagenome (GOLD analysis project Ga0172371, IMG submission 114543) | Freshwater microbial communities from Kabuno Bay, South-Kivu, Congo - kab_022012_12m | ecosystem: Environmental > Aquatic > Freshwater > Lake | place: Democratic Republic of the Congo: South-Kivu...
ATGGCCAGTGCCCCACGTCGTGCAGCAGGGCCGCGACGATCAGCAGTTCGGCGTCGTGAACGGGCACCGCCGCGGCAAACCGTGAGTCGTGGGCCAGTTGTTTCAGGTACAGCAGGGCGATCCGGTACACGCCCAGCGAGTGTTCGAACCGCGTGTGGTGCGCGGCCGGGTAGACCAGCGAAACCAAGCCCAGTTGCGAGATCCTGGCCAGCCGCCGGAATTCGGCCGTGTCGATGATCTGCTGGACGCGCTTGGTCAGCGGCACGTCCAGCTGGTCGGGAATCCGGATCAGCTGCCGGCGGGCATCCAGATTCAGGATCTCCGGCAAGTCGTCAATGGTATCGATCATGGGCAGAAGCCTGCAGGCGCGCGCCGAGGCGGGCCTGGATTATTCGGGGGTTCTTGAATTCGGCCGCCGCGGGCGAAGCAGCAACTTGGACTTGGCCAGGTAATCGTCCAACTCCGTGAGAGGGACCAACTCGATCCGGCGCTCAAGTGTTACGCGCCGCTGGCCCGGGTAGACCACGGCCAGCGAATCCAATTGCAGGTCCGCCAGCGCGATCTGCATGGACTTGGTGACCGCAGGTGCGTCGGACAACTTGATTTCGAAACCATGACGGTGCCGGCCGCGGACGATCAGCAGGTCGAGTTCGGCTCCGCCGTGCGTGGCCCAAAAATAACCTCGCCGGTCGCCGCAGCGGCGGAGGATGTACTCGATCACCCAGCCTTCCCACGAGGCACCCGCCTTGGGATGGGCGAACAGGTTCTGGGCGGCGACGATGTCCAGGAGGCGATGCAGCACCCCGGAATCGCGGACATAGACCTTGGGCGCCTTCACCTGACGCTTGGCCACGTTTTCAAACCAGGGTGGCAGTTGCCGGACCAGGTACGCGGCGCTCAGGACATCCAGGTATCGCCGGGTGGTCTGATCGCTGATGCCCAACGAGCGGCCCACCTCGGACGAATTCCACGTCTGTCCGTGGTAGTGCGCGACCATGGTCCAGAAGCGGTCCAACAGCAGCGGCGGCAGGCTCAAGCCCAATTGCGGCAAGTCGCGTTCCAGGTAAGTGCGCGCAAAGTTGGCCAACCAAGCAAAGGCATCTCGGTCCGAGGCCGCCAGGAAGGCCCGGGGAAAGCCGCCGCGGAGCCAAAGCCGCCGCCAGGACGACAGCCCCGTCTCGTCCAAGCCCAATCCGTGCAGTTCGACGAACTCGATCCGCCCCGCCAACGATTCCGAAGTCTGCCGCAGCAGTTCGGGCGACGCACTGCCCAGCACGAGGAACCGCGCCGCGGCTCGCGGCCGGTCAACCAACACGCGGAGCACGGGAAACAGCTCCGGCCGCCGCTGAACCTCGTCAATCACCACCAGCCCCCGCAGCCCACCCAAGACGGTCTGGGCATGCTGCATGGCTTGGAGATCGCCTGGGTCCTCCAGGTCAAAGTAGTGGCACTTGGCCCGTTCCTGGGCGATGGCCCGCGCCAGCGTGGTCTTCCCGGCCTGACGGGGGCCGAGCAACGCGGTGACCGGCGCACGCCCCAGGGCGCGTTTCACGGCGGCGACATAGTCGGGACGCGGAACGATCTTCATGGCCGGCATTGTACCATGAAAATCCGACTTTCAAAGTCGAATTTTCAAGAACGCATAGCAGCCATTCCCGACGCTGTTTACGGCTTCAGCACGATCTTGCCCGCCAACGTCCCGGCCTTGTGCAGCGTGTTCTGCTCCTGCAGCCGATGGGCCTCGACCGTTTGGGACAGGGGCAGCACACAGCCGATCTGGGCCTGCAGCCGGCCTTCGCGGAACCAGCGGTTCATGTCGGCGGCACAGCGGTCCAGTTCCTGCGGGCTGGCCTTGAACATGACGAACCCGTGCAGCGAACATTCCTTGACGTAGAACGGCCCGACGGGGAACGCGGGCCGCGCGTCGCGGCCGGCCATGATCACGATCCGGCCGCGCTCGGCCAGCCAGGCGGTGATCTTGTCAAAGTCGGGCTCGCGGCGCGTCTCCCAGTAGACATGGACGCCGCCCGGGGCGAACTCGCGCACCGCCGCGTCCACGTCCTGCGTCTGGTAATTGACGGCGGCGTCGGCGCCCAGTTCCAGGCACCGCCGGACTTTGTCAGCCGAGCCGCCCGTGGTCAGGACGCGGGCCCCCGCCGCCTTGGCCATTTGGACCACCATCGCGCCGACTCCGCCCGTGCCGCCGGGCACGAACAGCGTCTCGCCCGGCTGCAGCCGGGCTTCGCGGAACAGCCCCAGGTGGGCGGTAATGCCCACCAGCGCCGAGGCCGCCGCCGTCTCGTCGCTGACCCCGTCGGGCGTCGGGTACAGCCAGCATTCGTCCACCGCACAGTACTCGGCAAAGGTCCCTTGCCGCCCCAGCAGGCCCTGGTTGCTGCCCCACACGCGATCGCCGACTTGGAAACGGGTCGCGCCCGGCCCGAGTTCTTCGACGACGCCGGCCAGGTCACAGCCGACGATGAACGGCTGGGGCAGCGGCCAGCCCCCGACGGCTCCGCTGCGAATGTAGGTGTCGATGGGATTCACCGACACGGCCCCGACCTTGACCAGCACTTCCGCGCCTTTCAAAGCCGGCTTGGGCAGTTCTCCGAATACGATCGTCTCGGGAGGACCGGTACGTTCCAGGTAGGCGGCTTGCATGGCATCCCCTGCCGAAAATGGATCCAGGATCAACGGGACGTGAAACTGGACCTGTTGTAGCCGACAGGCAGCGTGAATTCCAGGGGCCGAGGCCCCGTGCGGTGCGGCGGGGCAGGGCACACCTGCGGGATCACCGCTTGCCTTGGGCACCACCCGCCGCGCCCCCGTGGCGACCGGCGTTACCAGCGATAGCCCTGACGCCTGCGATGGCCCCCAGCAAGGCCGCCACCGACACCGCGACCAGCCACTGCAGGGCGGGTACGACAAGCGGCGTGAGGTCCATGGCCATCGGGTCATGTCGCCCGGTGTGGAACCGATACGCCGAGACGCTGATCGCCACCAGTCCATACGCGCCGATCAGCAGCAGCGTTCCGAGCAGCAGCGAGGATTCCCAGAGACGGGACCGCCGCCACCAGGCAACGGCGGCGATGACCGCGTAAGGTCCCGCGACCAGGGGGACGATCCAGGCATCTTGGCCCGACAGCAGCGACCAAACGCCGCTGGCAAAGCCAATGCCCAGCGAACCAACGGCGGCACACACGCAGATTGCGTAAATTGCTTTTGTCATCATCCTATTTGTAAGAGTCCCAGCGTGCTTCAGATATTCCCCAAGAAGACAGCAAGTTCGCAAATTGGCGCAAAACAAGGCCCCCCAAGAAAACCTGATTTCCTGGCTCGCCGATGCCCCACAGGCCCTTCGTTTTCGTGGCCTTCTGTGCAACAATGACGGTCCGTCGCTGGGTCTGCGTCGATTCTGGAACTCGAATGGGGATGGCATTGGATGAATGCGGGGACGCCGGGAACGTGTTGCTGTGACAAGGCGAGGGGCTGTGCGATCGATCCGGGAGTGCCCCTCGACGAGCTGGTCGCCCGAGTGGATCGCGATTTTCAGACGCGGTTCGGGCGAGCGCCGCAGTGGGTGGCGGCGGCTCCCGGCCGGGTGAACCTGATCGGCGAACACACGGACTATAACGACGGTTTCGTCCTGCCGATGGCCATCGAACGGTACGTCGTCATGGCCGCGGCTCCCGCGACGAGGAGCGCCGGCCAGGCGGACGTCGCGCTGTCGAGTTCCGCCGTGGACCAGCCGGAACGGTTTTCCGTCGGCGCCGCCGATTTCCGACAACTGGCCCCCTGGGCCCGCTATGTGTACGGCGTCATGGTCGGCTGCCGCGAGCAGGACCTGCCCACGCCGGCCCTGGACGTGCTGGTCGACTCGACCGTGCCCCTGGGCGGCGGGCTGTCCAGCAGCGCCGCGCTCGAAGTCGCCACCGCCACGCTGCTGGAAGCGCTGGCGGGCCGAACGCTGGATCCGATCCGCAAAGCCCTGTTGTGCCAGCAGGCCGAGCACCAGTACGCGGGCGTTCCCTGCGGGATCATGGACCAGTTCACCTCGGTCCTGGGCCAGGCCAGTCAGCTGCTGCTGCTGGATTGCCGCTCGACGCAGGTCCAGATGGTTCCACTGACGAATCCGGATGTCGAGGTCTTGATTGTCAATACCAATGTCAAGCACGAGCTGACCGGCGGCGAGTACGCCCAGCGGCGCAGCCAGTGCGAAGCGGCGGCGCGCACGATGGGCGTGCCGTCGTTGCGGGACGCAACGCTGGAGATGCTGGCGGCGAATGACGGGATGTTGGAGCCGATCCTGAAACGCCGCGCGCGGCACGTCATCGGCGAGAACGACCGCACCACGGCGGCCGCTCGCGAGTTGGCGGCGGGCCAGTGGGATGCGGTTGGCCAGTTGATGTACGCCAGCCACGCGTCGCTCCGCGACGACTATGAGGTCAGCTGCGAAGAACTCGATCTCCTGGTCGAGTTGGCCCGGCAGCACGGTGACGGCGGGGCGGTGATCGGATCGCGGATGACCGGCGGCGGGTTCGGCGGCTGTACGGTCAGCCTGGTCCGCAAGGACCACCTGGACCGCTTGGCGGCGGCCATCGACGCCGACTATCGCCGGCTGACGGGGATTGCCCCTTCGCTCTTCACCACGCGGCCGGCGCAAGGCGCCCAGGTGGTGCGGGGCTAGGAGGGGATGATGACCGAACCAATCAGCGAACTTCCGCATCGCCGCCGCAACCCGCTCACGGGCCGCTGGATTCTCGTTTCGCCGCACCGCACGTTGCGGCCGTGGCTGGGCAAACAGGAGACGCCGGCGGCAACCCAGCGGCCGGCGTACGACCCGGAGTGCTATCTGTGCCCCGGCAACGCCCGAGCCGTGAACGTCGACAATCCGGCCTATGCCGGCACCTACGTGTTCACCAACGACTTTCCCGCCCTGCTGCCCGATGGCGTGGCCCCGCCGGACCAGGACGATCCCCTGCTGCAGCGGCGGGCGGTGCGGGGGACTTGCCGCGTCGTCTGCTTCTCCCCGCGGCACGACTGGACCTTGCCGGAAATGCCCCTGCCGCAGATCCGAAACGTGGTGGACGTCTGGGCCGAACAGACGGACGAACTGGGCCGCGAGTATCGCTGGGTGCAAGTCTTCGAGAACAAAGGCGCGATCATGGGGTGCTCGAACCCGCATCCCCACGGCCAGATCTGGGCCAGCGACACGCTGCCGGAAGAGGCCGCCTTGGAAGACGGCTGCCAGGCGGAGTATCTCCAGCGTCACGGCACGCCGCTGCTGGTGGATTACGCCCGCCGCGAGGAGGAACTAGGCGCGCGGATCGTCGTGGCTAACGAGCACTGGTTGGCCGTCGTCCCGTACTGGGCGACCTGGCCGTTTGAAACGCTGCTGCTGCCCCGCCGCCACGTGCTGCGATTAGCGGACTTGACCGGCGACGAGCGGGACCAGCTGGCCGACGCGTTGAAACGGCTGCTGACACGGTACGACAACCTGTTCGCCACGTCGTTTCCCTACTCGATGGGCTGGCATCCCGCGCCGTTCCACCAGGACGACGTGGGGCACTGGCAGCTGCACGCGCATTTCTATCCGCCCTTGCTCCGGTCCGCGACCGTCAAAAAGTTCATGGTCGGCTACGAGATGCTGGGCGAACCGCAGCGGGATCTGACGCCGGAGCAGGCGGCGGAGCGGCTGCGGGAACTGTCCGAAGTCCACTATCGGCTGAAGTCCAGCCACGCTTCCAGCGAGAAAGGGAGTCAGGCATGAAGGTCTTGGTCACGGGCGGCGCCGGCTACATCGGCAGTGTCGTCACCGAGCAACTGATCCGCGCCGGCCAGTCGGTTGTGGTGTTCGATAATCTGTACCAGGGGCATCGCGAAGCCGTGCACCCGCAGGCGGCGTTTGTCCAAGGCGACTTGGCCGACCGGGCTGCGGTCGACGCGGTGTTTCGCGATCATCAGCCCGAAGCGATCATGCATTTCGCTTCGCACACGCTGGTCGGCGAGTCGATGCAGAAGCCCTTTTTGTACCTCGGCGAGAACGTGACCAACGCCTTGAACCTGCTGCAGTCCGCCGTCAGCCACGGCGTCCGCCGCTTCATCCTGTCGTCGACCGCCAACCTGTTCGACGCGCCCGAGCGGATTCCGATCGCCGAGACCGAGACGATCGTCCCGGGCAGTCCGTACGGCGAGTCGAAGCACATCATCGAGCGGCTCCTGCACTGGCTGGATCGCGTGCATGGCTTGCGATATGCCGCGCTGCGGTACTTCAACGCGGCGGGAGCGACCGAGGAACGCGGCGAGGATCATCATCCCGAGTACCACTTGATCCCGATCGTGTTGCAGGTGGCGCTGGGCCAGCGGGAGCACGTCACCATTTTCGGTGACGACTACGAGACCCCCGACGGAACCTGTGTGCGGGATTACATCCACGTCTCCGACTTGGCCCAGGCCCACATCCTGGCCTTGCACGCCCTGGACCAGGGCAGCCGCATGTACAACCTGGGCAACGGCCAGGGCTTCAGCGTCAAGCAGGTGATCGACATGGCGCGGGAGATCACCGGCCATCCGATCCCGGCCCGCAACGGCCCGCGCCGGGCCGGCGACCCGGCAACCCTGGTCGCCGGCAGCCAGCGGATCCGCGACGAATTGGGCTGGCAGCCCCAGTTCCCCGCCTTGCGGGACATCGTCGCCACCGCTTGGAACTGGCACCGCCGCCATCCGCACGGCTACGCGGGGGACTAGGTCCCGCGGTAGACGGTCTTGGACACAGCGCAGCGAGTGTTTCTCGCTCGCGGCTTACCCCACCGGCACCCAGGTGCGTTCTCGCGCCGCCTGGTACAGCGCCTCCATCACCCGGACGCGGGCGGCCGCTTCGCGCGCCGTGACCAGCGGCAGGTCCTTCTGGCCGGCGACGGCGCTGGCGAACAACAGCAGCGGGTGATCCAGCGGCGGAGCGAGTTTCATCCAGGGGCGGGCGCCGTCCGCGCCCGCGACCTTCTCCGTCCGCAGGTACAAGCGGTCGTTCAGCACCACGGCGTGCCCTGCGGTGCCGGCCACCAGCAGGCTGACCGGATTCTCGGGCTCGACCCAGCCCGCGGAAATCGTGCCATGCACCCCGCTCTTGAACCGCAACAGGCCCTGGCCCGACTCGTCGCAATTCGGATAGCGGCCGGTCACCGACCGCAGGTCCGCCGAGACGGATTCGACGTCGCCGACCAGCCACATCAGCAAGTCCAGGGCGTGCGTGCCGATGTCGGCAAAGCCGCCCAGGCCGCCCCACTTGGGATCGACCGTCCACTTCAGCTCGTTGTCGAACTCGCCCTGCAACACGCAGTCGTTGCAGAACGAAGCGTGGACGCGGACGATCTGGCCCAGGTTGCCCTGGGCGAGGTTTTCCTTGACGAAGAGGTTCCGTGCGAGCGAACGCAGGTGGTAGCCGGTGCTGAACAGCACGCCGGCCTGTTCGATGGCGGCGGCGATCTCGTCGGCGTCTTTACGCCCCACACCCAGCGGCTTTTCGACAAACAGATGCTTGCCCGCGCGAGCTGCGGCGATCGCCAGTTCCGCGTGCAGGCTGGTCTCCGAGAGAATGACGACGCCCGCCACGGCCGGATCGCCCAAGACCTCGGCGACCGTCTTGGCGGTCTTGGCTCCGCACTCGGCGGCGACCTTTTCGGCCCGGGACGCCTCGCGGTCGTACACGTAGGCGACTTTGACATCCTCGCGGGTCTGCAGCATCTGCAGGAACATCGGGGTGTGCATGTGCGCGGCCCCCAGGACGGCCAGCGTCACGGCCGGGGCATCGGCTGCCCGCGCCGGACTCGATGCGGCAGTCCACAACGTCGTCCCGGCAACGCTCACGGTCTTAACAAAATCGCGGCGGGTCAATGAAGGTGTCGTCGTCATGGTGTTGGTTCCTGGTCGAGTTCTGGCTTACCGGGGCAGTCGTCGCAGTTGCACGTGGCGGAATTCGATCGGCGAGCCTTCTGAGGTCAGGACGATTTTTCCGGGGGCCGCTTCGCAACCGGTCGCGCGATTCACCACCTGGCCGTTGATCTCCAGCGTGACCACGGGGCCGTCGGCGACGATCTTGTAATGGTTCCACTGGCCGGCCGGCTTTTCCACCGCCGCCGACTTCTTGACGTTGGTCAACTTGCCGAACTGCGGGTGTTCGAGGCTCGTCTTGCGGTCGGCCGGGCCGTCCAGTGCATAACCGTCCAAGCCCCAGAAATCGCCGGCGTCGCCGGCGTTGATCTGGGCCTCCAGGCTCTTGGGCCAGATCTTGTCCGGGCCTGTGGTGCGGATCAGCACGCCGCCCTTGCCCGGCTCTTTTCCTGGCGGCCAGCGCCAGTCGAGTTCCAACACGAAATTGTCGTACTCCTTCTCGGTGAACAGATAGCCCAGCGGCTTGCCTTGGCAGTGCAGGATGCCCTGCTCGTCCAGCGACCACACGTCGCCGGTCTGAACGCCGTCCTGGTGATACGACTTCCAGCCGGCCAGCGAGCCGGCCTGGCCGCCGGCCGGGACCAGCTGGCACACTTCGGTCGATGGCTCGGCAGCCACCACTTGCGAAGCGAACCACCAGGAACACGCTGCCGCCACGGCGAGAATCGCAAGCACAGATCGCATGATACAGGTCTCCGAAGCAATGACAGGAAGCCTAGTCCGGCGCGGGAACGCGATGATTCTACCAACAAGTCCGGTCCCCTGGGTACCCGGGCATTTTCCCGCGCTGTCTTTTCTCGGTGATTTGGTACACTAACGATCCTGGATGCGTCAACCACTCCAACCGGTCTGGGCCGGTAGAAAGGAAACTTGTCATGAGCATGCTTTCACGTCGTCAGTTCGTGTTGGGAACCGCGGTCGCCGGGGCCGCCTCGCTGGCGAGCCGGGCTGGCTGGACTGCGGAATCGGCGCCGGCCAAGCGAAAAGGCTCCGATGTCGTGACGCTGGGCAAGACCGGCATCAAGACCTCGATCCTGGGCATCGGCACGGGAACGCATGGCGGCAACGAGCAGCGGTCCTTGGGCGAAGTCGGCTTCACCAAGCTGGTCCGGCATGCCTTGGACTGCGGGATCCGCTACGTCGACACCGCCGACATGTATCGGATGCACTACCTGGTCTCCGCCGCGCTGAAAGGCGTCTCCAGCGACAAGTACTTCATCCAGACCAAGACCCAAGCCAAGCATCCGGAAGTGGCCAAGGTGGACATCGAGCGGTTCCGGCGGGAACTGGGCGTGCAGACCCTGGACACGCTGTTGATGCACTGCATGAGCAAGGGCGGCTGGGACACCGACATGCGGCCGGTGATGGACGTGTTGTATGAAGCCAAGGAGAAGGGCCGCGTCCGCTCGGTCGGCGTGTCCTGCCACGGATTCCCGCCGCTGGTGACCTCGTCGGAATGCGACTGGATCGACGTCCACCTGGTCCGGATCAACCCGTTTGGCGCCATGATGGACGACACGCCGGACAAGGTCGCGGCGGAGATCAAGAAGATGCACGATCGCGGTCACGGCGTGCTGGGCATGAAGATCTTTGGCGAGACGGGCTTTGAATCGCCGGAGAAACGCCTCCAATCCCTGAAGTACGTGCTGGGCCTGGGCACCGTCGATGCCTTTACCATCGGCTTTACCAGCCCCGAGCAGATCGACGAGACCCTGGGCATGATCGAACAGGCGACGGCGTGATCGCCGGCTGACCGCAGCAGATACAAGGACAGACTCCCCATGACCGACAGGCTGCTCCCCTTCCGTTCCGTGTTATGTCTCGCGTTGGCGGCCGTCCTCCCGGGGCTGGTGCTTTCCAGCGCGTCGCCGCTGGATGCGGCCGAGACTCCGCCCGCTCCCACGGTGACGAAGACGCTGTTCGGCCGCCTGCCGGACGGGACGGAGGTCGACCTGGTCACGCTGACCAATTCCCATGGCCTGGAGGCCCAGGTGATGACCTACGGGGCGACGCTGACGTCGGTCAAGACGCCCGACCGCGAGGGCCGCCTGGCGAACGTCACGCTGTACCTGGACACGTTTGACGACTATCTGCGCGGGCACCCGCTGTTCGGTTCCGTCGTGGGCCGCTATGCCAATCGTATCGCCGGCGCCAAGTTCGCGATCGACGGCGTGGAATACCCGCTGACTCCGAACGCGGGCAAGGTCCACATCCACGGCGGCCGGAACGGCTTTCAGAAGCAGGTCTGGCAGGCCACTCTGCGGCCGCAAGCCGATGCGGCGGCCGCGGAATTCACGTTGACCAGTCCCGATGGCGACGAGGGCTATCCCGGTACGTTGCGCGTCAAGCTGGTCTACAGCCTGACGAACGACAACGAACTGAAACTCGACTACACCGCGACCACCGACAAGGCGACCGTGGTGAACCTGACCAATCACGTCTATTGGAACCTGGCCGGCGCCGGCTCAGGGGACATCCTGGGCCACATCCTGACGCTGCACGCCGATGCCTACCTGCCCGCCGACGAGCAGAAAGTGCCGACGGGCGAGATCCGCCGCGTCGCGGGCACCGTGATGGACTTTACGCAGCCGCATCCGATCGGCCAGCGGATCATGGACGTGGAAGGCGAGAACTACGACCACTGCTATGTGGTCAATCGTGGCCCAGGGGAATCGCTGGTGCCGGCGGCCCGCGTGGTGGATCCGCCCAGCGGCCGCACGCTGGAGGTGTGGACGACCAAGCCGGGCGTCCAGTTCTTCACGGCCAAGTTCCTGAACGACAAACTGAGCGGCGGCGGCCGACCTTACGGTCCGTATCACGGCTTCTGCCTGGAGACCCAGCACTTTCCCGACGCGCCGAACCGGGCCAACTTTCCCTCACCCGTCTTGCGTCCCGGTGAAACCTATCAGCAGGTGACGGTGTACAAGTTCGGCGTGCAGAAGTGAGCCGGCATCCGCGCAGAAATAAGTTGAAAAACCAACCGTAGGACGGATTGGCAATCCGTCCCAAAAACAGGGACGGATTGCCAATCCGTCCTACAGGGAATTGCCCAGGTTATTCCTGCGCGGAACCCGGGCACGTTTGCCGGGGGGAGAAGGGCGATTCTTGCCCAATCCGAGGTAAGCGTTAGAATAGCGTGCCTGCTCTTGGGCCGGCTCGCTGCACAAGAGTTTTCGACCACAACCTCCGCAGGAGTGAGGGATATGGACTCCAGGATTCGCGCTGCCTTCCTTTCGAGCGCAGGGGCTGGCTTGGTCTGTCTCATCGCGGCGTCCGCTTGGGCCGACGCGACGCCGACACTCGACTACAATCGCCAGATCCATCCGATCCTGTCCGACGCTTGCTTCCGCTGTCATGGCCCCGATGCAACTCATCGCCAGGGCGGCCTGCGGCTGGACGTTGCGGACGCGCCGCTGCAGCCGGCCGACTCGGGGGCCGCGGCGATCGTTCCGGGAAAGCCCGACGAGAGCGAATTGGTGCGGCGTGTGTTCTCGAACGATTCGGGCGAAGTCATGCCGCCTCCGGACAGCGAGCGCCGGCTGAAACCGGAGGAGAAGGAGCTGCTCAAGACCTGGATCGCCCAGGGCGCTCGCTTCCAGACCCATTGGTCGTTCACGGCCCCGCAGCGTCCGCCCGTGCCGCCGGTGCAGAACGCGGCCTGGCCGCGAAACGCGATCGACCACTTCATCCTGGCCCGCCTGGAGGCCGAGGGCCTGCAGCCGACGCGCGAAGCCGACCGCGCGACGCTGATCCGCCGCTTGACTTTGGACCTGACCGGCCTGCCGCCGACGCCGGCCGAGG
>Ga0172371_10011571_pt1 | contig 11750 bp, 9 predicted proteins | sample Lak12m_FD_114543 | JGI IMG/M metagenome (GOLD analysis project Ga0172371, IMG submission 114543) | Freshwater microbial communities from Kabuno Bay, South-Kivu, Congo - kab_022012_12m | ecosystem: Environmental > Aquatic > Freshwater > Lake | place: Democratic Republic of the Congo: South-Kivu...
ATGCGCTTGATATCGTAGGCGATGCCTGCCTCACGAGCCACGGCCAGCGTGTGGAGGACGGTGTTGGTCGAGCCGCCCATCGCCACGTCGAGGGCGATCGCGTTGTCGAAGGCTTCGAGCGTGGCAATGTCGCGCGGCTTCAGGTCGGCGGCCACCAGCTTGATGATGGCGCGGGCCGCCCGTTCATAGAGCGCCTCCCGCTCTTTCGAGACGGCCAGAATGGTGCCGTTGCCCGGCAAAGCCATGCCGAGCGCTTCACAGAGGCAGTTCATCGAGTTGGCGGTGAACATGCCGGAGCAGGAACCGCAGGTGGGGCAGGCGCTTTGTTCGAGCTTTTGCAACTCGTCGGGCGAAATCTTGCCGGCCTGCAGTTCGGCGACCCCCTTGAACACGGAGATGAGGTCGGATTTCTGCACAGCGGGCCGCAGATGCGCTGGCAGGTCGCCTTCCGCCGCCTGTTGGGCCACACCCGCCGCCATCGGCCCGCCGCTGACAAACACGGTCGGAAGATTGACGCGCATGGCGGCCATCAGCATGCCAGGGACGATCTTATCGCAGTTCGGGATGCACACCATGCCGTCAAAGCAATGCGCGCGGACCATGGACTCGACGCAATCGGCAATCAGCTCGCGCGAGGGCAGCGAATACTTCATGCCGCTGTGGCCCATGGCGATGCCGTCGTCCACGCCGATGGTGTTGAAGATGAATGGGACGCCGCCAGCCTCGCGCACGAGCCGCTTGACGAGCTGGCCGACGTCGTTGAGGTGAGCATGACCCGGAATGCAATCGGTGTAGGAGTTGCAGATCGCGATAAACGGCTTGTCCCAGTCGGCCTCGGATTCAATGGAACCCGTGGCCCGGAGCAGCGAACGATGGGGGGCGCGTTCAGCGCCTTTCTTGATAATATCAGAGCGCATAAGTCTTGAATTTAGATTCTACAGTATAGTGGGCATTAATGCCGGGCGCCAATGTAACAAGGCCGCCGAGTGTTGTCACGAACGCGATGTTGCCACCGCGCGGGCAAGTTCATTCGCAGCTTACCCAGGGCTGCATCAAGCTCGTCGGTTTGGTAGGAACGTTTCGCCGAAACGTCCGTCTTTGCGCGGGAGCGGACGCCTTGGCAAGGCGTCCCTACCTACGGATTGCCGCGCTTGCTGGAACGCCGGCAGATCGAAACGCCGGGTCGCTTCGCGGTGGACACGCCGCAAACCTGATGGCACTTTACGCACAACCGAATACCGATTTTGTCGCGTGAAACCCCTCTCTGATTGCCGGCTCTACACCTTTGTGGACACCGCCTATCTGCGCGGCCGCCCCGCCAGGGACATTGCGCAGCAGCTTTGCGATGGAGGCTCGGACCTCATTCAGCTTCGCGCAAAGGATTCGTCCCTTGATGACGTCCGCCGCCTGGCCGAAGCGATCCTGCCCGTGACGCGCCGCGCGGGCATTCCGCTGGTGATCAACGATCACTTTGCGCTGGCGCGCGACCTTGGGGCGGAGTTCTGCCATCTGGGACAGGAGGACTTCTTCAACGCCGGTTGCACACACGTAGCTCAGCTCTCGGCTTCGGCCGACCGTCAACCGCCTGTTGGCGCGCGCGTGGGAATCGGCCTGAGCACGCACTCGCAGGCACAAGCCGAGCGGGCGCTGGCCGCCGAGCCGGATTACATCGGTGTCGGCCCGGTCTATTCGACCGCCACCAAGCCCGAGGCCGCGCCGATCGCGCGCGATTATCTGCGCTGGGTCACCAGCCACGTACAGGTACCGTGGTTCGCCATCGGCGGCATCAACCTGGGAACCTTGGACGAGGTATTAGCGGCGGGAGTGCGACGGATTTGCGTGGTGTCAGCTATCCTGAATGCTGACGACATCGCGGCGACGTGCCGCAAGTTCAAGCAGCGGCTGGACACGGCTTAAACCCGAGGCCACGATTCTCGACATTGCCCGCCTGCCTGCTAAGTTCTGCTTGTGAGTTTCGTCACGGAATTTGATTCACTGCCACTGACGGCCCTGGTGGAGCGTTCGCTGGGAGCCTCGGTTGCCGCGGCGCAGGCAAGCCTGGCCAAGGCGAGCCTGTCGCTCGAAGACTTCGCGCACCTGATCTCGCCGGCTGCGGCGGGGCTGCTGGACCCGCTCTCACGGCGCTCACAGCAGATGACCCGGCAGCGCTTCGGCAAGGTGATCCGCCTGTTTGCCCCGCTTTATCTTTCCAACGAGTGCATCAACAACTGCGAGTACTGCGGTTTCTCCCGCGACAACCCGATCCTGCGCGTCACGCTGACGGTGGAGGAGGTGCGGCGCGAGGCTCGGTCGCTCCTCGACCAGGGCTTTCGCAACATCCTGCTCGTTTCGGGCGAGCATCCCAGGTTCGTGTCCCACGGTTATGTGGCGGATTGCGTGCGCGCGCTGCACGGCGAGGTGCCGAGCATCTCGCTCGAGCTGGGGCCCATGGAAACGGCGGATTACCGTCCCATCGCGCAGGCTGGCGCCGAGGGGCTGGTGGTTTATCAAGAGACCTACGACCGCGCGGTCTATGCCGCCATGCACACGTCCGGTCCGAAACGGAGCTTCCAGTGGCGGCTGGAGACGCCCGAACGGGCCTACGCGGCAGGGTTCCGGCGCATCGGGATTGGCGCGCTGTACGGGCTGGGAGAATGGCGGCGGGAAGCCCTCAGCGTGGCGGCGCACGCCCGCTACCTGCTGCGCCATTGCTGGAAGACGCAACTAACCATTTCGCTCCCGCGGCTGCGTCCTTGCGCCGGCGAGTTCCAGCCGCTCACTCAGATGACGGATCGTGAATTGGTCCAGTTGGTCTGCGCCTTCCGCCTCATGTTCCCCGATGTCGGACTGGTGCTCTCGACGCGCGAGGCGCCGAAGCTGCGCAACGGCCTGATTCCGCTCGGCATCACGCTCATCAGCGCCGGCAGCCACACCGAGCCGGGCGGCTACACCGGGGCGGGGAAGCAGAAGATCCATCACACCGAGCGCGGCAGGATTGTCGAACTGGGCGCCAGCGGATGGGCCGCGGGCGGGAACGGCGGCCCCAATGCCACCAGCCAGTTCCAAATTGCAGACGAGCGCTCGCCACGTGAGGTCGCCGATTTGATCCGCCAGCTTGGTTATGAACCGGTCTGGAAGGATTGGGATGCAGCTTTGACGGCCTAGATGACCAACGCATTCGTCATCGCCAACGGGCGGCAGGTCGAGAGCGAGCTCCCCTGCACGATCGAGGCCTTCCTGCTCGCGCAAAAGCTCTTGCCGCGCAGCGTGGTCGTCGAGCACAACGGCGAGGCGGTAGCGCCTTCCGAGTTTGCACACCGCCGGCTCAACGCCGGGGACCGGCTGGAGATCGTGAAGATCGTCGCCGGCGGATAGGCGGCGGAGGCTTGGGAGCGCGGGCGGAGAGGCTGGGGACAGGCATGATGCGTGAAACGTGAAACGTGATGCGTGTGGGCTGTGCCCGTTTGATGCGGGGAGACGCAGCCTGTTTTTGGCCAGGTTGGGGCGTGAGGTGCGCGTGATGTTACGATAGTCCTTCGAAGGACGTTCGAAGGGTGTTCGAAGGTCCTTCGAAGGGCGATTGAGGAAAACCACGCAAAATGAGGATTGTCACAAGGGGGCGGTCCCGGCAGGTTAATCCCCCAATATGCAGCAGGTGAACTTGGGAATGATCGGCGGCGGCACGGTGGGCAGCGGCGTGTTTCACGCGCTCCAGCTCAACGGCGGGCTCCTGGCCTCGCGCATCGGCGTGAAGGTCAACGTCCGCAAGGTCGCCGTGAAGGCGTTTGACGAGCCGCGGCCGTATGTGATTCCGAGGTCGAGCATGACGACGGACTGGCAGGCACTGGTCAACGACCCGCAGGTGGATGTCGTGGCCGAACTGGCGGGCGGCACGACCATCGCCCGCACGATGGTGCTGACTGCGCTGCGACTCGGCAAGCCGGTCGTCACCGCCAACAAAGCGCTGCTCTCCGCGCACGGCGAGGAGCTGTTTGCCGCGGCGCGTCAGCACGGGACCAACCTCTACTATGAGGCAAGCGTGTGCGGCGGCATCCCGATCATCAAGTCGCTGCGCGAGGGGTTCGTGGGCAATCGCATCACCCACCTCTACGGCATCGTCAACGGCACCTGCAATTACATCCTTACCCGGATGAAGCTGGAGGGCGCGGATTTCGAGACGGTGCTCAAGGACGCGCAAGCGCAGGGGTACGCGGAGGCGGAGCCGTCGCTCGACGTGGACGGCTACGATGCGCTGCACAAGATCGGCATCCTGGCCTCGCTGGCGCATGGTTTCTGGGTAAACCCGAAGGACATCTACGTGGAGGGGATCCGGTTTATCACGCAAACGGACATTCAATTCGCCAACCGCCTCGGCTACACGATCAAGCTCCTCGGGATTATCAAACGGATCGAGGAGCGGAGTTCGAGCGGCAAGGGAACGGCTTCCGCCGGGCGGTCGTCGCCTGCCCGCATTCAGGTGTCGGTGTATCCGACGCTGGTGCCGCACACGCACGTGTTGGCGAACGCGAATCATGTCTTCAATGCGGTCTTCGTCCGCGGCGATATCGTCGGCGACACGTTGTTCTACGGCCGCGGGGCGGGCAAAGACGCCACGGCGAGCGCGGTGTTGAGCGACCTGGCGGACGCGGCGCTCGATTTGAAGTTCGGCACCAAGCATCGCGTGCCGCCCTTTGTGCCGCATGAGCGCGGCGGCGCAGTGGTGCCGATCGCCGAGGTGGCTTCCCGCTATTTCGTGCGGTTGAATGTCGTGGACAAGCCGGGCGTGCTGGCTAAGATTTCGGCGATCTTCGGCGAGACCCGCATCGGCATCTCGTCCGTGATCCAGCCGGAGGGGCACGAAGGCGCGACCGTGCCGCTGATTCTGATGCTGCACGACGCACCGAATGGGGCCGTGACCCGCGCGCTGAAGCAGATCAGCCGCCTGGCGGTGGTCAAAGGCGCCCCGGTGATGATTCGGGTCGAGAATTTCGGATAGACTATGGCACTGATTGTTCAGAAGTTTGGCGGCACCTCGGTGGGCAACCCCGAGCGCATCAAGAATGTCGCCGCCCGCGTGGCGAAATACCGCACCCAGGGCGACCAGATCGTGGTGGTGGTCTCCGCGATGAGCGGCGTGACCGACAACCTGATCAAGCTGGCGAAGGAGATCATGCCGCTGCCCAATGAGCGCGAGATGGACGTGCTGCTGGCCACTGGCGAGCAAACGACCATCGCCTTGACGGCCATCGCCCTGCACGCGCTGGGCGTGCCGGCCGTGTCCCTGACCGGCGCCCAGGCGGGCATTGTCACCGACGGCGTCCATACCAAGGCCCGGATTCAAAATATCACGCCCAAGAAGATCCGCGAGCTGTTGAACGAGGGTAAAGTGGTCATCGTCGCCGGTTTTCAGGGCCAGACCACCGAGGGCCAGGTCACCACCCTGGGCCGGGGCGGTTCGGATCTGACGGCCATCGCCCTGGCGGCAGCGCTTAAGGCTGATCTGTGCCAGATCTACACGGATGTGGACGGGGTCTATACCGCCGACCCGCGGATTGTGCCCGGCGCCAAGAAGCTCGAGGAGATCTCGTACGACGAGATGCTCGAACTGGCCAGCCTCGGCGCCAAAGTCATGCAATCCCGCTCGGTCGAGTTCGCCAAGAAGTTCGGCGTCGTGTTTGAAGTCCGCTCCAGTCTGAACGAAAACGCAGGTACTATTGTGAAAGAAGAAACGAAGAACATGGAAGAGGTCGTCGTGCGCGGCGTCTCGCTCGACAAGAACCAGGCCAAGGTGACGCTGGTGGCCGTGCCGGACAAGCCCGGCGTCGCGGCGCGCATCTTCAAGGCCATCGGCGACGCGAACGTCAACGTGGATATGATCGTGCAGAACATCAGCCACGGCAGCGGCGCGCCGGCGACCGACCTTTCCTTCACTGTGGATAAGCCCGACCTGCTCAAAGCGCAGAAGGTCATTGAAGGGCTGAAGCAGGACATTGGCTTCGGCAACGTCATCGCCACGGACAAGATCGGCAAGCTCTCCATCGTCGGCGTCGGCATGAAGAGCCATACGGGCGTGGCTGGCAAGCTGTTCGATACGCTCGCGCGGGCCGGGGTCAATATTGACATGATTTCGACCAGCGAGATCAAGATCTCGGTGGTGATAGACCTGGCCAAAGGCGAGCAGGCGATGAAAGCGGTGCACGCGGCGTTCCTGGGGTAGGGTGCCGTTCCGGGCGGGGAGTAACAGCGAAGGCGGGAAGGCGCGAAGACCGGTTGGGATGGAAGCCGGCCTTTATCGTCCGCGCGCCTTGAGGCTCAGCGGGCCGGGCAGTAGTTCTTGATCGGCTGGAGGATTCCCCACTCAACCAGCGCGAGGATCAGTCCCGTGTAGAGCAGCGAGACGCCCACGTCGCGCAGCAGGTCGCGGCGTGAGTAGCGGCGCGCCTGTTCGGACAACATCTTCTGAGCGCCTTTGTGCATGAGCATGAAGCCGAGGACATTCGTCAGCCAGTAGCCGAGTACTAGGGCAGTGGTGAAGGCCGGCTTGTGGAACCAACTGACCAGCCAGGCAAAGGCGATGGCAAGCGGCACGTTCACAAAGAGATCGTTCCACCAGGAAAGCGGCGAGAGCATGAAGCCGATCATGGCCATCATCCCACCGGTGACTTTTCGTTTCCATGCCATAACCAATGGCCAAGTGTCTGCGGGGCCTCCGCAGAGAAGCAAGGGCGAAACGGCGGCTCTCGGTCCGCGAGCAACGGCTCCCAGCTTGCCAAACCAAATGGGCACGAGCGCCAACCTGGAAGGTTGGTGGGGCAGGAGCAGGCCGCAGGCATACTCTACTACCACGTGGCGGTACTACCCCAATGCCCCCGGTTGGCTTGGCAGCAAGTGATCTAGTTTTCCTTTAGCCTGGCAAGGCAGGCCACAACACCCGAGTGAGTCTCACCCTAATCCGCGGTGTGCTTCGGAAAGGTCAGCTCGGGTGGCTTTCTCTTCCTGGCCATGATCAGTCCATCCGAGGTTTGCCACGACATACCGGCGGGGTTTCGCGCAGCGCCGTCGCTTCTCGTCTCGCACCCGCCTGGCGAATGGTGCGCGCCCGATCCCGAAGCCCATCCAGCATCGCCAACTTCTCCGCCACGGGACGGCTGGCCAGGGACTGGCGCAGTCTCCGTTTGCCTTCAAGGATCTGTTGAAGGTCGAAGCTCATTTGCCGCTCGGGAGGAAGGTCCGCTCAAACTCCCGCCACCGCTCAATGAGGTTGTGCCGCGCCAGCATAGCCTCGAAGCGCCTGACGTCCAGCGCGGCGGACTCGAGGAATTGGAGCAGGCGCGCCTTGTCTTTGGCCCGGCCGGTCTGCAAGGCGATGGCCGCCAGATGCTCCGCCGTGAAGACCCGGGCCGGTGTCCCTTCAACGTCCACGGTGACCGCCTCCGCCAGTGCCTCTTCCACCAGCGGACTCGTGGGGGGCAGGAACTGAACCGGCCATCCAGCGAGCACGACGTACTCACACTCGAGCGCGCCGCCCCGGGCCGTGAGGTAATCGAAAATAGGGCGCGGGCTAACCAGCATCCGGCCGGGCTGCGATTTGAACCCGACGAATATGTCCACATCCAGAGTGGCCACCGGTTCGAGGTAAAACGTCGCGCCAACCGCCCCGCCGATGGCGTAGCGCTCCACGACGCCGTGGGCTTCCATCTGATTGATGACACGGATGACCTGCGCGATACTTACCACGTCTTCCTTTCGACGGTGCAACATCCGGCTCTCATGGGGTGGGTCGGCCAATGCACTCGGCGGGCACGCGAGGCGGCGCTTTCGCGGGTGGAATGGGCCGACACCTGCGCGGCCAGGGCACTGGATACAACCTGATCCACACTGACCTTTTGTTTGTGGGCCAATTCCTGCACCTGCTGTAACAGCAGATCCGGCACCTTTGCCTCCAGAGTGCTCATCGTGCGCGTAATATCGCTAAAAACTCCCGTGGTGGCAAGACCTGGATGCCGCGCTGCCGGGCAGGCTGCAAATGGCCTGTGTTGTGCGTCACAATCAGCCCATAGGATGGGGCGAGGGGGAATGAATCGGCCGTGGCGTTTCGGTGCCCGGCAGTGCAGAGGGTTAACGAAACCCGACCGCATGGGCTTCATGCCGGCCTTTCAGCCACCCCCGACTACTACAACCGCTCAAGCAGCGGTCGCGGCGCGGCCTGCCAGGCGAACCCGGTCCAGAATTCAGCGCGGCCTCTCGCATCCAGCCGGCCAGGAACGCCCACCGAGCGCAGGGCCGCCACATAGAGCGCCTCAAATCCGCGCTCGTTGGCAATTTGCCGCTGCCAAATCTCCCGCACGGCCGTGCGAAAGCTGTTCCCCTGGGCAATGGTCACGCGCTCGCGCAGGAAGCGGACCACGATCTCTGCCGCCGCCTCCGGGCTTTGCTCCCTCCGAATCCGGGGATAGAAGTTCTCCCACAACGGGCGACGCCAATCCAGGTTGCCATCGGCAGCCGGGTCAGACAAGCGCCACGTCCAATCGCTGTATGTGCCGCGCAGCGCGAGGGCGGTGGGAGAAGGCGATCTTCTCCCAGTCAGCGCAGACGCTGCAAACCATCCTACTCGTTGCAGTCTACCCCTACCATCGTGGTCGTGGAAACTGGATTGGACCACGATCCAGGGTTTCCTTGAGTCTGGCAGGTAGGATGCCTTTCCCCTACACAGAAGGCGGTAACGTGCCGTGTGCTGACTGGGTGTTGCTTGCGGCTGTCCACGCACGCGGTTTCGGTGAGGCAGAGGCCACAGCAGAAGATGGCGAGCGAGCTTTCCAGGTAAAAACAGTCATCGTTCTCGGCCTTGCAGTTAGGACACGGGTTCTTAGTGCTTGGCATCGTATGGCAGTCGAGCCCGGCCGCGCTTTCGATCAAGGCGGCCACGACGACGCCCGTGGCAACCCGCATTAGGATGTTGTTTTTCATGTGGTTTTGTTGATTTGTAGTGCTCGTCTCCTCTTCTTCGCGGTGTGTTGTCGTGTTATTACCTGCTGTTTCCATTCCTGACCCAGGCTCCTCTCCTCCTTGCGAGCCACAGAAGAAGCGGAGTACAGATGGATACCGCCAGGAGCACCAGAATAAGCACGCGCCGCCCGCTGTCCGGTGAACGGTAGTGTTCGGCCATTCGCGCCTTAGAAAGCCGTACAGCGCTCTTGTATTCGGGCAATGTTACCAGGCTATCCTCGGCTAGCCACTTGTTGGTGCTGTAGCCGACCAAGAATGAGACCCCCGAGCGGTTAAGCCTCCAGTCATTTATTTCGGCATGGCCTTCGAGTGCGGGCTTCAGATCTGCAAGACCACACTGGGTTGCAGCCCGCAGCAAGTGAAATTCGTTTTGAGCCACCAGCCTCGCACCAGGCACCCCCTTCATTCTGCAGCAAAAGAAGTAGCTGACGCTGAAGTCCTCCGGCAGGGTGAGGTTTCCAACGTTCGTCCATCCATTGACTTGGAAGATAACATTCGTGAACCCCTTCTGTTCTGGCGGGGCTTCCTCCCACCTACCTGGCCCAACAAGCGACTTCTCAGCGTGGAGAAACTCGATACGCTCCGGCAAGTACGGCTGCCGCCTGCTTCGGGATAGATTGACAGCCATATTAGTTGCGCCCTCATGGAAGGAGTCGGTTCTCCCATCAACATAGTAGGCCGGCTCCAGCCCACGGCCGCTGGCGCCGTTTAAATAGGCTTCCGAACAGTAGGCGTAAAAGATTGCGGGCAGAGCCAAGGTGGAATCCGCGTGGGGGACGCGCGACTTCTCTATCCACGCCATGTTGATCGGCACTAGCTCCGGATTTCGTTTCCATTCTGCTGGTGTCTTCGGCTGCGCCAACAGGGAGGCGAGTGCCTGCTTCGGAGCGTATGCCGCAGTATAGATCGTGTCGCCATCGCCAAATGAGCAGTAGTCCAACAGCATTGCGTTTGTCTCCCCAGCCGCGGCGCTAGTTTGGTGGACTCGAATCAGCCAGTTGTGGTCTCTGACGAAAACCTCGAAGTCTGCAGTTTGGGTATTTGTTGTCCCCAAGAGATTGCGTGCCCGCATCTCGCCGCCCGCCTGGAACTCCACAGCCCCAACAGGAGCAATAGCTGCATTCAAAACCAAGGTGGCTCGCACCAGAGCGGCAAGATGCCTGCCTCGGAAAACGCCTTGGCGTCCGTGGAGCGCGCTTGCACCTGCGACGCTGTTTGGCATGCCCCAGCAGCAGCGGCTCTCTTGGACAGCCTGAGACCTCCGGCTCGTACGCTCCCAAACTGGTGCCTGTTTAGCCATGCTGCGAGCAGTCTCCGACACAAAGCGCGAACTGCAACGTCACAATCTTGTTCAATCGCGACATCATTGCCTTAAGCCGACCTTTCAGCCACCCCGATTGCTACAACCGCCCAAGCAGCGGTCGCGGCGCGGCCTGCCAGCCAGGCCCGGTCCAGAATTCAGCGTGCCCTTGTGGACTCAGCCGGGAGGGGACGCCGACGGAGCGCAGGGCCGCCACATAGACCGCCTCAAAACCGCGTTCGTTGGCGATCTGCCGCTGCCAAATCTCCCGCACGGTCGTGGGAAAGCCGTTCCCCTGGACAATGGTCACGCGCTCCCGCAGGAACCGGACGACGACCTCAGCCGTCGCCTCCGGGCTTTGCTCCCTCCGAATCCGGGGATAGAAGTTCTCCCACAACGGACGACGCCAACCCAGGTCGCCATCGGCAGCGGGATCAATCTGGGCCGACAGCACATACTCCTGGTAAGCCGCGTCGTGCAGCTTCCAGTTGATGAGTTCCCGGTTGTAGTGGGCAAGCTCGACGTGCTCAAGGAGGGTCTTGAGCGGCTTGCCGCGCCAGACGGGCTGGGCCGCCAGGAAGTCGAAGTCGCCCGCCTCCTTAGCGGGGACAAGATGCTTGCGGGCGATGGCTAGCGTGCGGTCCGTCGTGGGCAAACGCGGCGGTACAAGGTGCAGCGCCGTTTGGGCGAGTGCAGCGAGAGCCAGGCCGGCGGCGGCGCAGCGCAGCGCGATGTCCCGCCAAAGTAGGGCAGGCGTCTCGCCTGCCGCTTGCCGCAAACCCCTGCTCCCGTGCGGGAGCAACTGCCCTGCGAAGGGCAGGCGAGACGCCTGCCCTACTTTGCGGCGGAGCCAAAGACAGATGGCCGCCCAGGCAAGAGCGGGCGTCCAGAATAGCCAGAGCGGCTTGGCCCGCGCTTGCCAGGCGAGGATGGACCGGTAGTGCGCCAGCGCGTCGGCGCCTTCCAGGCGCAGCAGGCACTGCTCGCCGACGACCCGGAACACGACCAGCCGATTGGCCCCGAACCCGTGGCCTTCCCCCGGCAACATCCTCAGCTCGACCGGGATGCCGTTCGTCTGCAAGCAGGCCGCGACCCGGCGGGCATCCGCCAACGGGAACACCTCGTCCTGCTCGCCATGCACGAGGAGGAAGAGGGTTGAGGGTTGAGGGTTGAGAGTTGAGGGGCCAATGATGACCCCTTGCGAGCCAGACCCCGCGCTTTTGACTTTAGACGCAAGCCTCTGGACTTGAGACTCCAGCTCCGGCACCCAACCGCCCGCGAGCCGCACGAGCAAGCTGGGCTGGCGCTCCGGATGCCGCAGCAGGTACGACAGCTCGCGTTGCGCCCCGAGGCTGAACCCAACCCACGCGATGCGATTGGTGTCCGCCCACTTCTGGCGCTGCACATACTCCAGCAACGCAGTGAACTGGGCCTCGAACACCGC
>Ga0172371_10011573_pt1 | contig 11748 bp, 7 predicted proteins | sample Lak12m_FD_114543 | JGI IMG/M metagenome (GOLD analysis project Ga0172371, IMG submission 114543) | Freshwater microbial communities from Kabuno Bay, South-Kivu, Congo - kab_022012_12m | ecosystem: Environmental > Aquatic > Freshwater > Lake | place: Democratic Republic of the Congo: South-Kivu...
ATGAGCATCAGGCAAAAAGTCCTATTCAAGATTAAGAGCATAGATTTAGATAAGCTGGATTCTCCCAGGAAGGTATCCACCTATTTCGGCGAGAACACCTTCAGCATGGAGGCCATGCAGAAGTATATCTCTCCTGAGACCTTTGAGGCATTTAAATCCTGGATCTCCGAAGGCAGGACCATAACCCTCACCCAGGCAAATGAGATCGCCGGCGCAATGAAGGACTGGGCCATCAATAAGGGCGCTACCTACTACACCCACTGGTTCCAGCCGATGACCGGGCTAACCGCAGAAAAACACGACAGCTTCATCTCCATAACCTCTCCCGGCAAGGTAATCGAGAAGTTCTCCGGCAACAAGCTCATCCAGGGCGAGCCTGACGCCTCAAGCTTTCCCTCGGGAGGAATACGCGCCACATTTGAAGCCAGGGGATACACCGCCTGGGACCCTTCCAGCCCGGCATTTATCATCGAAAGCTCTCTCGGCAAGACATTATGCATCCCTACGATATTTATCTCCTACCACGGAGAGGCCCTGGACAAGAAGCTTCCGCTTCTTCGTTCAGATGAAGCCTTAAACAATGCCGCGGTATCCCTGCTTAAGCTCTTCGGCCACAAAGACGTCAAGAAAGTATTCTCAACCTGCGGCCCTGAACAGGAGTATTTTTTAATCGACAAGAACTATTACAACCTAAGGCAGGACCTGATCATGACCGGCCGCACCCTGGTAGGCGCAGCCAGCCCCAAGGGCCAGCAGCTGGAAGACCAGTACTTCGGTACGATCAAGGAGAGGGTGGTAAACTTCATGTTTGAAGTAGCCGAAGAGGCCTATAAGCTGGGCATACCGGTAATGACCCGGCACAATGAGGTCGCCCCCCACCAGTATGAGTTCGCCCCTGTCTTTGAAGAATCCAATATAGCAGCAGACCACAACCAGCTGCTCATGGAGCTGATGAAGAAGACAGCCCTGCGCCATAACCTGGTCTGCCTCCTGCATGAAAAACCTTTTGCCGGCATTAACGGAAGCGGCAAGCACTTAAACTGGTCATTAGCCGATAACAAGGGCAACAACCTGCTTAACCCGGGCCAGACCCCGGAAGACAACCTGCAGTTTTTGGCGGTCTTAGCCGCTGTGTTACGCGCTGTCTACCTTCACTCTGATCTCCTGCGCGCCTCCGTAGCTTTAGCCGGCAACGAGCACCGCTTAGGAGCCAATGAAGCTCCTCCTGCGATCATCAGCGTCTTCTTAGGCGCTCAATTAACCAGTATCCTGGACATGATTGAAAAAGGGGTAAAGTCCAAGGTCTCCAAAAACGATATCATTGACTTAGGCATAGGCCGCCTGCCCAAATTCAACAAAGACTCGACTGACCGCAACCGCACCTCGCCTTTTGCCTTTACCGGGGAAAAGTTCGAGTTCCGCGCTGTCGGCTCTTCACAGAATATCTCGACGCCTATCGCGGTAGTCAACACTATCATTGCCGAAAGCCTAGACTATGTAGCAGCCGAGATCAGGCGCCTCTCTTCCACAGGCAAGGACTTTAACGCCGGCGTCCTGCAGGTGATCTCTAAGATCGTCAAAGAGACAAAAGATATCCGCTTTGAAGGCAACAACTACTCGGAAGCCTGGGTCAAAGAAGCCAAAAAGCGTTCCCTGCCTAACGTCGCCTCTACCTATGAATCTTTAGACGCCTTGAAGAAGAAGGAGAACATCGCCCTCTTTGCCAAATACAAAGTCTTCTCCAAAGAAGAGCTTATCGCCCGCCACCACATCTGGATACACATGTATAACCTGACCTTAGAGATTGAGGCCAATACCTTGAATGAAATGGTGAATGCCTCAATAGTCCCCGCAGGATATAAATATGAGCAGCTCTTAGCAGCTAACCTCGGTTCGCTGCTAAAGCTTAAGAAGGATGCCGGCCTGACAGTTGAGCCTGCCGCGCTAAAGGACAAGAAAGAGCACTTGGCCGAGATAGTCTCCAAGATCTACTATGTGCGCAGGAATACCGCTGAACTGCTCAAGCTGCTTGATAAGTCCGCCAAGCTGGGCAATGAGGAGAAAGCCAAGCTTTACTTTAAGGAACTTAAGCCCCTGATGGAGCATATCCGCAGGCACGTGGACCAGCTTGAGTGCGTAGTCCCTGATGATACTTGGGACCTGCCCAAGTACAGGGAGATGTTGTTTATAAGTTAATAAGAAATAAGCGCGCCTCTCTGTAGGGGCGCGCTTTTATAAATAGTACTGCTTAATATTTATACAAAAGATGATGGATGAAGAGGCAAGAGAAATAGAAAAAGCGCTTTTGGAGTTAGACCGGATATTCCTAAAGGGTAAAGAAGGAAAGATCTATCATATAATGCTGGATGCATTGGATAAATCATTGATTACGAACACTTTAACCATAACTTTTGGCAACCAGATAAAGGCTGCCAGGTTGCTGGGTATAAACAGAAACACCCTGCGCGCAAAAATCAAAAAGCTGGGGATTTCTTTAAGAGAGGTAAAGACATGAAAGCCCAAGGTTTATACGAGCCTGCATTTGAGCATGATTCCTGCGGGGTAGGATTTGTCTGTAACATAAAAGGCCAGAAAACAAATGCTATAGTAAGGCAGGGGATTGAGGTTTTGCATCGGCTGTCTCACCGCGGGGCAGTCGGTTCAGACCCTAAGACAGGAGACGGGGCGGGGATATTGATCCAGATCCCGCACGATTTTTTTAAAAAAGTCAGCCGGGGCGTGAATATTAATTTACCTGATTTGGGCGCTTATGGGGCGGGGTTAGTTTTTTTGCCCCAGGATTCCGGTGAACGCAGTTTTTGTAAGGAGGCATTTAAGAGGATAATAAACGAGGAGGGGCAGCTGCTTTTAGGATGGCGCAATGTCCCGATAGATGATTCGGATATCGGGGAAGGCGCTAAAAGCACCCAGCCTGTTTTCGAGCATGTTTTTATCGGAAGAAATAAAAATATCGATAATGAAATGAGTTTTGAAAGAAAGCTTTATATTATCAGGAGGCGGGTTGAAAATATAATACTTGAATCCGGTTTAAAACAAAAGAATTCATTCTATATAACCAATATCTCCTGCCGTACTTTATCTTATAAAGGGCTGCTTATGCCCAGGCAGATTGATAATTTCTTTCTTGACTTAAGAGATGAAGGGATAAAAAGCGTTTTGTGCCTGGTACATTCGCGTTATTCCACTAACACTTTTCCTACCTGGAACTTGGCCCAGCCTTTCCGTTTCCTGGCGCATAACGGTGAAATTAATACCTTGCGCGGTAATATCAATGGAGTCAGGGCCAGGGAGCGTTTGCTTGCAAGCGGGCTATTCGGCAAGGATATAGAGAAGCTGAAGCCGATTATAGTTGAAGGAGGCAGCGATTCCGCGGCGCTGGATAACTTGTTTGAGCTTTTAGTCTTATCCGGCAGGTCCCTTGAGCACGCCATGATGATGCTAATTCCGGCGGCCTGGGAGCATGATAAACTTATGAGCCGCAACCTGGCTGATTTTTATAAATATCACGCCTGTTTTATGGAGCCCTGGGATGGGCCGGCGGCGGTTGCTTTCACAGACGGAAAAAATATCGGCGCGATCCTGGATAGGAATGGCTTGCGCCCGGCCCGCTATATTGTGACAAAAAATGATTTTGTGGTAATGGCTTCGGAGGTTGGAGTCCTGGATATAGCCCCCGAAGATATTAAGGTTTCCGGCAGGCTTGAGCCTGGCAAGATGTTTTTTATCGATACTGAATCCGGACGCATAATCAAAGATTCCGAGATCAAAGAAGCTGTATCCGGCCGCTCCGCGTATGGAAAATGGAACGCGCAAAATTTGCTTGATCTGGATAAGCTTCCTGACAGCCCTGCCGGCGGCGGGCAATCTAAAGATTTGATAGCGCGCCTTAAGAGTTTTGGTTATTCAAGAGAAGATTTAAAGATGGTTATAAAACCCATGGCTGAAGAAGGCAAGGAGCCCGTAGGCGCTATGGGAAGCGATATACCGCATTCCTTTTTATCCAAGAAACCGCAGCTGCTTTATAGTTATTTTAAACAACTTTTCGCGCAGGTGACCAATCCGCCCATAGATTCCATAAGAGAAAAACTGGTGATGAGTTTAGAGAGTTTTATCGGCCCGGAGCGCAATATCCTGGAAGAAACTCCCGGCCACAGCCATAAACTTACGGTAAAAAACCCTATTTTGACAAACGCGGAATTCGGGAAGATACGTAATATTAATATAAATAATTTTAAGGCAAAAACAGTTTGTATTCTTTTTAAAGCGGCAGAAGGCAAGAAAGGTTTTATCAGTTCGCTGGAGAGGATTTGCCTTGAGACAGAGCGCGCAATTGAACAAGGGTATTCTTTTGTCATAATAAGTGACCGGGGCGCGGATAAAGATAATATAAGCCTGCCGGCGCTCCTGGCGACAAGCGCGGTGCATCAGCACCTGTTAATAAAGGCTATGCGTTCGCAGGCAGCTTTAATTGTGGAAAGCGCCGAGCCAAAAGAGGTGCACCAGGTTGCTTTGCTTTTCGGTTATGGCGCCGACTGCGTAAATCCGTATCTTGCTTATGAGGCAGTGGAATATCTTAGCGAGGGGAAAGAGATAAATATTGAGCCTAAGGCCGCGCTGAAGAATTATAATAAGGCATTGAGCGATGGGATATTGAAAATTATTTCCAAAATGGGGATATCTACCCTTAGGAGTTACCGCGGCGCCCAGATCTTTGAAGCCCTGGGTTTAAGCGCCGAGTTTGTCAAAAAATATTTCACCGGGACTGTCTCGCGAATCGGCGGGGTCGGCCTTGAAGGCATAATTGATGAGACTATAGAAAGGCACGCGGAGGCTTATGCCGAAAGAAGGGCGGCAGAAGTTTACCTGGACAGCGGCGGGATTTATCAGTGGAAAAAAGACGGAGAGTTCCATCTCTGGAACCCCGAAAGTATAGCCGCTTTACAGGACGCAACGACCAACGCGGATTATAAAAGATACAAGGAGTTTGCGGAGCTTATTAATAATCAATCAGGCAATCCGGCGACTTTGAGGAGCCTGCTTAAATTCAGGAAGGCAAGCCCGGTTTCTATCAACGAGGTAGAGCCGGCGGAGAATATTTTAAAGCGTTTTGTTACGGGGGCCATGAGTTTTGGTTCGATAAGCGCTGCCGCGCATGAGACAATCGCCATAGCCATGAACAGGATCGGCGGTAAATCCAATACCGGAGAGGGCGGAGAAGACCCCGCTAGATTTATACCTTTGCCTAACGGGGATTCAAAGAGGAGCGCCATAAAACAGGTTGCCTCCGGCAGGTTTGGGGTAACTATAAACTATCTTGTTAACGCCGATGAGATACAAATAAAAATTGCCCAGGGCGCCAAGCCCGGAGAAGGCGGGCAGCTGCCGGGACATAAGGTAAGCGCGATAATCGCTAAGACCAGGTATACTACTCCCGGGGTTACCTTGATATCCCCGCCTCCGCATCACGATATATATTCTATCGAAGACCTTGCCCAGCTTATATTTGATTTAAAGAATGCAAATCCTAACGCGCGCGTAAGCGTAAAGCTTGTATCAGAAGCAGGGGTGGGGACTGTCGCAGCCGGCGTGGCAAAGGGGCACGCGGATATGATCCTTATTTCGGGAGGCGACGGCGGCACAGGAGCTTCTCCAAGGAGTTCGATAAGATATGCCGGGCTTCCCTGGGAGCTGGGGATTTCCGAGACGCACCAGACACTCCTTTTGAATAATTTACGTTCAAGGGTGCGTTTGCAGGCAGATGGCCAGATGCGCACCGGCCGGGACGTAGCGATCGCGGCTTTATTGGGCGCGGAGGAATATGGTTTTTGTTCGGCTGTTTTGATTGTAATCGGCTGCGTTATGCTAAGGCATTGTAATCTTAACAACTGTTCAGTCGGAGTGGCTACGCAGGATGATATCCTGCAAAAAAGATTTAAAGGCAAGGCGGAACATATTGTTAATTATTTTCATTTTATAGTTGATGAGCTGCGTGAAATTATGGCGAGCCTGGGTTTAAGGACAATAAATGAAATGATAGGCAGGACTGATCTTTTGGAATTAAACCAGGAAATCGTCCCCGCTAAGGCAAAAGGAATAGATTATTCAAGGATCCTTTATAAGCCGGATCTTCCTGAAAATATTGAACGTTATTGTAAGGTTAAACGGGATAGCGGGCTGGATTCGGTTTTGGATAGGAAACTTATCAGGATGTGGGAAAGTTGTATCAAGAAGGATGAGCCGGTAAGAATTTCTACCGGGATCAATAATACCGATAGAGCGACAGGGGCAATGTTAAGCGGTGAGGTTTGCAAGAAATACGGCGATGGAGCATTATTGGAGGGAGCTATTCTTTGTAAATTCAAGGGTATTGCCGGGCAGAGCTTTGGCGCTTTTCTGGAAAAAGGGATTACTTTTGAATTGGAGGGGATGGCCAATGATTACGTCGGCAAAGGTATTTCCGGAGGCAGGCTCATTGTTTATCCTGACAGCTCCGCCAGTTATAAGCCCGATGAAAATATAATTATAGGCAATACTTCTTTTTACGGAGCTATATCCGGAGAGGCATATATAAACGGCCTGGCAGGAGAAAGGTTCTGCGTCAGAAGCTCCGGTTTATATGCCGTTGTTGAGGGTGTCGGCGATCATGGCTGCGAATATATGACAGGCGGCAGGGTAATTGTCCTGGGCAAGACAGGAAATAATTTCGCCGCCGGCATGTCAGGCGGCATAGCCTATGTATATGATGAGGACGATACATTTAAAGAAAGATGCAACCTGGATATGGTCGAGTTGGGAAAGGTCCAGGAAGCCGATAAAGATACTATATGCAATTTGCTCAGCAACCATTTTAAATATACGAAAAGCGGCAAAGCCAAGAAAATCCTGGATAATATCCAGGATCAGCTTAAAAAGTTTGTCAAAGTTATGCCGTTAGAGTATAAGCGTATTTTAGAAGGGGTTAAGGTTGAAAAGAAGCTTGATGTTTCGGAGGAATTAGATGGGTGAAGATAGAGGTTTTCTTAAATTAGGCAGGCAATCAAGCCCTTACAGGCAAGTTTGCGAACGTGTTAAAGATTTTAAGGATGTTTATAAAGCGCGGCCGGAGAATCAATCAAAGGAGCAGGCCTCCCGTTGCATGGATTGTTCAACCCCGTTTTGCCACTGGGCCTGCCCGATAGGCAACTATATCCCCGAATGGAATGATTATATCTTCCGCGGAAACTGGAAGCAGGCGTTTATGTTATTGGATGCCACCAACAATCTCCCCGAGGTAACAGGAAGGGTCTGCCCGGCGTTATGCGAATACTCCTGCGTCCTCGGCTTAAACGATGAGCCGGTTACTATACGGGAAAATGAACTTGCGGCTGTAGAGGCAGCTTTTAAAAATGGTTTAATTAAGCCGCGTCGTATAGAAAACAGGACGCATAAAAAAATCGCAGTTATCGGCTCCGGACCGGCAGGCTTGTCTTGTGCCGCGCAGCTTAACAGGGCGGGCCATAATGTAACTGTTTTTGAACGGGATAATAAGCCGGGAGGCATATTGCGTTACGGTATCCCCGATTTTAAACTGGAAAAACATATTTTGGACAGGCGTATTGATATATGGAAGAAAGAAGGGGTTATTTTTAAGACAGGTGTAAACGCGGGAGTGGATTATCCGGCGGATAAACTCCTGGCTGATTTTGACGCAATCTGCCTTGCAGGCGGCAGCCGCGTCCCGAGGGATCTTAAGATTGAAGGAAGAGAATTAAACGGCATATATTTTGCCATGGATTATCTTACGCAGTCCAACAGGCGGGTATCCGGAGAAAAGATTCCGGAGGAGAATTTAATTGATGCCAAGGGTAAGAATGTGGTAGTTATCGGAGGAGGGGACAGCGGCGCTGACTGCGTAGGCACAGCCCACCGCCAGGGGGCTTCCTGCGTAGTGCAGATTGAAGTTATGCCGCGGCCGGCTGAATGCAGGCCCGCCCAGCAGCCTTGGCCAAACTATCCTTTGATCTTAAAGGTATCATCAAGCCATGAAGAGGGCGGAGAACGGCATTGGCAGGTATTAACCAAGCGTTTCATAGGGCAAGATAATCATGTCAAGAAACTCTCCTGCGTCAAGGTTGAATTCTTTCCGGCACAAGCTAAGGCATGCCCTGTCATGCGGGAGGTCCCGCAAAGCGAATTTGAGATCAACGCGGATATGGTGATCCTTGCCGTGGGTTTCCTGCACCCTGAACAAAGCGGCCTGCTTAATGACCTTAAGATTAAATTTGACGGCCGGGGCAATGTTATGGCGGGAGATAATTACATGACTTCCGTTAATAAGGTATTCTCCGCCGGGGATATGAGGCGCGGGCAATCGCTGGTAGTTTGGGCTATCGCCGAAGGCAGGAGATGCGCTTATTTTATAGATAAGTATTTGATGGGGCAAAGCAACCTTCCGCTTATATAATAAAATTACTTGTGATAGCTTTTTATTTGCTGTAGAATAAAGGAGTTGGTTTAAGGGGGGAATTTTAATGTCTAAATATATTTTTATAACCGGGGGGGTAATTTCAAGTTTAGGCAAAGGGATCGCGTCTGCTTCTATAGGAAAAATCCTTGAATCACGCGGCTTAAAAGTTGCCCTGATGAAACTTGATCCCTATATCAATGTTGACCCCGGGACAATGAACCCGTATCAACACGGAGAGGTCTATGTTACCGAAGACGGAGCGGAAACAGACCTGGACCTGGGCCACTATGAACGTTTTACCAATACCCTTTCTTCCAAGTTCAATAATATAACTACCGGCCAAATCTATAATTGGGTAATTTCCCGGGAAAGAAAAGGCGACTATTTAGGCAAGACCATCCAGGTTATCCCGCATATCACAGACGCGATAAAAGAGAGAATTAAGAAATGCGCGCTGGTATCTAAAGCCGACATTGTTATTGTAGAGATCGGAGGTACTGTCGGAGATATTGAAAGCCTGCCTTTTCTGGAAGCCTCCAGGCAATTCAGGCTGGATATGGGTTATGATAATGTTCTTTATATCCATTTGACCCTTGTGCCTTTTATAAAGGCTTCAGGCGAAGTAAAAACAAAACCTACCCAGCACAGCGTCGGAACTTTACGCGAGATAGGTATTATCCCGGATGTATTGGTCTGCCGCACCGAAGAGCCGCTGACCGACAGCGTTAAGGAGAAAATTTCTTTGTTCTGCAATGTGAGAAAAGAAGCGGTTATCGAATCTCCGGATATGGCTTCTATATACCAGGTGCCCCTTGTTTTTAAGAAACAGATCCTTGATGAAATAATCCTTAGCCATTTTAAGCTGATCTGCAAGTTTTCAGACCTTAAGGAATGGGAGAAGGGCGTGGTTAACAGGGTGCTTAACCCGAAGAATAAAGTTACCATTGCCGTGATCGGCAAATATATTGAATTACAGGACGCGTATAAATCCATATATGAAGCGCTCATTCACGGCGGAATCCATAATGATGCCAGGGTAGAAATAAAGAGGATCGATTCCGAAAGTTTGGAGAAAGCCAGGATTGAGGATGTGCTGGAAGGGGTCGCGGGGATCCTGGTTCCCGGAGGTTTTGGTTACCGGGGTATCGAAGGAAAGATCAAGGCGATTAAATTCGCGCGGCAAAATAAAATCCCGTTTTTAGGAATTTGTTTGGGTATGCAGTGCGCGGTAATCGAGTTTGCCAGGAATGTCTGCGGACTGGCATCTGCCAATTCAACGGAGTTCAAGAAAACAAAATACCCGGTAATCAGCCTGCTGCAGGAGCAGAAGAAGCTTAAGGACCTGGGAGGAACGATGCGCTTAGGCGCCTATCCCTGCAGAATCAAGAAAAACAGCCTCGCATTCAGGGTCTACGGGAAAAACCTGATCCATGAACGTCACAGGCACAGGTATGAGTTTAACAATAAATACAGGAAAATATTTGAAAAAAAAGGCATGGTCTTCTCCGGCATCTTTCCGCAGAAAAACCTGGTTGAGATAATCGAGTTTAAGGGCCATCCATACTTTATCGCGGTGCAGTTCCACCCGGAATTTAAATCCAAGCCCGATAAAGCGCATTCCTTATTTAAAGAGTTTATCAAAAAAGCCCTAGAGAAATAAAGACGCTTTATATAACCCTCCAATTTTCCTTGAGTTACAAAACAATTCTTTTCCGTTTTAATTCGCTGTAGTCAATAATATTATTTTCCTTAGCAGGAATAGGGGACAGTTCTCCGATTGGCTTGAGAAACGTCCCTAATTAATGTTAGATTAACCTTATTCTGACGTCAATTATTAAAAAGGAGAGAATTATGCCTATTAATAATTGGCCAAAAGAGGACAGGCCCAGGGAAAAACTGTTAAAAAACGGAGAACACACTTTAAATGACTCCGAATTGCTGGCAATTATTTTAAGGACAGGGATAAAAGGCGAAAGCGCTATGGACCTGGCAAGAAGGGTTTTAGCGAGATTTAAAAGCTTTCGTAATATGGGACAGCAGGATTTAGCCCATTGGAAACAATTAAGGGGATTGGGTGAGGCTAAAATCAGCCAGATAAAGGCAGCTATTGAGATAGCCAGAAGGTTTAGCGAAGAGAGGATAAAAGAAAGGCGTCCGAAAATAAGATCTTCGGCGGATATTGTAAAGATCCTTATGCCGCGTATGCAGGATTTGAAGAAAGAGGTATTTAAGGTTTTGCTTTTGAATTCGCAAAACAGGATTATAGATATAGCGGAAATAGAGCAGGGCTCGGTAGATCAGGCAAATCCCATAATAAGGGAGGTTTTCCAAAAAGCCCTGGAGAATTTCTCGTCATTTATAATTTGCGTGCATAACCATCCTTCCGGCAGCCCCGAGCCAAGCCCGCAGGACAGGGAATTTACTGAAAAGTTAGTTACGGCAGGGGAGGCGCTGCTTATAAAATGCCTTGACCATATAATTATCGGTAACGGGAGCTATTTCAGTTTTTGCGATGAGGGGATTATTAAATGAAGTCTTGCAGTTTTTTCTTGTAGATTGCCGCGAATTCTCTTAATTGCACAGTATCAATGCGACGTTGACCTGCCTCTATTTTCGAAATATAGGATTGCGTCCTGCCCAATTTCTTAGCCGCGTCTATCTGGCGAAGCTTTGCAGCTTTACGGGCCTTGACTAGGCGGTTGACCAGATCCCTGTGGCTTTTCGTAAAAATAGTTTTATCCATTGACACCTCAAGAATGGTATGTTACACTTATTTTATTAATATTCCAAAATGGAATATTATATTTGAAGGGTAAGAAAGCGCAAGTAAATAGTAGAAAGGAGGCTAAATTATGAGGAGAACGAAATTCTTATTTATCTTTATTTTTGGGTTTTTCAGTTTATCCTTTGCCGAAGAATCTATCACCATTACTACTTATTATCCTTCTCCCTATGGAAGTTATAATTCCCTGCAGACAAATATGTTAGGCGTGGGTGATAATAGTGGTGATGGTAATCTTACTTCTGCTGATGTGCCTGCCAGCCCCGGGGATGTCTGGATTCAAGGAAATGTCGGCATAGGAACAACGGGCCCGCAGGCTAAACTACATGTTGTAGGAGGCGTTAAAATAGTTGACGGCACGCAGAGTTTAGGGAAAGTGACCTTACCCCTTACTCTGTACAGCTTGTAAGTTGAATTTCCGGTGCTTTTTCTTGGTTTTTACTTTCCCAGTTTTTCCTAAATTCTTCCGGCGTCAGACCGTTTAATGAGCCGTGCGGCC
>Ga0172371_10011575_pt1 | contig 11745 bp, 11 predicted proteins | sample Lak12m_FD_114543 | JGI IMG/M metagenome (GOLD analysis project Ga0172371, IMG submission 114543) | Freshwater microbial communities from Kabuno Bay, South-Kivu, Congo - kab_022012_12m | ecosystem: Environmental > Aquatic > Freshwater > Lake | place: Democratic Republic of the Congo: South-Kivu...
ACGCCGGGAGAACGTCCTGGCCTTCGGCAATCCGGGAAGCGGCAAGACGCATCTGGTCAGCGCCATCGGCCACGCCCTGGTCCAAGCGGGCCGTTATGTGTTCTTCACGACCTGCAGTCTTCTGGTCCAGGAACTTCTTCTGGCCAAACGGAACCTCCAGCTGCCGCGGATGATGAAGAAGCTGGCCAAGTATGAAGCGTTGATCATCGACGACATCGGCTACGTCCATCAAGGCCGGGACGAGATGGATGTTCTCTTCACCCTCCTGGCGGAGCGCTATGAGAGGGGCAGCGTGCTGATCACCTCGAACCTGCCGTTCTCGAAATGGGAGACGATCTTCAAGGATCCGATGGTCACGGCAGCGGCGATTGACCGACTGGTTCATCACAGCGTGATCCTGGAGCTCAATATCAGCAGCTACAGAATGTCGGCTGCGAAGAAAGCGGCCGTGGAGGCACGGACTTGACCACGAATCGGTTCGAGATCGTCGTTCCTAGGGCCTCTGGTGAAGCCGTTTTTCGGCCGGCCGCCAAAAAACCGGCTTTTGGGGCTCCCAAATCAGGCCCCCACAGAATCGGGAAGTATAATCGTCGCTGGAGAGAAAAAATACTTGACGTCAATCATCTCGTGAATAGATCTCTGGATCAAACGTAAAATAGTAATCGATCAGCCCTTTGGCGAGACTGCTCTTTGGGATGTGGGACTCCTGAGGCAGGTCCTCGATCGTGACGGAGAATGTCTTCGACCGAAGCGCCTCGAGAGCTCTTTCAAGTCAGGTCGAGGAGGCCGAGGCCTCACCTGGATGACAAGATCCTGACCGACTGGAATGGTCTGATGATCTCAAGCCTGGCCAAAGGCGGTCGGATTTTAAATGAGCCCCGGTATACGGTCGCTGCCAAAACGGCCGCTGACTTCATCATCCGGAAATTGAAGACAAAAGACGGGAGGCTTCTCCATCGCTTTAGGGACAACACGGCCGGAATCCAGGGGTTTCTGGATGATTATGCTTTTTTCATCAATAGCTTATTGGACTTATACGAAACGATCTTTGCGTTGTCGTATTTGAAAGAAGCGATTGGCCTGGGCCATAAAATGATAGGGTTGTTTGAAGACAAGACAAACGGAGGATTTTTCCTAACCTCTGTTGACTCAGGGGCATTATTAACAAACCGCATTAAAGAGCATTATGACGGCGCCATTCCCTCCGGCAACTCTATGGCGGCATTGGCGTTGTTAAGGCTATATCACATCACTCTCAATATAGATTTTGACAAGGCCTACAGGACCGCTTTGAATGATATGTCGGGCCGGCTTGTCAAATCCCCGACCGCATTCACTCAGTTTCTTATCGCCATTGACATCGCTTTGAGCCCGACAAAGGAAATCGTTATTTTCTCCAGGGATCATAAAGAGCCTTTGCTTGGCAAGGCCACTTCAACGATTTATCGTTACTTCTTGCCCAACAAGGTTATATTGCTCCGTACGATTAAAGGGGGAGATGATATTATATCGATCGCGCCATGGATAAAGGAATACAGTGCGCTCGTGAAAGGTGATACGACATTTTATATATGTGAAAATCGTGTCTGTAGCCTTCCCACTGCGGATTTGAACGAGTTAGAAGCGAGATTGCAAAGAAAATGAGATTTCGCAGACCTGCCGGTCGATGAGCCCGCGCAGAGCCTCTGCGGCGTCTTCTCCGCGACCCCGGCGGAGCTTGATCGAATCGTCATGCGTCGGGCAAAGGACGATATAGCCTTGAGCGGACCAATATCGCACGATTGGAAGAGCGGCATCCCCCGATCCGCCCGCGCCGTGCGAAAAAACGATGAGCGGGAATTTCCCAGCGGCCTTTGGATGATAGACGGTTACCGGCAGGTCTTTGCTCCGTTGGGCGTCGTGGAGCATTATTTCCGGAGAGGTTTCAACGGAGAACGGCTTCGGCGCGGATGGGTAAATCTCGACAGGCGGATTTTGGGGCGAGGCGGCCGGCAGAGAAGCGGCGGCTTGAGAACGAAAAAGAGGTTTCACGGTTCGTTGCGGCAAGTCGGCTTCGTAGAAACAGTCGGCCTCGACCGATTTCAGCGGAATGCGCCTTCCGTCAGGCAAAACAACGAGGACGTCCGCCTGCGTCGTCCGGCCGAGTCCGAAATGGACGTCCATGGCCCCGCCCGATTTGTAGCTGTGGTTGCTCATGACGATGCGCAGACCGAGAAGCCCGCCCGTCGCGGGGTCGCGGGCTTCGACGCGCGCCCCGGACAGTTCGGCGTCGCTCACGCCCGCGAAGCGGAGGCGCAGCCAATGGTTCTCTTTCCCGCCGTGTTCGCCGGTGTTCCAATAAACCTTGTCCTCGTAGCGGTCCAGGCTCAGGGCGCCCCCGGTATTGTCCGGATCGGCCGCGAACACGATGTCGAGCAGACCGTCGTTGTTCAAATCGGCCGCCTCGGCGCAAATGCCCGAGCCGTCGAGGCCGGAAATTTCCGTCCTGGCCGGTTCGAAGACGCCCTGCCCTTTGTTCAGGAATAGGACCGCCCGCAAGGCCGTGGGATCGAGCTGCTCCGTGCGGTCCATGTAGACGAAGTCCAGCCAGCCGTCGTTGTTGAAATCGCCGAAGACGGCGTCGGCGCCATAGAAGTGATGATCGAGCGGATGGATGGGAGGAAGGCCGGGCTGGCCCTGAGTGCCCTTGGCCGCCGGCCGCCATCGGGCGAGCCGGGGCGGGACCGGTGTGTTCCAGAATTGGAGCCATTGCCGATAGGTCCATCCGAGCGGGTCCAGCCCGGCGGCCTGGGTTTGCTCCTGAAAATGGAATCCCCCAAGATTGCGCCAAAATCGCCCGTTGGCATACTCCGTCCGGGGCGCCCAGGCGGGATCGGAGGAGCCGACCCCGAGGACGTCGAGAAGGCCGTCATTGTCCACGTCGGCGAAGGCGAGATAGGGCAGTCCCGGCGCTTTCCCGACCGGCTCATAAATTCGCTTGTCCTTATTGAAGCGCAGCCTGGCCGAACAGGCCAAGCCGTTCTCTGTGACTTTCTCGAAGCGGAACTGCCCGGTCTCGGCCAGCAGGTTTTTCCAACAAAAGATCCCCTGACGGTATTCGCCCGGCGAATAGGGCAGGAGCGGCGCGCGCACGTCCGCGTGATAGGACTGAATTAGGTCGAGGTCGCCGTCGTTGTCAACGTCGCGGAGGGTGATGCCGGGCCCGGCCTTATCCCTGGCCGAGTCGTGATAGAACCCGCCGAAATCCGGAACGAGGTCCGTCCCTCCGATGTCTTTAAACGTCCCGTCCTCGAATCGGTCTCCCTTGGGTCGAAAAATATAAAGGCGGCTATAGGGCAGGCCGCCCATCGCGTTCCCTATGTTGTCGCAGCCGACGGCGATATCGAGCCAGCCGTCCTTGTTCACATCGCCGATCGAGGACTGACGGTTATAGCCCATCTCGTTGCGGATGCCCATCGTGTCCGAGACGTCGGCATAAACATCCCAGGCGCCATGGCTCATGAGCAGCGTATTCCCCGGCTGCTTGATCCCGGCCCGGATTTTGCCTTCGAGGGAGGGGGAATTACGCGTGACGAAAATGTCCAGAAAACCATCTTTGTTGAAATCGGCCAGATTCGGAACCTGGGGGCCGAAACCGAAATTTTCGGCCGTCAAAGCGGAGCCGTTGATTTTGATCCCATGTTCCTTGAACATGAATCCGCCCTGGTTGATGAAGAGACGCAGACGGTCGCCGCCGCGGCGCGCCGCTTGGCCGCGAGGCAGGGTATAGGTGGAGACGATATCGACAAGCCCATCTTTGTTGAGATCGGCCAGAGCGAGCCCGTTCGTTCCCTCGTGGATATCGGTGTATCCGGAGACGATGATGCTTTCGAAAATTTGGCCTCGGCCCGCGGCAGCCGCCGAGGCCGCGCCATTAGGCATTTTTTTTAGGGGCGGTTCCCCGGGCGGCTGGGTTTGCCGGCCGGTCATCGATCCGGCCGGCAGAAGACACGCCACGAGGGCTACGATGGGGAATAAGAGCCGAGGGCGATTTCGAACCATGGCCATTGTCCTCATCCGTGTCATCGCCGAATCATATTATCATCGGCCGATGATCTTTAGAAAGGCCCGGACTTCTTCGAGCGTGACGGCGCCGTCGCGGTTGGCGTCCGCCATCTGGAAGATGCGCGGCCGGGGGAATTCCTCGGGCGTCAGCTTGCCGTCTTTGTTCTTGTCGAGGCGGTCGAACCAAGCCTTTTCCTGACCCGGCTGGGGAATGGCGGCCCGCTGGTTTGGGGTGAGCTGATCGATCTTGCGCTTTGCCGCGGGAGCCGCTTGACTGTTTCGGGGGGCTGTCTTCCATTTCGGTTCGGCCAGCCCGGCGTTCCATGCATCATAGAGGGTCTGGAGCCTTTTCACGTCCTCGGGCCGGTCCTTGGCCAGGTTCCTGCTTTCGCCCGGGTCGCTGACGACGTCGTAGAGGCCGCCCTGTTCGGCCTGCCCCGACCAGACGAGCTTCAGGTTGCCGTGCCGGACCGCGCGCTGATTGGCGAACATCCGCCAGTAAAGGATTTCGTGCGGCGTTCCGGTCTTGGCGGCGGTCAGATAGGGCACGAGGTCGACGCCGTCGAGCTTCCAAGCCGGGTCGGCCGCGGCTCCGGCGGCGGCGACTATGGTCGGATGGAGGTCGAGCGAGATGACGGGCCGGTCGTCCACCTTTCCTGCGGGCAGCACTCCCTTCCATTGCATCATGTAGGGGATGCGGATGCCGCCTTCGAGCGCCTGGGCTTTGAAGCCGCGGAGCGGGGCGTTCGAGGACGTCGTCTGTTGGGTGGGGCCGCCGTTATCGCTGAGGAAGATGACGAGGGTTTTTTCCTCAAGAGCGTGTTCCCGGAGCTTCTCCAGGACCCGGCCGATCGCGTCGTCCATGGCCGAGAGCATCGCGGCATGCGTCCGGCGTTGGTCGTTCTTGATATTCTTGAACCGGTCGAGGTATTTTTGGCCGGCTTCCATGGGAGCGTGGACGGCGTTGAAAGGAAGATAAACGAAGAACGGCTCGCTCTTGTGGCGGTCGATGAACGATACGGTTTCACGGGCCAGAGCATCGGTCAGATATTCCTTTTCTTCGACGGGCTGGGTGCCGCGCTGGATCGAGCCGTCGTTCATCTGCCGGCTGCCGGGTGTATACGAGTGCGCGCCGCCCAGGAAGCCGTAAAATTCGTCGAAACCGCGCTTCGTCGGATGGAATTTGGGCTCGAATCCCAAGTGCCATTTGCCGAACATTCCCGTGACGTATCCAAGCTTCTTGAGGCGTTCGGCGATCGTCGGCTCGTCGAGGGACAAGCCGAACTCCGGATCGGCCTGGTTCATCGGTCCGGGATTGGTCTCGTGGCCGTAGCGCTGCTGGTAGCGCCCGGTCAAGAGTCCGGCTCGGGAGGGAGAGCAGAGGGGCGCCGAGACATATCCGTGGGTGAACCGGACGCCGTTGCGGGCGATGGAGTCGACAGCCGGGGTGGGGATGTCTGCGCATCCCTGGACGCCGACCCCGGCGTAGCCTAGGTCATCGGCCAAAATAAGGACAATATTGGGCTTTTGACCGGGGGCGGCGGTTTCGGCGGCATGAGCGATATGCCAAAGATCGCCTCGGGCAAGAAACGCTGCGGCCGTGCCTTTCCCGAGAGTATCGATGAACGCGCGTCGTTTCATGCGGGCCCTCCTAAATAAAGCTCTTGAGATATCTTAGACAATGATCCTCTAAAAACATTGGCGGACGCGAAGAATTTTCAGAGAGGGACAGATTCCGGTCGTGGCTGGATCATCCGTTATGGGAAAGATACCGAAGAGCTGGAGACGATGGATTCCCTGGAGTTCATCGCTCGAATCACGTCCCATAACCCCGATAAAGGCCAGGTCACGGTCCGGTACTTCTCCAGCCCTTGCGCGCTGAGCATTGATCTTACCTCCTGGATAGACGCGTGCTCATTGAGGAGGGCAAACCATTTGCGCACAAACCTGATGATCTCCTCTTTATTCAAATTAGCGCTCATTTTTTACTCTCCTTCTTCAGCGCCTCTAGATGGTGTTTGAATAACCAGGGATAAAATAGCCTGGCGCCACCGGCATGAATAAATAAACCATGGCCGCGATAAAGATCACGATGGTAATGAATATCTGCAGTATGACATGCAGCCTGCTGATCAGCGGGGTCAGCGTGTATTGAAGAACCACTGCCAGCGGGAAGGCGACCAGAATAGTGATGATCGCCATCTTATAACGCGGAGGAGAAAAACAGCTTGGCTTTTCTGTCATCTCAGCACCTCATTTCCTGGCTAACAGCTCAATGATCTTTTCGGCAAAGGCCTGGCAATGCCCGCCTGTCCTGGCGGTAACCAGGTCCCTGTCCACCACCACATCCGCGTCAACATATCTGGCCCCGTAGTTCCTGGCGTCGCCGATGAGGTTATTATGCACGGTGAGCTTGCGGCCTTTGATCACCCTGGCCACCGGAGATAATAACCAGAGCCCGTGGCAGATGACCCCTTTAAGAATATTCCTATCCGCGAAGGCCCTTTGCATAAACAGCGCTGCCGGAGGTATCTGTTTTGGATCTTCGGTATAGCGCAGCCTATCCGCGACATAACCGGCAGGGATAATGATCGCCGCGAAGCTTTTTAAGGCAGGGCCATCCATCTTTTCAAAACTCTCGCTGCATTCAAAGGGGGCCCTCTCTTCGTGGCCTTTAAAGGTAAGCTTCTCCTGGCCCCAGAGCCGGGTTAAAAAATGCAGTTCTATCCCTTCCTGAGGGAACCTTGACTGGTAATAAAAAATCTCCTTCTCGTAAAAATCGCTCTCCATCAAAACCGCGATCTTTTTGCCTTTTAATTCCATTTTTATCTCCAGGAAATGCTTTAAGCCTTCTGCTTGGACCGCAGTAACCTTACCAAATCGTCATCATTACCAAAAATTTCTACGGCGATATCCAGGGGAGTTTTCCCGTCATGGCCTTTTATGGAAACACTGGCCCCGGCCTCAACAAGCACCCTGGCGCAATCTTTATAACCGTGCCAAAGGGCATCGTGCAGCGGGGTATAGCCGTTGGAAGGGCCCTGGAAATCAAGGTCAACCCCGGGATGTTTTGCCAGCACTTTCGTAACCTCCGCATACCCGTGATAAGTAGCCTTATGTAAAGGCACGGCGACAAAGATCGTATCCGTGGCATTCGGGTTTGCCCCTGCCTGCAGCAATTCTTTGACCATCTCCAGATTACCGTTCCTGGCAGCGATCAACAATGGGGTATGACCGTCATCAAAACCGTTCAAGATCGGCGCCTTGGCTTCCAGGTCCGCTCCTCCCCGTATTTGCTCTTTAACCCCCTGAAGGTCATTCGCTACTACTGCCGCAATCAATTTTTGGGCAGTGACTTTTTCTTTATCCGCGGCCTGGCGTTTTTGCACCAGCCCCTGGATCTTCAGCAGCTTATCTTTGGCCTTGAGATTGACTTTCAAGGCGTAATCCAGATGGTCAGCCAGGGTAAAGCCGTAACTCGTCCGCAGGTTCAACCCGGCTCCGGAAGATAATAAATATTCTACGATTTCAGGCTGCACATACCAGATGGCGTCAATCAAAGGGGTATGGCCGGTAACCACAGTCTGCAGATTGACAAAAGCCCCTGCCTCGACCAATAATTTGACTATTTCTAACTTTCCCTGCTGGCAGGCCCGATGCAAGGCAGATGCGCCGGCAAAAGGATCAAGCAGATGCACGTCCGCGCCCAGGGACAATAACAATTTCACCATCCCGGTATAGCCATATCCGGCAGCGATCATCAATAGTGACGAGCCGGATTTAGGGTCTCTAATATTAACTAAGGCGCCCTGCTCAATGCGCTGGCGCGCTCCCTCCAAATCATTAGCATAAACCGCTTGCAGCAATTCCGCGTCTTTTTTGCCGGCCTGCATAGGTCTTCTCCTTAAGGCTATTTACGCGCTTCCGGGCCGATGATCCAATTTTCCTTTACCAGCATCGGAAAAATATATTTTTTCTCCACGAAATTGCCCAGGTCTTCGTCTATTTTTGCGGACTCCGCCGAAGAACGCGCTTTCTGCGCTGCCTCCGGGCTGTCAAACCAGAGCATGGCGCAACTGTCAAAGCGCGGCTCTCCGACCAGATACCAGGAATCACGCGTATGGCACTGCAGATAACGGCGCAGCCCCGGGAGCTTGCGCCCTAAATCGGCATGCGCCCCCAGGCTGTATCTGCGAAAATCCTCCAGCCTCATCCCTTCTTTACGCTTAAACAGGATCACCGATTTGACCCAGGTAGGATTCTTGCTCAATGCCGGCCCTTCAACTAACACATGGGCATCGGTATCCAGGACCAGGGTATTCCAAAAGGCAGCCCAGTTTGGTTCATCCAGCCTTGCCCCTTGTAAAAACTCCTTGGTCTGCAAAGATGCTAGCTGCTCTTTTTCATTTTCCAGCCAGATCTCCGCGATCCCGCTCCAGAGCGGGGCTTTGCTTTCTCCGGGAAGGTCAACCCTGGTGTCAATCAGATAACGCTTGATCTGGGGGATCTTGCTGGCGTATTTAACCGCGTGCACCTTTACCCAGTAATCTTGAAATTCCTGCTCGCTCATCCCCGGCCTGGGGCTGGCAAAGATCAATTGATGGATCATTAACACACCTCCCTCTTATAATACTAAATCCAGCAAAAACGGTCCGTCGGCCTTCAACATTTTATCTATAGCGGCGCTGATTTCGGAAGATTTTTCTACCTTTATCGCCGCCACCCCCATTGCCTCGGCCAGGCGGGCAAAATCAATATCCGGGTTATTGAGCACAAACGATTCCGGAAAGGCGTGCTCAGGGATTTTCATCTCCTTCCAGTACTGCTGGATATTCAATTCCAGCAGGCGGTAGTTATGATTGTTACAGATCACAAATTTTGCCCCGATGCGCTGGTGCGCCGCGCTCCACAATGCCTGGATGGTATACATACTCCCGCCGTCTCCGGTAAAACCGACCACGGTTTTCTCCGGATGGGCCAGCTTGATCCCGATCGCCCCGGGGATCCCCACTCCCAGCGAGCCGCCGCGGGTCTGAAAATAACTTCCCGGGTTCTTGGCCGGGAGATAACGGCTTATCTCCGGAGAAGAAGTCAGCGCCTCATCAAAAATAAGCGCATCCGCCGGTAATTTTTGCGCCAGCACCCGGCAGAATTCGGCCATAGAGACAGAATCCCCTGTTTTCTTCTGAATATCTTTCTCCAGCTGGGCGGCTATTTTTTTCTGTTTAGCTTCCCCAATTTCCCGTATCCTTTGTTTAGCCGTATCTTGCCGCTGGCGGCTCTGGATTTTCTCCAGCGCCTGGGCCAGGGCGGCAAGCGAAAGCTTGGGGTCGCAAACCGCCCCTAAATCCACGCGGTGATTCTTGGCGATCTCATAGGCATTTAAGTCAAAGTGGATGATTTTGGCTCCGGGAGCGTAGATATCTCCTAATTCGGGAAAGACCTCCGGCAACATATAGGTCCCCACGATCAGATTCACGTCCCCCTTTTGGGTAATTGCCAGGCTGCTTGCGCCAAACATATGCCCGGTGGAACCCTGATACAAAGGATGGGTGGTATCCATGTTAAAATCCCCGATATCCACCCCGTAGACTTCTGCTCCCAGTAACTCGGCTACGCGGGTAAGCTCTTGCGAAGCGCCGGAATAAGCGATCCCGTCCCCGATAAAGATCATCGGCTTAGCAGCTGCGCAGAGCATCTGCGCTGCCTGAGAAATCATCCCCGGCTCCGGGATCACCCGGGTAGAAGGAATCAGGGTAGGAAAGATCTCTTCTTCATTAGGGGAATCCAGGATATCCATCGGCAGGCAGAGATATACCGGCCCCATGGGAGGGGTCAGCGCTATTTTAATTGCCCGGCGCAGGGTGCGCAGTAATGACTTGGGTTCAGTGACCACGGCAGCGTATTTAGTCACCGGCTCCATCATCGCCACCAGGTCCGCGGCCATTTGAGCGTCCATATTCAGGTATCTTATCCCCGCGTCCCCGCCGATCACTACCAGCGGGGCATGGCCGCGCTTGGCCTGATACAAGGCCCCCACGCCGTTGCCGATCCCGGGAGAACTGTGCAGCTGGACCAGCCCCGGCCGCTGAGTAACCCGGCTATAACCATCAGCGATGAGCACCGCTACACTTTCCTGCAGGGTCAAAACATATTTCATCTGCGGGTAGTCTCTAAGCGCGTCCAGGAACCCCTGCTCCACTGTCCCCGGATTACCGAACATATAGGTAATCCCGTCTTTTAAAAGCTGTTCAATGATCGCGTACCTGCCTGTCTTTATCGGCATAGCCATTTCTCCCTTACCAGCCGTAACGTTTCAGCCCTTTTTCCAGGACCGCAACCAGCAATTCTCCCGTCTTGTAAGAATCGGCGGTGGAGCGGCCGGTGATAAAAGGGTAATCCACGATCGCCGAAATCGTGCGGCCGACGTTGCCGTGAAATTCTCCCTGCGGCCCCACGGCATCGCGCAAAATAAATTCCAGCGGAAACGGCGGCGGCCCCATATTAAAATCTACCCCCAGGAACCCGGTCCCGTCTTTATAGTCATATTCCAAGGGATGGCCGGTAAGGTGCTTTCCCCAGATGATGCTTTTACGGATGCGGTAATCGCGGGCAAAGGCCAGGCAGGCGACCCCGTAGCACTCCGCGGCGATCGGCTTGCCGGCTTTATAAAAGGCGAGGATCAAGTCATGCACCCTCTGGTTATTCACCATATCCACTACCGGGCCGCTCCCTCCGATCAATAAAAGAGCGTCATAACGCTCCATCCCTTTTTCTGCCGCCTCCAGCAACTCGTTATATCCCTCAAAATCCCTGAGATAATTATGGCTGCTCATATAAGGCCGTTCAGGGAAAAGTTTGGAGAGGCTCAAAGGGCTGTCCAGCCGCTTGGAGGCATCCAGGGCCTTGACCTTCTTAGCCATTTTTTCCGAAACTACCGTCCTCCCCAGGGGAGGGTCAAGATATTTTGCGTCCATGCTCGGAGGCAAAGCGTGCGGCCGCTTCCCCTTGGGGGTGACAAAGACCGTTTTATAACCTGCCTCATCCAACACCTCCAGGGGGCCGACCAGTTCTTCCCCCCAGTAACCGTACTCAGACAACACCGCAAGAATGTTCTTTGGCATTTTTCCCTCAACCTTTCTGCTTTGGGGCCTCTTCCAGCTTATAGCCCATCGCGTAATAAACGGCGATCTTGCCGTTCCTTAATACCCAGGCATCAGTGATCAACCACTTGCCCGTATTAGGAGAAGTGACGATAATCTGGAACCCGATGAAATCCTTGTTTTCTACAAAATTGAACGGTTCGCCTGCGCTGATCTGGCCCTGATTTTTCGGGTCAAAGATGGTGCTTTCGGCCCTGATCGTCTCTTCTTTCCCCCTGAAAATATAGGGCGGATTGCCGGGGAAAAAAGGAAAGTTGTGGTAAAAGATCACGTCCTCCGTATAGGTGTCATTAACCATTCCCGCGAAATCTTTTCTTGCCACGTACTCCATGTGCTCTTGAAAGAATTTCTTTCCTGGGGTCATCTTTTTCTCCTGATCATGCCGGATCCGTTAGGATTTAAAACGCTTCTTCACCCCCCGCCGCAGGCCGCTTTTCAGGAGCTACTTTGGGAGGCCGCCCCTTCGGCCGGGTTCTTTCCCGATCCCCCGGCCGAATATTTTTCGTGAATATATCTGAGCCGAGGGAAAGAGGTCCGG
>Ga0172371_10011577_pt1 | contig 11744 bp, 10 predicted proteins | sample Lak12m_FD_114543 | JGI IMG/M metagenome (GOLD analysis project Ga0172371, IMG submission 114543) | Freshwater microbial communities from Kabuno Bay, South-Kivu, Congo - kab_022012_12m | ecosystem: Environmental > Aquatic > Freshwater > Lake | place: Democratic Republic of the Congo: South-Kivu...
AAGAGGCGCGCCAAGTCGTCATAGAAGCCGCTTTTGACCAGGCTCTTTCCGTCAACCATAAGGCCTGAATCGGTTACGCCGATCCTGAGCGGATTCAGGATTAAAAGGGCGGTTTCAAGCTTGTTTTTGAAATTTGCCACTGATTTAATGAAGTAGGGGTGGTCTTTGGAGTAAGAGAAAGCGTTGGTGAGCACGACCCTTAAAGTACGGAAAAAATCTTCAAGGATTTCTTCTTTGTCCATGAACGGTATTTTACAACCAAATAAGCCCCCCCGCAACTAAAAGTTGCTAAAAAGCGGTTTGCGGATATAATATCCCTATGGCGCCTAAAAACAACAAAGCGGTAGTTTTTCTTTGCGGATTACTGATCTTCATTTTTTCCTTTATTATTTATTTTGACAGCTTTAAAAACGGTTTTCTGGCCGGTGATGATGAAGAGATCGTCCTGCGTAATACCTACCTTAACAATTGGCAGGACTTTCCCAGGTTCTTCAGCGAGAATTACAAAGCAGGGTCGGGTGCAATCTCCAACTACTGGCGGCCCTTTCAACTCCTTCCTTACGGCATAATCGCCAAAACCACCGGGATTAAACCCTGGCCGTTCCATTTCTCCACCATACTATTCCACAGCCTCTGCGGCATCCTGTTGTACTTAATATTTTTGAGGCTTTTCTACCCCGGGATCACGCTGCCGGTAATCGTCTTTATGGGACTGCTCTGGCTATCCCTTCCCATCCATAATGAAGAATTGGCCGTGACTACGGGGCTGGCAAGCCCATTGCATCTGTTCTGGATGCTTTTAGGACTGCTTGCTTTCTTATATTTTGCTGACGGGCAAAAGATCAGGTGGTATATCATTTCCCTGATAAGCTTTGCCTTCTCTTTATTCTCCAAAGAAAGCGCGGTTATCTTCCCCGGGATTATTTTAGGTATGCAGCTTGCAGGTATGAAGGCGGGTATTTTAAAAAAAAGGAAAGCGGCGGAACTCCTGCGTATCTTTTGGCCATTCTGGCTGTTAGCATTTATTTATATAATCCTGCGGCTTACCCTGCTTAATTTCAGCAACACCCTGAATTTCTATAACCAGGCAAATATATTTACGCAAAACTTCCTTTACCGCCTGTACACTTTTTTTACCATCCTGGCGCGGGGGATATTGATTATCTTTTTCCCCGCGGGCATTCATCCTGAAACAGCCTGGCCGGTATTTACCAGCTTATTTGACGCAAGGGTATTCTTATCGTTCTTGATCTTAAGCGCGATGATCATTCTTGCGGTTATGAACTGGAAAAAGAGGCCGCTGTTCACCTTCGGGATATTCTGGTTTTTTGTAAGCTACCTACCTATGAGCAACCTGGTTGCCAAGATAAACGCCCTGGTTTGGGACCATTGGCTCTATATTCCTTCGGTAGGGATATTTTTAAGCCTGGCTTCGCTGCTGCGGGGGAAATTGATCAGAAGGACAGCCTCTTTTATCCTCGTTATCCTGTTAATAATATTCAGCGTATTGACTTTTTCGCGTTCGGGATATTGGCGGAATACGGAAACAGTCTCAACATTTATATTAAGCCACGAACCGGCTTCAGCAAAAACCTGGAATAATTTAGCCATCGCCCTGGCTGAAAAAGGCCGGTACCAGGAGGCCATAGACAGCTATCTTAAAGCAATATACCTGGAGGATGTCTATCCTCAAACCCACCATAATCTGGCTAATGCTTACCTTGCCGCGGGAAAATACGATTTAGCCGAAGAGGAATACCTAAAGGCGATCAAAATAGACGGTAATTTTTTCTATTCTTACCTCGCCTTGGGAAAACTTTATCTTGTCCGGGGAGAGAAGGAAAAGGCGGAGGATTTTATCAGAAAGGCATTGGATATTTATCCGGGTTCACTTGAAGCAAAAGAGCTTTTAAAAAGGCTGCCTTAATTAATTTTAACAGCCTGGACAATAGCTTTAGCAGCCCGCTTAGCCATGCCCAGGGCCTCAATTACCGTGCCTTCACCGCCGACTATATCTCCGCCGGCATAAACACCGTTAAGAAAAGTCTGCAAAGTTTGGCGATCCACCAAGAGATCCTTGTATTTATCTGTCTTTAACCCGGGGGTTATTGCGGTTAAAAGCTGATTCGCCTGCAATCCTATGGCAATTATCGCCAGATCGCATTTTATTTCAAAATCACTCCCCGCAATTGCGATCGGCTTTCTTCTCCCGGATGAATCCTCCTCCCCTAATTTACATTCGAGGCAGCCTAAGCGCGCGACAAAACCATTACCATCAGGCTGAAATTCCTTAGGCTGAGTTAAAAACTTAAATTTGATCCCTTCTTCTTTGGCGTGCTCGATCTCAAGGCGCCTGGCCGGCATCTCTGTTTCTGTGCGGCGGTATATAATTGATACATCCGGTTCTATCCCGTTCATTTTTTGTAAACGTAAAGCGCATCTTGCGGCATCCATGGCTGTATTGCCCCCGCCGATGACCAGGATATGCTCTCCGATATTTACCGGCGTATGGTATTCCGGGAATTTGTAAGCGGACATCAGGTTTACCCGGGTCAAAAACTCATTGGCTGAATAGACATTACAGAGGCTCTCTCCTTTTATCCCCAGGAATGACGGTACCCCTGCGCCCAATCCCAGGAAAATCTTGTCAAAACCCTGCTGGAATAATTCATCCAGGAGGAGAGTCTTGCCCACGACAACATTGGTTTTGAATTCCACGCCCAGGTTTTTCAAACAATTGATTTCATAATCGAGTATCTCCTCAGGCAGCCGGAAATCCGGTATGCCGTACCTTAAGACCCCGCCGCAGCTCTGCAGGTTTTCAAATATAACCACCTTTATGCCTTTCCTGGCCAGTTCCCCTGCGCAACTTAATCCTGCCGGTCCTGAGCCGACTACAGCTACTTTGGTCTTTGATAACCCGGCGTCTTTTTCTTCCGGCACTTTAAGATCGCGGCGCATGCCGTAATCGCCGACAAACCTTTCCAGGAAATGGATATTGATCGCATCATTGCTTGCGTAGGCAAGCTTGCTTTTATTAAGCACGCAAGCCTTGCGGCACTGGTATTCTGCCGGGCAGACCCTGCCGCATATGGAAGGAAAATTATTGGCCTTGCGGATGGTAAAATAAGCTCCCGTATAATCCTTCCGAGTGACCTGAAAGATAAATTCCTTGATATTGATATTTACCGGGCAGCCCTGGATACAGGCGGGATTTTTGCACTGCAGGCAACGGCCTGCTTCAGCCAGCGCCTGGTCTTCAGAATATACTGCGACCACCTCATTAAAACCTCCGGTTCTTTTATCCGAGGCTAATTCCCTGGCTTTTACCGGCTTTCTTTTCATTGGTTGAATTTCAACTTGCAAATATGCTTTTCTTTATCCAAATACATGCGGTTTCTTTTCCGCAGCTGGTCCCAGTCTATTTTATCCGCCTCAAACTCCGGTCCGTCAACACAGCTGAATTTAACCTGGCCTGCCACAGTCACCCGGCAGCAGCCGCACATGCCCGTGGCATCAACCATAAGGGCATTAAGGGAAACTATCGCCCTGGTATCAAAAGAACGGCTGATCCCCGCGGCCTTCTCCATCATCGGAATAGGGCCTACGCTGTAAACCAGGTCATATTTCTCTTTTTTAAGCAACTCCTCCAAAACATCGGTAGTAAAGCCTTCCCGGCCGGAAGTTCCGTCATCGGTTACGGTGTATATTTTATCGGCCGTGCTCTTTAGCTTATCTTCCAATATCAGTAATCCCCTGGTCTTAGCACCTATGATTACAGTAACATCATTTCCCGCCTCTTTCAGGCTTTTTGCCACAGGATAAACTTCAGCGATACCCACTCCGCCGGCGACCAGAATTACCCTCCCATAATTTTTAATTTCAGTGGCATTGCCCAGTGGCCCTGCTAAAGCATATAAATTATCCCCCGGGTTAAGGCCGCCTAATATCTTTGTGCTTAAACCTGCCTCCTGAAAAATAATGGTGATGCTCCCGGCCTTGGTGTCTGCCTCAACGATGGTAAGCGGGATCCTCTCTCCTTTTTCGCTAGGCATCAATACGACAAACTCTCCTGCTTTGGCTTTAAGGCTGATTTCCGGCGCATCTAAAGTCAACTTTATTATCCTTGTCCCGGAGCAATCGGCCAATACCTCTTTAGATGTGATCTTCATACGTATTCATCCCTTATGCCATCGGCTACATGCGAAAAGAAGGATTTTAATTTGTCTTGTTCAGGCGGCTCAAGCTGCCTGAGATAGCGGCTGATCATCGCACAACCTGCGTTTTTTACCGGCACGGAGGCAAAATCATCAAGATATTCCTTCAGGGTGATCAGGGCATTCATGCTGCACTTGCCCTTGATCGTCCCAGGCCTGGCCAGCTGCATAAAGGCCGTGCCTGTCCTTTTCATGCGATAACAGGCAGCGCAAAAGCTGGGAATGTAATTATGCGTGATCAAGGCGCCGACTATCTCATCTAAGCTGCGATGATCGCCAAGAGAAAACTGTCCGCCTGCCTTTTCCTTTCCGGCAGAAGCATATCCGCCCGGAGAAGTTGAGGATTCCGCGCTGATCTGAGATACTCCCAGGCTTAAAAGAGTATCGCGCATATGTGGGCTTTCGCGCGTTGACATGATTATCCCGGTGTAAGGGACAGAAAGCCTTAAGACCGCAACCACTTTTTTAAATTCCTCATCGGAGATCTTATGCGGCACATTAAGAGACAATTCCGCTCCCGGAGCCGGCTCAATGCGCGGCACGGATATCGTATGCGGCCCCACACCGAACTTCCCCTCCATATGCTCAATATGAGAAAGCAGTCCCAGGGTCTCAAAACGATAATCATATAAACCGTAAAGAGCACCTATACCGATATCGTCTATCCCGGCGCTGAATGCCCGGTCAACGCTATCAATGCGGTTATCCGGATCGCTCTTTGGGCCTTTTGGATGCATGCGGCGGTAAGTTGCGTCATGGTATGTCTCCTGAAAAACCTGATAGGTGCCGATGCCGGCCGACTTGAGCCGTTTAAATTCATCGATGCTTAGGGGGGCACAATTGACATTGACCCTTTTTATTTTGTTGCTGCCTGCCTGGGCTGCATAAATAGCTTTAACCGCTTCAATATAATAATCTATGTTGGATTTGCCTCCGGGAGCAGCCTCACCGCAGACCATAAGTATCCTTTTGTGCCCGCGCTTTAAGAGCCACTCTGTCTGGGAGCCGATCTCAGGGATGGTTAGGGCCTTGCGCCTGATCAACGGGTTGTCCGATTTAAAACCGCAGTAAAGGCAGTTATTCACGCAGAGATTGCTGATGTAAAGCGGGGCAAAAAGCACCACCCGCCTGCCGTAGATCGCGTCTTTAACAAAACTTGCCGTCTCAAAGATCTTACGCAAATATTGCGGCTCATCCACAGCAAGCAATACGGCTGATTCCTCCATGGTAAGCCGCTTGAGAGCGCGGCTTTTATCCAGGATCACATCGAGCCTTGCGCTATCGGCATTTTTGGCCGCAAACAGTAAATTATTTATTTTCTCTTCATTAATGTATATCATGGAACTAAAGCCCCTCCAGGTCAGTCGGAGCCCTCCCTAAAGAGCGCAGCAGGGAAACCGTAGATTCTATCTGGTTGGAAATATCCTCGGATTGATGCGCCCTCTGGGGATAAATAGAATAAAGCCGCCGGTACTCCAGGGGGGTAACATTAAGCATGAGCGAATTTGCTCCCGCGGAAAGCCCGCTCTTTGCCGCATCCCCACTTAAGGTTTCCAAGGCGGTAGTCACTAAAATTTTAGCCCGGTTGTTATCAATGATCCTGGCAACAGCTAAAGCTTTAAACACCTCTTCCGGCTGCGCAGGTTTCATTTCCGCAAAAGGGGTGTTCGGATGCGGAATAAAAGGCCCGAAACTGAACATCTCCGCATGCAGCTCTTTAGCCAGCAATATATCATTAAGGATATCATATTTCTCCTGGCCGGGTAAGCCGACCAGTCCTCCGGTGAGGATAAGATACCCCATGTCATAAGCCCGGCGCAGATGCATAAGCCTGCCCTCTAAACTCATACCCGGATGCATATCCTGATAAAGTTTGGGATTTGAGGTTTCAAAACGCATGAGCAGCCCCCTGGCGCCTGCCCGGTAGAGCTTTTCCAGTCCTTCAATGCCTATCTCTCCAAAGCTGATAAAGACAAGCGCCGGAAATCTCTCTTTGATCTCCTTAACGATGTCCGTTAATTCCAAAACGCTGTATCCGGGATCCTCACCGCTCTGTAGAACCAGGGATTTAAAACCATAAACCTGCACAGCTTCTGCGGCAGCCTTTAATATTTCATCCTTTGTCATGCGGTAGCGGCTCAAGCCCTTATTATGATATGAAATCCCGCAATAACTGCAGCCCTGGCGGCAATGATTGGATATCTCGATTATCCCGTGCACGCAGCAGGAGTTTTTGAAGTGTTTTTGGCGCAGGAAATTCGCTGTTTTAAGAAGCAGCGCAAGCTCATCTTTATCTTTTAGGCCCAGTAAATACAAAAGCTCATCCCGCGAAAGCTGCCTGGATTGGCTGGCTTTATCCAATACCCCAAGCAGTTTCTTATCCGCGTCATTATTGCTTAAGGACAAACGGGAGAGCTTTAAATCCACTTCCTGTAATTCAAAAAAAGTCTCTTTCCATACCGAAAGGATACTTTCCGCTTCGGAGGCGGATATCTTGCTGACCACAAACCCGCCCTGGGCGTAGATATAATCACCGACCTTGACAAGCGCCAGCTCATTGAGTGCCTTACGTTTCTCGCCGAAATAATCCACGATCACCGTATTCTTCTCTATTCTTTCTATTTTTCCCGGTATGGCGTAGCACATTTTAGATTAGGGACGGTTCTCAAAACAAAGCTAACCTGTCCCCTCCTACCCTCTCTGAACTTCAGGGGGGACACTTTCCAGATTGGATCAGGACCAGGTCCTGCTTTGGGTTGAGAAACGGTCCTACTTTGCTACTTTGAAACCAGAAGCGTCCCTATGAAGTTATCGATTTGCTTGGTTATTTCTTCCAGATTATCTTTAAGCGCAACGCTCAAGGATTCGCCAAAGCCGACATCCTGCACCTGTATGCCGGCAACATAAATCTTGGCCTTTATCCCCAGGTCACATGTTAATCTGAAAATATCCTTGAGATTGAGTTCATGAGAGGAAACCGCAGCCTCCTCTTTTACAAAAGAAACCTGCTCCAGGCTGAATATCTTCAACTCCCCTACTGCCAGGCCCGAATCAATTCCGTCAATAAGCAGGGCTGCGTCATAATTTCCCAAACGGTGCACAAGATCAAAACCGGCGATGCCGAAGTTAAGATAATCTATCCCGGAGCGCTTATAATTGTTAAGGAGAGACTCCAGAATGTTTACCCCTATTCCGTCATCTCTCCTTAAGCTATTACCTAAGCCTATTACCGCTATCCTTTTAGACAAATTTTATATCCAGAAGATGCGTGGCGCAGGATATGCAAGGGTCATACGCGCGGGCAAGCATCTCAAGGCTAAGCGTAATCTCTTCTTGCGTTTTCTTGCCCAGCAGCTCCGGTACGATCTTGCGCATATCATCCTCTAAATTACCCATGTTCTGGTTGGTGGGGATCACGCAATTTGCAGCGGTAATATGGGCGGAGTCATCTATGGTGTACTCGTGGAATAAGGAGCCCCGGGGAACTTCAACGCACCCTATGCCGGTGTTTGCTTTATATTTTATTTTGCCAATCTCGCTTCTCTTCGGCCAGGAGGATACAACTACCTTCTCCTCTTTTAAGCCGTCTTTCAGGACCTTCTCAAGAATAGCAATCGATTCTTCCAAACAATGTACCCATTCTACGAGCTGGGCTGCGGTATTAAGATAAGGGTTGTGGCAGGGAGCTTTTAAGCCCAATTCCTTTGCCGCTGCCTTTGCCTTTTTGTGCAGCTTTTCAAAGTTATTGTTAAAACGCGACAATGCCCCTACAGCATAAGACTTACCGTTGATCCTGGATATCTTGGCGCGAGAATAATCTACAACGGATTCCATAAAAAGCTGGCGGTAGTCGGAAACCTTGCTTCTTTTTCCATTTACCGTCAGGTCACCGTCATACATGGCGTACTCTTCATCGCTGGTAAGCGACATATATTGCGTCGGCCTTTGGAACTCCGGGAACTTCAATGTTCTTACGATCTTTACTGTTTCCTCACCGTCTTTGCGGGATTCCAGCATCAGGCTGTATAATTTCTCCAGGCCTTCGCGGGAGGGCAACTGGGTAAGCCCTCCGATAACATAGCTTATGGGATGGATATGCCTGCCGGCAAGTATCTCTCCTGCGTAATCGCTCATCCGCTTCATGCGCAAAGCCATATCAATGACCGGCCGGTGTGTCTTAATCAAGGGCACCACACTCTTTACCCCCAACAGATCCGGGGCAACCAGGATATAAATATGCAGGATATGGCTGTCCAGCATCTCTGTGTAAAGCAGGAGCTTCCTGAGCATGGCCACTTCATCCGAAGGTTTTATCCCCAGGGCATCCTCTCCCGCTTTTATGCTGGCTAGGGAGTGGCCGCAGGCGCAGATGCCGCAGATGCGGCTGGTCAGGTGCTGGGCTTCCCAGATGGACCTTCCCACCAGCATCGACTCAAAGAAACGCGGGGACTCAATCACCTGGAACTCGCATTTGGCCAGTTTCCCTTCCTTTACGTCAACCACGATATTGCCATGGCCTTCAACGCGGGTTAAATAATGCACATCAACTTTTACGTTTTGCGGGTCTATCTTACTTAAACTCTTGGTCATATTTCTCCCCCATGGAATCATTATATAAAGTAAAACTATTCAGGATATCTTCTAATTTTAGGCCGTATTTCTGCAGGATATCCCTGGCCGCATCGCTGGCAGGTTTTTCCACCAGGCCGCGGCAACCATAACACCTGTTGCCGTTATTAATACACCAGGAATTGCATCCGGCGCGGGTTACCGGCCCCATACATTCCTGGTCCTTCTCATAGCGGCAGACATTTTCATTCATTTTGCATTCCACGCAAACAGCGTAATTGGGCAAAGGATACGGTTTACCCATCAAGATGGCCTTTAAGACGGCGATTATCTCCGGGATATAAGGAGGGCAGTTAAGGATGTAATAATCCACTTTTACCACCGCGTCCAGCGGCATAGCCTTGATGGTATTGATCAGGCCGGCCTTTTCGCCATAAACTCTTTTTTTTGCCAGTTCCAAAGAGGAACGGTTTTTGATCCCGTTTACCCCGGCGATAGTCGCGCAGGAACCGAAAGCCACCAGGACCTTTGCCTTTTCTCTGATCTTCTTGATGCGGGTTACGTCATTATCGGTAGAGATGCTCCCTTCCACGATAGCGATATCATAATCCTCAGCCCTTTCCGACATGATCTCCCGGAAACTGACTATATCAACCAGATCCGTCAACTCCAAGAAGGTCTGGCCCATATTGGCAAACTGAAGCTGGCAGCCTTCGCAATCAGTGAAATCAAAAAATGCCACCTTTGGTTTAGACTGCTTTTTCATGACACTCTCCTTTAAAATTTTTCAGGTCGCTGTAAGTAAATACCGGGCCCTGCTGGCAGACATAAACCCCTTCGATCTGGCAGTGCCCGCATTTACCCAGGCCGCAGCGCATGCGCCTTTCCAGAGAAACAATGATCTGATGGTCGGGTATCTTCTTCTCCAGCAATTTACCGATAACGAACTTATACATGATCGGAGGCCCAACCACGACCCCGTAGGTGCGGGTGGGATTTATATCCACCCCCGGGATCAATGTGGTGATCAGGCCGACATTCCCTTTCCAGTCCGGGTCTGCCCGGTCAACGGTGCAGTTGAATTTGATCTCCGACCTCTTCATCCACTCTTTGGTTTCCTCTTCGAACAAAAGCTCTTTAGGAGACCTGCAGCCAAGCAGTATCTGCACATTGCCGAAATCATTGCGGTTATGCATAATATATCTGATCAAAGAACGCAGGGGCACTATCCCCAACCCTCCGGCAACGATCACTATATCGTAACCAAACATATTATCAACGGGAAAACCCTTGCCGAAAGGCCCGCGGATACCCAAGGTATCCCCTTTTTTCATTTGGTGCATCTTGTTTGTAAAACTTCCGGCATTCCTTACCGTCAGGTCAAAATACCCTTTATCTGTAGGCGAGGAACAAATGGATATCGGGGCTTCGGTATAGCCGAAAATAGAAACCATCACGAACTGGCCCGGCACATGCCCCAGGCTGATCTTATCCTCCAGCTGGATACGGAAGAATTTTTCCTTATCCGTAACCATCTGGGCTTCGATGATCTTTGCTTTCATCGGCAGATAAGGAGTGTGCCTCATTTTCTCTAAAAGTATTTCGCGGTCAAGCATCTTTTCTCTCCTCTTTAAGCAGCGAATTCACCGTCTCGATCAGGCTGATATCTGCCATGCAGGTCCGGGTGCATCTTCCGCAGCCGGTGCAAAAATACCGGTTATACTTATCAACCGGATATTTGAATTTCCGGTAATACCTGTGCCTCTGGCGTCCGTCCCGGCCCTTTCTAAAATCCTCACCACCTGCGACCTTGGCAAAGTCATCCATCTGACAGGAATTCCAGATGCGGTATCTTATCCCTTCATTTAAGGACAGATCCATGTCATCGGCTGTATCAAAACAATAGCAGGTCGGGCATACCGCGGTGCAGTTGCCGCAAGCAACGCATCTCCTGCCTACGTCCTTCCATACGTCTGAAGCGAAAAGTTTATCAAAGGCATCGTAGACTTTGGGAAGAGGGCCGGTAAATTCCTCTTTGAATACCTTATTTTTAGCCTCCCTGACCCTGTCAAGTACGCTCATCTCGGCTTCGGTAGCCTCCTTAATATAATTTAAGCCCGTGACCAGCTTTTCCCCTTTTTCCGAATTGATATGTATGATGAATTTATCGCCTATGTCCACCATCATCAGGTCGTAACCGCCGCGGGGGATGTGGTTGCCCATAGAAGTGCAATTGGCGTATTCATCGCAGTATTTCAGGCACTCAATGCCGATGATGGTCATCTTATCTTTTCGATTAAGGTAATTCGGATCCTCCGGCGCGTCCCTGAAGGTCACATCCAGGCACTGGATACCGGCGATATCGCAGGTGTGCACCCCGAAAAGAATGAAATCTTCGAATTTATCAATAGCCTTGGCGGTTTTAAAGGGCTGGGAGCTGAACTTAAGCAGTTTTTCTTTTTGAGGAAAATAGTATTTCTTCGGAGGAAGGATAGTCGGTATATATTCCAGGCAAACATCTTCCACCTCTTTTACCGGCCGGAACACAAAAAGGTTCTCCTTTTTACGCGGGGCGTAGAGCTTTGCCTTCTTTTTAAGGTGCTTCAACCAGCTATTAAAATCCGTTTTCTTTAAACTTGCGTATTTCACTTTTTTCTTTCCTCCGTTTTTTCTGCGCAGAAGCGCCTACCGGCCTCTCCGATAAGACCGGGCCTGCGAACTCTAATCCGTCGATCTCCAGCTCCGGGCCAAAAGGTATAATATCAACCGATACTTCCATCCCTCGCCATCTACTGCTACTGGCAGCTGCTTCCTTAAAATGCTCCAGGAGATGCTCTTTGCTTAAAGACCCAAACTCGGAAATGGAGAGGCGGACCTTCTTGATCTTGCGAGAAGATAACCTTTCCTGATCCTCGAGATATTTAAGGATGTTTTTAAAAAGATGGGTGTCGTGCATGA
>Ga0172371_10011578_pt1 | contig 11744 bp, 5 predicted proteins | sample Lak12m_FD_114543 | JGI IMG/M metagenome (GOLD analysis project Ga0172371, IMG submission 114543) | Freshwater microbial communities from Kabuno Bay, South-Kivu, Congo - kab_022012_12m | ecosystem: Environmental > Aquatic > Freshwater > Lake | place: Democratic Republic of the Congo: South-Kivu...
CTTGCAATCGAAAAATTAATCCCTCTGCTAAATGAATGTGAAACGGATTATCCAGGTACAAACCTTGTTTTAAACTTCCAAATCGCGACTTGAATTTTACAACAAGTCAGGAGTTCTGAACCTACGAAAAGAATTACTCAAGAATAAGTTTTTTGTAAGTATTGTGGCTGTTGTTCGAAATCTGTACTACATATGCTCCCTTTGCCAGAGAGCCAAGGTTAATTGTGGATGACTGCTCCAGTTGGATGGCATAAACTTCATTACCAAAAACATCGAAGATACTGATTCCTGATTTGGCGCTTATGCCGCTAATATTGAGGATTTCGGTGGTGGGGTTAGGGAAAATATGAATGGCAGAACCGGGAGGATCAACAATTCCTGCTGGTCCCATCTTCACTTTGGAAATTGCTGAGAAGCTTCCTTCAATGAAGTTGCCTGTTGTGTTTTCCAGAATCTCACTATATCCGATTTCGAGGTCCGACTCCTCACCGGTTGAGGAACGCAAAAGTTTAAAACTGATGGGTTCGTTATTTATAAAACTGTCTTTTTCCCGGGAAGTATTGTCTTCACCAAAAAGTGTAATTGACAGGTTCTTTTCAATACCTGAAACTGCACTGTATCCGAAAATATGTCCTTTTTGATCGAATGCACCAATCATATCACCATCAACAAAATTATTGAGTGCTTCAGGCATGAACAGTGCAATCTGGGTTGACGGGCCCATATGTAATGTGCCCCATGGCGTATCAAGATGGTTAACCTGAGGTTTAGGGTTCCCAAAGTCTTTTGCTGCACAGTCAGGGAAAGTAAGCGTGATTTCATTTGCCATTTTTACAAGGTAGGCTTTCCCTGGTTCGAGCGTTTCAAGGGAATAAATCTGCATGGCAGGCCAGAAAATCCTGGTACCTATAAGTTCCTGTATGATGATGATGTCGCTGAGATTGCTTCCAAACATATTGAGCACATCAACCGGACACTGGCTGAGAACTGGTAAATATTGCCATCCTGCAGATAGTGTAATTGTTTTTCCTGCATAGGCCGATCCATTGATGATAAAATTGGTGTTACCGTTTACTTTCAGTACATAACCCGAATTATTATCCCAGCTTCCGATGGTGTTGTAGCCTTCTGACGGCCAGTATAAAGCAGTAAGATTGCGAAGTATTGTTAAATTTCCGGCAATGGGTGTAAACATATTTACAACCTGGGGGTCGGATGGGACAATGTAGCTGGAAACCCCGTTCCATCCCTGATTAAAGGAATAATACTGAAGATAGGCTGCATGCAGGTTTATCAGTTTCGACTGCCCGTTCGCAACAAAATTACCCAGGTCGGGCATGCCCGGATCATAGCTTGCGGCTGCAGCATACTGCGCTGTGTTTCCACATTGTTTCAGCCGCCATCTGAATGCTTCACCGTCAGCAAAACCATCTTTTTGGGGTGTGCCCGGATCATCACCATAAGCGTCGATTACCAGACCTCCGGTACCATTCCATTGTAAGGCCCCACCGCAGGCTTCCTGATTATTGTCGTCAAGGTAGAAAACGCCAATCCAATCCTCATCAGCCAGTGGGACGCCAAATATTTCAGGGACCACACCATGAGGGATGCTGAGGCTATGGGCCACTCCCGTTTGAAGATATTGCCATGGCTGTAAACAACCTATGGTCATACTAACCGGAATAGTGATGGGTGAATTTACCGGATCATTTGAGGTTATTTGAATTTCGGAATGCCATATACCATTTGGAAATGTTGGCCTTGTTGCAAAGCCGACATCAATATTTTGCGACTGTCCTCCCTGGAGTAATCCTGAAACGGAAGTTTTCGTATTTAAAGTGAGCCAGTTCAGCGGAATATCTGATGCGGTGACGCTAAAGTTGTCCACACCCCACCTTGAAGTATTGGTGCCGTTGTAATAGAATTTAACTTTCATGTTGGGATTGACAAATTGCGTAATATCATAAACAGTTTTATCCGGGTTTCCCCAGGCACCAACATTTGCAGTTTTCATGTATATGAGTTGCTGCCATGCTGATCCGTCCCAGATTAATACCTGGGCATAATCGGGTGCCGAACCACTTGAAGCTTTAATATAGCAATTGTCGAAAGTTAAGAATACATTTGCATGGCCGACACCATTAAACTCTGGCGAGATGAGGGTTTCAGAGCAAATATCAGGGTAAAATCTGCCAACAAACATGTAATTTGTATTATTCAGATTGTATTGGGCAACACCAGTCTCAGCCCATTGCCACCAGGATTGGGAAGTCGATTCGGTGCCATTGATGATTGTCCACCCAGCAGGAACTCCTGTTTCAAAATCCTGAGAAACAATGGTTGTAATATTATCGGTAAAATTCTGAACGGAAGCCGTATATACAACCGGCAGGTTGCCGTTATTCGAAATTGTAAGGTTTTCACTTGTCGATTGATTTGGTTTTACCTCAACATCAAATGTTAGTGGATTTACAGCAGTCAACGGACCATCATAGGTGTTGATGCTCACATCATCAATCAGCCAGCCATATTTGTTTGTCGAATTATCGGTAACCAGCCTGAAACGGATTACAACATTATTGCTGTTGCTATAAGCTGACAAATCGAAGTTTTCGTTTTTCCACCAGGTATTAAGCGGAGTTTCGGTTCCAGTTCCCCAATCTGCGTAGGAATCTTCATCGAAGCAAGGCCCTTCGGGTAAGTTTTGCAATGGCTGATAGTATTTACCCAAACCGATATAGGCTGATATGGGTATCTGGTCGTAATTCGCTCCGCCATCTGTGGAAATCTCAACATAACAATGATCCTTGTCGCCATCAGTCTTGGCAATATGCCAGAAAGATAAAAACGCATTTGTTTTATTTGTCAGATCAAACCGTTTAGAAATGAGCAACACATTTTTATTCATTCCTGTATATTGATTCCGGGCGCTGTTTGGTGAAGAATGATATAAGGTTGTAAACAGTGTCCAGTTAACATTATTTGTTGGTGGATTTGTTGTATAGGTAAAGCCGGGATCGAAGGTTTCGATGAATGGAAGCGGTGAGTAAAGTAAAGGCTGGCTCATAAACTGCGCTTTGGGACTCCAAAGGCTTAAGTCTCCGCCACCACAATCGGCACGCATATAAACATCATAGAAATTACCTGGTTCCAGACCAGTCATCACAAAACTATAGTCGTTCCCAACAAGTTGATGGGTGTAGCTATGTGTAAAGGTGTTTGTTCCCGGCACAAAACCCACCGGCCCAATTTCAATCTGCCAGTTGGTTGCTACGCGGCTTTCAGTCCAGTGTAAACGTGCATCTGTTTCATGGATATCGTTAACATAAAGATCTATTGGATTAATGCAGTATGGCAGTAAACCAAAATTGATATTATCAAGATTTACAGATCCGCTGTTGGTTATATTACCACATTTAAAGGCAATGTAGTTATCCGTTCCCGTATAGGTATTGAACCAGACTTCATATTCAGACCAGGTATTGGAGGTTGGAGGTATAATGGTTTTAATGGGTGTAAAGCTTGTGTAGTCGAGGGGATTGGAAATGGTTCCTACGATTATGGATTGTTCTGAAGCGGCTCGTTTTGCAAAAAAATTAAGTTTTAGTTCTTTTAAACTCCCGTCAGGCATGCCAAGGGGAGGGCTTACCAAAATTACTACACCATCTACAAAACTGTTATTCATGGTAAAATTATTTGGTGCACTATAACTACTATAATTTTGTATAGTCCATGTAGAGCCGGTAAGGGTTTTTACTACCGACCAGCAAGCTGGTAAACTCGTAGAAGCATCAAATTTTTCTAAAAACGGAACCGTATTGGGCAGACAAGAGGTTTTAAAAGTCCCTTTATTTGACCAATAGCTAAGATTTCCGTTCCCACAGTCGGCCTGCACATAAAAATTGTATGAAGTTGATGGCTGAAGTCCGCTGATCGTAAAAGGATTTGAGTTTATTGCAGTAAAGTTACCTGTTGGTGATGTACCTGCAGGGACAACTTCAATATTCCATTGGGTGGCACTACCCGTTTCAAGCCAGGTTACCTGAGCCGTTTCCTGTGTAACTTCCACTGCAGTTAGATTTTTTGGTCGTGGACAGCCTGGTATTTCGCTGATCAACACATTATCGATGAAAACATAATGATAGGTATTGGGACCTGGAGATGTAAACTTGACCGCAAGATATTTATCTGTTCCTGAGTAGGAAGAAAACGGGATATCGAATTGCTGGTAAGCCGGTGTGGCTATAAACGTTGTAAACTGTGTAAAGGTGGCCGGATTGTCCTTGTCTGCCATGGTTCCTACCGACATGGTTGTGTTTGAATTAGTGGTTCTTGCCATGAATGAAAGTTGTAAATTGTTCAGGGATGCTTGCATTTCAGGCATGATCATAATATTGTATGAGCCAGCGTCGCCTTCATTTGAGAAAATCCAGCAGTTTGGGGCTGTGAAGGCATACGGGGTCTGATAAACACCCTGAGATGCATAGCTCAGGCTACACTGATAAAGCATCGACCAGCATAACGGAAGAATAAACGATGGAGGTTCTCGGCTTCCGTTAACCGGCACTACAAGGTCGTCGAAATCAACCATTATCGGGACTCCTGCAGGGAGGCATTCGGTCCCAAAATTCCAGACCGGTCCACTTAGTTCGGTGCCTGCTACACTGCGCGCAACAACTTTCCAATAATAGTTTTTACCTGGCAGAAGCGTTGATAAAGGATAAGTTCCGGTTGCACCTGCTGGTTGGTTATCGGCTACTTTTGTTGTCGGGGGATTATTCGTCCCGAAATACAAATCGTATGTAGCCGTGTTATCTCCAAAAGTCCAGCTAAGGGTACCAACATTTATCGATACACCGGTAGTTTTGTCGGCAGGATTTGGGTTGGTTGGAACTGTTGGAATTCCCGGCGGGTTATAATGAACGGTTACTGTCCAGGTTCCGTTATTCACTTTAAGATATTGTGTACTGCAACCAACTGCTCCGGATTTGGTGTTCCCAGCATGCAGTTGGAACATGATATTCCCACCGCCGGTAACCCCGTTTGCAATCGTAAGACTTGAGCGTGTGTAGATTTTAACCCCGGTGGTAAAATCTGTACCGGCAGTTACGATGCTTTCGCTCACACCCCCCGGAGAAACACACCTGAGCTGGGATCGTTGAAAAGCGATGTAGGCACCCGATCCGGCAATGGCTTCAAAATTATAAACCACATCTACGCTCGTAATTGTGGATCCCACAGGAATTGAAACCGTGAGTTCGCCCGGGCAGGTTGACGATTGTGATGGGATCTGAAATCCTGCATCTGCAGCTATGTCTCCCAATGTGTAGGTTGCGCTGGTTGTCTGTTGCCCAAAAACGGAGCTGTACAGTGCAAACAATAAAAGCGCTAAGAGTGTACTTTTATGTCTCATGATAAATTTAATTTTCGTGAATACTTTTTGATTTGAATTGAATTAATTTCGTTTGCATTACGCTAACAAAGGAAGCTTTTCTTTGTATCCAAATAAAATTATCGGTGTTTACTTTGTCTGTACAAGTCGCGTAAAACGTCTTTACAAATTATTTCACATACGCATACAACGTAGGAAATCAATGATTTAAAATCATCCCGGCTAAAATTTGTAATAATCCGCCACCCATCCTGTATAAAAAACCAAAAATGCTGGTTCCAACACAATTAATTGTAGTTCAAAAGGGAGGACAATGCATAAACGGCGTTGAATTATCATCATTTAACATCAAAGTAAACTATTGATAAAGATGCAGATAGAGAATAATGTAATTAAAAGTAAATACCCATCTCTGGCTTGTACAGATTTTGTAAATACGCTTTTCTTTCATAATCGTTTTTTGCGAATTTACTTTGCTGAAAAAATCAAGTACTATGAAACAAAAGGAAAAATCGGACGAAGAAAAGGTTAAGGAAGAACTGGAAGAAAAAATTGAACGCCTGCAGAAACAAAATGAAGCTGAAACCATTGCTTTCACCAAAATTCTTAATGGCCTGAATAAACTGGCAAATAACAAAAATAAAAGTAAACAGAACTGATCAAACATTTATTAACCATAGCTTATCAAATTAACAGACGAATTTATTTAATTTTAAAAATTTAATAACTTAACAATGAAAAAAATCGTACATAAACTATTACTATTAGCATTTTTTGCAGGTTTATCAGGAATGATTTTAACCGCTCAAAATGCAGTTCAGGGCATTGATGGTACAAGGGATAGACTTACCGGGCCAGTTATCATCACCGATCCCGGTACTCTTTATTTTGATGATACCTATATCGCAAGTTCATCACAACAAACGGTTACAATCTTCAATGCAGGCGACGCCAACCTTGTAATAACCCAGGCAAACTTCACAGGTCCGTTTGAAACATACAACAGCCTGCCGATTACCATTGCTCCGGGAGCCGTTCATAATATGGTTATACAATTTAAACCCTTCCAGCTTGGATTAATTCAGGGAAGTGTAACCTATGTTTCCAATGACCCGATTACTCCAAATGCAGTGGTTACGCTGATCGGTACATGTATCAATACGCCCATAAATGGCTGGGAATGGATTTACACCGGCTTTAACTATATCAATATGGATATCGAATTTCCTGAGGGACAGGATCAGATTGGTTATATCGTTGGACAAAATACAACGATGTATGGACAAGGAATTATCCTAAAAACACTTAATGGAGGCGATACCTGGAACCAGGTTTCAACGGCCGGAATTCACGGTCTGATGAATTGTTCCTTCCCTACCTTGCAGACCGGTTACGCTGTGGGATGGGACAAGACCATATTAAAAACTACAAATGGCGGAGCTACCTGGACAGAAACGGTTGTTTCGGCAAGTATCGATTATATTCAAAGTGTTGTTTTTAAAGATATAAACAACGGTGTGATTGTAGGTCGTGATACTGGGGGAAATGTGTTTGCTTATGCTACAACCAATGGCGGCACCACATGGACTCCTGGTACAGGAAATATTGCTGCAGAGGATGTTACCTACGCCGGTGGCAATACTTATTATTCGGCCGGATATGAAAACGTATGTAAATCGACAAATGGCGGCCTCACATGGACGACGGTTTATACCCAGGGGGCACTGTTAACCGGAATATATTTCTATGATGAGAACTATGGAATTTCTGCCGGCGATATGGGACAGGTAATTACGACCCATAATGGAGGTACAACATGGGAAACCGATTTAATTTATGACTGGCTTTTCCATAAACCGTTTATCTGGGATTATGATACCGCTTATGTTGTTGGAACTCCCGAATATGTTTATAAAACCACCGATGGCGGTCTTACATGGCCTTCTGATTTTGACGGAAACTGGATGAAGGCATTCTATACCATTACTTTTACTAATAATTACACAGGCTTTATTTCGGCCAGTGGTGGGATTATTTGCCGTAAGAAACCTGCAGCAGTACCCGCACCACTAATCTCAGCAACACCGAATCCGCTGGTTTTCGATAATACAAATGTTGGCTCCACTTCACAGAAAACGCTCACTATCCAAAACACTGGTGATGCCCCTCTTCAGGTAACAAATATTACTTCCACAAGCACGGTATTTACCGTAAGCAATACTTCATTTACGGTTAATCCGGGATCATCTCAAAATATTACTGCCTATTTTCATCCCACTGCGGCTGGTTTAGTTAGTGGAAATCTTCAGGTTGCCAACAATAGTGCTACCAGTCCATACCTAGTGGCGGTTTCAGGAACAGGAGCAGCAACCGGACCGGCTCCAATTATTATTACTAATCCCGGTACACTATATTTTGATGACACCTATATTGCGAGTTCATCACAACAAACGGTTACAATTTTTAATGCCGGAGATGCAAACCTGGTGATAACCCAGGCAAACTTTATAGGTCCGTTTGAAACTTACAACAGTCTTCCTATTACCATTGCTCCGGGAGCAACCCACGACATGGTCATTCATTTCAAGCCTTTCGAACTTGGATTGATTCAGGGAAGTGTAACTTACGTTTCAAACGACCCGTTAACACCTAATGCAGTTGTAAACCTTATCGGTACCTGTATTAATACCCCGATCAACGGCTGGGAATGGATTTATACCGGCTATAACTACATTTTAACCGATATCGAATTTCCGGAAGGACAGGATCAGATTGGCTATACGGGAGGACAATCTGTAACTTACAACGGTTTGGGTATCATACTTAAAACAACAAACGGTGGCGATACCTGGACACCCTTAACCCAATATGGAATTGCCGGTATCGAAAGAATGAGTTTCCCAACACTTACAACCGGCTACGCTGCAGGATGGACTGACCAGATAATGAAAACCACAAATGGTGGGCAAACATGGCAAAACATCAATGTTGTGACCAATGTATTTTATTATTCCAGCATCGAGTTTAAAGATGCCAGCAATGGGATAATCATTGCAAAGATGAATTCCGGTGATCCAAAGACATTATATACGAGCAATGGAGGAACAAGCTGGACCGAAGGAACCGGAAACGCCGCTTTTGAGGATGTAACCTGGGCAGGTGGCAATACCTGGTACACCGCTGGATACAGCAATGTTTGTAAATCTACCGATAATGGCGCTACCTGGACTACAGTTTATACGCAGGGTGGATTGCTTTTGGGAGCCGACTTTCTTACACCAGATTATGGTATTGCCACCGGTGATTACGGACAGGTAATTGCGACCCGTGATGGGGGCTCAACCTGGGAAGAGGATATTATTTACGACTGGCTTTTCCACAAACCATTTGTGTGGGATTACGATACAGCTTATGTTACCGGAACCCCTGAATATATTTACAAAACCACCGATGCCGGCCAAACCTGGGTTTCTGATTTTGACGGAAACTGGATGAAAGCTTTCTACGCTATCACATTTACAAATAATTATACCGGTTTTGTTTGTGGGGGCTCCAACGGCATTGTTTTGCGTAAAAAACCTGGTGGAACAGCAAATTTCCAACCCCCGACAAATCTGCAGGCTGTAGTTAACGACAATGATGTTACAGTGAGCTGGAATGCTCCTGCCCAGGGTACGGTTCTTGGTTATAATGTTTATCGTGATAACGTTAAAATCAACACAACAGCTGTTGCCAACACTACTTATATCGATAATAACCTACAGCCTGGAACTTATATTTATGCTGTGTCGGCGGTTTATTCCGGTGGTGAATCAATGAAAACTCCGTTCGTCCAAATAGTTATTAGCGGAGTTACTGGAAAAATACACGGCTTCGTAAGAGATGCAATAACGCATCTTTCCATCAGCAATGCTGTAATAACCGCTTCAAATGCCGATTATGGGACAGAAACAATTACAACACCATTTGGTGGATCATACAGCATGCTTCTTGCACCCGGATTTTATGATCTCACTTGCTCTGCAACAGGATATCAAACCGCCACTGTTACTGGTTTGCAAGTAATCGCAAATAAAAACAAGGGATACACTTTTTATCTGACACCATCTAAAGAAAGCTTTAAAACTGCCATTTTGGATTCAGATGGAATCGAAAACGAAATAAATGTTTATCCAAATCCGGCCATAGAAACTCTTAATATTGACGGAGCAGACATACAAAAGGTTGTAATGATGAATTCCCGCGGCCAGGTTGTTTACCAAAACGATAGTCCGCTTAATATTAATTCGATTGATGTTAAACAATTACAATCCGGAATATACATTCTGAGGATTGAAACATCCTATGGCGTCAAAACCGGGAAAATCGTTGTTGAGTAGTGATCTCTGCCTGTAGGGGAAAAGAACTAATTAATAAATTGTAAACAAGCTGTGGCTGATCGTACGTCGATCAGCCACTTTTTTTTATTACCTGTTTGTAATTGTATAAGGAAATTTACTGCGATATCAAAAGTTTTTCAACGTGTATTCGCCTTTCATCTTTAAGGATTTCGATGAAATACAAGCCGGTTGGAAATGTTCCTACAACAGCTTTGGTATCTCTGGACTCCGAAAACCCACTTGCGAGGGTTTGCCCGGTAATTGATTTAATATTCCATCCGAAACCACCGGAACCTGACATTTCAATTGAGATCAAATCGGAAGCCGGGTTTGGAAATATCTTTATTTCTGAAGCTGGATTTTCATCAATACCAACGGTAAGGTCGATAATTAAAGCAATCGAAGCTTCATCATTGACCGCACTGCGATCGATTAGTCCGTTTGGATTCATGGTGTGCATTTTCCAGGTATAATATGCGGATGTCTGGTTAGGATAATACAACCCAAAATCTTTTATTTGACCTAAGGGAATTTCAACGGAATCGCCCGGGTATAGTGACATGTTATTTTCGGGGATGATGTAATACCAATCGCTGCAAATGCCATATGCAACCAACCGGGACACCAGGTTCGCGGCATTAATGATTTCGCTTCCAAAGTTTTTAACGGTAACAAATGCATCCCATTCAAAATCGTAAACACCCGGATAGTTCGGATACCGTATTGCCTGCACATTTTCGGCCCTCAGGTTAACAATACCCGCATCAATCCCAACATTCAGGCTTGTCCCATCAAGCATGTAGGTTTTGGCTGCCATCGCAAAATCCATCGATGAACCATCATTATTCCCCGACATAAGTATCAGGTTGTTGTTTGAAGCAATTGTGGTTACCTTAAAGTTTTCGGGGATTTCAAAATTATTGTCGGCAATAACCTGAAGATCAAAACCGATTTGAAGTATATGGTTATTCCCAACAATAATGAATTCATCATTGTTTACAACTGAATTGAAATCACCGGTAATTATACCAGAAAAATCATAGGTCTGAATAACATTTAGTTCCGCATCGGTTTTCACCAATTGATTGCCAGAAATAAAAATAAAGCCATTATCGTTTTTGGTAAGATTTCTTACCGGCCCGTTAAAGTCGTGTGTCGAGATTATATTGCCATCCAAATCGGTTTTGATAATTCCGGTCGGATGTCCGAGGAGTAAAAAATCATTGGTAGCAAGACCAGACGAAAATTCATCCTGATCCAACATTGGATAATAACTTGTCCCCAAACTATCACCAGCCGAAGAAACTTTAAGCATATGCTTGCCCTGAAGTACGTAAATATAACCGGTTGTCGATTCGATAATATCCGAAACAGCTGATGTGTAATTTTCGGTTATAAATATTTTCTTCCAGATTACCTGTCCCTCCTGGGAAATCTTATGAAGAAAAGTTCCTGCAGGGCCATAATCACATCCCATCATACACCATCCACTTACAAATAGATTTCCATCGTACGAGTGTGTAATTACATCAGATGAACCCATTTCCCATTCAAAACTTCCCTGAGGATATTGCCAGAGGGGTTCACCGCTGGCAGTAAGTTTTACAACTACCGGAGGCAATAGAGAAGATGATGAATTCCAGAGTGCACCCGCAACAATCCATTCGCCTGCAAGAGTTGATATGGAGCTGTTGATCAATGAGGAAAGTGTTGGCATTTGGGTCCATTCAAAAAGCTCTGCATTGGTCGCTTCTAAATGCTTTAACGATTGTGCCGGAACATTTAACAAAATAGTCATTAAAAATAACGCAATGATCGGTTTGAAAAAAGAGTTTGCTTTCATAGACTTTGATTTTATTATCAAATTCGTTAGTTAAAACTATGCACTTTAGTGCAAGATTTATAATTTCTACAAATTTTCCTACTTTTGATAGATGGAAAATCGTATAGGAAGTCATACAATAAGTCGGTTA
>Ga0172371_10011581_pt1 | contig 11743 bp, 6 predicted proteins | sample Lak12m_FD_114543 | JGI IMG/M metagenome (GOLD analysis project Ga0172371, IMG submission 114543) | Freshwater microbial communities from Kabuno Bay, South-Kivu, Congo - kab_022012_12m | ecosystem: Environmental > Aquatic > Freshwater > Lake | place: Democratic Republic of the Congo: South-Kivu...
AAGTGTCAATGATCTTGCCAATAACAGGATATTTATGGCTGATCGCGGCTTCCAGGCGGTTGAAACTGGTCTGGGATACATTCTGGGGATCAAAGGATCGCTGCTGCACAACCGGGGGGAGCTTAACCAATTGATAGGCTTCCTTACTGGAGATGGCGATCCCCGGATTTACCAGCAGGATATTCTCCAAAGGCAGGTAGGGCAAAGGTTCGATCTGCTCCCCGCGATTGGTGCCTTTAGCCGTTCCGCAAATGAGAAAATAATTGATGTCGCTGCCAAAGCGGAAGGCTACACAATGCAATTGTGGCAAAGAAAGATTCAGATCCCAGAGTTTATTCAGCTGCAGCAGGCAATTTGCCGCATTGCTGGAACCCCCTCCCAAGCCTGCGGCAATGGGAATCCTTTTATCCAGATAGATGGAAATCCCTTTATTAACCCGGTATTCGCTCTGCAGGTAGCTGGCAATGCGGTAAACCAGATTGTCCTTTCCCCCCAGGGAAGATTCACTGCAGGAGAATTCGAGCACAGGCTTGTCCAGCAGTTCGTAGCTGATAAAATCACACAGGTCAATACCGCAAAACACGGTATTGACCTGATGATAGTTATGGGGTAGCTTCCCGGTTATTTCAAGAAACAGATTGATTTTTGCGCAGGAAGCGGTTAACATTCTTCTTTTGCTTTTTGGGAACCTCGTCGCCATAGTAGTAATAATAGTAGTAGTAATAGTAGTAATAATTCTGCTTACTGTAATATTTCTGCACGTAGATGCTATTCACGATGATGCCGTCAATTCTGCCGTCGATATTTTCCATCAGCTCCTTGGTGCGTTTGATGATGCCTTTCTCGGTGAATCCGCAACGAACCACAATGAAGGTCATATCCACTTTCTTGGTAAGGATCAGAGCGTCGGTCACCGCGATCACAGGAGGAGTATCGAACAGGATGTAGTCGTAACGATCCTTAAGCTCTTCGATCAGGGTGTCAGTGCGCATGGAGGCGATCAATTCAGAGGGGTTGGGAGGCACGAAACCGCTGGAGATAATATCCAGATTCATGATCCCGGATGGTTTTACCACCTGCTCCACGCTTACTTCCGGATCGATCAGATAGTCGCTGGCACCATTCTCTTTTTCCAGTCCGAATTTGGCGTGAATTATAGGTCTGCGCATATCCATATCCACCAGCACGACTTTGCTGTTCATCTGTGCCAGGGTTATAGCCAGATTGGCGATGGTAGTGGATTTACCTTCCTTGGGTCCGGACGAGGTGATCAGCAGCGTGGTGCTGCCTTCGCCCTTGCGAGCCAGGATGTTTGTTCTAAGTGTTCTATATGCTTCTGCAATGGGAGATTTGGGCGCATAATGCGAAACCAGCTGCATCAGCACGAAATGCATGGAGCGGGTAAGTTGCTCACGGTTGTCACCCTGTGCGGCTTCGATCATATCGTTGAATTCCTGCAGTTTGGATTCAGATTCCCTGATCAGGGGGATGGTTCCCACGATTGGCAGTCTGACATAGGTTTCCATATCTTCGAGAGTCCGCAGCTTGGTATCCAGGGAATGAACCAGGAAGGCTGCGCCGATCCCAAGACCCAAACCCAGGATAAGACCAACCAGGATATTCATCGATACACGGGGTTTAATAGGTACCGTAGGACGGTCTGCGAAGTCAATGATCCTGATGTTACCAACCTTAGCCTGCTCAGCGATCTTGGCATCCTCGTACTTTTCCATCATGATGCCATGTATCTTCTCGTCCAGCATCATGTTGCGGGTGAGCCTGTCAAGCTCGAGTTCGGTATTGGGAATGGCAATCAGGCGTTGATCATACATCTCTTTGGTTTGCTGCAAGCCTTCCACTTTAGCTCTGGCAACTTCAAGATCGATATTGGCTTGCACAATTTTTCCAAGGAGATCGCTGCGTTCGGCAAGGGGATCATTCCCGACCGAGATATTCACCATTTTTTTCAGTTCCAGATCAAGATCAGCTTTGGCATTTTCCAGTTCTCTCTTGAGTAGCAGAATCTGAGGATGATCCAGGGGATATTCATTTTTAGTAACCAGCTTGGTGATCAAGGACTGGGTTTCGGTGATTTGCTTACGTAATTCATTGATATAAGGAGCTTTCAGGATATTGTCGACATCTACCAACAGAGAGTCCTGCTCCGTTAACTGCCGGTTAAGCATATCCAGGGATTTGGCTTTTACCGCCTGATCGGTAAGCGCTTCTTCATATTCGGCTTCCACATCGGAAGATTGCTCGATCAGTTTCTGGGTTTCTGCCGACAACTCGGTAAGTTTATTGAGGTTTTTAAATTCCCTGAGATCATTCTCGGAACTTTGCAGCCGGCGTGAGATTGCATCGAGTTGGGTTTCCAGAAACTCTCTTATAGTGGTGAATTCCAAACGGGCATACTGGGTATTTTGTTGTTGTATGGCTTCGGCAATTGAATTTACCGCCGCCATAGCTTCAGTCTGATTAGTTGACTCAAAGCTGATTGTCAATATATCGGTCTCTCGCTTTGATTCCACTTTCATCCTGGTCAGCACTCCGGCGGGATTGGCAGAGGAATTGGCAGGAAAGGTATCCCAATCGGGATACTTTTTCATGATTTCCCAGGCAAGGGTCATGATCGGTTTACTGCGGATCATTTCGATCTGATTGTTCAGGCTGTTCTTCCCTACTCCGGGGGTTGCCAGGAACATCAAATCCGAATTACCCTTTTGATCTTCCAGCAGAACTCGTGAAGAAGCCGAGTATATCTTGGGTTGACGGGCAGTGTAAAACACCGTGGCAACCAGGATCAAAGTGAACACCAGGATCACTAAATAACGGTATTGGAGAATAATGCGTAAATAATCAGATAGCTTTATCTCATCTTGAATTGGCAGGGGTTGGGTTTGATTTTCCATTTATTTCTCCATTATTTAATACTGGTTACCAGATTATACACGCTTAATGCGATAGCTGCTTTAGACAAGAAATCCGCCATGCGGGTAAAAGCATAGAAGATCGTTCCTGAGATCACCACCGTATCACCTGGTTGCAGAGCCGGAATAAGGCTTCCATCGCCGGTTTCCAGGTATTTTTTAAAGTTCACCCAAATGATTTTATCGCCTTCGGCAGAGGGTCTGACTATCCGGATTTTTGAGAGCTTGGCATCCTCGGTGGGTCCGCCTGCCAGAGCCAATAGGGTTAAGAAATCAGTATCATCAGGAACCACATATAATCCCGGTTTATATACTTGCCCCAGGATATAATTGTTCATTTTCAGCTTTTCTACCCCACTCCGAATCCCTTCATAGGTGTAAGCTGAGATATTGGATGACGGAGTGAAACTTGGGGTGGTTTGTCCAAATACGGACAATGCCATGCATACCAGCCATAGCACAAGCAGTATCTTCTTCACATTTTCCTCTTATCTACTTTCATTATCATCAATATTAGAGATCCATGGATCAGGCAAAACCAGGCTAACTGCCTTGTAAATATCCATATAGATCAGTTAAGACCTAATTTGAGTTTTACCTATACAGTCAAGATAAATCTCGTGATTGTTATCTGTGTGCATCTATTGAATCACAAAAGTCCTTTCATCTGATTCAGAGCCCATATACATTCCCATGGTCTCATCCCAGTCAAAGGCATCCACTCTCCACCGGAAAATCTGTCCGGAAGCAGGAGTCGGGGTAAGAATGGGGAACAGAACTTGGGGCGGAGGAGGATTCTCTTCGGTGGGAGCATAGAAATACAGGGGACAATATACCAGCCGATCGTTCTGATCCCAAACCAGCACCCTGAACATCGTGGTGTTGCTATCCCCAAGATTCCAGGTCAAGGTCAGATTCAAGGGATTTACCTGTTCTCCATCAGCGGGAGAGGTAAGCAGGGGCTTGGCTAAGATGGCATAGGATACAGTGTCGGAAACGCTAAAATTACCTGATGCGTCATATAACTCAACGAAATAGGAATACCATTCTCTTTCCACTAAAGCGCTTTGATCCAAATAGTATTGAACCGCTGAAGGAACGGTATTGATCAATGTTGGTACTGGATTTGACTGCGAGAAACGGTAAACCTTCACGTGACTCAAATCGGTATCGACAAAGGGTTCCCAGGGGACTTTAATCCAATTCCCCTCTGGAACGGTATCAATGCCATTATTATCATCATTCCAGACAATGGTTTGATTACCTACCACTTGCGGGTCATCGCCGGTATCTCCCAAATGTCCAATCAGAACCGGAGCTACAGGCGGGACAGTGTCTGTATCGATGGGATCGTCACCGGAACAGGATAAACTGAATCCTATCCAGGCAAGCAGCAGAATGATATATAACCTTCTCACGCATTCCTCCCTAAAATTTTACTCTTAAGCCCAAACGGTTGGTCAGCCCTACGGGATTGGTGACCAGAGCGTAATCCACCATTACACCATATAGTTTTACAGTTGCTCCGGCGCAAAAGTTCTTGTCATAAATCCCTGTTCGCAAGCTTCCCAAGTCCTTATAAGCCCAATCCAGACCATAGTGATTGGTGCCACCATATACATAGTCATAATCATAGCAAGCCGTTACGATGGACTTTAACTCTGGTATTGGCTGCACTACCGCCAAGCCGTATTTGGTATTGAACAGAACCTCATCCTTCATTTGGCTTGACGTATCCCAGGTGATGTCCGTCCCAGCGATATCCTGGAAGTTAATCCCGAAATGCAGATCACCCAGGTAATCCTGATCAAAGATCACAGCCAGATCGGTCTTGACCTTGAAACCAAAGTCAATTCCTGTTCCAGAACCTGTTTTGTCCCAGATAGACCGTTTGATCAGTTTGATATTTCCGCCCAAACCAACATCAAAAGGCACTTCAAAAAACAGCCAACCCATATTAGCATCATAGTGAATATTCTTGGCAAAGGCGAATTGATAGAGGTCGTCATGACTGTTGAATTCTTTATCCGGTACTCCGGGGAGATGATAAAGGCTGTTGTTGATACGCTGATCGACGTTGGTCCCGATTAGATATTTCTCATCAAAATAGGGAACAGAGCTTACCGATAATCTGGTAACATTGAATCCGATAGTCACTTCATTCGGTAGGGGTTGCACATAGGTGAAATGGTTATATGAGGCTAACCCTCCATACAAAAATGCATGCATGGCAGATACTTCGGAATCTCTCTGCAGGCTAAGACCAGCCGGATTCCAGTAAATTGCTGAGCCATCGTCGGCAAGCGCTGAAAAGGCTCCTCCCATACCAAGTGCTTTAACCCCCGATCCGACCATCATAAAATCACCGGCATAGCGTCCAGCAAATATAGGTGTGCTAATCATCAGGGCGATCGAGACAAGGCATATTATATATTTCATTATTTCGTTCCTATTTTAGGATAGCCATTTTTTGTGTTTTCTCTATCGTTTTATTGCCCTTTTTGGCAATAACTCTGTAGAAATACATTCCGTTGGCGAGAGTATAGCCCTGTTCATCCTTGCAATCCCATCCATACACCGTTCTGGGATATTCATGATATCCTACCCCGATGGGCAGATTGGCAAAGGTTTTAACTAACCGTCCATTAATAGTATAAACTTTAATAGTCACCTCATCCGCTCCATCCGTAAGGACATAGGTGAATCTGGTTCTCCCCTCATTCTTGGGATCCACTGCGCCCGTTATTCCAGTTCCCAATACAGGATTAGGGTAATTCGCAAAATTGATCACGTCAAATTTGTCATTAACCACGAACTGAATATCGCGTGAAGCTGCCCGTCCATTCAGATCCCAGCACTCCACTTTGATCTCGTGTTGCCCGGGTTGAAGGGCTAATTGGTATTTGATCGGAACAGCATTGATATTTTCCTGGTTAATGGAGATCACATAATCGGTTGCCGGGATTGGCGTTCCATTCAGAAACAGACGAACCGAATTATCGATCACATCTATGCCATTGGCATCGGATAAAAGCAGTGAGACAACCCCATTTCCGGCAATATATCCACCAACTGTGAATTCCTGATCCTGGACATTTACATCGATGATGGGAGCCATACTGTCGTTATTCCGGAAAATGCTGTAGATACCAACCCGATTTACTTCGAAGTTTACTTTGTCCAGATCTGCATCCACAAAACCGCCAATCAGAATCCACTTTCTAAATACCTGGTTATATCGATATAACCTGTAGCTGCTATCATTTTCATGCGCCTGGGTAGCAGTATCAGTGCTGTTGTAAAACACTGAGAGTGCAAGTTTTTTCCCTGCAGGTAAATAGCCCAGAGAATCCACACATCCCGGGGTTAAAACCTGAATCTCATAGGGGATGGATTGTTGATTTCCACTTGTCCCGTCTGCTGATCGCAGTAGAATCGTTTCCACGTCGGGCTGATTATAGGGAGATAATGCGGGCATTGTATTGATAGAGCAGAGGATAGGATTGTCATCGGTTGCCCACCCGGAAGGAAATGTGCAACTGATATTCTGATCAATGCTGCCTATCTGCGCTCCGGAACTATCAACCAGATGATAGTTAAAAGGCACCTGCAGATCAATGATGTTATTCGTATTAAAAAACAAGTGCCATTCCGGAAAAGCGTTGCTGACATTGACCCTTACTTCCAGATACAGATTTGTCGGCGTTAATCCACTCAAGTCAAAGCTGTCCCACCTGAGTTCATTTACATTCAAGGGAGCATAATCCTTAGTATTATATAAAGTCAGTTCGCTTAGGCTTGGCCCCGTGTATAACCGCAGGTCGGTCAATAGTGAAGGTGCGTTACCAATATTTGTTCCCAGCACTTTCAGTTCCATGTGCTGACCCACCTGTTCCAGCTTGATCTCTTTCAATAACAGATCAGGTCCCGAGGTAACATAGCTCTCCAGGAATGACTCAGCAGTGCCTTCGTTGGAGGTTAAAAGGTATTTATAAAATATCTCTTTACCGGTAGTCTGAGGACTTAACTTAACGGTAGTTTTATATATCGTGCTGTCTTCCTGGGTGCGCTGCATGGGAAGTTCCACCCAGTTCACGGAAGTCCCGATGCTATCTGTTCGCACCTTACATATCATATTCGATATCTGATCAGGACAAAAAGCTTTAGCAGAAAATCCGATAGAATCTTTCCAGGCTGGCGTCGCCGGATAGAGAGCATAATGCATGGCAGCCGGTCTGCCCACGCTAAATACCGATCTGCCAACATATTCGTCTGTTGCTGAGTATCCGCTGATATAGATGGTTCGTGTATAGTTTGTAGCTTCAGGATTTGAATTGGTGTAGGTGGCAGTGAATGGCATTCCTGGTATAACTGGCAGATCATAGGGGACATTGACGATTTTTTCATTCTCTTTCATGATAAACAGCCTACCTGCCGTCACAGGACTTGGAAAAGTAGCATGTGCGGTCAACGTCTCTCCGGGTTCCAAAACCTGATTATCAGCCCAAACAGGGACATTGGTAAGCGGTTTTTTCAGTTTAATGAGCGAGTCTCCCAGATAAGCAAAACCATTGGTTAAGGCATAACGGGCTGCAGGTGAGGAAGTTGTGGTAAAAAACCTTGCCAGAGCATAGATAGTGGCTTCGCCGATATCATGAAAATCATGCTGGAACAAGGCTTCACAGAAGGCATTTCCCCAGCCCTCATCATGATCCAAATACCCCAAACCACTGAATCCCGCAGTGCCGATCGCCCCCTTACTTGCCTGCAGGACAAGAGCTTCACTAATGGATGCCGCTCCATTGGTATCAAAGGCGGAGGCATAACAAGCCAGTGACAGGACGACCGGATAAACTTGGTTGTTCAGGGTCGCCACATCATTAAAATTGAACAGGTTATAGTCTGCCCAGATTCGTCCACCGCCATGACCCATGAACTGAACATATTGCGTTCCGCTGTTTATGGCATCTTTAAGGTTAAAAGTTCCTCCCTGATAATCGGAACTAACTTGCTGTGTGTTTGTATAAACTCTGGTCACACGATAATCCTTGGGAACGCATTTACGCCGGATTCGTTCTGATTGCTGGGCAAAAATATCATTCCCATCCGAGATCTTTCCTCCAGAGGTAAAGGTAAGATGGCTGTTCCATAGTCTCTGCGTTTGAGGATTGTTTCTATAAGTATCAGCTTTTATGGCATAATCGGCTACTTGCTCAGGCAGCCAGACACTGATTCTGGCTATGGAAACGTCAGGTATCGTGTCCTCCCCCACTATGCAGCCATACCAATTATCGCTTGCCGTGGCGCCATGTTTATACGTCCAGGTTTTTTTTACGGGAATTAGATTGTATTTTCGCAATGGATTACTATCGCGGGTATCATCGGTTCCTTCCCCAAGTAAAATCACATGACTTACCTGCGGATCATTCCAGTTGTTATAAGCGTAGCTGATAAACTCTTTGACAGGCTCAGCGCTTACAATGCCGCTATTGAATTCATCATAGATATCCTGGACATCGATGATCTTTACCGACCATCCAGAAGCTTCCCAAACGTTTTTTAAATGCTGAGTTCCTACAGCATTGATGAATTGATAGGGAGTGATAACCAGGACATCAGCCGCATTGGTATGGTTTTTTAAGTCACTGGGAATATTCAATCTGCATAGCTTGGGGGGGGTCTTCAGGTTTTCTGTAACTGCGTAGTATTTCGTGGCTGTGGTCATCACACTATCCTGCAACGCCACTGTCCAGGGAGCTGCGCCAGCAAGGTTAAACGGTTCTATCTGTAAATTGTTGAATACGCTTGAACCGATTTTATACACGGATATATTAGGATTCGAGAATCCACTCACTTCAAACTGGTATAATCCATTGGGGCGATTGGAAGGTTTCGTGAATTTGATATAGTCCAGGTCAGTCTTGTATTCACGCCAGTATTTGATCTCCGCCCAATCCAGCAGAACCTGTTCACGATCACCCATTACCGTATTACCCGACAAACTGATATAAAAGTTATTGGTTCCGTGTTTTAGAAATGTGTTTGAGATCGGGGTTTGATTTTCGAAGATCTTTTCAGTCTGCCCGATCCAGGTTTGAGAATTGATCATCGCCTGATTCAATCTGACTGAGGCTTCATGATCATATTGCCCGATCTGAAGTTCATCAGAATAGGTAAGCCCCATCAGACAGACTTTGGCGGAAGCGGTTCTAATTGCCGTATCCTTTGGATATTGGAGCTCAACCGGGATAATCTCAAGGTTCGGGGCATTTATCTTATCCCAAAACCACACGTCCTCTCTATAATAATCCGGTTCCATGGAAGTCCAACCTCTACCCAGTTTATCGCTTACCAGTTGTTTCTCAAATCTTGTGGTTTCTTCGTAAGCATCGGGAACGATGTAAGGACTTTGATTTTGATTAGCTACTATCAATCCCCCGTTTTCCACCACCATTCTGGCTCCATAGCCTGTTACAAGTTTAAGAGTATATACATTTTCTCCTGTATAATCATCCATATAGCAGGTATCGCCGTAATGCCTGTCCCCGTAAAACTCAAAATAGTCATTACTATCCCAGTGACCGTCGTTTTCACCCACAAAATTGATTGGCACCTGCCCATACTCGTCATACATTTCCAGATAACGTGGATCGACAGAGGCAGGAGTCCAGTTCATCTGAACTTGCAGGGAATCCGCCATCTGAGTGATGAAATCCATAAGATACTGGTATGTAACTTTATAGATACCCTCTTTATCCACGATGAACTGAATCTCATTCACCGCATTATTCACGCTTTTGGGGGCTACGTATCTATTATCCCGGGCTTTTTCCTTTCTCCAGGTCTTCGAGCTGCTTTCATTAAGGAAAAATGGCGGATCGGAAGCATCCAGGGGATTGGGGCTCAGCTGCCAGTTCTTGGTGGAGTTTTTTGTCCCTGTTATCGAGATCGAGAGGGTGAGTTCTTTGTTTACCACCAATTCCCGGGAAGCAGCCCGGTATTGAAACGGATAGATCATCAAAGGAATAAATCTGCGGTTGCCCACAAAGGCTGCATCACCTTTTTCCGCCTTTATCACCGGATACAGATCCTTGCTGTTGTAGGCTTTGTTATTGGCGGTGAAGATCCAATCCTGCTCATCGCCGTCCAGGGTCATGGTAGCAGAGGGAACTATATCGATGTTTTTCACCAAATCAGTCTTACTGTCAACAACTCTAACGCTGATGTCGCCATCCACAGGAATTCCGAGCGGTGCAGAAAAAAGCACCAATTGGGGATATCCCTCTTTGCTATGGACGGTTCCTTCATCACAGACTACCTGTTTCCAGGTTCTGCCGTTGTGTTGAACGTCCTGGAACGAATATTCGGGAAGCACGAACTTTATTACCAATTGATCCGGGCTTTCGGAAACCAATGTGATAGGTTCCGCTAAAAGTAATAGCGGAAGTAACAGGATGGCTATTATGATCACGTAATTACGCATTCAATTCTCCATATTCAGATATGGTTGTGGCGCAAACCGATATCCTTGCGGAAGGTTTTGCCTTCAAATTCCACTTTATCCAGGTTGCAATAGGCTTGTTTACGGGCAGCTTGCAGATCACTTCCCTCTCCCAGCGCTGTCAGGACTCTTCCGCCTGAAGTTTCAAGCTCATTATCTGTCTTTCGGACTCCCGAAAAAAAGACCTGTGAAGCAATTTCAGGACTGATCGTCAGTTTCTTTCCCGTTTCGTATGTTCCTGGATAACCCTTGGAAGCCGCCACTACTGCAACGGCAGTGGCATCTTTGAACTTCACTTGCAGTTTGTTTACCTCACTCTTCACGATGGCTTCGCAGATATCCAGCAGGTCTGTATCCAACAAGGGCAGGATGACCTGTGCTTCCGGGTCACCCAGCCGGCAATTGAATTCCACCACTTTGGGTCCGGTGGCAGTTATCATCAATCCCAGATACAAGATCCCTTGATATGGATGTCCAAGCTCCTGCATGCCTTTCAGAACTGGTTCCAGAATCACTTGCTCAATGGGTTGGCGATATGGCTCAGCTTCCGGAACCGGGGCATAAGCTCCCATTCCTCCGGTATTCGGACCCTTATCTCCATCCCTTAGCTGTTTGTGATCCTGGGCAAATACAGTCGTTTGATAGGCATAGCCATCGGTAACGGCAAATAAAGATACTTCCCATCCCGGTAAATACTCTTCGGCAATCACTCCTTGCGCTGATATCCTGATCCTGTTCCAGGCTTCCATAGCCTCAGCCTGATTGTGAACTATGATCACTCCCTTGCCGGAAGCCAGACCGTCCGCTTTTAGAACCAGTGGGTAATGCAATTCATTTATGGCTTTTAAAAGCTGCTCCTCATTTTCGACCCTGTGAAATCTTGCCGTGGGAACAGCTTTGGCAAGCATCAATTCTTTGGCAAAGGTCTTACTGGTCTCCAGTTGAGCAGCAAATTTGCTGGGCGCAATCACTCTGATCCCAGCATCCCTTAACTTGTCGGAAAGTCCTTCAGCTATTGGTTGTTCGGGTCCAATGAACACCAGTTCGATACGTTTGGCTAAGCAGAATTCAATTGTCCCTTCAAAGTCCTCAAGCTGCACACACTCATACTGCAAAGCTATTCCTGCATTGCCTGGAGCTATATATAGCTGCTCTAAGCGGGGGCTTTTGGCAAAACAGGCAGCCAGGGCGTGTTCCCTGCCACCGCTACCAATCACCAATACGTTCAATTATTCCTGCCTTGCATGTACCTGATTATTTCGAGTAGGGCAAATTCAGCCGCTTTAAAGCGTATAGAGTCCCTATCTCCAGT
>Ga0172371_10011584_pt1 | contig 11743 bp, 6 predicted proteins | sample Lak12m_FD_114543 | JGI IMG/M metagenome (GOLD analysis project Ga0172371, IMG submission 114543) | Freshwater microbial communities from Kabuno Bay, South-Kivu, Congo - kab_022012_12m | ecosystem: Environmental > Aquatic > Freshwater > Lake | place: Democratic Republic of the Congo: South-Kivu...
ACCCCCTGAGAACCTGCAGTTCCCCGGCCGAGTCGAGCCGAGCATCGACCGCCTACGGCCTCGCTCGACTCGGCCGGTATCACTGCAGGAAAGGTATAAGACGCGCTACCGCCCGGATTTGGCCCGGCACTCAGCCTGGAACGCGGGACGCCTGGCGCTCCACGCCCGCCTGCTGGCTTTCGTCCACCCGACGACCGGACAGACCCTGCGCTTCGAATCGCCGCTGCCGCCGGAGTTCGGGGCTTTCCTGCGCCGGGCAGAGCACCACCCCCTGGCGCCGCGGGCGCCCGCTCAGGTCGGAAAGGGACCGCGACCCGCCACTGGCGGGCGAGTGTCGGCAGGCGCAAGGCGTCCGCGAGCCGTGTCCCCCAGGAGATCCGGGCCGCAGGGCCCAGCCCGAGGCGCTACGGAGCCGCGGGCTCATACTCCAGGTCCAGGCCGTAGGACATCTGCTGGAAGGTCTTCACGGGCCGGGCCTGACCAAGGGCCTCAAAGCTATAGACCCCGGCCACGGCAGTGATGCCACCGCGCCCGATCGGCGCGGCAAAGGCCCCGGCGCTCGCCGGGTAGTGCGACGCGGCGGTATAGGCGATCGTGTAGCCGGCTCCTGCCTCCACAGGGAAGGGCGGTTGCAGGGCTACCCGTTGCCAGCCCAGGCCCGTCTCGGCAGCGGTCGGGATCGTCCTCAGGCAAGTCCCGTCGCTGCCCCAGATCCGCAGATCGTGAGTGGCCACGCTCTCGCCGTGGGCCTTGTAGAAATGCAGGGCCGTGAGGTGGCCCGCCTGGGTCGCCCTGATCTCCAGGCCGATGTCCACCTGGCCCTTGGCGTCCGGCACCAGGGGCCTCTGGCCGGCGAAGAACACGCCCTTGGGGGGCACGGCGGCCAGGGGATTCGTCACCGGCAGGCCGAGCCCCTGGCAGAGCACAAAGTCCAGGGCCGCGGTGGTGTCGGCGTAGGTGGAGCTGTGGCCGCCCTCGGCACGATAGACCAGGAGGACAGGCCTCCCCAGCTCCTGCAGGATGCCGGCCAGGCGGACGGCGCTATGCGGCGGCACGAGAGCGTCCATCCCACCGGCAGTGATCGCCACCGGCATCGTCAACCGCTCCGGCCAGTACTCGGCACTGCGTCGCTTGTACTCCTCAGGGACCTGCTGTTTGGTGCCGCCGAAGGAGGCCTGGATGGCGTCCTGGAAGTTGGCGTATTCGAGGTGGTTGGCAGTGCCGTTCTGGCTGGACACCCCGTCGACCAGGTCGGGGTGCAGGGCCGCGAACGTGAGGGCCGACGATCCGCCCATGGAGCCGCCCACCAGGAAGACCTTGCCAAGACGGTAGCTTCCCCGCAGGTCCGCGATGATCTGCACCAGGTCGGCCTCTGCCGCGGGTCCCATCCAGGACGTCTTGGCCCGGTAGTCGGGCGACACAAAGATCAGCCCGTAGCGCGCCGCAGCGTCCCGGGCCGCCCGGCATTCGTCGCGCGCGTCGACGACGTACTGTTGCCGGTCGGAACCATGGCCGTGCAGAGCGATGAGCACAGGATGCTCCGCCGCCGGATCGAAGCCTGGCGGCAAGCACCGGAGATAACGCTGGATGCTGCCGTCATGGCTCGCCGTGAAGCTGACCTCCTCAGGCGCGCCCAGGCCGGCTACGACGGCCTCCTGGGCCGCCGCCAACGCGCTCAACGACAGGCCCAGAACCAGCGCGGACCGCGCCCTGGAAGAACCGGTATGCAGACCCGATACGTTCACCGTGTTCGCCTCCGGCAAGACAGGTGGCCTCCTGTGGCGAGCGGGGCTAAGGTAACCGCAGTTCCCGCGGATGGCACATCGCGCCCGCTGGAATGGCCACCCGGACGGTCGGCCGAGGTCGGAGCCTGGAAGCCGGGAGCTCCGCATCCCGGCGGCGGAGTGAACCCATGGACCACTGGAACGTCTTCGACGCAAACTGCACCGTGGGCCGCCATCTGCGGCTGCAGGAGGGTGGGCTGCACTCCCGCGCGCACCTCCTCGACGAAATGGACCACTACGGCATCGCGGAGGCCCTCGTACTGGACAGCCTGAGCCGCGAGAACCACCCCGCAGAAGGCAACCCGCGTGTCCTTGAGGCCACCGCTGGCCACCCGCGCCTGCACCCGGTCTGGTCGGCCCTCCCTACGGGCGCCCCCGATGAACAGCCCTCGGGCGAGGAACTGCTGCGGCAGATGCGGGCCCAGGGCGTGGCGGCGCTGGTACTGTATCCGCGGCAGTACCGGTTCGAGCTCTCGGACTGGTGCATCGACGAGCTGCTGGCGCCGCTGGCGGCGGCCCGGGTCCCGGTGTTCATCAACGGTACCGAGATCGGCCCCGGAGCCGGGGGCTGGCAGGACGGCACCGACTGGAATGCGGTGGTGGCCCTCTGTCGGCGCCACCCGACGCTGCCGGTCATCGTCAGCGAGTACCGCATCCGGCGCAGCCAGCGCCTCGTCTACCGGGCCTTCGAGGCCTGCCCCAACCTGCACCTGGAACTGAGCGCCTGGTGGCTCCACCGCGGCATCGAGTATGTCTCCGAGCGCTGGGGCAGCCAACGGCTGCTGTTCGGTTCGAACTGGCCCACCAGCGGGGCCCATATGACCCTGGCCACCCTCACCGCCGCCGACATCAGCCCCGAGGCCAAGCGCGGCATCGCCGGTGACAACCTGCGCCGCCTGCTGCGCTGGCGCGACGTCTGCCACCCGGCCTGGCAACCGCCCCCGCCCGCCGACGAGTTCGTCCGCTTCGGCCGCAGCGGCGTCAGACCCCCGGCGATGACCTTCCTGGACTGCCATGGCCACCGCGGGCAGTACGCCTGCCACTACCACCTGCCCAACGCGTCCCTCGACGGCATCGTCGCCGACATGGACCGCCTCGGCGTCCTTACCACCTGCATCTTCAGCTTCAGCGGCGTGTTCAGCGACGAACAGCCCGGCAACGACCTCGTGGCCGAAGCGGTCCGGCGCCACCCGGGACGTTTCGTGGGCTTCACGCTGCTCAACCCGCACCGCGGCCGCGACGCGATGCGGGCCGAACTGCAGCGCGGCGCCGAGATGGGCCTGCGCGGCATCAAACTGATCCCTTACTACCAGGGCTACCCCGAGGAAGGCCCGCTCATCGACGTCGCCTGCCAGTGGGCCCACGACCGGCAGCAGATCATCCTCAACCACTCCTGGGGTTCCCCCGCCCAGGTCGAACGCCTCGTCTCGACCTACCCCGGCGCCTGCTTCATCACCGGCCACACCACCACTGCCTACGCCGCCATCATGAAGCAGCACCCCAACCTCTTCGTCTGCTCCTGCCCGTTGCTCGGCCCGCGCTCCTGCGAGGAGGTCGTCGGCGCCATCGGTGCCGATCGGCTCCTGTTCGGCTCAGACCTCGAGGACCTCCCCATCGCCTGGGGCCTGGGACCGATCCTGTTCTCGCGCCTGAGCCCGGACGAGAAACGCAAGATCCTGGGCGGCAACCTGGAACGGATACTGGCCAGGTACAGCCTCAAGGCCTGACGCGAGAACCGCCTCCGGCCTGCCGCCGCCCGGGATGGGCGGCCAGGAGCCGAGGTCCATGGAGGAGTTATGACGCCCTTCTCCGCCTGGGACTACCTCATCTGCGCCGTCTACCTGGTTGCCTCCGTCGCCCTCGGCCTGCGCTTCGCCAGGGGCCAGGATACCCTCAAGGAGTACCTCCTGGCCGGCCGTGGCGTCGGCCCGGTCATCGTCGCCATCACGGTCCTGGCGGCCCTCTTCTCCGGCATCAGCTACCTGGGCGCCCCGGCGGAGATCTACAGCCACACCATCACCTTCATGCTGGTCGGCCTGAGCTTCTTCGTCGCCACGCCGCTGACCAACCTGGTCTTCATGCCCTTCTTCTACCGGGCCCATTTCTTCACCGCCTACCACTACCTCGAAGAGCGCTTCTCCGTCGGGCTGCGGACCCTCGCCTCGGCCCTCTTCATCACCCGCGTGCTGGTCTGGCTGGCGCTGGCGACCTATGCCCCGGCGCTCGCCCTGGAACAGGTCACTGGCTTCCCCCTCTGGGCGACGATCCTCATCACCGGCGTGCTGACGACCCTCTATACCACATTCGGCGGGATGAAGGCCGTGATCTGGACCGACGTGATGCAGTTCATCGTGCTCTTCGGCGGGCAGATCGCCATCTTCGCCGTGGCCCTGAACCACATCCCCGACGGCGTGGCTGGCGCCTGGCGCATCAGCCAGGCGGCCGGCAAGCTCCACATCGACACCAGCCTGGATCCCACGGTCCGCGTCAGCCTCTGGGGCGTGCTCATCGGCGGCGCCTTCATGAACCTGGTGCAGATGGCCACCGACCAGGTTTCCATCCAGCGCTACATGACCGCCACTGACCTGAACGCGGCGCGGCGTTCCCTCTGGATCAAGCTGGCGTTGACCCTCCCGACCATCGCCGTGTTCTACCTCTCGGGGCTCGTGCTCTACGCCTTCTACCAGACCCGGACCGATCCCCTGGCCACGGGCATCATCACCAAGGCCGACCAGATCCTGCCCTACTTCGTCGTGCACGAACTGCCCCGGGGCATGCCAGGTCTGCTCATCGCCGCCATCTACGCCGCCAGCATGTCCACCGTCTCGGCGGGGATCAACTCCCTGACGGCGGTGACGCTGGTCGACCTCTACCAGCGCCTCTGGCGGCCGGCGGCCAGTGCCCCACACCTGTTGCGCCTCGCCAAGCTGCTCACGCTCTTCTATGGCGCCCTGACTCTGCTCCTGGCGTTCGTGGTCGAGAGGATGGGCTCGCTGATTGAGGCCAGCAACAAGGCCATCGGCCTGGTGGGCGGGCCGCTGCTGGGCCTGTTCCTACTGGGCATGTTTTCGCGCCGCGCCAATGCCCGGGGGGCCCTGATCGGCTGGGGGGCCGGCGTGGCCGTCTTGCTGCCGGTGTGCTTCCGCACGCAGACGTCCTTCCTCTGGTACGCCATGGAAGGCTGCCTGGCGACCCTGGCCGTCGGCCAGTTGGCCAGCTACCTGCTGCCGCCCCCGGCCTCCAGTCAGCTTCAGGGCCTGGTGGTCGGCGTGCGGCGCCAGGAGACGCCCGTGGTCAATGGAGCGGGCCGGTAGGCCTGTCGGCGTTCGGTGTTCGGCGTTCAGCCGGCCCTCCGGCCGGCAGCCGGACATGACAGGAGGAGACCAGCAGGTTGCGTCGCGCTGGGTTCGTGGTCGAGGCTCTAGCCAGCCGGCCCGGCCCACCACCGCGGGCCGGCGGCTCTTGGGGAACCCGCCTAAAGGCTCGACTACGAACGGGCGTCGTCCAGAGCCGCACGAGTTCAGTCCAAGTCTCATACAAGCGTTGCGCGTTGGCCCTTGAGCCTTGGACAGTATCTTGGCCCGGCCGGTGTCGACCGTCGCCCAACCGGAGACCACCCTCATGCCCGAGACCCTGCGAGACCGGTTCTGGCTTTGGGGACACGAGGCGGGGTGTTACCACCGGATGCCCGGCAACCCCTGGCACCTCCCCGGCGCCTTCTCGCGCATGACCCCTGCCGAGGGGGCCTTCTACCTCGGCATCCCCAACGTCATCATGGTGCGCTTCGGCAACCTGCCCCAACCGCCCTTCCGGCAGCACGCCCTGCCCCTCCTACCCCTGAAGCGCTTCCTGTGGTCCATCGTCGGCGATTCGGGCTCCACCGACAACGACCGGGACCCCGACGTTGCCGCGGTCCTGGCCCTGGCACCCGAGTTCCCCAACCTCATCGGCGCCATCATGGACGACTTCTTCCGCCGCGATGCCGACCGCCCGGGCCGCTACACGGTCGACCAGGTGGCAGGCTTCCGTCGCCAACTCCGCGCCGGCCCGCGACCCCTGGACCTCTACGTGGTGGCCTACACCCATGACCTGGACTACCCCATCCGCGATCACCTCGCCGCCGTGGACGCGGTCACGTTCTGGACCTGGCAGGCCGCCCAGTTGCAGGCCCTCGAGACCAACTTCGCCCGCCTCGAGGCCGTCACCCCGGCCGCGACCCGCAAGCTCCTGGGGATCTACCTATGGGACTTCGGCTCCGGCGCTCCCATTCCCAGGGATGCCATGGAACACCAGTGCCGCCTCGGCATCGACTGGCTCCGCGCAGGCCGTGTCGACGGCCTGGTCTTCCTGGCGAGCTGCATCGCCGACCTGGAGATCGAGGCGGTCGGGTACGCCCGCCGCCTCATCCGCCAGGTGGGCGACGAGCCCCTGCCGCCGACGCGCCGGCCCCCGGCACCGGCCTGAGGCCGCCCGAGGAGGCAGTCTGACCGATCTGACCGATCTTGCCCGGGGCGCCGCTGAGCCGCACCCCCGGCACGTGGGGTCCCCTCACCGCCACGACAACGGCAACAGGCGGAACCAGCCTGCCCGCAGCAACGCCGCGAAGGAGTCGCGGAAATGGAAGGCGGTGGTGTTCCGCAGGCGCGCGGCGGCGGCCAGGGTCGCCAGCATGGTCAGACCGCAGACGAAGTACAGCAGGCGGAACCGCTCGATGCGAACCCCCCAGACCACCGCCTCGAGGTTCCGGGCCAGGTCCAGGTAGACGCGCACCAGCAACGGCCCCACACCCATGCCCACCATGGTCACCCCCTGCGCCACCGCCAGGTAGCCCGCCCGCTCGGGTCCGCGCGGGAGCGAATGGTAGAGCGCCGTCATGCCGGCGACCCAGTAGAGCCCGTCCGGGATGCCCACCATCGTCCAGGCCACCAGGATCAGCCAGTACCTCGACGCCGTGAAGAAGGGGAAGCTGAGGTAGAAGGCGGCGTAGAGCAGCAGCATGACCGCCAACACCGGCTTGGCGCCGATCCGGTCAACCACCCATCCTCCGGGACGCAACACGGCGATCATCAGGATGTTGTGACCCGTGACGTACCAGCCGATCTGCGTGAACGACAGCCCGATCTCCTCCAGGAAGAAGGTCGCATAGTAGCTGCATGCCAGCGCAAACCCCGTGAACAGCATCGCCACGAACCCGATATACCTTCGGAAGTCTTTCGACCGCAAAACTTTGCCAAAGTCCACCAGGGGGAAGTGCGCCTGCTGCGAGACGGGTGGCATCGGCGTCCGCGCCAGGACCGCCACGCCCGCGAGCCCGGCCAGGCCGCAGCCGACCACCACCGAGGCGAAACCGCCCCAGGTATGCCAGTGGTCGACCACCCGCACGCCGACCCAGGTGCCGACCGTCGCCAGCCCGGTCATCAGCACCTGCCGGCTGCCCAGGTAGCGGCCCCGGATGCGGGCCGGGACCACCGCCGAAAGCCAGCTTCCCACCAGCGGCTGGGCAACGTGCAGGCACGAGCCACTCAGCGCCAGCAGCCCCAGGAAGACGCCGCAGGCCAAGGCGTTGCCCGTCCCCAGAACCAGCGGCACGGCCAGCGCCAGCAGCAGGCAGGCAACCTCCCCCACCCCCGCCAGCACCACGAAGCGCCGGCGATCACGCACCCGGTTGGTGATCACGAACGAAAGAAACTGCCACACCGCCGCCAGGTAGACACACGACCCCAGCAGCCCCGCATTCTCCCGACCCAACCCCAGCACGTCCAGCGCGAAACCGCTCAGGATCGCGTTGGCCGGCATCCCGACCGCAGACCATGTGCCCAGCAGCGCCGCCTGCGCCAGGAAAAGCCTCAGCGCAACCCGGTTCTCCACCACCGGCAGACGACAGGCAGGAGGAGCAGCCATCAGCAACTCCGCGAACAGACGGCCGCACCACCGCGGCCCACGCCCAACTCACCAACCTCACCGCACTCGGGAGGGACCCCCACCCTGGCTGCCGGGCGCGCCAGCCACCCCCCTCTCGCCTCCGCCGACGACCATAGCATACATCCTGGCCGGCAACCGGACCACCGACCACCGACCACCGACCACTGACCACCGACCACCGACCACCGACCACCGACCACCGACCACCGACCACCGACCACCGACCCTCGCCCTTGACAGCCGCGGCATGGCGTTCTATTGTTTCGTTGCATCGAAACGGCGGGACGCTGACCCTCGGCGCGACAGGCAGCAGGAAAGGATGAGACATGAGTGACCCGACCAAAGTGCTGTTGGAAGAGCGCGACATGCCGCGGCAGTGGTACAACGTCCTGCCGGACCTGCCCCACGGCATGCGGCCGCCCCTGCATCCGGGTACCGGCAAGCCGGTCACGGCCGAGGATATGTCGGCGATCTTCCCGATGAACCTCATCGAGCAGGAGATGAGCGGGCAGCGTTGGATTGACATTCCCGAGCCGGTGCTGGAGAGGCTCTTTCTGTACCGTCCCTCGCCGCTGGTTCGCGCCCGCAGTCTGGAGAAGGCGCTGGGGACCCCGGCGAGGATCTACTACAAGAACGAAGGCGTCTCGCCGGCCGGCAGCCACAAGCCCAACACCGCCCTGGCCCAGGCCTACTACAACAAGGTCGCCGGCACCCAACGCCTGACGACGGAGACCGGTGCCGGGCAATGGGGCAGCGCGCTGGCCTTCGCCTGCCAGCAGTTCGGCCTGGAATGCAAGGTCTACATGGTCCGCATCAGCTTCGACCAGAAGCCCTTCCGTAAGCTCATGATGCAGACCTGGGGTGCCACCTGCGTCGCCAGTCCCTCCACCGAGACCGCGGCCGGGCGCGCCATTCTGGCCAAGGACCCGAACACCCCCGGCAGCCTGGGCATCGCCATCAGCGAGGCCATCGAGGACGCGGTCCGGACCCCGCACACCAAGTACTCCCTGGGCAGCGTGCTGAACCATGTCATGCTGCACCAGACCGTGATCGGGCTGGAAGCCCAGAAGCAGATGGCCAAGATCAACGCCTACCCGGACGTGGTCATCGGCTGCGCCGGTGGCGGCTCGAACTTCTCCGGCATCGCCCTGCCCTACGTCTGCGACAAGATCCATGGCCGGAAGGTCCAGATCATCGCCGTGGAGCCGGCAGCCTGCCCGACCATGACCCGGGCGCCCTTCGTCTACGACTTCGGCGATACGGCCATGACCACGCCGTTGTTGCCGATGTACTCCCTCGGGCACTCGTTCATGCCGCCGCCGGTGCACGCCGGTGGCCTGCGCTACCACGGCATGTCGCCGATCGTCAGCCAACTGCTGCTGGACAAGCTCATCGAGGCCCGGGCCGAGCACCAGCTCAAGTGCTACGCGGCGGCCCTGCTGTGGTGCCGCACCGAGGGCTGCATCCCGGCCCCCGAGACCTCGCACGCGATCGCCGTGGCCATCGACGAGGCCAAGCGCGCCAAGGAAGAGGGCAAGGAGAAGACGATCCTGCTGTGCTGGAGCGGCCACGGCCTGATGGACCTCAAGGGCTATGAGGCCTACTTGGCCGGCAAGTTGCAGGACTACGAGCTCCCGCAGGAAGACATCACCAAGGCCCTCGCCGACATCAAGGACTACCCGAAGCCCTGAACCGGCCACCGCGCGGTCCCCGGCCCGTGACACGTCCGCGTGCCAAGACCGGCGGCGACCGCGTGGTGACAACGACGACGGCGGACGTAGGCTTCCCGCCGCATGGCGTCGGGAAGCGGCGGCGCGCCGGCATGGCAGGGCCATTCCTCTGCTTGCCCTCCAGTTCGTATGGACGACGGCACAGGATGCGCCCGGCCCTTGGGTGCGCACGCGTTGCGACCGCCGTGGTGGGGCATAGCCCGGCCGGGCGCGCACGCTCGGCGGCAAGGGCTTCGTCGTGACGCCTTCAGCCCCCGCCGCGGCGAGGCGGGACGTTGTCACCGGACACTGGCGTGGGCGTCGCCTCAGCGGCGCGTGCCCCAGCCGCGTTGGGGCACGCGCATGGAGGCCAGTCCGCGCCCTCGCGGTCGCGGCTCTGCCACAAGCCCGATCCGAGCCGCGCGCGTGAGCAAGCGGACCCCCAGTCCAGTGGCCGCATACGGGACGCCCCGGCCCGCGGCTGGCCGCCACTCTCCCAGACAGTATGTTAGCCGCTCCATCGCAGCCCGAACGGAGCGCGGCATGAGCATACGCGCCGTCGTCCTGGGGTTCCTCGGGGCGGCCTGCATCTGCGGATATACCTACTTCAACGACGGGGTGCTGCGCCAGACGATGTTCGTCGGCAACCACATGCCGACGAGCGTCTACGGCGGTCTGCTCCTGGTCCTCTTCCTCGTCAACCCGCTGCTGCGGCGGCTGGCGCGCGGGGGTGGCCGCCGGCTTTCCTGGCTGCGGCCGTTTTCAGCCCGCGAACTGGTGGTGGTGGCAGCGCTCTCCCTGCCGGCCTGTTGCGTGCCCTATTCCAGCATGTTGCGTATCCTGCCCAAGGAGGCCATGCTCCCGCACCACTACGCCAGGACCGAGCCCGGCTGGTCGTGGAAGGATGAGGATGGCGCCCCGCACAACGCCGTCGACTACGCGCCCAAACGCATGCTGGCCGACCCGACGGCGGACGACGGCAATGCCCTGACCGGCTTTGTGCAGGGCCTGCGCCTGGGCGGCGAGCCCATCTCCCTGGGGGACGTGCCCTGGCACGCCTGGCGCTCGACGCTGTTGTTCTGGCTGCCGCTGTTCGGCATCCTCTGGGTAGCCCTCACCGGCCTGGCCCTCGTCCTGCACCGACAGTGGAGCCGGCACGAGCACCTCCCCTACCCCCTGGTCCAGTTCACCAGCGCCATGCTGCCCGCCCAGGACGGCTCCCCCAGCCCCGTGTTCCGGCACCGGAGCTTCTGGCTGGCCATGGGCCTGGTCCTCGTCGTGCATCTCAACAACTACCTCTGCGTCTACTACCCGGAGATGCTGATCGAGGTCCGGCGCTCGTTCCCCTTCTGGCCCCTGGCCAGGCTTTTCCCGACCTTCATGCGCGGCGGCGGTTGGTCCCTGATCAACCCCCAGTTCTACTTCTCTGCCGTCGCCATCGCCTACCTGCTGGCGTCCGATGTCTCCCTGGCCGTCGGCCTGGGACCCTTCGTCTTCAAGTACGTCGCGGGCGTCCTCGCCGGCTATGGCATCTCCCTCGAGGGCGGAACCCGCTTCTCGCCACGCATCGAACAGGGCCTCGTCTTCGGGGGCTACGTCGGCTTCTTCCTGGCCATGCTCTATACCGGCCGCCACTTCTACCTCCACGTGCTGCGCAAGGCCTGCGGCGGACGCTCCGGCGAAGACGTCGGCAGCACCAGCGTCTGGGGCATGCGCGCCTTCCTCGTCGGGTTCGCCGTCTTTGTCGCCGACATCGCCATGCTGGGCCTGGACTGGCAGCTCGCCCTCCTCTACGGCCTGCTGACCATCGTCATCTTCACCGTCATGGGCCGCATCATCGCCGAAACCGGCCTGTTCTTCATCGCGCCGTACCTCTACCCCTGCGTCTTCATCCTCGGCCTGGTGGGCGACCAGTCCCTCGGACCGCGGGTACTGATGATCATGTTCATTCTCACCTGCATGATCCTCATCGACCCCCGGGAGACCTTCATGCCCTACATGGTCAACACCGTGAAACTCATCGATGACCACCGGCTCCAGCTCGGGCGCACCACCGTGCTGGCCCTGGCGGCGGTCTTCGTCGGGCTGGCGGTGGCGGTGCCCATGACCCTCTACTTCGCCTACGACCGCGGGGTGAACTGGGAAGACGGTTTCGCCACCAAGATGGTCCCCGTGTGGGCCCCCGAGGGCGCCATGCGCGCCCGTACCCGCCTGCTGGCGCAGGACACCCTGGCGACCGCCGAGTCCGCCCAGGGCCTGGAACGCTTTGCCGCCCTGAAACCGGACCGCCAGTTCATGATCTCCTTCGGCATCGCCCTCGCCGGGGTC
>Ga0172371_10011585_pt1 | contig 11743 bp, 9 predicted proteins | sample Lak12m_FD_114543 | JGI IMG/M metagenome (GOLD analysis project Ga0172371, IMG submission 114543) | Freshwater microbial communities from Kabuno Bay, South-Kivu, Congo - kab_022012_12m | ecosystem: Environmental > Aquatic > Freshwater > Lake | place: Democratic Republic of the Congo: South-Kivu...
ACTTAATTCTCTGATCGCATCAGCAGCAATCCAGCGAGCCGACTTGGAGTCAATTTCAGCAATTTCATTTGCCAGTTTCAAGGCTTCCTTATTCAAATTTTTGTTCCGTTTGCCAATCTGACGTAAGCACCAGTTGATCGCTTTTTTGACATAATTGCGTTCATCAGTAGCATATTTTTTTAGCATCGGAAAAAATTTGATAAATTCAACATCGGCCATTTTCTTGTCATGAACTGCCAACCAAGTGATGATTACGAAACCAACCCGACGCTGAAACTCCTCTTTCTTTTTTACCATCTCAAAGGCTTTTTTGTAAGCAAAAGGAGTTTTATCGAGGAGGCTACCACAGACCGTATCACAGATATCCCAACTGTCAAAATCAGCTGCCCAACTTTCAAATTGCTTCTCGCTAACTTTGTCTGGCTCATCGATAAAGGCCGCCAGTATCCTCGCTTCGTGAATCTCACTCTGCCACAGTTCCAGCGCTAATTCGTGATCTTTACCAATCTCTTTGCCTATCTTGCGCAAGATCGGCATATTTGGTCCGCCGAGAACATTTTTGCCGGTGATACCAAAACGTGCCATCCCCTCCCGGTTTTTGGCACTTTCAAAAGTTTTTAGCTTTGCAATTATCTCATCAGCTGTCATAGTCAAAAATACTTATAACTTTATACTCTATTTTCATGTCTTTCTACTTGTAATACGCCCAGCCGTCGATGCGAAGATCGACGTATTCAAGAATGTTAGCCCGATATTGTGTTATGATCTTTTTCAAATCGCTAAGCTGTTTAGTACTACTGCGCAGTGAATTTAATTTAACATAAAATCCCGCTTCCGTTTTCAAGTTGACATTGAAGGTGGTCTCAGAAATCTCGAAATTTAATGGCTTGATATTTTCCTCACCCTGGAATGATGAGTAGACGTTTGTGATAAAGGCAACAAAATTTGGCGAGACTAAGTTCTCGCCCAGCTTCACCGGCAAATTCTTGGTATCGACAACAACCGGTAAACCGCCAACCTGCTCCAACGTAATCTTGCGTGTCACATGACCACTGGCACCGATGTAGTAGAACTCATCATTTGTCTGCCAGACAATCTTGTTTTCGCGCTCCAGCACCACCACCTTGAGCGCATCAGGAATGCCGCGATAGATCTCGACCTGCTTGATCTCCGGAAATTTTTTGACTATTTCTGCCCTGCTCTTGTCGGTGTTGAAAAGAAAGATATTTTCACCCCTGGGCAGAGCGCTCAAAACCTCATCATTACTCACCAGTGAATTTCCCTGAACGATAATATCTTTAATTCGAAATTGCGACGAAGCAAAAAAATAATACAAGGCACTCAAAATTATTATCAATGCTAAAAGCAACTTCAATTTACCGGAAGATAATTTAAACCTTGACCCATCTCTACTTCGCTTGGACGGACCATAGATCTTGGGCGCCCGATATTTTCGCGACGACCCAAACGATTTTTTGCAATACTCTTTTACCATCTGCCGACATATTCAATTTCCTCTTCTAGATCACAATCAAATTTTTCCTTGACCAATTCCTTGGCTTTCTCGGCCAGATCATGGACATCATTAGCCGTAGCGTTTTTGCGATTGATCAGGAAGTTGGCATGCTTCTTGGAAAAAGCGGCACCGCCAACACGCAGCTTCTTGGCCCCGGCATGGTCGAGTAAATATCCAGCAGCATTTTCTGGCAAAGCTCCAAGATTTTTGAAGAAGCTACCTGATGATTTTTCTGCAAGCGGCTGGCCATTCTTTTTTAGCCTCAAATTTTCCTGCATCATCCGCAAGATCTCATCCTTACGCCGCTGGACTAGCTGCAGAGTGACCGTCAAGATAACTGGCTTGTATTTTTCCTCCCTGAAATCATTCTTTAAAGCAGAAGATCGATATCGAAAATTCATCCAGGTCGGGCTGTGTTTGACGATGACGACCGTGTCATCCTTGGGTACAAGTAGAGTGACTGATTTGACAAAGTCACCGATAGATTGGCCGAAGGCTCCGGCGTTGCCATAGACGGCACCACCGACTGTCGACGGCACACCAAAGATAAATTCCAGCCCACCGAGATCATGACTAGCTGCTTGATTTATCAGTCGCCCCAGATTTACTCCTGAGTCAGTAATCACCCCTGAAAAGTCCGGGCTAAAGACGATGTTGGAACAGTCGTTCTTAATCACCAGTCCCGGAAAGCCACGGTCAGAGGGGATGACGTTGTAGCCGCCGCCAAGGATGAAGTAGGGGATTTTTAATTTCACTGCCGCCGACACCGCCAGAGTCAGATTACTAATATCGGTCGCTGTATAAAAAAAATCAGCAACTCCCCCGACCCTCATCGAGACAAAGTCACGCAAGACAACATTTTGTTGCAGCCCCTCGCCAAGAATTTTTCTCAGCTCGACGTCGATATCATTCATTTCGACTCCAGCAATTTATCGGCAATTTTATAAACTGGCGGGATACCGATCGTCAAAAGGACTGCGTCTGGATTTAACTCTTTCTTCAGATATTCGACTATCCCCTCATCTGTCCCCATCACTTTAGCCAGATCTTTTTCCTGATTAATCTTAGCAACCAGATCTTCTGAGGAAACATCTAGGACCTCATCGCGACCGGGAACAAAATAAATTGGTTTGATGATAACCTCATCAGCTTGGTCAAAGGCCTGGCTAAATTCATCAAGTAGCGGCTTGATCCTCTTGTACTGATGTGGCCAGAAAACAACTATTTTTTTCTTGTCCGGATAGCGCTCCACCAGAGCGGCAATCGTCGTCTTTATCTCCGTCGGATGATGGCCATAATCATCGATCAGGTCAGCACCTTTGTATTCCCCTTTTAACTCGAAACGACGATGAGCGCCGTGAAATTTCTCCAAAACCTCCTTAACTATCTCCTGGTCGATGCCAATATGATCAGCCAGAGCAACGACAGCTAGAGCATTTAACTGGTTGTGCTTACCTGGCACTGCCAGATCAAAACACAAACGGTTGTATTTTTCTGTCGTAAATCCATACTCGATCACCTTAGCCTTTGTCTGTAATTTACCGAGAACCTCCCTGACGTTCTCGTCATCACCGCAGGCAATGATAACTCCGTCATCAGGCAAGTGGTTGAGGTACTCGAGGAAAGCCTCTTTTATCTCCGGCAAACCACCCGGATAAGTGTCGAGATGCTCTGCTTCGATATTGGTCAAGATCGCAATCTTTGGGTAAAAATCAAGAAAACTGCGATCATATTCGCAGGCCTCAAAGACAAACCAGTCTGATCTACCAAGCCTGATAACATCGCTGTCAAAATCCCTGACTTCTTCACCGATCAATACAGTTGGGTCCAAACCAGCACCTATCATTACCAGACCGGCCATCGCTGTCGTCGTCGTCTTGCCATGCATACCAGAGATGGCGATCAACTTTTTGTCTTTGGTCAGCTCGCCGATCAACTCTGAACGCTTGATAACTTTGATCCCCAATTTCTCAGCCGCTTCAACCTCAACCCAGCCAGGCGATCCTGGACTGACGGCTGAGGTACGGACAACCAAGTCAATACCAGGAGCGATATTTGTCGCCGAGTGACCGCCAGATTTTAGGTCCGATCCAGTCACTTCATGTCCAAGAAGTTCTAGGTATTTTTTTATCCCGCGCATCGAGACACCATGATCCCCAATCAGATGATATTTCATTTTGAAACCTCTTTAATAATTTCCTTAGAAATTTTTTCAACAGCATCAGTCGGGAAAAATTTCTTCGCCGACTTAGCCATTTTTTTCATCCTTTCTTTATCCTTAAATAAATTGTTGATTATTTTGGTCAATGCTTGCGGAGTTAAGTCCTTGTCTGAAATAGTAACGCAAGCCCCTGCTTCTTCCAAGGCTTTGGCATTTTTTGTCTGATGATCGCCAGCCGCATACGGATAGGGAACCAGTACCATCGGTTTGCCAGCCATAGCAATCTCTGCTACTGTCGTCGCGCCTGCCCGAGCAATAACTAGATCAGCCATCTCCATCGCCGCCAAAATCTTGTTATCATTATCGAGAGATGAGAGGAAATCAGAGATAAAGTATGATCTTTTCATACTTTCTGGCAGCGCGGCTCTGACATTGATCGCTTCCTGGTACCCCTTACTGCCTGTCTGGTGAATAATATTGTATTTCAGCAAAATTTCTGATAATGAGCCAAAAACATTTTTATTTAGATTGACCGCACCAAGGCTACCACCAGTAATAAGGATGACCGGATTTTCGTTTTTAAAACCAAAATCGAAACGCTCAAAAGGCTTCTTCCTCTCTTCATCACTAATTATCTGACCGCAAAATTCGATTTTTTTCTTCTGCAGCTCAGGATAATTCTTGGTTGGGAAACCAGCAAAAACCTTCTTCGCTCCATTGGCGCCAAAACGATTGGCCCGCCCCATTAAAACATCGGATTCGTGAACAAAATAGGGGACGCGCAATATTCGTGCCCAGGTCAGGATAGGCACTGTCACATAACCGCCCTTGGCAAAAATTATTTTCGGCCGAATCTGGATCAGATAAATCAGCGCCTGGACAAAGCCAGCACAAAAAAGAATCGCTTGCCACAGATTTACTAGGAGATCATAGCCCTTAAATTTGCCGGCCGACAAAGTGAGATAATTTGGCAAACCGCCAAAAAATAACTGCTCTATCTCTGAACCACTACCGATAATTGTCACCGGTGTATCAGGATCGTGATCGAGAAGATATTGGTGAATGCGATAAATCGGCACAACATGACCACCGGTGCCACCACCGACCAAGATTACCCTTCTGTTTTTATGACTTTCCCTTTTCATTTTTTAGATAAGTGTTTAATTAAATTTAGACTGCTCAAAAGTAACAGTTTAACCGTTCACCTTTCAACCGTTTAACTGGTCTGGTATTTTGATATATTGGTCAAAACTCCGACAGCTGCCAACAGGACTATCAGCGAGGTACCACCGTAGCTAATAAATGGTAACGGGATACCAGTCAGTGGCAGTAGTCCGAGCATGGCAGCAATGTTGATCGTCATCTGGGCGAAGATCCAGACAGTGATGCCGATGGCAACAAATCGAGCAAAATTATCCGGTGCCGACTTGGCGATCTTCAGGCCACGTAGAGCGATAAAAACAAATACCAGAATTATCGCTGCAGCCCGCAGCATTCCTAGCTCTTCACAAATTATAGCAAAAATCGAGTCTGTATGCGCCTCAGGCAGATAGAGATATTTTTGCTTGCTCTGGCCAAAACCGAGACCCAAAAGACCACCCGAGCCGATAGCGATCAGGGCATTTTGGATATGATAACCACTGGTCAGAGAATCAGACCCCGGATTTAGGAAAGTGGTCAAGCGCTCCATGCGATAAGGCTCAAGCTTAATCATCAGCCACAACAGAATCCCGCCAAGACCTAAGGCGCCGAAAATCTGATTAACCGGTGCACCAGCTGAAATGAAGAGACTGGCTGCAACAATAACATAGACTGATAATGTCCCTAAGTCTTTTTGAATAAACATCAGAAGCACGATGACACCAAGCATAGTAATAAAAGGCCAAAAAAGCTTTGCCATCTCCTTGAGGCTAGTACCTTTTTCACTAAACCAGCCTGCCAAATAAAAGATAAAGGTCAATTTTGCTAACTCCGCTGGCTGAAAATTAAAACTACCGAAATTAATCCAACGTCCAGCAGAGGTAATATGAAATGGTGATAGAATAGTCGGCAAAAGCAGCAAACCGATGGTAACAAAAAACATTGATCTGGCCTGTTTTTGCCAATAGTGATAATCAATCGACTGAACTACCGTCCAGACAATCAGACCAATACCAACCATTAGAAGCTGTTTTTTGAGAAAATATTTATCCGTCCCACCATGCGTCAGCTCGAGTGAATAATACTTAGAGACTGAATAAATCATAATCAAACCAAATACAATCAGGCCAAAAATCGCTAGTGACAGCCAGTAGTCAGAGTGTTGTCGTCGATACTTACTCATTTTGTTTCAACCCCATCACTGCTTCCCTAAATTTCTCTCCCCTATCTTTGTAATTTTTGAACATGTCAAAACTGGCACAAGCCGGTGAGAAAATAACGACATCACCGCGCCTAGCCTCTCTCATCGCTTGTTTGGCTATCTCGCTGATTGCTTTACCACCAGCAATTACTTTTTTATCATATCCGGCTTCTTTTAGAGCCTGACCGATTTTTTCGCCTTCAGCTCCGATCAAAACCACTGCTTTTACATTGGTACTAGCAATTTCCTCAGCTAATTTAGTAAAATCTGCCCCCTTGGAGCTGCCACCGAGAATTAAGATCTTGTTTTCATCGAATGAATTAACCGCTGCCATCGTCGGATCAGGATTGGTCGCGAAGGAATCGTTGATAAACTTAATCCCGCCGATCTCTCTTATCAATTCAAGCCGATGCGGTAAACCGACGAAACGTTTTACTGCTTCTCGTACAACTTCAAGCGAGATGCCAAGAATATCAGCAACTATCGTCGCCGCGGCAACATTTTCCAGATTGTGTTTACCAACTAGCTTCAAATCGCTAATCTCACAAATCTCTTGTTGACTGTCCTGTGGATCAAAAATAACCTTACTCTTACCATTTTCGTCAACGACTGCACAATCAACAAAATTATTATCACGAGCAAAATATTTTATCTGTCCACGCATTTTTTTCAATGTTTCCGGACTAAATGTCGAGCTGTGATTAAAAACTGCATAATCATTGGCTCCCTGCCAGAGAACAATATTTTTCTTGGCATCGCGATACTCCGCCTCATCCTTGTGATAATCGAGATGATCGACACCCAGATTTGTCATCACCGCGATGTGAGGACTCTTATCGAGATCAGCTAACTGAAAACTCGATAGTTCAAGTATGACAGTGTCATACTTTTGTAATTGCGGGATCAGCGTGATCGCCGGTTTGCCAATATTGCCTGCTAAATAAATTCTGGTTCCCTGTTCCATGTTCCTTGTTCCCTGTTTTCTCTCTCTGTCACTCTGCTTCTCTGCTTCCCTGTCACTATTTAGAATTTCAGATATTAGAGAAGCCGTTGTCCCCTTTCCCTTGGTGCCAGTGACGCCGATGATCGGGCACGGACAGAGATCGAAGAAGAGCTTCATCTGTGATGATATCACCGTGCCCTTTGCCTTAGCGCGAATCAGAGCGGGGTCACGAAAATAGATTCCCGGTGAACGAAAAACGATATCGTATTTTTCTAGATCATCCAAATATTTCTCTCCAAAGACTTTTTCAACTCCTTCGTCGTCAAGGATGCTACTTATCTGATCTTTCAGTTCCCCTTCAGCTTTGCCAAGAATCTTCTCTGGCATATCCTTATCGTGAACCGTCAGACTGCCAACACGATTTTTCAAAAACTCCAAAAGAGCGACACCTTCGATGCCAAGTCCCAAAATAGCAACTCTTTTTCCCTCTAATTGCATAGTTACATTTTATACTAAAATACACCAGAAGTAACTATTGACATAATATAAATATTGTTATGATATTTTGCCAACGCAGTCATCAGACTGCTGAAGAGCCAAAGAAAACGAGGCAGTACATGACTGAGGGACAGAAGTATGCAGCCGTGCAGCGTTGGCACGACGAAATCCAACGGGTCAAGAGGATCACCGACAAGTGCCCGCCCTGGATCGAGTCCGCACTCAAGGACACTCGCAATCCGGTGGCAAGCCTCGCAGATGTCCAGCAATGGGGTAGCGGAATCTCCAGGGGCACGATGAATGTCTACATTCGTCACTTCCGCGACCAGCAGTCACCGGAGTCGATCGCCGCGGCCCGGATCGATGGCAACGTCATCACCCTCGAGAACTACCAGGAAGAACTGTTCGGCGACGCTATCCCCGCCTGATCAACCACAAGGTCGCCGCGAACCGAATTCCCCCTACGAAGGCCTCATTCTGAGACCTTCCAACGCGAACGACGGAACTACTGTCGTTCCCCCCCGATATTTCAATTCCTTTGAACTCTCGGGTGGACAAAAAGACCTAGAAAATTCCAGGTCTTTTTGTATTTACAATTCGAAATTGAAATCAGGAAAGGATGCCACGACCGATCAAGGCCAGGGCCATACCGGCGACAGTAAAAACAGCTGAGATAATCCAAAAACGCATCGTAATCTTGTACTCCGGCCAACCAATCGCCTCAAAATGATGATGAAGCGGGCTGGATAGAAAAACTTTCTTTTTGCGAATCTTTTTCGACAAAAACTGAATGATAAAGCTCAAGCCTTCTATACTAAAGACTGCGGTGATGACAAAAAAAGCGATGACCGAATTGGTCAAGAAAGCAACGACACCGAGAGTCATCCCGAGAGCCATACTGCCGGTATCACCCATAAAAAATCGCGCCGGCGGAATATTGAACCAGAGGAAGGAAAACAACGCACCAACAACCGTCGCACAGAAAACAGCAAGACCGGTCCGATCCTGAGTCAGTGCAATGATCGCATAGGCGCCATAACACAAAGCGAAGATGCCGCCAGCCAAACCATCCAAGCCATCGGTTTCGTTGGAAGCGAAGGCAATCCAAACTAGGACTGCAATAAAAAGTGGAATATACCAAGCACCTATTACGAAATCGCCGACCCCTGGAACATGGAGAATGTTCCAGCCCAGTTTCGAGTAAAACCACCAAGCACCAACCGCTGCGATGACGGCATAAACGGGAAATTTTTGCTTAATACTTAGTCCGCCTCCCTTTTCCCCAATACCGCGAACATTATATAGATCATCGATAGCGCCAACAACTCCTGTCGCTACCAGACAAAAGAGTGGTAGCCAAGTAGCCGACCGTGACAGATTGAAGAGAATAGTCAAGATTGCGACCGTTACCCAAATCAAAAGTCCCCCCATCGTCGGCGTACCGTCCTTCTTCTGGTGAAGAGCAGAGTAAATCGGAGCGTCAGCCTTGGGCCTGATGCGCTTAGCAATCTTGTTTTTGTAAAGAAAACGAGTCAGCAGAGGGGTCAAAATAATCGCCACCAAAAAAGCGATCAACGCGAACCAACTCATCCTCATCAAGTCGTCTGGACGGATGTAAAAAGCCTTAACCACATTCATAGATGCTCCAATTTATTTTGTCTAATCTAATTTTAGATTACCCCAAGAGCAAAAATCAACTACGTCGTTTCTTCTTGAGCCAAAGTTTATTTTGACGAACTAAAACTTCTGAAGCAGTCTCCGGCTTTTCAAGCAAGGCCTTGGTTATTTCTTCGAAATAATTTTCGTCTTGTGAGGCTTTTATTAAGATGAGGTCGTTTGGTTTGATTAGGTTTGATAAATTGTCAATAATATCGCGACGACTACGATAAATTCTGGTTGAATTAGCGTCGTTTCTCCCATCTGTCATAGTTTGAGCATTTTTGCCAGCAAAAATTGCCAGGTCAGCCCGATCTCGGCTATACTCGCCGATCTCAAAATGCGTTTTCTTTTCATCTCTGCCGATCTCATTCATATTGCCAAGAATTGCTACCTTGCGACCGGCATATTTGATCTCCGCCAATAAATCGAGCGCGGCCAAAACCGAGGTTGGACTAGCATTGTAAGTATCATCGAGCAGAACAGTCCCATCACGACCTTCTAGAATATTGACTCGACCATTTAGCGGCTTGATCTTCTCTAGAGATTTCTTAATGTCTAGGGATTGAATTGAAAACTTTTGACCAACAGCATAAGCGGCAAGCAGCGATAAAGCGAATTGTCGACCTGGCATGGCAGACTTAACTGCAATTTTGCGACCAACACCACAAATCCGAAACTCCGTTCCCGACAAGGTCGGCACTATATTTTCAGCATAAAAATCATTTTTTTGATTCTTGATCCCATAACTAATTACATTCTCAAAGTCAATGTCGTTCTTCTTAATTTCGTCACCATTGATAATAACCATCCCACTGTCTTTCACTAGTTTGATAATAGATAATTTTTCTCTCCTATATTGGTCCAGGTTCTTAAAATTTGCTAAATGTGCGCCAGAAATTGAAGTGATAACTGCGATGTCAAGTCTTAAAATTTGACCGAAGTAAGCAATGTCGCCAGGTTTATCGGCGCTTAACTCTAAAACCAGATATTCAGGGAAGTCTCTGCTTAGTGTCCTAAAATAAGCTTGGATCAAAAACAGGGGCCAAAATATGCCTGGCGGCTGTTTCCTCTGGCCATAGCCAAGAATAGACAATGGCACGCCGAGTTCATTGTTAAAATTTCCGTAAGCTTTTCGAACCTTGTCACCGTATTTATCACTTAAAACCTGATAGATCGCCTCTTTAGTCGAACTCTTGCCGGCTGACCCAGTAATGCCGATAATAAACGGCTTGTGTTGGCGAATCACCTTTCGCGCTTCCAATAACAAGACCCGATGAATAAGTTTTAATCCCATTTTTTTCATTGGTTGGTATTTTCGTATTTTTTGTACTTTCGTGATTATTGTGCCGGCACGTGATAATAATAATTTAACAGAAAAGAGGTAATATCACCAAAAAGTGGACCAGCGGTTCTCTCTGAAAACTCAGCTGATTTTGGTTTATCTAGCTTCACTAACATCACAAATTTCGGATCATCCGTCGGCGCCATACCACAAACTGAATGAATAAATATTCCCAAGTTTGATCCATCGGGACTAGATAAATATCCGCCAGTAGGCAATGGTATCTGAGCTGTACCAGTCTTGGCACCGACCTGAAAACCCTTGATCTTGGCGCCAAGGGATTGATAATGCAAGACATCGTTGGCTAGCATCGCTCGCAGCTCAGTAGCTGTTTGAGACGAAATTATCTGATTCCCCTCCTGGCGCTTAATTTGTTTTTTCGTTTCGTCATTGTAAATAATTTTATCAATTACATGAGGATAAATATATTTACCGCCGTTGGCTATCGCACCGTAGGCTGCCACCATTTGCATAGGAGTGACTGATATGCCCTGACCAAAAGCTATTGTCGCCCGATTGATATTGCGCCAATTTTTTACTTTTGGTACCTGACCTGACTCTTCACCGGAAAGGTCAATGCCGCTCTTACCTCCAAAACCATATTTCTGGATATAATTAGACATCGTATCGTTACCCATCTGATCTGCCAGCCAAACCATACCAACATTATCAGAATTTTGTAAAATCTGCGCTACATTTTCCGTCCCGAAAGCCTTGCCCTCAGCTGTGTGAATCGTATAGCCGTCAACTTCAACTGTGGTCCCAAATGTGTTTGTCGTCTCCGGTGTCACCGTTCCAGAATTAAGTGCCGCCGAGACAATCAGTGGCTTGAAAATACTTCCCGGCTCGTACAAACTACTGATCGCCGGATTTGCAAACAGGGCTTGGTTGGTGTTGGCAGTTTCGCGATAATTGTTTGGGTCGAAAGAGGGATTGTTAGCCATCGCCAATATTCCGCCAGTTGCCACATCCATAACTATCACCGTTCCCGATTCTGCTTGTGTGTCCGTAATTGCTTGGGCTAGCTTTTGTTCAACAAAGTACTGAACAGAGCGATCAATCGTCAGCACATAGCTGGTACCATTTTGAGGATTGGTTTGTGATAACATACTGATCATTCGCCCAAAAGTATCTTTCTCACCAACGATGTCACCGTTCTTGCCAGTCAACTCAGAATTATAATAGCCCTCAATACCATAGTTCCCCTTGCCTTCACTGTTGACAAAACCGAGAAGCTGTGACGCCAGTGAGCCCTCGGGGTAATAACGGCTATATTCCGGCAT
>Ga0172371_10011586_pt1 | contig 11742 bp, 5 predicted proteins | sample Lak12m_FD_114543 | JGI IMG/M metagenome (GOLD analysis project Ga0172371, IMG submission 114543) | Freshwater microbial communities from Kabuno Bay, South-Kivu, Congo - kab_022012_12m | ecosystem: Environmental > Aquatic > Freshwater > Lake | place: Democratic Republic of the Congo: South-Kivu...
CAGCCACTGAACGTCCATGTACGGGTGGGTCGCGGGCAAGGGGATGACCGCGAAGCCGCCGGGGCTGCCCGCGTCGGCGCGCACGTAGGTCGGCGCATAGGTGTTGAGGCCGACGAAGTCGAGGGGCGCGCCGATGGTCCGCATCTGTGCGTCGTCGAAGGCGGGCGCGTTCGCGCCCTCGGCCGCCAGATAGCTCTCCGGGTACTTTCCTTCGAGGATGGCGGTGAGAAAGTGCCCGTTCAGCGCGCGCATGGCGGCGCGGGCGGCGGCCATCTGCTCGTCGGTCTCGATGGCCGGCACGCAGATCCGGGCGTTTTCGGCAAAGCCGATGCTCGGGGTCCGGCGCGCGTGGGCGCGCACCGCCGCGACGGCCAGCCCGTGGCCCAGCAGCGCGTGGTGCCGCGCCTGGTTCAGCTCGCGCGCGGACAGGGCGACGGCGGGAGGGTAGGACGCGTATGGCCCGTAGCACATGTCGGTGAAGCACATGAACTCGTTCATGGTGAAGAAATGCGTCACCCGGTCCGAGAGACGCTTCGCCAAGCAGGCCGCATACTCGGCGAAGGCCGCCGCCGTCTCCCGCGACCGCCAGCCGCCGAAGCGGTCCTCGAGCGCCTGTGGCAGGTCCCAGTGGAACAGGGTCAGCCAGGGCTCGATGCCCTGCGCCAGCAGCTCGTCCACCAGCCGGTCGTAGTAGGCCAGCCCCCGCTCGTTGACCCGGCCGGTGCCCTCGGGGAACACGCGCGACCATGAGACGGAGAAGCGGTAAGCGTTCACGCCCAGCCACTTCATCAGTTGCACGTCGTCCTTGTAGCGGTGGTACTGGTCCACCGCGACGTCGCCGTTGTGATCCATGTACACGCGGCCCGGCTGCCGCGAGAAGGTGTCCCAGACCGACGGGCCGCGCCCGTCCTCGGCGGCGGCGCCCTCGACCTGGTAGGCCGACGTCGCGCAGCCCCAGACGAACGATTCGGGAAAAGTGTCCGGCTTCGGATGGGTCATGGGGGTCTCCTTTGGGGTGTCAGTGGTCACCCCCTGTTTTCGAGACACTTAAACGCTACCTTAACCGCCACCCTTACTGGATACCCTTAACCGAACCGCTTCCTCGAAACGGCGCTAATCGTTGCAGGAAAGTTGTTTAAGCGTACCAGGTTAAGCGTGGCGGTTAAGTATACGAGGAAGTGTCCGGTTAAGTGTTGCCTCTTGCTTTTCATTCAACTTCTCACAGGACCCTCCACCTTGTCGAGGAAGGCGCAGACGTCCAGGGCGCAGCAGAGTTCCGGTTCCCTGGCCAGTCGCGTCCACCAGCCGGCCAGATTGCGCAGCGTGGCGGGGTTGATGTCCTTGGGGTAGCAGAAAGAGAACCCCGGCCGCAGGCGGACGTGTTCGTCCTGGGCATCGAGCGCGCCACGGCAGAGCGCCAGACCCTCGGCGGCGTCCGCCGCCGTGTCGCGCCCGGCCAGGACGCCCTCGCGCAGGCGGATGTAGGTCAGGTACGACTGCGCCAGCAGCAGGCGCGCCTGCAGGAACCGCGCCGTGACGCGCAACGGCAGGATCACCAGCTCGTTCCACTGCGGCCCGTCCAGGCCGGTGGGCAGGGATCGGGCCAACCGGGCGGTGCCGTTGAGCGCCCGCTCCAGCTTGCCGCGCATGGACAGGATACGCGTCAAAGCCGGAGCGCAGCGCTCGGACGTGTAGAGGCCCTGCGCGTCCACGCTGCCGGCATGCACCAGGCGGGGGAACTTGGCCGGAGTTCCCTCTGTCAGGGCGCACAACGGCCCGTCGGCGGGCAGGGCGTCGGGCGCGAACCGGTGCAGGTTCAGTCCCCAGCGGGTGTAGTAGCCGCCCGGCTCCTCGCCCGGCTCGAGCCCTTCGAGGACCTCCACGTCCTTCAGCGTGAGCATCGTGTCCACGAGCGTTCCGGCAAACTCGCGGCCCAGCAGACCGGCGAAGTAGGTGGGTATCCAGCTCTTCCAGTCCAGCTCCCGCTGCCACTGCTTGCGCTGGGCGTAAAGCGTCAGCAGCCAGCCCATGGAGTGATAGACGAACGTCCCGCCCAGGAAGCCCGCGAACGACCGGTACTTGCCGAGCACCCGGAAGTGATCGTCCACGCGGTCGAGATTGGTGAAGGGCACAACGGGCACGTCGCTACCGCAGGAATAGATCAGCTCGTGATGCACGACGATGCGCCGGTCGCCGCCGTCCGCTGCGTTTGCCTCATCCACCAACCGCGGCCAGGCCTCCATGCGCTCCGACCGGTGGCAGCCGGGCAGGCACGAAACGCTGGTGACCGAGCCCGGCGGCAGGTGCGGCACGACGCGCTCGGCCACCATGCCGTCGTCCGGCTCGGCAATGCCCCAGAAGGTGCGCTGGAAGCCCGCAGGCGGCAGGCCGCGCGCGGCGGTTCCAGTCTTGAGGTAATCCAGATGCTTGTTCCATTTCTCGACGTTCTCCAGGTGGCCGCAGCTTGTGCAGCCCCCGCCTTTGCCCAGCACCGGCTTGCGGAAACGCGCGCTGTTCAGATCAAACGGCTGGCCGGTATCGCTGTGAATCACGCCATCCTCGTGACCCTCGGTCACGCCCTCGCCGCAGACGTTCTCCTGCCAGTTCGAGAAGATCCCCGACAGCCGGTGGCGGTGTTCGGCCAGGACATCGAGCCAGGCGTCGGCCTCCTCCCAGAACCCCGGTTTCTCTACGCAGAGGTGGGTGTCCCAGAACCCCACCCGGGCGGCATTATGGTTGCAGAGGTCAGCCTTGCGGTAGGCACCTTCGGGCGCGCCCCAGGTGTAGCCCGGTCCGCACCACATCATCGTCTTCAAGCCGCGCGCGTCCATGCAGTCCCAGATGGCCTGCGACACCATGAACGGCTTCTGCGTCACCCACGGCGCCTTGGCGCCGTTGCCGCCGGTATCGTCGAACACGATGTGGTTGACCCGGTTCTTCACGCCCCATGCGATGAAGCTCAGCAGCTTGACCGGATTGCCGGCCCAGTCCTCCCAGCGCCAGGCCAGCGCGTCGCTGAAGTGGGACGCTTTCCCCTCCGTACCCCAGCCGCCGATGCGCACGTGCGAGGTGTCGAATAGAACCCGCAGCGGCACTGAAGGGCTTTCCTGAACGTGCAGCTCCTTTGGCATGGGCAACTTCTCCGGCTGCAGGTCGAGCAGCGGATGCACGAAGCGCACACCCAGGAACTGCTCGGTGAAGCCATACACCGCATACTGCAGCCCCAGCCGGTCAACGGCACGAAGGACGGCGGTACGCCTGCCATCATTTGCGAAAATGTCCAGCGCGAAGCCCTGCTCGGGAATCTGTATGGGCGCGATCTTGCCTTCCTTTTCCAGCGCGGCGATGGCCGGCAGGTTCTCCGCCGTGCCGATCAACAGGTACATATCGGCCTCGCGTTCCGGCTGTTCGTCATCGAGCAGGAGACTGTCCGCACCGAACGCCTTCTCCCAGTAGACGCGCAGATCGTCGAGTGCCATCGCCACGGCGACGGCGTCATCATTCTTCAGTTCACCGCGCTTCACACGGCAGGCCATAGTGTTTTTCATGGTTCGGCTCCTTGTCCTTGTTTGGTTCTTGTGCTCCCGATGTAGGGGAGCACTTCAAAGTGCTTCCTTACGCTCTACCCCCGGTGTCGGCGGCAGCTCCACGTCTCCGCCTTCTTCAGCAGGGCTTTGCCCGATTCGATGTCAGGCGTCGAGGTGAAGATCAGCAGACCCCGTGGGTTGAGCTCACGTAGCAGGAGTTCGACCTCGTCAGGTGCGCAATCGATCCACTGCACCTTGCCGCCCTGCTGGATCTGCTTGAACACCGGCAGGGCTTCCGCGAGCGTGTGGCCCGCGCCCCTCGTGAACTGCATGCCCGTCAACTCGGGGATCTCGAGCATCCTCGGCAGATGAACCACTGCGTTGAATCCATCGAGGTGATAAAAGCCGTACTCGAGCAGGCGCGACAGGGACTGCATCTCGGGCAGGACCCACTGCTCGAACTGCCGCGGACCGATGTTGTAGATCCAGTCGGCGCTCCAGTTGTTGATGCGCCCCGGCGCCCAGAGGCCGGGATGATTGCCAAACCAACCGCCGCCTTCGCCCGCCTCCCGATAGACAGCCTCCACGATGTGCTTGAACCCCGCCAGACACTCGTTATAGGCGTGGCGGATGGCGGCCTCATACTCTGGCAGCGCTACCTCCATCAGGAAATCCGCCATTCCGCGGATCATGGACATCGCGTCCGTCGGGCCGAAAATGCCGGGCGATGCCACGACGTACTTGCCCGGCGCGTCCGCGGCCAGCGCCCGGGTGATGCGCACGAACATCACGAGCAGGAACACCGCGGCCGCCGCCAGCGCCAGCGTGAGGCTGCGCCGCGGGATCGCCTCGTCGATCACGTACTTGGCGAACAGCGGCTGCAACGCCACCGCCAGCCCTACCGCGCCCACCAGCACGGCCGCCCACAGGCAGCGCAGACGGTGCGGCCGCACCAGCGGCCCGAACCGCCGGGCAATCTCGCCCCAGCCGTAATGCCGGATATCCATGTCACCGGTCTGGCTCATACGATCACTCCCTGACGCCCGGCGTCACGAGCCATCTCCGTGACCTCCAGATGCGTTTTCCCTCCCGGCAGGTTCCGCAGCCACAGCCAGGCGCGGCCGCCGATCTGGACCGTCTCGGCGGCGGCGCTCTTGCCGTTGACCGTGGCGCAAAGCGGCGCGGCGGCGTGGAACGGCCCGAGCCGGGCGGAGACGCACAATCCGGCCGGCGTCGTGACTGTCAGCGTGGCGGTGTTGTCGCCGCGCCGGAAGTCATAGGCCAGCTCGCGCGGCTGGCCGTCCGCTCCGCTCGCCAGCGGGTACCCTTCGACCGTGATTCCGGTCCAGTCGGCCGGGACACGCGGCATGAGCCTGAGTTCACCCGGCGTGAGATCGTCCACGCCGGCCATCAGGCGGATGACCTTGAGCGTTTCGGCGAAATGCACCGTGTTGCCGCCCATGCCGCTGCGGTACCACATGCGCTCGCTCGCGTGCATGTTGGCGCCCTCGGAGACGATCCAGTGGTCGGGACCGTGGTCGCTGTAGACGCCCTTGCAGAGCGCATCGAGCAGCTTGGCGAAGCGCTCGTCGTCGAAGAGCAGCGCCGCCTGGGTGACCAGGGCCATGTCGTAGCCGATCATGCGCTGGCGCAGCCACCACTTGCCGCCGGAAGCGAGGGCGTCGAAGGTCAGGCGGCTGACGCGGTTCTCCTCGGGATCGCCGACGGCCGCCGGGTCGTAGCCGAGCCAATCAGGCAGCGAGAGCAGCGGCGTCAGCGCCTCGGCGCCGGACTGCCAGTCGGAGGCGGGGTGCGACTTCCAACGCGGCGGCATGCCCGTGGTCAGATGCCGGCGCATGGCGCGCGACAACCGCGCCACGTAGCCTTCCCAACGCTCGGCCAGCGCCGTCTCGCCGCGCTGCCGCGCCACCCGTGCCATGGCGGCGAGGCCGGCGCGGCAAAGGGCGTGCGAATGGACGTCGAGGCCGCCGAAGCCGGAGCATTCGCTGACGGTGTAGAGCGTATCGGCCGGCTGTCCCGGCTTGATCGGGTTCTCGGCAAGGAAGCAGACCCACTCGGCGTAGTCGCGGCTGGCCGCCCAGAGCTGCTCGACCGCCTCCGGGTGATGACGCATCCAGGCCGCGCGGTAGAGCATGATCAGGCCGTGGCCGTCGTTCTCGGGCGCAACCCGGACCGGGTTGCCCTTGAGCGAGGTGCAGGCCCACTCGTGGGTCTGGCGCATGTCGGCGACGGTCCGCTCCATGTGCGGCGGCTGGCCGCAGTAGAGGTGCCGGTCGAAGAGCGCGATCTCGCGGTCGCAACCCCGGCGCATGCCCAGCGCGGTGCGCTCGACGCCGACCCGGCCGTTGTCGCGGCTCCAGCCGTCCGGGGTCCAGTTCGGCGGCAGGGGGCGGTCGCGCCAGGTGCCGTTGCCGCCGCGGTAGGAGCCGTAGAACGGCCCGCTGTTCAGGCTGACCATCCCGTGCTCGGGATGAAGGCGGTGCGCGAGATTGTCGATGTTCGTCGCGTAGATGCAGGAAAGCACGTCGGCCCCGCGCGGGCCGTGGAAACGGATGCGCGCGCCCTCGAACTCCGTCGGCGCCTCGAGCGACGCGCTCTCGTAGTGGTCCGGGAAGGTGTAGAGCCGCCGTTGCAGCGGCAGCAAACGCGGCGCGGGATCGGCGAAGGGCGCCGCCGCGTCCAGGGTCTTGGCCGAGCGCGGCGGGATGTCGGCGCCGCCGGGCGTGGCTAGCGTGGCCGCGGCCAAAAGCGGCATGCCGATCTTACCCGGCTCGCGCTCGAAAACCAGTTTGGCAAGCGGTTTGGCGCGCGGCGCGATCTCGAGCAGCCAGGCGCGACTGCCGTTGCCCTCGGCGCGCTGCAGGCGCAGGTTGTCGAGCAGCAGCGCTCGCGTCGCCTCGTCGTCGAACGGCGGACGCCAGCCGCTTCCATCGACGAAGTTCTCTTCCTGCCAGAAGACGGTGACGCCGAAGATCAGCGGCACGACGTCCGCCGAGCCGTCCGCGTAGATCAGGCGGATCGCCCCGGCCCGGTCACCGATGAAGAACTCCTGCGAGAAGTCGCGGGCGTCGACGAACCAGGAGCCGGAGGCGAACGGCCAGGTCAGCAGGCCCCCGAGCAGGAAGATGCGCTCGGCGCTCTGGCCCACCGGCAGCTCGGCGGCGGGGCCGTCGAAACTGAGCAGGTTCTCTTCGCCGTAAACCTGGAACGGCACCCCGGCGAATTCGACCCGCCGCGCCGGCGCGTGCTCCGGCGCCGTGGCGGAGGCAAGCGCGAGGAATCCCTGTCCTAGCACGACGGCCGGGTCTTTCCCGGCGGCGCCAGTGGCGGGCTTCAGGCAGCGGCGCATGGCGGCGGCAAAGCGGCGCGCCGCGGGGGCGTCGATGTTGGCGCCATGCAGGGCGAGGGTCTGGTCGAGGACGATCCGGCCTTGGCCGCAGTCGGCCTCGGCCAATGCCACCTGTTCCGGGCGGCCGTGGCGCGTGGCCAGGATGCGCCAATCGTTTTTCGGCAGCGTCAGCCAGGCGATGGAACCGTGCTCGCTATCCTGCGGCAGCGGGTCGAACGGCTCGGTCTCGGCAAGGATCCGCAAGGCGCGCCAGCTCTCGCCGCAGAACCAGTTCAACGCCGCGCCCGCAGGCAGCGCCGCGGCCAGCGGATGCCCGGCAGGCGCTTCCGGCGCGCGGGAAACCGCCGCCGCCTCGCCGGCCGCGACGACGCGCCAGGGCTGCGCGCCGGGGAGCAGCTTGGCCAGCCAGGCCGGCGCGTAGCCCGCGCTCTGGAACCCGACCCACAGACAGGCGCCGCCGCGCACGGCCTCGGTCAAGGCCATACCCAGCGCGGCGTGGTTCCAGAACGCGGCGAATGCCGAACGCAGCGTTTCGTGGTCAATGACGATGATGTCCTGTCCGGCGGCGGCAACCCGCTTGGCGACCTCGGCCGCGTCGGTTTGCTCCGTCAGCAAGACCGCCTCGTGCGGCAGGCCGATCAGCTCGTGGATGCCGTCGTTGCGGTAGAACTCCGGGATGCGCTCCGCGGGATAGAACTCCTCGAGGGTCACGGTGTAGCTCGGCCGCCGCGTGCGCAGGAGCTGCCCGCGGTCGAAACGGTTGTCGCAGTGAATAACCAGCATGAATCTCCTATTTTCCCAAAAGTCGGTTGGATTTGGCATGGGTTCGCTGATTTTAGATTAAGCCGCTAACGCGGCAACTGTTTCTTTCCATTGTGAATGTTTCTGATCAAATGAAGGGTCATGGAATTCGTCAGCGGAAAAATCAGCCTGCGAAAGATTTTTCAGGATTGGTGGGAGCATTTCGTCAACCTCCATCCCGAACTTCGGGAAAGCATCCTCATCAACGTGTTCAAAATGATGGCCTGCAAGACCCTGCTGCTGGGGGCGCATCTGCAGCGCTGTCTCACCTGCGGCGCCACCGAGCCCATTCCCCATACCTGCAAATCCCGTTTCTGTTCCTCGTGCGGAAAGAAGGCCACCGATGAATGGATCAAAACCAACTTCAATGTGTTGCCCGACACCACCTGGCAACACATCACCTTCACCATGCCCTCCCAGATTTGGGAGCTCTTCTGGTTCAATCGCCACCTCTTCAATCTCGCCCCGGCCTTGTCCGCCAACCTCATCTTGGATCTGGCGCATCAACAAGGATTCTATCCGGGTATTTTCCAAGCCGGCCATACTTTCGGCCGGCAGCTCAACCGCAATCTTCACCTCCATCTCTCCACCACCGTCGGCGGCTTCTCCAGGGATCGCCAACGCTGGATTAACAAAGGTTTTTTCCATCACAAAAAACTCAAAAAGATGTGGCGTTATCAAATCATCAACCTCCTGCGCCAACAACACCAACTCGGCCAGTTGCTCTTCCCGGACCGCCTTGCCCATCTCAGAAATTACCGCACCTTCAATTCCTGGCTTGATCATCTTTACCAAAAAGAATGGGTCGTTCACCTCAACCATCAATCCGACAACCACCGTGCCACCACCGAATATCTGGGCCGTTACCTCAAACGCCCCCCTTTGGGTGAAACCCGCCTCCTGGCCTATGACGGCCAGGAAGTCCGTTTCGAATTCCTCGATCATTACACCAAGGAAAAAGCAACCCTCACGCTCCCCGTTCTGGATTTCATCGCCCGTCTTATCTCTCATATCCCCGACCTGCATTTCCGGGTCATCCGTTATTACGGGTTCCTCTCCAACCGTCTCCGGGGCGCTTTGCTCCCACGGGCCTACACCTTGCTCAACCAAACCAGGATTTTCACCAAAAAGGTGCGCATCCCCTGGCACCAGCTCTTTAAAAACACTTTCCGTCGCGATCCCCGCCGCTGCCCAAAATGTGGCGCCCTCATGCAAATCTTCCAAGCCATCTTCCCGCCCAAAATTCGATCCATCCTGGATGCTCTGCGCCAAGGCACCCATCCGCCATCCCCGTCCCCTACCATCCCATAACGCCATTCCCTGCCAACTCCCATTCCACCGGATCTGCGCCCCTTTTGTCCACGCGCCCAAAAGCGACTGCTTTTTCAGCAAAACCTCTCCCTGGCTCCACATAAATCCCCGGTACCATCCCTCAATGGGGGATGTTCTCCCGGCTCCATGTCCCACTCCGGCACCCCAAATCCACTTCATTTCAAAGAACGTCGTCATCCCAAAACTTTGAATTTCCTAAACATCGAGTTCTTGGGTTTCCTTTGCCGAGCGTGGTTTTCCAGCGCTTCCCAGCGCTCGGGTTCTATCTTCCTGACGCTTGTCTTGCCTCCTGCCGGTCATCTGCCCGCCGCGCTCTTCGCCACCACGATCCTCTCCACGCAGATGGCGTTTATCTGCCCTTCCTTTCCGTGCGGGAAATCCGGTCCCTCGAACGTGATCCGCGCCCAGATGTCGTATGGTCCTTTCTTGGGGACGCTGAAGTTGCATTTGATTCCCATGACAAGAACGTAGTAACCGCCGTCGCCCAGCGCTGCCGTGGGCAGTTTGAACCAGTGGTAGCCCGGCCCGGGGATATCCTCCGACCGAATGCCGGCGGAAACCTTGATGGCCTTCAGATCCTCCGGCTTCGTTGCGTAAGGTTCGCAAGGCGTCCGCAGGTCATAGAGCCTCCAGGTTACGGGAAGACGTTGCGTCAGTTCCACGCGCGCCGTCATGCCCAGATCCGCCTCTGGGTCTGGCTGAGGACGGATGAACGACCAGGTGTCGTCGAAGTCCTCCGGCGTGTAGTCCCAGACGCTTCCCTTCGGCAGACTTCGGAACTGCTCCGGCAGCTCGACCTCGTCCCGCGGTTTCAAGATCCTGTCGATCTCCGCCTCGGCATTGGCCTGCTCCTGCTGCTGTTGTTCCGGCTTCATGCGCAGGCCGATCATTGTCAGCCAGGTCTCCTTCGCGCGGGCGGCGATGGCGTTCTGGTCGAGCGGCATAGGACCGCTTCCTTCCCAGTCGTGCGCCAGCCGGTTGAACAACCCCAGCGTGGTGCGGTCCAGAGACAGCCGCGCGTACCGCGTCCGCCGGAGAAGCACGGAGTCGGCCTGTACCGCCTTCTCGGCCCGATCGAAGAGGGCGTGCGCCTTCATGAGAAACGGGACATCGAAGTGAGTCAACTGAAGCGTCGCGGTGAAGGTGGTGATGGGGGTGCCAGCTTCTTGCGCGGCCTGCAGGGCTTTCAGGTACTCGCGGATGAACGGCCCGGCCGCGCCGTAGTAACCGTCGGTGAAGTCCTTGAGCAGCGCCGCGTAATCGAGGGAGGGATCTTCCATGACCTTCGCGTTCATCCAGCGCTTGAAGTCCAACATGTCGCCGGGGATGGACCCCTCGTGTTCGACAAAGACGCCCGTGACGTTGTGCTCGGCGTAGAAGCGCATGTCGGTCCCGAAGTTCTGGGCGCTCGCGAAGGGCACCTGGGCGCTCATGAAGCCCCCGCCGACGTACGGGCCGTAGCTGATTCCGTAGCGCCAGATGCACAGGTTCTTGCACACGGACATCCATCCAAGCAGGGTTTCGCGGAACTCGGTGTTACCCGGGTCGGTGATCGGTTTGGAGATGAAACTCTGGTCGTCGCACAGTCGGACGATCACATTGTCGCGGGCCTTGAGCGTCTTGGGCGGCTTCTGCGAGTGGGTATACGCGAGCGTTTCAATGAAGACGTCCGGGTATTGTTCACGGACTCTGTCGGCCAGATCGTTGACCAGATCGAGCAGTGGCCCAGCGCCGCCGCCCTCGCGTGTTTCCAGCGCCTTGCAGTTGGGGCATTCGCAAATCGGGGCTTCATTGTAGGAGATGTTGTAGACCGGCCGGGTCGTGCCAATGTGGGCCAGGCGCTTGTGGGACTCCTCGATGTAGGCCTTGAGTTTCTCCAGCATGAACCGGCGCAGTTCCGGATTCGTCAGGCACAGGTTGTACGTGTTGTGGGCCCCGTGCTGCCGTTTGCCGCCCACCAAGGCGAACCAGTCCGGATGTTTCTCGTAGTGTTCAGCGGTCGGCACGTAGAGCCCGAGTGTGTGGGAGGGATAAGGCGGACCATAGTCCTCCTGGCCGCCGCACTGGGGGTGGCCGATAAAGCCGTCGCCGTTGCGATTGAGCCGGTTACGCGCGCAGAAGGGGCTCGCGCCGGGGCGTCCGCCCGGCCCCTCGATGATGTAGATGTCGCGGCAAGCGAACGCGGGCTTCCTGCGGATGTCCACGGACGGCAGCTTGATGCCAGCGAGCTTGGGGACCGTTTCCTCCCACGGCGTCCACCAGCGGACGCCATAGTGGTCCTCCAGCAGGTGATAGGCGGCATAGATCGTGCCGCGCGGCCGGCCGCCGGCCACGATCAGGCTTTCGCCGACGCGTTTGAGCGCCCACTCCTCGGCGCCCATCGCGGCGACGTCCACGCCGTTGGCCTTGGCCAAGGCGGTCGGCCCGATGTACAGCGCGCTCGGCGGATTGCCGGCCTTCGCCTCTGGCAGAACCTCGAATTTCGCCCCGGTCATCTTGCCGAAATACGCCGCCAGCTCGCTGGCCGCATTGGCCTCCGCCGGCGTGGCGTTGTCCGCCAGTACGATCGGGATGGGCGCGGGCGGCGACTCGGCCGCGCATGCGGCAAGGGCCGCGAACGTGGCGAGAGCTCCGGCGCCTAACGTGCGTGCGAATCCTCTGAGAGGGCGCGTTGACGTGCCTTCTCGGTTGTGAACCATCATGGCTTCTCAC
>Ga0172371_10011587_pt1 | contig 11741 bp, 11 predicted proteins | sample Lak12m_FD_114543 | JGI IMG/M metagenome (GOLD analysis project Ga0172371, IMG submission 114543) | Freshwater microbial communities from Kabuno Bay, South-Kivu, Congo - kab_022012_12m | ecosystem: Environmental > Aquatic > Freshwater > Lake | place: Democratic Republic of the Congo: South-Kivu...
AAGTTATGCTGAAGCTTCAAACGCTTATGCTGAATTGCTTAAAGTAAAAAACGGAATCAAGGCAAAGGATTATGTTTCTTTTCAATATGCCTTGGCGCTTTACCGTTCAGGCAGCGTTCAAAAGGCTATTGCGCAGCTTGATGAATTCAAAAGTCAATATGCAAAATCAAGTTATTACGAAAATGCTTTGTATTTGAGCGGCTGGATAAAATTTCAGCAGAATAATTTTGACGGAGCAATAGTAAAATATAGAAGCGTGCTTGAAGAATTGCCGAATTCAAAGATGGCGGCGTTAATTCAATATTCAATTGGCGATGCTTTTTACAATTTGGGCAACTATGATTCTGCAATTGTTTCCTACGAAACAGTGATTACTAACTATCCCAATTCCACTCATGTATTTGACGCATTAAACGGAATTCAATATTGTTATGTAGCAAAAGGAGAGATGGATAAAGCTATTCAGCTCATTGATAATTATGTTTCGGAAAACCCTACCGCTAATTTTGCAGACCAGCTTTACTTTAAAAAAGGGGAGTTGTTTTATAATCAGCGGGACTATGAAAAAGCCAGATTAAGTTATAAAGATTTCATCACCTATTTTTCCGGCAGTAAATATATTCCGAACGCTTATTATCAAATCGGAAAGTGCGAGCAATTCTTAAATAACTTAGATGAAGCGGTTCAAAATTATAAAGTTATTTTCAATTCTTACAAACAGAGCGAAATTGCGCCGGGGGCTGTAATTGAATTAGGAAATGTTTATGCTCAACAGAAAAAATTTGATCAGGCGCTTTCGCTCTATGATAAAGCAATTGAAACCTACCGTAATACATCGCGCATTTCAGAATTACTTTTTATGAAAGGCGATACGCAAGTAAAGAAAAACGATCCTGCCGCAGCTTATGATGTCTTTGAAGAAGTTGCGATGTATTATCCGACAACTATCTTTGCAGACAAAGCAAAACTTGAGATGGGCTTAATCGAATTAAAGAAAAAAAGATTTGAAAACGCCGATAAATTATTTTTAGAACTTGTTACTAAACGAACCGATGATATTGGCGCAAAAGCCCAATATTCGTATGGCGTTTCGCTTCTTGACCAGGGGAAAACCCAAAACGCAATTACTGCTTTTGTCAGAGTTATAAACGTATATCAACTGTACGATGAATGGATGGTAAAATCATATTTACGACTTGGAGATGCTTATTTAAAAATGAACGATAAAAATAAAGCAAAGGAAATGTATCGCACCGTTATTTCAACTCATCGCGGAGATGAATATGGAAAAGAAGCCCAGCAGAAACTGAGGAGCATAAAATGAAAAGTATAGGTAGGTTTGCGGTAACCATGTTATTTGCTGGATGCAATTTCCTTTTCGGGCAAGAAAATCCAAATGTTGAACTTCCTCAGTTTGTTATTACAGGGAAACAAGCGTATGAATTTCCTTCGCTTGAAAAGCAAAAACCTGAATTAATCTCAACGGTTTCAGAGCAATTTTTCAAGCCGGTTTATTCCGCCGATGTATTAGAAGTAAAAGAATTTTCAGAGCCGGTAAAGAAGAGCGGCGAGTTTCTTGATTCGATAAACTTTGTAAACGGTTCAGCTAATTTTTTGGTGGGGAACAATATTCTTCCTTCCTTGTCGCTGTTGTATAGAAAACCGATGAATGGTTCGATATTGTCCGCGACTGTCAATGCGATAAATCAACGCCCTTATTTGGCGAATGCAGACAGAAACAAGTATGATGTAAAATTTTTATTCCAAAGCATTATTTCAGATTCCGGTAGTTTTTTGCCATTCTCTAAATTTGAGGCGTTTGTAAATGGCGGGAATGAATCATATAAATTATTTGCTTCTCCAAAGCCGGAGTTCAACCGCCAAATTGCTACCGGAAATGTAAAGGTGATGCTGCAAAATATTTCCTCGACAAAACTGAATTATGAAGTTGTCTTGGAGGAAAAGTATTTAAATATGAAAAATGATTCATTAAATGAAAATCTTCTCAAAGCAAACGGGTTTGCAAAATATTCCGCTAACTTATTTTATGCTTCAGTATTCGGGAAGTACCATGTATTGAAATCAACTTTTGAACCTTTGTCGGCAGCGAGTTATACATTTTTTCAAGCAAAGGGAATTTTGGGATTTAACTTTGGTAAAACAATCAAAACAGATTTTGGATTTGAGTATTCCAAATTAGATTCCAATAGTGCGTTGCATCCTTATTTAGCAACGGCATTGCAACTATGGAAAGGGTTTTCACTTTTTGCGGAATATCATCCAACTTCATCAATGTTAACACAGCAGGATTTTATTGCGGCAAATAAATATTATTCGCCTTCAGCAAAGTTTGCCAATATTTTTTACACAATAAATTCGCAGATAGCCGTCAACCTCAAATATGAAATTGAAAGGTCTCTCGATATAGCTTGCGGATTTTCCTACTTCAATGCGGCTGATTATCCTTTCTTCGCCAATGTATCTTCCGCCGGAAATATTTTTGCGGTGGATACTGCTCAAGCAAAAGGCACCACGGTGTTTGCAAAGGTAAATTTATTCCCCGGTAAATATGGTTTTTTTACGGGTGAACTTCTTTTTCAAAATGTGCATGACACGTCATGGAATTATCTTCCATACGTTACTCCGCTTAAAGTGCAGGTAACATACGGGCAATTTATTACCGATGATATTTCTTTATCAGCGACAATGATGTATTATTCTTCACCTTTCATTAATTTTGCCAATACAGAAAAAGGAAAAGATTATCTTGATCTTAGCTTTACCGGTGAAATGAATATTTCGGAAAAGATGTTCGCTAATCTTGAGCTGAGAAATATTTTTAATTCAAAAAATGAAATCTGGAAAAATTATCAAGAACTCCCGCTTAGCATTTCGGCGGGTTTAAAAATTATTTGGTAAAAATGACAAGAACTGAATTAGTTAAGAAACTTACCGCACTTGCTGCAGTAGAAGAAAGCTACGCCGCATCTTTTATGGAGGCTTTTCTTTTGTACTTGCATCGGCAGTTGCAGCAATTTGATTCATTTAAACTGCCCAATCAAATAAGTTTTTCACAAAAAAAAGTAAGCAGAAATAACAAAGAACTTTTTTTAATAAACTGCGCATCTTCCGGTTCTGTTGATTCAGCAAGTGAAGAGTTAGTGTTCGCTGTTCCCACTCCGTATAATGAACCGAAGCAAGATAAATATTCTGTTTTTTCTATTGGTATCGGAAAGCAAGTCATTCCAAACAAAGAAATGATCGCATCCGGGTTTGCTTTTGAACCAAGTTTTTCCCTCAAAAATTATTGTCGTGAAAAAGTCGAAACACTTTTACAAAAAGGCGAATTTGTTTCTGCTAAAACTGCTTCTTCAAACTTTGCTTGGGATTTTAGTCAATCAGTTCCTGAAACAAACTTTTCCGCTGATGAATCTTTACACGATGAAATTGTAAAAGAAGTTCAAGAATTTGCTTGGGATTTTGGCAACAATTGGAAACGCGAACTTCAAGAAGATGAAATTCTTTCGGTGAAATCTTCGCCTGAAGATGTGGTAAAGCAGACGATTGATGAAAAAAATGATGAGGAATTTTCCGGTTGGAATTTTAGCGAAGATGATTCAGAACCATCTTCAAGTTCTCAACAGAACAGCGCTTCGCAGACCAAAATTGAAGAAGTTGATTTCTCAAAACTTCACGAGAAAATACAACCAAGTTCAACCGGGTTTGAATATGAAGAAGTTAAAGCTAAAGACAAAACACAAGAGCTTAGCATAGACCTTTCTGAGTTTGAAAAAATATTTGAAAGAGAAGTCCCTGAGGAACAAGAGCATAATGCTTCTGAAGAAGATGAAGCGTACAGAGAAAGTGCGCTTGATGATGATTATGTTCATGTGCAATCAACCTCTGAATTTGTATTGACACAAGAACAGGAAAAGCTGCTTTCGGAAACAGACCCTTTCAGCAATTTTACTGTAGAAAAAACTGAACCGGAAATTGAGGAAGACGCAACAAGCGCAGGTTCATGGGAAGAGAGCGTTCCGAGTTTTTCTTCAGAACCAAATGAAGATAAAGAATATCCCGATGCTGAAGCGATAGAACAGGCAGAACCCGCCGATAAAAAAGAAAAAGGAAATAAATTTTGGACGCTGGTTTCTGTTGCATTGCTCATTTCTATTTTCTGTGTACTCTATTGGAAAATGTGGGGAATCCCAGCGTGGTTCCAAACGAATTCAAAAACAACTCAACAGGCTGGTAGCAAGCCTTCAATAATTGAAAGAGAATACGATCTTCCGGTTACATTTCCCTATGAAGTAAAGGTAAACGAATCCCCCAAAACGGAAACCGCGAACAATAACAAAAAGCCTCTCAATTCCAGCGTGAATTTAACGCAGGAAAAACCACCTGAAGTGAAAAACGAATTTGAAGCGAGTGATATTTTTTCCAAAAAAAATCCGGGAAATAGAATAGCCGGTAAAACAACCCAAGCACAAGAAAAGCTTCCACCGCAGAAAGCACAACCGGTAGTGAAAAAAGAAATCACTCCCAAAACAGAAGCGGTAAAAGTTTCTCCAAAGAAAACCGAAATCATTAAAGAAAAATTACCCGAGACAAAAAAAACAGCATTGGTGCGTGATAATATTTATTTAGAAGGCTCTAATTACGTAGTGCAACTTTCTTCTTGGAAATCTGAAACGATTGCCGACCAGGAAGTTGTGAGGCTTAAACGAAAAGGAATAAAAGCGTTTAAGACTTCTGCCGTAATTCCGCAAAAAGGAGGCACGTGGTACAGGGTAAAAGTCGGCGGATTTTCTTCCGCTGAAGAAGCTTCAAGATTTTTCAATTCAATAAAGTAGTAACAGGAAAGAAGAATGGATTTACTTACGATGTTTTTAAAAGGTGGAGTAATTATGTACCCCATTTTACTCACCTCAATCATTGGCGTTGCAATAATAATTGATAAGTTTATCGTACTCCATAAATCAAACGTGAACGTAACTGCGTTCATGATTAAGTTAAGACCGCTTTTGAAAAAGCGCGATATTGCCGGAGCCATTTCTTTTTGTAACGGCGAAAAAACTCCTGCCGCATATATTATCAAAAAAGGATTAAAGAAAATTCGTTTCGGGCATCAAAGAGTGAAAGAAGCATTAGAAGATGCGGGCAGGCAAGAAATTACCAAACTAGAAAAAGGCTTATCTACCCTTGCAACTGTTGCCGGCATCGCGCCGATGCTTGGTTTTTTAGGAACAGTTACCGGAATGGTTGCCGCTTTTCAAACTATTCAAGATTTAATGGGAGCCGCAAATCCCTCTGACCTTGCCGGCGGTATTTGGGAAGCATTAATTACAACGGTCTTTGGGTTAATTGTCGGAATTCCCGCAATGGCATTTTACAACTACTTCACTGAAAAAATAAAAAAACTGATTGCGGATATTGAAGTTATTTCAAGCGACTTGATTGATATTGTTGAAGAATCTGCGGGCGGGAAAAAAATTTCTGATGATGAAGATGAAATTTCACTTTAGAGGTTTGTATGAAGCTTGAAATGAAAAATAAGCCGCTTGAAACTTTCAGCGTTTCTTCACTAACGGATATCGTAATGCTGTTGCTAATTTTCTTTCTACTCACATCGCAATTTGTTTTGCAAACGGGAGTGAAAGTAAAATTACCGGCAGCAAAAAATAATGAACAACTTGCGCCTTCAAAATTAGTGGTAACTCTTTCTGGTGCAGGTGAAATATTTGTTGGTGATACTAAAATCTCTTTGGAAATGCTGGCGGGAAAATTAAGCCAACTTAAAACATCCAGCCCGGAAAATAACCTTATCCTTCGTGCAGATAAAAGCGTTCCGGTTGAATTAGTAATAAAAGTGATAGATTCTGCCCGCGGAATAGGTATAAATAAATTTACCATTGAAACAGAAAAAATTAATTTGTAAAACTTCCGAATGACCGAACGCAGCGCACAAAATAGTTCTTATTTATTTTCCGTCATCATCCACGCCGCGATTTTAGCGCTTTTATTTTACATCAAACTGAATGTTGAATACCCCGTAAAAGAATACGTAGAAATTGGTTTTGGAGGCATCTCGCTAGGCTCATCCGGCGAAAGCGGAGCGAACGTTTTATCGCCTTTAGATGAAACGAAACTTGAAGAACAAAAAGAAAAATCAAAAGAAGATGTTAAAGTTCCGGAAGTTAAAAATACTTTTGAGAACGATGTTGCCGCAACTTCTAAAAAGAAAAGCGATCAAAAAATTGTTGAACCGAAAGGAAACAAGTCAGCTGAAACCGGAAATACAGGCTTTGATATTGAATGGGGCGGAAACGGAAAAAGGAAAATTTACAGCTTCACCTTGCCTGCATATCCGGAAGGAGTGAATAAAGAAATTGATATACGTTTGCGTTTTTCAATATTGCCTGACGGAACAGTCGGCACAATATTTCCGCTGACTAAAGCAGACACCAAACTTGAAAATGCAGCTATGAATTCTTTGCGTCAATGGCGGTTTGAACCGCTTCCGTTGAAACAGAAAAAGACTGAACAGTTTGCGATTATTGTTTTTCCGTATCGGCTTCAGTAAATAAATCTTTGTAATACATCTTGTAAAAAAAATATTCTGCGATAGACAGCAAAGAAAGAGCAAACGTATCGCGGTCGTAGAAAATTCCCAAACCTTTAGGTTCCATAAATATTTTTGCAATCATCGTGGTTATCGTCCAACCGACGGCAAACAAGACGCCAATTAATCCGATATTTAGGGCAGCGCCGGTAATATTTTCGTCCTGCCATTTTTTTGTGAAGATGATAATAGTAAAGATGTAATGAGCAAAAAAGATAAATGCAGTAATCATGGTTTTGTAAAATATTTTTTGTTAAGAAATGACATTCCAGCTAGTCCTCCGAGCATCCCAAAGAGAGAATCAATAACAATATTATTAAATAACAGAAATGAAGTATAAGTAAGAGAAAAGCCATAAGTGGTAATTTCTTTTCCCATCGTTTTAAAAATTGCCATAGTTTCGTTTCCGATTGCTCCAAGGTTGAAAGAATTTATAAGAATTTCAACTTGTGTAAGACTTGCAACAAGATCATTGCTGCGGAAAATATAGGTGATAAGCACATCTAACATACATGAGATAACTGCGGACGATAAGCCTGTGAGTAATCCAATGAGTAAAGCGGTTTTTACATTTAGGGCTTGGGCAAAAGAAGTTAATCGTACATAGAAGTAAAGACTCAAGATTGCTGCGCCCGGAAGCAGTAAACAACAGCCAAGACTCTTTGCACCGGGGATTGTACTGATTACTGCAGCACCGAATCCGCAGACAATTGCCGGAGAAAGTTTGTTTTTCATTTTTATTTTTTTTTTACGATGAGTGAAAGTAATTATTTCTTTTAAGTTCTAAAATAACAAAGTTGACGGCAAAAAAAGAAAAAAGATATCCCGTAAAAAGAGCCGAACTCTTGCAGTACGTTTCTAAGATAAAATTATTACCTACAACATCTAAAAATAACATGATTGTAGCGATGATAAGAAAGTTATAGAAAGAAGCAGAGTAGTTGAGTTTTGAGCGGAAGCAAAGAAGTAATCCAACGAACGCGCCGAAATAAATTCCGGCGCATCTTGAGCAGACCAAATAATATTTACCATTCATGTAAAAACTTTTGAGCGGGTTCTGATGGCAAACTCTACCATAACTCATTTTAAAGAAAGGATATAAGGTTTGCATCGAATTGTCTTTCGGCAGAAATGAGAAAATCGTAAACCCCGCTATCCAAACGAACACTAACGAAATCAATAAAAGCAAGAGTAAGTTATTTTTCACTTAGCCCAAAACAATAAATTGAATTTTTGGTTAAGGCGTAAACTTTGTTATCGGCAACGAAGGAGGAAGTGAAGATTGTATTCCGCGGCAGCTTGCTCAAAGTAAGTTTTGTTAATGATAGGTTGTTTGCCTCCCAGTTGGAAATGTAAATAGCGCTGTCGCCGGTAAGGGTTACCGTGTTATAATACTTATCTATTGAAGAAAAGATTTCCGGCAATGGTTTTTTCGTTATTCCGTTTCCAAATAAGTCAAACACAATCAAATTTTTGCCATCGAGTACTAAAATGTAATTATTCTCGGTAACAATTAACTTTTTGGGATCTTTGATAGAGAATTCTCCCGCGTCAAATCCTCCAAATTGCATAATGAATTTGCCAAAGAGATCAAACTTAAGGATGCGTTTGTTTTCAGAATCAAGTATGAATAAATCTCCCATTGTTGAGGCGTCTGCGCTAAGCGGAAAACCAAAAGCCTCATCCTTGTTATCATCGTCTCGTGTGTAAAGGCGGAAAAGGAAATTCAAATCTTTATCAAACCTTTGTATCGCGTGATTGTTTTTATCAGTAATAAAGATATTTAGTGCATTTACTGAAATATCAATAGGATAATCAAATTGTCCGTTTTCCCATCCATATCCGCCAAAAGAAGCGACAACATTCCCGAGCGAATCTATTTTATAAATTTCATCACTCCCGTTATCAGTAACATAGAAGTAACCTTGCGGAGAAAGAGCAAAAGACGTTGCATCGGTAAATGAACCGAATTGATTTAACACTTGGTAATTTTGAGAAAAGATGGTGGTAGAGAGTAGAAGAAAAACCAAGGATAACTTATTCAAGAAAAACTCCATTTATTTGCATGAAAGTTAAAAAACTATAAAATAAGTTAAAAGATAAAACTGAGTTTATCCTTGCAAGAACATTAAAACAAAAACGGCTCCGTTAAGTTGGAGCCGTCTCGTGCAAGTAGTTTATAATTTAGTTTATTTACCGAGAGAACTTAATACTTTACGAATAATTTTCAAACCTTCGTCAATCTCATCTTTTGTAATAATTAACGGAGTTCTGAAGCGGACAGATTTAGCTCCGCAGCCTAATTGTAATAATTTATTCTTGTAGCATTCCTTTACATACTGATTACGCAACTCCGGCGTCTTCAAATCAAATGAACACAGTAAACCTAAACCACGAGCATGTTCAACAAGTGTGGGATATTCAAGCTGTATGGTTTTTAATTTATCAAGTAGGTAAGTCCCCATTTCATTTACGTGCGCTAATAGATTTTCTTCGTGTAAAACTTGCAGCATTTTTGTTGAACGAACCATATCCGGCAAGTTAGAGCCCCAAGTGGAATTAATTCTGCTTGATTTTCTGAAGCAATGTTCTTCAACGTCATCAATTCTATCGCTCACCATTATTCCGCAGACTTGCGCTTTTTTACCGAAAGAAATAATATCGGGAAGAACATAATATTCAGATGCCCACATTTTGCCGGTCATTCCCATGCCGCATTGCACTTCATCAAACATTAACAGGATATCGTTCTCGTCGGCAATTTGTCTTAGTTTTAAGAAAAACTCTTTGCGGAAAAAATTATCGCCACCTTCACCTTGTATTGGTTCGATGATAATTACTGCAATGTCATCAGGGTTATTATGAATGGCTTTCGTAATTTCTTCAATGGCGGTTTCTTCAGATTTAATCACTTCGGCTAAATTCTCTTCAAGAGGAAAAAGAATTTTGGGATTAGTAATTCTCGGCCAATCGAACTTAGGGAAATAGTTAATCTTGTTTGGGTCTGTATTTGTAAGTGATAGTGTGTAACCACTTCTTCCATGGAAAGACTCCTTAAAATGAATTACTTGTTTTCCTACTTCTTTAGTATAACCTTTCTTAAAGTTTTTGCGGACTTTCCAATCGAAGGCTACTTTTAATCCGTTTTCCACGGCAAGTGTACCGCCGTCAATAAAAAAAAGATATTTGAAATGATCGGGTTTTGCAATGGCGCCAAATGTTTCAACAAATTCAGCCATGTGTGTTGTATAAATATCTGAATTGGAAGGCTTGTTCAGGGCGGCTTCAAGTAACTTTGCCTTAAAGTCATCGGTCTGCAGTTTCGGATGATTCATTCCCAACGGAGATGAAGCAAAGAAAGAGAAAAAGTCTAAATATGTATCGTTTGTTTTTGCATCAACAAGTCGAAGTCCTTTACTTTTCTGTAAATCAAGAACTATGTCAAAGCCGTCAACGAGCATATATTTTCTTAACGTCTCGTGGACAATGGAGGGGCGAATTGGTGTATTTTGTGAATTAATGAACTCTTTTGAATAAGCATTGCTCATAATAACCTCTAAATTGAGTTAAAAATATGTAATTAAAAAGTTTAGAGTTGAGCCGTAATTAGAAGACGTTTTCGAAGCGAGAGACTAAGTAATTTCTTAAACTTTTGCTTTTGGGGGGAGTAATATCTGTTATTTTGTTTTTCACTGATGCAATTTAACGGTTAGTACCATAATTTTCAAAATTCTTTTGGCTCGTAGCAACTTATAACGCTTCAAGTGGAAAAGAAGTTAGCATATTAAAACATAGTGTAGAAAAGTTTGAGTAATTGGTTAAAGAAAAGAATTGGGTAAGCGCTGCTGAAGCGCCGCTTTGCGAAGTAACCTTTAGCGAAGCGGCAAACAGCCGAATCTCTACGAAGTCAGTTTTATACCAATCAAAGAAGGCTGTTTGAAATGGTTTTTCTTCATCTTTTGATAGTATTTTTTTTATTATTAGTCTCTTTTTCCTTGAAGCATTAAGTCCGGAAACAATTAGACTAACCAATGAAGTTTTGTGCGGAACAACTATAATTAAATTATGACGTTTGGTAATTAAAAAATGTCTCCGTGAAATTTCCCAACGTCATCGGGAAGTTTCGCAACGTCATCGGGAAGTTTCCCAACGTCATCAGGAAGTTTCCCAACGTCATCAGGAAGTTTCCGCACGTCGTCTGGAAGTTTCCGCACGTCATCGAGAAATTTCCGCACGTCATCAGGAAATTTCCAAACGTCATCAGGAAATTTCCCAACGTCATCGGGAAGTTTCGCAACGTCATCGGGAAGTTTCCCAACGTCCTCAGGAAGTTTCTTGACGACATTGTGAAGTTTCCGATGGATGCCGTGAAATTATCTTTTTCAATAAAGGATAAGTTTTTAGAGGTTATATTGCAGTCCGCTTCAGCGGACTGGCTAATAAAATAAAAAATACACATTGGCTTCAGCCACATAAAAGAGAATAAAGATTATAAGCAAAATGATGCGGCTAAAGCCTTTCTTTGTGGTTTGATTTTCTCATTAGTCGGCTAAAGCCGACTGCAATAAAGAAATAAGTAAAAGGGACTTTTGAAATACTCGTAAATTGTCACTCTGCGTCGCCAGAAGCGGAGAAGAGTCTTTTTTTAGAAGTCTCAAATAGTTATTTTTTGGTCAACTCTGTTATGAGAGCAGAGGCTGTAGTTTACTTGGTTTATTTTGGCATAGAAATTTCTTTAGGAAGTTTTTACAAATAATGATTGACTTTGATTTATTATTACCGTAACATTTTTTCGGTTATAAAAATTTTTTGGGGAAAGGGGTTCCCTTTTTGAACTTTCCCTTTCCAAACAGGTTCATGTTTAGTTATTTGTTTTTATTCTTTTGCGCGAGTAAGTAATCTGGAGTAAAAAATTCGTTAGATTGAAAAACTGAAGGAATGTTATCACGCAGACCCTATTTTATAATATTGTGATTTTGGACGAAAAACAAAACATTTGGAATACATATATGCAACTGCACGCATATATGTATTCCCAAACAAATAATTCTGTGCAGTATAAGTAATAGTTGAACGAAACCGCTAAGCGGTAGCAGATAGTTCTTTGACATTTTGAAGG
>Ga0172371_10011593_pt1 | contig 11738 bp, 19 predicted proteins | sample Lak12m_FD_114543 | JGI IMG/M metagenome (GOLD analysis project Ga0172371, IMG submission 114543) | Freshwater microbial communities from Kabuno Bay, South-Kivu, Congo - kab_022012_12m | ecosystem: Environmental > Aquatic > Freshwater > Lake | place: Democratic Republic of the Congo: South-Kivu...
AAAACGTATGTTGAACGAAAACATCAAATTCGAAAAAAGAGAAGGTGGGAATTACGACCCCTTTCCTGAAAACATTTATCAAGTGGAATTGCTTGACGTAGAAGCGCAAGAAAAGCCAGCATATAAAAATCCAGACCAGTTAGAAACTGTCTTATCCTTTAAGTTTGCTTTACTAGGAGGTAAGGACAAAGCTGGAAATTCGCTGAGAGGTAGATTGATTTGGAAGAATTTTGTACCTGTTTATTTGTATATCGGCAAGAACGGTAAAAATGCACTATACCAAATTACAGAGGCATTGATTGGCAGAGAATTAACCAAACAAGAAGAAGGCACGTTATCATCAACTGAAATAAATTCATTGATTGGTATGCAAGCGAGAGTTGTTGTGAAGAATAGGACCAGTAAAGACGGTAAAATATTCAGCAACATTGACAGTCTATTGTCTATCGAGCAAAAGATTGTCGGACTTTCACCAGAAGAGAAGGCAAAGGCCGATAAACCTAAAGACGAAAAAGCACCAATGCCAGAAGAATATCCGAACGAGACATCGCAAACTTCATCTGACGACATAGTAGTTGAAAATATTCCCTTCTAAATTACTGTCATATACAGTGGCTAGAATAAACTTCTAGCCATCAATATGGCAAATAATTTACCACTAGAAGCAAGCGAGCAGATGGCATTCGTGCAATATCTGCAAGCAAGAAATATAAAGCATTCGTCTATTCCAAATAGTACATACACGACCAGTTGGAAGCAGAAGAGGCATAACAAAGATATGGGTTTAAATGCCGGCTTGCCAGATTTACTTCTATGTCTCCCAAACATCTTGCTATTTATCGAGATGAAACGTAAACCCAACAAACCATCGCCAGAGCAGAAAGAGTGGATTAACAGATTAAAATTATATGACGGAGTGGAAGCGCACGTTTGTTATTCGTGCGATGAAGCAATCTCTTGTGTGAAATTTTATGAACAACAATGACAAATTAAGAACATTAAGGCAAAATAAATCCTTGCACTTGTTTTTCGCACAACTTTCTGAAGCATTGAACGACGCAGGATTTGACATCAAGAAAACATTATCGCAAAAAATTGAACATCCGTGGACACCAACACTTGTCAAGGAATTACTTTGGCGGCCAGTGCAGAAAAGTTATCTAAGAAAGAAAAGCACGAAGAAACTTGCAACGGATGACATCGACAAGATATATGACATCATTAACAGATATTTATCGACTACGCTCTTTTTGGAAGTACCAGAATTTCCAAGCTTAGAAACATTAATAGAAAAAAACAATGACACAAAATCAAGAAACAATTTTAAAACTAATTAGGATGTATGGCGGAAAGTCTGTGCAATTCTATTCCAGAGAGGCAGGAATAAGCGTACAGAGCGTTGTGGTGGTATTGCACGCGCTAGAGAGGAAAGGATATATTAAAATTCCAAGAGCGCTAGGAAGAAACTTTTATACTAAATTAAAAATACTATGACAGAAGAAGAAATTTTAAGAGAAACAGTAGAAAGGAAATTTATAGAATCGATGAAGCGTTGGAAACCAACGTTTGCAGACTGGGAAGATTTAGAAATAAAAAAACAATTACATAAATTGGAGCAGTTATAATTGTAGTAATATTTCACAAGTGGGAGGAATAGTAATGCAAGTACAATGTAAGGATTGTATCCATCAGAAAAATGGTTGGTGCGTTATGAAAAGTATTGCAGTCAAGATTAACCGCTGGAAAGAATGCAAGTGGCATTTGAAAAAGGAGGGCAAATGAGAGTGTACTGTAAGTGCGGTAAATTGGTTGGATGTTTGTGCTGTAATATTCTGATAACGTGCAATTCAAAACTTTGTACGGGAATATGTCCAGTTAAAACATCCATAAAAAGAGAACTATGTAACGATTGCCTAGGAGGTGAAAAATGAAAGACTGCAACAAATGCGGTAAACAAAAACAATGCTGTAAGTGTTATCGAGTATTATGTATGTTGGAAAAAAACAAAACAGAATGCTGGATTAGTCCGCACATTGTTGTTGAAAAACGTACGTTCTGCTTAGCTTGTCATAACGAGATATTCGAAGCAGAATGGCAAGACATTCCTGTGTAGTTCAGGAACAACGTAACGGAGTGGGCGTTGTAAAACAAACCACTCCGAAACCGTATCAATAATGGTCGTAGGGACAATATACCTGGCCTTGATGATGTGGTGGTTGGTAAATATTAATAATTATTAAATTAATAGAATGACAAGATTTATATATTGTCCACTAATACATGAATATATCAGAGTTGAAGACTGTGGAACATGCGGAATGTGTGATATGACAATAGTTAAATAATAATTTTATGGAAGAAGAAATATTATTTAGAATACCATTTACTCTATATTTTATTGGATTTGAAAACGTTGAAATATTAACAGGAAGAATCAGATATAAAAGATTCCTGTGTTTATACCGCAAAAAATTTATGGATACAGGTCAATCTGTTTATGTGTTTATAAAAATATAAACTTAAAGGAGCAACAGTAAGCATTGAAGATTATAATTATTTAATTAATAAAAATATATGGGAATCAATAAATATGAATTATTAATTGGAGATAATGGTTATTTATTTTGTAACAATATAAGAGTAGATGAAGATAAATTTTTTCAATACAAATTTTTTAATGAAATTATAGAAATTAAGGAATTATTAAAAGATGTTTTAAATAAATAAAATGAACCAAGACATCTCAAAATGCAACAACAAAGACTTAATAAACATAACTTTTAAAAATGTATGAAAAAAGAAATTACAATCGACGGTATAAAATATTTACCGTCAACAGAAGTAACTAAATCAGAAATCAAAATAGTTATTCTTCAAAGAGGATGGGTAGTAATAGGTAGATATTCAGAAGAAGAAAATGATATGTGTGTTTTAGTAGACGCTTACGTAATCCGCACATGGGGGACAACGAAAGGTTTAGGTGAATTAGCTATCGAGGGTAAAAAAACAAATACAACATTAGACAAAACCGGAGTAGTCAGATTCCACAAATTAACTACCGTTGGCATTATTGATTGCGTAGAATCAAAATGGGACGGAGAATTATAAAGATATGGCAACTAAAGTATTAGAACAAGAGAGTTGCCAAGGGTTTGTAAATTTTTACGGCTACGGCTACGGCGACGGCTACGGCAACGGCCATTAATTTAAGGTGGTTTAATATATTTTTAAAATAACTTTCAACAAAAAATGTCAATCTAAACATAACTGCTATATGAAAAAATTAGCTGTTGAAATAGCAACGGAGAATGCTATTGAAGCAATCAAAACAAGAAGAATATTAGCTGAAGTTTGGGGTAATAAAGACAATAGAAAAATTAATATAAGTTTTAACTACCCACGTAATGACAAGAAGATTAATGAAATCGAAATATCTCTATCCGATGTGAGAGCATCTGATGGTATAAAAATTAATTATGATTTTGACAGAGACGGATATGTGATAATGCAACCTTATTATGTAGACGGAGAAGAACATTGGAAAGAAGTAGGATTTTTTATGTCTTGGGCTTTAGAAGATGAAAATACAGAGATTAATTAATAAACATAACTTTTAAAAATGTATGGAGAAAGAAAACTTTGACAATTATAAATTTAGCATAAACACAACAGTTTCTCATTTCCCAAATAAAATTTCTTCTATTAAAGGTATTGATTTTAAAAATAGAATTATTACCACGACAGAAGATTTAGAGGTAGATTATAAAAAAATAATTGAATTATATAATTGAATAATGTGTCAAAAAACAATATGAAAAGTTATTTGTATGTTATTTTATGTCTTTCTTTTATTGGTTGTGTGATATCTGGTTTAGAAATATATGCGGCAGAATTCCAATCGAAAACGAACAAGATGTCAGCTTCCGTACCTGTGATGTATAAGATTTCTACAACTACAACAGATTTAATAATCAATACTAATGCCCTTAATGTGTTTGTTAATGGGAAAGAAGTAAAATAATAAAGATAAATTATGGAAAAAGTAGAAGTAATCTGGCGTGATAGTCGTTTGTATATTGCTCAATTAGAAAAAGATGATGAAGTTAGTTTCTGCACAATGTATTCTGTCGGATATTTAATTAAAAAGGAAAAAGATAAAGTTGTCTTAGCAGGAGATTTAGTTGATGATGATTATAGGAGGGCGATAGTTATCCCTTATGAAAATATTATTACTATTAAGTATTTAAAATGAAACAATATTTGCAGATAAAAAAAGATAATGAAAATATAATTATGGATAATTGTGATGAATGTAACGGAAAATTGTCACAAACAAGTTTTCAAGTTACTATTAACGGGAAAAGAAATCACAAAATAGGTTTATATTGCATTAACTGTGGTAAAACATTTATTAAATAGAATATGAAAATAAAAGAACAAAAGTATTGGATTAATATTTTAAATAATGAATACTGGGTAAGAATTTATGTTGGAGAAGATGTTAAATATTTAGAAAAGGTATTGCTAAAACATTTTGAAGAGAGACTATATATAACTGAGGATGACTTAAAAAATATCAGAGGAAGATGTTTTCATAGAGTAGGTTTCGCACCATTTATCTGGATAAACATGTCGCAATGTAAAACATTAAATTTGTTATATGCAACATTGGCTCACGAAGGATGTCATGCGGTAGACTATATATTCAATAAAATAGGAGATAACAACAGGGATGAATTATTTGCCCATTCAGTTGGAGCGATAGTAAGATCTTATAAACTATGAAACAAACATACAACAATAGAATAAAAGAAGAAGTAGAGAAGTTTTGCGCAGTTAATGATGTAGAATATGAGAAAGCGAAGATATTCACAGAATGGGTAATATTTTACGCAGGGCAACAGATTAAGAAGGAATTGAGGGAGTTGGTAAATACTATTTTAGTATAATTTTTAATATATGAAAAAAACATTTATGGGTTTCATGAACCCAAAATTATCAGAAATAGGAGACGTCACAATATTAGGAATTTGGTGGGCAATGGTTTGGAGACTGTATGCCTGGATATTCTTAGTTGGGATGGCATACGGAATAATAAGCATTATAGCGGAAGGAATTTAACAAAAAGACTGGGTTTTACCCCAGTTCTTTTTTTATCTAAGTTTGAACATTTTATCTTCTATTTCTTTTTGTGTTTTTTCTATTTGTTTTATTGCGGTTTTATTGGTAAGTTTAATTTTTCTTGCTTGTAGGTTATCCCACTCTTTTTGATAGGCATCTATTTTTATTTTATTTACATTCTCTATTGTCAGCCCTGGTTTAATTTTTGAAGTTTCTCCAACAATACCTTTTAATGTAGAAATATCTTTTTTTATTCCAAAGTTTTCCTCTGCCTCGCCAAATATCTTCTTTAATGCATTTTGCAACCCAGGAGTTACTTTTGATGCTGCTTCTCCAGATTTTTCTATACCAGATGATATTTTACCAAGGAGAGAAACAAATTCTCCAACTAACCTTGGCGATGATGCCGCTAAATACATTAATACCGTTGGGAGAGTGGCTGGATTTATTAAAGAATAAACACTAAACCCACCTATTGCTGGTCCCATAACTGCTCCAGAAAGACCACGAGGAGTAAATGACGCTAAAGTAGAACCTGCTATTTGTCCAGTTATATCCTTACCACCAATATTTTCTAGTGTAGATAAAAGATCCTTTCTGAACTCGTTATTTTGTCTCATTGTTGACATTAACTTCCTAATAGCTGTATCCTGAGAAACTTTGTCTTTAAGAGACAAACCCTTTTCTATTTCGTCTATCAATTCGCTTGCTTCTCTGTACCCGTTGGTCATTTCCTTATACTTTGGGACCTTATTTTCCAGTTCCTTGGTCAGAGTCACTTTTATATCCGTGAGAAATGCCTTTGCTGGAGTTCTAAATGGCACCTGAGATGTATAATCTCCAAGTCTCTTCTTCAGAACATCAAGACCAGCAGGAGTATAATCATTCCAAGTAGCTAAATCGTTTATAGCCTTATTTACTGCAGCCTGACCATCGATTAAAGTGCTTTTTGAAAAATCAACCTTAGCTCCAGAAGGTGTGGGTATTATATCAATATTAAATTTATCTGGAGAAACTAAATCTTTTAATCTTTCACCTACTGAATTAACTATTTCGTCTTGTGATGTTTTATCTAGTTTTATCTCGTTTAATTTAGATATATAAGAGTTTGCTCTATTATTTTTTATTGTTCTTAAACTGTCGAAGGAGTCAGACAGAGCTTTTTCTTGTAGATTTTCTACTCCATCTATTCCTGCTTGTCTAGCAAACTTCATTACACTGGGATTACTAAACGCTTCTTTAATAGCAAACTCACCAGCTCCGGTTGTTTTTCCTAATGTTTCGGCTGCTATTTTTCCAACTCCCTTAGTAACACCTTTTGCAGCAGTAGAAAGTACTTTACCAGCAAATGGTATGGCGGCGCCAACTAACCCTTGTTCTAAAAGAGCTTTTTTGTCTAAACCACCAGTTTTTACTTGAGTTCCAGCCTCAAATAAAGCACTCTCCGCGCCAAGTTTTGCCGCACGACCAAGCAATCCTAATTCGCCAGCTCCGGTAACCAGAGATCCTATTTGTGCACCAGTTCCGATTACTTCTCTGGGAGAGGAAACAGGAGAAACTTCTCCAAAAAATGGAACGTTTACCGGTTCAGTTGCTCTTTTTGCGGCAGAAATATCGCCAGTAATTGCATATTTACCAAGACCATATATACCCCTTGCTGTTTGTACCCCTGTGACTGCCCCCTTGACAAAAGATTCTTTAACCGCCTCTTTCAAACCTTCTCCTAGTTTGCTGAGAAATCCTGTTTCTTTTTGAGGGGAATATCCTTTTTCAAAAGAAGCTATTTGTTCGACAGACAGTCCCCTTCCCCTTAAGTCTTTAAATTGTTCAAATGACAATGGCATATTATTTTTGAACTTGAAGATAAAGTTGATACGCTTCTTCATCGCTCAAGGCACTAGTATTAATTGTATTAGCACTTCTTAGAGTGTCCCTTACTCTCTCCAATTCTTTAAGATAATCGTTTTCGTTGATGCTTCTGTCTTTCAAGATTGCTGCTGACTGCTCTAACCTTTTTCCTTCTGCGTCAGAAAGAGCACCCATTCCTCTCATTTGCTTTATATTATCAAGAGTAAGAATGCCAAGGAGTCTTTCGACCTTATTAGCAAATGTTTTTGCTCCAGAACCAGGGACAATAGACATAAAGGAAGATGCTCCTGTTGCAAGTGCTCTAGATGGGTCATTAATCATATCAGTTACAAGTCTATATGCTTCCTGTTTGTTTGATTCTGATTGAGTCACTTCACCTTGCATTTTTTGAGTAAGACCGTTAGAAACTTCCGTTTTTATTTTAGCTGGGACGTCTGAAATTTTAGCTCTTCCAGCAGCAATATTTTCTACCCAACCAGATGCATCCTTAGAGATTTCTGGGGTAGAAGTCTTGTGCCCAGACAACCAATTACCAACTGCGTCTACACCAGACTGCCAATTACCATAATTAACAAGGTCTCCTCTATCGTTATTCCCGATATTACCAGGGTTGAATGTTCTTGCCCCCTTTCCAGCGGTCCCAAGAGAACTATCTTGCTGCATCATTGCCACTAATGTTTCCCAAGAAACTCCGTATTTTCTAGAGGTATTGACTACCATAGCTCCAGTTATCGGACTTTTGGGAGACACTTTTTCTATGTAGTTATCAATATCTTGGACTGTGTAAAATCTACCAATATTGTTTAATATACTTTGTACTGCGGCTTCATGGTTGGGGTCTGTCGCATAAGAAGAAATGTCATAAGAGTCACCAGTAGACGTTGAAACTACTCCACCGCCAGTAGCCGTTGTGATTGTTCTGTCACCGGTTGTTTTTAACGGGGTAATTTGACCAGTTGTTTTATTAAATATTCCTTCTGCTGTGTATTGATATTCTGGAACGACCTCTTCAACTGGTCTTTTATAAATATCTTCTACTCCAGTAATTGGATTTGGCACCCTCATTATTTGGTTTTCTGTTAATCCTTTTAGTCCTGAAGGACCAGTTATCTTAATAAATCTATCTAATGCTAACTCTCTTTCGTCCCTAGCTTGTTGGTCTAATCTTGCCTGTTCATTTTCGTTAATTCTGTTTTCTTCCCTAGCCTTATCAATCTGTAATTTTTGTATCTCGTACATATCATTAGCAATGTCTTTATTTATATTCTGTGCTTCCAAGAAATTTCCTTCTGCCATTTTAGCTAGTATCAGTTTATTATTATAATCCTGTGTGTCCATTAAGTTCTGAAGTTGCTGTTCATTGGAATATTTCTGTTGTTGTTTTGATATCATAGACAACAAAATAGGCTGTCCTTCCATTTGCTTAAGGGTTGCTGCATCAATTAATTGCTTATCTGCAATTACCTGTCTTGCTTTTTCTACTTCTACTCCAAGGGACTGTGATTCTTGCTGATATTTAGAAATATCTAATAATGGCTGGAGTCTTTGTTCTAATGCGGATTTAGTTTGATCTATTGCGCTTATTACGGGGGATACTTTTGACGTGTCGACAGGAGTTTTTACTTCTCCAAACCCAATCCCCATATTTGGAGCATACTTTTCCAATTTAAATGCCTTTACAGCGTCTCCAACTGTCATTTGCTTTGCTAACTCCTCTGGGGTAGCATTGCGACCCATAGTAGCTCTTGTAGCGGCATTAATGAACTCTTGGTTTGCTAGTTTAGTCGATATTTCTGGTGTAGCTAGAGAAGATCTAAGCCCACTCTCAATTTGACCCCTATTGAACACGGGAGCGCTGGTGTTTTGTGTTGTTGATTGTGTCGGTTGCTTCGATACACCATACAAAACACCGTCTGCCTGGTGGGTTACATTATAATTTGGGATATCCGCTGGTGCTGCTATTTTCTGCTCCAAGGAAAAACCAGCTGGCTGTGACCCGATATCAAAAGCCTTTCTTTCCTTTGTATCTGCATTATAAAATGTTGCTTGTGTAGCCATAATATTATGTTAATGTTGCGTAATACCACGCACTATTTATATAAAAATAAATTCTTCTTGTTGACCCATCATCGTAAAAAACTATCTGGTCAAAAAATGTTTTAGGAGTATATGTTGGCGCTGACGTAACGTGCTGCTTTATTTTTTTAATGTTTTTTATTTCTGTATATAAAGCTGAAAAGTCTTGTTGCATATTATTATCTAGCATATTAATAAACGTTTATTGAATTTATTTCCAACCGGGTACTACCAGAAGTTATAACAAAATGAATATCTAAAAATAATTTATCAGAATAAAAACCATCCATAGGGAAGACTAGTTCATTTGGCACTGTTGTAGTGCTGACAGATTTTGAGTCTGCTTTTTTTAGCCCGTAACCGTAAACATAATCCTCCCCGTACGGAGAAGCAGAAAAACCGGGCGACACGCCTAACTCCTCATTGCTTGTACCACCAAACGCAATGCCAGATACATAGCTCCTCTCTCCTGCAATATCTCCAGCCCTTGCTTCTAACAATTGACCAATAAATCCTGGTGTTAAACTTCCGTTATTGTTTTTGAAGACAACAGTATCAGAGCCTGACCCTGCCTGTAGCAGTTGTCTTATCGGCCTTTTACCATCTCCATAATTGACGGTGACAGTAACTTCCCCAATTGTATTTTGATGTTGATAATTTTTTTTTGGGCCAAGACCTAATTCTATCAACGAAAGGTTTGTTTTTTGCGGCAATTTTACATATAATTGAGCATAATATGTTATTGCTGCGGCTTCCACAAGTCTTACTGTAGGGTACAGTATGTTTGCAGAGGTTGTTTGGCAATTAGCTATAAGTGATATTCTTCCTGCGCTGTCTTGCAACGTAATAACACTATAAACATCAGCCTCTCCCATTTTTGTCCCGTACGTTATAGGAGAAAATGTCCAACCACTAATGAAATCATAAATAAATATACCGGTTTTTTTTCTATCATACGCAGCAGTCGATGTCCCAACAACAAGTTTGTCCCCATACATTGAAAGAGACGAAAATTTTATTTTTGTTGTATTTGACAAAGAAGCGTCTGGGAGAGTTGTTAGCAAATCGACATTATACCCGTCTGTTACATAAAATTCCCCGTTTACATATGCAATAAATCCACCCTTATATTGGGTTATTGATGAAGCAGCCGCCGCCATCTCGTTAATAGAAAGCCATCCTGGGGTATAACCATCTGTTAGCAGGAAAATTCCTTTATAATTTTGGCTCGCTCCTATTATGAGCTTATCTTGGTTCGTGCTTAAACATTCAGCATTCGCCCTTATTGGTAATTGCTTATAATTATACGACCATGAGCTAAGGTCTGAACCAAGTTTTGCCAAATAATTACCATTTAAAAAATAATAATTTCCGTCTCCGTTCCAATATAGCCCTTGGCGTACCCATGATGTCGATGCGATGTTCCCATCGAAAGAGACAGAGGCAGATGTAAAATCGAACTTATTATCTACAAAAACCATTATATAATCTCCAGCCTGCGGCGTAGTACCAGCGGCACTAAAATTAATCCTATTTTTTGTTCCGCCATCATCGTCTATTGACGTTATTGTATATTCTTCTTTCTTTGTTAGGTTGTAACATTTATTAGTTTTGTTGTCTCCATCCGCCATACCAAGTGTTTGAAAATTGGTTCCGCTGACAGTTACGGACGTTGATGACGCCCCAGTCGCAACTAATTTATAGCCGATACCTAAATAATCAGCGCTTGTATATAGGACCCCATTGGTAGATGTTATTACTACCGAAGGATTGTTGGAAATATTTAATGATGAATCTATGGTATGTATTTTGCCTCTATTGTGTGATGCTGTAGAATAAAAAACTGAGTCGAAAGAAATTAATTTGTCGGAAGATATCCCCAGCACTTCATCAAAACCAACTCCCAAGGGTTGCCATGGCTTCATGTCATTAAAGGCACCAGAAATATCAGAAAAACCAGCAGTATCTTCTGAAAACATGAAACTAGTGCTCCAAGCTGGAGATAATACTGTTTGCCCATTAATTTTTTCAGCTCTCATACTGCTCAAAAAATAAGAGCCGTTATCCCCCATCCCGGTAAATTTATCTATTGTAATTTTTGGTCTTCCTTGCATATTTTTAGTTATCAGTTTTTATTAGAATTAGTCCATAAATTGCTAGAATATTTAGCAACATTAGACCAAGCCGCAACACCAGAAGGGCTAGGAGACGGAGAACCAGAAGGACTAGCAGAAGGCGAAGAACTAACAGAAGCAGAAGGAGAACTACTCGGACTTGAACTTACTGAAGCACTAGGGCTTGAAGAAACAGATGAGCTAGGAGAACTAGAAGGGCTTGAGCTTACCGAAGCACTTGGGCTTGAACTTGCTGAAGCACTAGGACTTGAACTCGCTGAGGCACTGGGACTTGAACTCGCTGAGGCACTAGGGCTTGAAGAAACAGATGAGCTAGGGCTTGAACTTACCGAAGCACTCGGAGAACTAGATGGAGAACTAGACACTGAAGAAGAAGGAGAAGAACTTGGGCTAGAAGAAGGAGAGGTCGATGGAGACGCAGACGGAGAGCTACCAGGTGACGGGCTAGAACTTACGGACGAAGAAGGGCTGGTAGACGGAGATGATGACGGGGAACTAGATGGAGAACCAGAAGGGCTGCTTGATGGACTTCCAGAC
>Ga0172371_10011596_pt1 | contig 11734 bp, 14 predicted proteins | sample Lak12m_FD_114543 | JGI IMG/M metagenome (GOLD analysis project Ga0172371, IMG submission 114543) | Freshwater microbial communities from Kabuno Bay, South-Kivu, Congo - kab_022012_12m | ecosystem: Environmental > Aquatic > Freshwater > Lake | place: Democratic Republic of the Congo: South-Kivu...
CGCCCCCTCGCGGCGGACGTGCCCTGGAGATCGGGTGCGGCCTCGGAAGAGGAGCTCGGCTCGTGCTCGAGAAAATGGGGTTCGAAGAGCTCGTTGCATTCGACCTTGAAGAAATCCTGGTACGCCGTGCGGCCCGGCGCTTGACCACGGAAAGGGCCCGCGGAATCGCCTTCTATGTGGGCGACGCCCAGGACCTGCCGTTTCGGGATCAGTCGTTCGATGCGGTCGTGAATTTCGGCATCATCCACCACGTGCTGGACTGGCGACGGTGCATTCGCGAGCTGAGCAGGGTGCTCCGGGTCGGCGGAGTCTTCTATTTCGAGGAGATCTATCCGCCTCTATACGCCAATTTCCTGCTGAAGCGGCTCCTTCGCCACCCCACGACAGACCGGTTTTACGAAGAGCAGTTTATCGAGGCCCTGTCGGCCAACGGGCTTCGTCTGGCGGAAGGAGTTCCGACCGGCTCCCGCTTCGGCATCGTCGGCGCCGCGCGGAAGGGGAAGAAGCCTTAGGAAAAGGCGAATGCGGGGGGAGACCTTTTTGGAAAAAGGTCCTCCCCCCGCTCCCCCTTTCCAAAAACTTTCAATATATTGGCGGCTCCCGTTGGTCGCCGCCCGGAGCTCGGAGACATGCAAACATCGTCCGAAATAGCAAATACCTTCGGCAGGCTTGTGGAATTGATCCGAACCTTGCGGTCTGAAAACGGCTGCCCCTGGGACCGCGAACAGACGCCGCAGAGTTTCCATCCGTACATCCTCGAAGAGTACCATGAGATGGTACAGGCGCTGAATCACGGGGCCGCAGATGAAATCGCGGACGAAATGGGGGACCTCATTTTTCTTGTGATATTCGTCGCCTACATGTTCGAGCAGGAAGGGATCACGACGCTGAAGCACATCGTCGAGGGTGTCATCGAAAAGATGACCCGCAGACATCCTCACGTTTTCGGAGGCGTTTCCGTGGCGAATGCTCAGGACGTGATCGACAACTGGCGCAGGATCAAGGACTCCGAGGAGAACATCAGCAGCAGGGAATCGCTCCTGGACGGGATTCCGCGGTCCCTTCCCGCCCTGAGCAGGGCTCAGAAGCTCGCCAAGCGAGCAGCGCGGGTCGGCTTCGACTGGACGAGGGCAGAAGAGGTTGTGCCGAAGATCGACGAAGAGCTCGCGGAATTCAAGGAGGCAATGGCCGCGGGAAGTCCTGCCGGGATCAGGGAAGAGCTCGGCGACCTTGTCTTCGTCGTGGCCAACGCAGCCCGGCACCTCTCAATTGACGCTGAATCGGCCCTTCACGACACGTCCGACAAGTTCGAGCGGCGTTTCCGATTCATTGAAACCGCGTTGGGAGCCAAGGGAAAGGCCTTGAGCGAGGCTACCCTGGAGGAAATGGACGAATTTTGGGATGAAGCAAAAGAGATCGAGAAGAGTGGGAATTCCTAAGTGCCTCTTTTCATAAATACGGTCACGGATTCTGTCCCTTGAGATTGCTTCCCCCGCTGGGAGCGGGGTCGCAATGACAACTTACGGGAGTGTCATTGCGAGGAGCGTAGCGACGAAGCAATCCCGGCGCGGCGGGAATACGCGACCGAACTTATGAAATGGAGTACTTCGTGAGAGGCCATCGGCCCGGGACGACAGACGGCTCAGCCCGAGACCGCTCCGATGCCCGGAATGTTGATGATATGCACCCCCCGATCTTTCTGGATGATGAGCTCGAGACTATCGTTCCGGATTCCGAGCGACAGTTTTCCGTCGGCCTGGCCTCCCTCCATTCCCGTAATGTCTCTCAAGATTTCGAGTCCTCTCGCAATCAAGTGGGGAGGCGCCTTGGGAAGGGTATAGGTCTTCTCGGCATACACGGTTGGGCCCGCATCCTTGTCCAAGGACAGGCGGACGGCCCTCTCTTCGATCGCGTCGAGCAGTACGAGCGACAGGTATTTCAAGGGTGCTTCATCGGCATCGGTTCCCGGCTCGTCCCCCCAACCGGTCTTCTCCCATGTTTCAAGAACGGCACGAGGCGTAATTTCCAACTGGCAATCGATCTGTTGCTGTAACCGTAAATGCAGACTCTCCGTACCAGCCATGGGAAGCCTCCTTTCAGAAAGTGCCGACGGGCGCTAATGGCACGAAGCGCACGACGTGGCTGAGCAGCTACTGCATCCTGATTTTGCCGATCCCGAGGGTTGCACGTCCGCCGCGCCACCGGTTTTGAAGCTGCACGCGGACATCAATCTCCGGACTTCACCCCCGCACTTGGGACACGATACGTCTTCCTGACGGAAGACGAGTTTTTCAAATCTGTCATCACAACGACAACACTGGTATTCGTAAATGGGCATTCCGCAACGATCCTCCGTTGGAAATTCTCTCATCGTACATGAAGATGCGCTCTTCGCCGGAAAGATGCAAGCCCCCTTCCCTCCCGCGCGAGTCTGCCGGCGCCGCAAATTGTGCTCTGCACACTGCAAGACCGATCGGCTCAGTGGAGCTGGTAATACAAGAGCGTTTTCCCATCGCGAAAGGTAATGGTGCTCCCCTTTTCCGTCTCGACGTATCTGGCAGGCTTGTATCGGTTCTCGAGGGCCGTCCGGACGGTCTCGCGCAACTTCGCGTCGTCCAGACGTTTCCATGCAGCCTCCCCATTTTCATATTGGATTCTCGCCACACCGACGGGGGTCACGTCCGTCACGGTGGCCCAACCCGTCTTGGCCAATTTGCTGCTGCAACCTGCGAGAACGCACGCGGCAGGCAGCATGAAGAGGACGCAGAGCAGAAGGCGCTTGATCGTCACGACGACTCCAGAGTCAAATGGAACCACTTGATTTTTTTAGCATACTTCAACCGCTTTCGTCAATGAATTTGGATCGAGATCCTTTTTACGATATGGTATGGGTCTCCATCGAAAAAACGAACCTATGGCCCCATAGAGGAACACGACATGGACAACCGCCACGAAAAAGCCGAATTTGATTTCTTCATAACCGCCTTGAAAGAAGAGGCTAGAACCATGCTCTGGGAAGTGGGTTCAAGCGCCGATCCGGGAGAGCTGGTAGAAGGAATCCTGGGAGAATTGGAAGCGCTTGCTCCGCGCCAGGCCGACCTGGAAAACCGGACAGAAGAGCAGATATGGAGTGAGGTTCGACAGCGCCTCCTCAAGGCCGCGTACGCGACACGCCCATTCTGCATCCGCTGCGGAACCTGCTGTTCCAAGGGGAGCCCGACGCTCCTCAAGCAGGACTTTTCTCTGCTTCAGCACGATGTAATCAAACCGGTCGATCTCATGACCATCAGGAGAGGTGAACCGGCGTACTCGAGCCGAAGCGAACAGACCGCCCCCGCGGAAACGGAATTGATCAAGGTCCGAGAAGTTCCCGGCGCCAGGTCCTGCATCTTTTATCACGGGTGGGATAAGAGCTGTTCGATCTACGAATCCAGACCGACCCAGTGCCAACTCCAGGAGTGCTGGAATGCAGGATTTCCCGAGGAGATGGAGGCCGAACCGCTCACCAGGAAAGACCTTCTTTCCACCATTGATTCACTGTGGCAGGTCATCGAGCGGCACGAGGAACGATGCTCCCACCAGGATCTGAGTCGAGCCGTGACCCGATTGGCGGCGACCAAAGGCCAAACCGTTCAGGAAGTCCTCGATCTCTTGGCCTTTGATCACCATGTGCGGGAGTTCATGCGAGATACGGTCGGGCTCGACGCCGAGGCCATGGACCTGTTCTTCGGTCGGCCCCTCGAAGAAACCCTCTTCGCGTACGGGCTCCGTTTGGAGCAACAGCCGGACGGCGCCTTTCTGCTCACTATCCTCGAGGAGGAATGACCGCGAATTTCGTCGGCGACCGCTTCGACAGATTCCTGGTTCAGTGCCGCTCATTGAAATTCGCGGCACTCTTCGCATACGGGAAAGCCCGTGAGACTTCGTTGACTTTGAGTAAGATCCCCGCGTGGCGATCATCCACAACTTGTCGGAATCTCATGGTTATGACCGGCTGATAGTGGAGCGCGCTTCTCTAAAAGGACGTTGAAGCTTCTTCGGGATTCAGCTTCACGTTTCCCATCCTTTTCAATGCGCTCCACTATATTTACGGGAGCGAACGGTGAATCATCAAGAGAAACGTCTTATTGTGCTGGCCTGTTTCGGGCACATGGTAGCCCACTACAACATGGCGGTGTTTCCTGCTCTGGTCCTTCCTCTTGCCGGCGCCCTCGGATTGGGCATGGCGCAGGTGCTTTCCCTGTCATTTTGGCAATATCTCTTGTTCGGCGTCTCTGCCCTCCCCTGGGGACTGGCCGGGGATCGCGTCGGCGCGCGGCCGCTCCTGTACATTATGTTTTTGGGATCGGCCGTGGGTGCGGGAGCCGCCGCGTTCCGGATCGATTCTCCGCAGGGACTGGCGCTTGCCCTGGCAACAATGGGACTGTTCTCGGGAATCTACCATCCGATCGGAATGGGCATTCTGTCGAAAGGCGTCGGGCGCCTTTCAGTGGCCATGGGATACAACGCTGCCTTCGGGGGCCTTGGTCTCGTCCTGGCGCCTCTCGTTACGGGCATCGCCAATTGGCTGGCAGGACCGAAGGCTCCGTTTCTGATTACCATGGCTCTCAACGCCATCGGTCTTCTCCTCATGATCGTCTGTCCTCTGCCGACGCAAGGCGGACACGAGTCGGCGGAGCAGCCCGAAGAGAACGATCTCCGCTTGGGTGCCTTCTGCATCCTGTTGTTGGCCACCATGCTCGGCGGAGTAGCGTTTACCAGCGCGACCGTTGTATTTCCGTCGTTCCTCGAGCTCAAGGGCGGGGCAATCGTGTCAGCCTTGGGCTCCCTCTGGTCGGGCGGTCTTTCCGGCAACCTGGTCGCGACGACGATCACTGCTCTCGTCTATTCCGTGGGCATGGTAGGGCAGTACGTCGGCGGCCACATGGGAGACAGCCACGAGCCTCGATTCACCTACCTGCTCTTCCACGCCATGTGCGTGCCGGCCGCCGCGCTCATGGCGTATGCGTCGGGCGTGCCGCTGGCCGGCCTTGCCATGGTCTACTTCTTCTTCCTCCTGGGGACACAGGCGCCGGAGAACACGCTTGTGGCCCATTACACTCCAAAGAGGTTCCATCATTCGGCATTTGGCTTCAAATTCGTCTTGGTGTTCGGCGTGGGCTCGATCGGGGTCAAGGCCGCGGGATGGATCGAGACCGCCTATCAGGTGGAAACCGTCTTCCTCGCCTTGGCAGCGGTCTCCGTGGCCATAAGCGCAACCATCGTCGGCCTCATCGCTTTGACGCCCGCGGCGCGGAGAGCAGAGGCATAGGAAGGCTGGATTGGTTGCGCCCTTGAAGGGAATCATGGACGGAAAAGAGAAACGAATCGCAATTGGGGGTGTCTAAAAGAACGTCGTTGTGGTATTTCCCTTGTGTTGAGGGTGGCAGAGTGAAGGAGCTCAGGCGAAGCGCAAGTAATCGTGGGAGACGGCCGCGGCTTTTCCGGCCGGGCCACGTGGTCCGAGGAATCGGGAGCGCAATGGTGGCGGTCTGCGCGCTGGTTCTTCTGGGATCATGCGCTACTCAGCCTCTTTCGCGGCAGCAGGTAAGTCTGGAAACGCTGACCGACGAGATGGGGCGCAAGGCTCAATTGGTCAGCCGGTTCGAGGCGGTTTTTATCAAGACGCGGCGTAGCGCGGTATTCAACCGGGACCTCACCGTGAAGGGCCACCTGGTGTTCCAGAGGCCGGATCGTTTTCGCCTGGTCTTGTCCGGAGACGTAAATGTGGAAATTCTCTCAAACGGGAAGTGGTTCGCCCTGATCCACGACGGGAGAGACGAGGAGACTTTCGACGTCGAAGGCGACCGGGACCTTTCCCGGTTCTCCGACCCGCTCATGCTTCTCATCGACGCGCTCGGAAATGGCGGCTTGTCGAGGTTTTCCGTCCTGAGGCAGGAATATCAGGACGATGGACTCATGGTAGAGCTCAAACCGAGCCCCGATTATCAATTCGAACGAATCAGCACGGTAATGGTCTGGTTTGCCGGCAACGGCCAAATCCGGAAGGTGAACATCCGGTTCACGAACGGCAACGAGGATGAAACCGTGTTTGAATCGTGGTCCATGCTTGCTCAGGATTCCCCGGCGGTTCTGACCCTCGAGAAACGCCTGCAGGAAATCTCCCGCGAAGAGGACGCTCCTTCCGCGCAAAGGATCGGAAGCGGGGATCTCTCCATGGCTCGCGACGCCCCCGCTCCCGAACCGAGCAACAGCCAGGTTGCCGCCACAGACAAAAGTCCTGCTCCCCCCGGCTCCCTTGCCGACTAATACGAAAAAGGGTCTCCCCACGCGGCCGGAACCGGACGCGATTACCGGCGTTCAGGAAGGTATAAAACGTCGGTGTCCATCTGAATAAGTCCCCAGGAGGCTCCGACAAACAGCGCTGAGTCCCAATCCGCAGTTTCGAGTCGAGCCCAGACGCCCTGCTTCGGGACGGTGCTTTCCGTGCCCGGAAACGTGTCCCCCTTCCTGAAGAAACGAGCCTCCCATCTCATTCCATTCACGTTGTAGAAGCGACTTGTTATCATGATTCCTTGTGTGCTGCGAAGCCGCGGGGTCGAGTGCGCGACGCGCTCGTGATGTCATGGTGCGTTCTAAGATGTGACATCAGTGCGCTATCATGTGAATCCGCATAGGGGGCACGGAGGCCGGCGCCTACCGGGCTCCAAGGGACGTTTTACGTAATCGGACAGTATTTTTGGCAATCGCTATGGACGCGGGCTCTGAGACAGTCTCTCCCTGCCTGCCCACCCATTGTCACTTCTTTGACTGCGCATCGGGATAACGGTTTCGCTCAAGGGCGCTGTTCGGCCACCGCATCCTGTTCCTCGGCTGCACCGACTCCCCGGATGTCTTTTTTCGATGGATCGGTCAAATGCTTTCCCGCAAGGCCGGCGTACAAGGTGAGGGGGCTTGTCAGAAGCATGGTGAGCAGAGAGAGCGCTCCCACCAACAGGAGCGCCGGAATCATTGCCACCAGGAAGCCGATGGTTCTGATTCGGGGCCAAAGGGTTCTCCCGGATGACCTTTTCATGACCTCGCCCTCACCCTCGAGTCAGGGTGACGGGCACCCGGTGACCGAATCTCGTGTTGAAAGTTCCCTTCAAACGGCAATCCGGAGTCAAGGTCCCCGAAAACGAATGGCCCTCGTGATGCGAGCCCTCAACTCTGCTCCCTGCGACTGTGCCCTTGAAATGATAGGTCGATCTCTGGCCGGATCCCGTGGAAACGTAGGCCACGCCGCTAAATGCATTTCCCTGCTGAATCGCCTTGATTTCGATGCTGGCTCCCATTCCGGAAGCGTGCCACGTGCCGTTCAAATCACACGCAAGACTCACGGAAGCTAAAGAGAGTAAGGCGGCGAGCGCAATTCCCGTCAGCAACGTCCTCGGCATAATCATCACCTCCAACCGCATTCGATATCCGTGAGTTTCCCGAGGCCGCGGTTTGTTCCCTCAGGGCCTTCCCATGAGCGCCTCTCACGGGACGTCAAGGCGGATGGCCCGCGTGAACCACCGGACGGCCTGCCTGGCCAGCCGCCGGGAGCTCGCATAATCCTCCGGTGCCAGCACGGCGAACCGTCCTGCCTTTGAGCGCACGATAACGAGGCCCGGCCTGATCTCTGCTGCCTTTGATCCAGTTTGGAGCGTGGCGCTCCACCCATTCTTGAACACGACGGACTCGGGATCTCTCTCTTCGACAGCGATGGAAACAGCCTGCATAAGCCCGAGCAACAGATGGCGGTCCGGTCGCGGGAGTCCGTTGTCCGTGTATAGCGCAGGCACGGACTCTTCTTCAACCGCGATCACGAGCTCCAGATCGTCGGCGAACAGGGGCAGCGACGGCGCCGGCTCAACGAGAATCTTCATCGGTTCATCATCTCGGAAGCCCCGGTTGGGACTCTCATTGCCGAAGGCTCTCGCCTGCTTGGACCTCACCGGATGCCAGGCGCTGCCGGAGCGATTCGGCCAGCAGGATCGAGGCGGTCTGGGCGACATTGAGCGAGGATATCCGGCCAATCATGGGAACCGAAACCAAGTGGTCGCACTTCTCCAGCACAAGCCGGCGGATTCCCTTTCCCTCCGAGCCCAGCACGAATGCCATCTTTCCGCTCAATACAAGGCTATAGAGAGAAACTCCGTTCCCGGCCTCCGCAGCATAAACCCAGTATCCCGCCTTCTTGAGCTGTTCCACCGCTCTCGCCAGATTCACGACCCTTGCGACGGGCACATGCGCTGAACCTCCTGCCGCGGCCTTCTCTACGGCCGGAGTCACCGAAACACACCGGTCCTTGGTGAGAATCACGCCCGCGGCGCCGAGGCATTCAGCCACACGCAGAATACTACCGAGATTCGCGGGGTCCTGAATTTCGTCGAGAACGACAATCGGGCCGGCGTTACCGGTGGCCCGATCAATGAGATCGACCAGGTCCACATAGGGGAACGGCCCCACCCGAGCCGCTATGCCCTGGTGGTGGGGTGATTGGGTGATAGCCAGGATTTGAGCGGCGGTTACTTGTTCCACCGGAGCCTGGATATGGCTGAGTTGTGTCCCCAGTCTCTTCTCCGCGCTCCCTGCCACGAGGTAGACCTGGTCCACGCGTCTCTTGCCGGCCATCAGGGTTTCCAGCACCGCGTGGACCCCGTAGAGGACCGCCGGGGATCGGGATGAGTCCCTTCTTCTGTTCAATCGGACTTCGAGTCTGCGACGGGATCGGATTTCCCGGAGGATTCCTCCGGTTCCGGAGCTCTGGCGAGGACCTTGGCGGCCGCGATCTCACGGAGGGCCATCACCACTTCACGATTGTCTCGATGGGTGACGAGCAGGGGCGCCCCCCTCTTCAATTCCTTGGTTCGCTTCGATGCAAGTACCACGAGGGCGAAGCGATTTTCCACCTGTTCCAGGCAGTCTTCAACCGTTACACGTGCCATGTTTGGTTTCTTTCATTTATTCGAGGTTTTGAGTTTGTTCCCTGATCTTTTCCAGGTCGGTCTTCATGCTCACCACGTGAGCGGCAATATTGGTGTACGCGGATTTGGATCCCAGCGTGTTCACTTCTCGGTGAAGCTCTTGCAAAAGGAAATCCAGCTTTCTTCCGAGCGGCGACCCCTGTTTGCCAAAGGATAGGAACTGTTCCACATGACTTTCCAGACGAGTGAGCTCCTCGGTGACATCGGCCCGGTCAGCTATGATGGCGACCTCCTGCAAGAGGCGTTCAGGATCGAGATTCAGTCCGCCGGTAAGTTCGTGTACGCGTTTTTCCAGTCTCTCCTTTGCCTGCGCAGGGACCTGATCCACGAGGGGACGAACCGCCCGAGCCGTCGCCCGGATCTGCTCCAGCCTGACCTCGATGTCCCGCCACAGGGCTGATCCCTCGCTGGTCCGCATCTGATCCAGCGCATCGAGCGCCCTTTCCAGACTCGCCCTCACAAGCGGCCATTCCCGCTCGACACGACTCTCGTCTTCCACGGGGATAACGATTTCCTTGAGGGTAAGCATGTCTCCAACGGTGACGTCACCGGCCAGCCCGAGCTTTTCTCTCAGTTCGACGAGACACCGATGATAGCTCTTCGCCAAGCCTTCATCCAACGCGACGTCCATAACCCCCGCCCGGCCGCCGGTGCGGGTGATTGCCATATCGATCTTCCCACGGTGGAGCCGTTCCCCGACGTTTCTCCTGAGCTCGGCCTCGAAGCAGTTATACATTCGAGGGACCCGCAGTGATACGTCCAGAAACCTGTGATTAACCGACCGAACCTCGGTGAGGACCTCGACGTCGCCGGCAGTCTCCCGCCCGCGGCCGAAGCCGGTCATACTCTTGACGGTCCCGGTACTGTCGCCCTGCTTGTCAACGTGCATTTGTACTGTTCTCTCAAGCGATTCAGAATGGTGATCAGGTGCGTATCAGCGTAATCGGGATAGGTCCATTCGAGCGCGCGATACGTCCCCGAGCGGTACACAAGGGTGAGATCCGCAAAGATTCCCTGGTCGAGATAGATTCTGTGAGCATTGTTCTTTCCCGTGGCGAGGACGAAATTGCCAAGCGTCATCAGCCCCGGATCAAGGTTGAATCTCCTCTTGCCGTCAATGGTATAGGTCTGTTCGATTCCATTCGTCAAGAGTTTGATGCTGACAAGCTCCGCCCTCTCGATCAGTCTTTCGAATGAAAACAGCCATCTAAGGATTCCCGGTCCCAGCTCTCTGTCGTAGTACGACGTGAAACCGAACTCGATCGGCCCGATTCGTTCTTCCAGAGGCCCCAGCATCTCAGTGAGCCGCTGTTCTACGGTCCGGGGATGGTTGGGTGAGCAGAGAACGCTGATGATGAGTCTGGCTGGTTCAGGTATCGTTGGGACACTCAATGCCCGTCCGTTTCAGGCTCGGCGACCTATTCCGAAAACAGTTCGCCTTCGTCCTCCGGCGCAACTTCCACGCCCTCCAGCATCGCTCGGGGCAGGCCCCGAATCATTGTCTCGAACACTTTGGCCTGCTGACCACGCCTGCGGATGACTTTGATGGGTCTTGGCTCCGGAACGGGAGCAGCCACAGGAGCAGGACTGACTTCGGCCTTCGGAGTCCTGGGCCGCCTCTTTCGCGGAGCCGGGACAGATTTCGGAACGCTCTCAGGGACTGGCTCCCGAGTGCTCACGGCCAGGGGTTTCGGAGCCGGAGCAGGTTCCTGAATCCGCGACGGTGCTGGTTCCGGGGCGCTTGGGGGGACCGGCTCCCTGGTCCTTGGGGCAAGGGGTTTCGGAGCCCGCCGCGGTGCTGGTTCCGGGGCGCTTGGGGGGACCGGCTCCCGGGTACTTGCGGCTACAGGTTTTGAAGCACGCTGCGGGACTGGTTCCGGAATACTCGACGGGGCCGCTTCCGGAGCGACCACAGCAACCGGCTGCTCTGCGGGAACGCAGACCTGAACCGCCTGGGCAACTTCCGGCTCGGGGCATGGAAGAGACAAGGGCTCCATTTCGGCAATCAGTTCTGACTCTCTGACGACAAGTTTCGGTACCTTTGCTTCGATAGCCACCGTTGCGCCTCTGAGCCGGGAAATCCTCAGCCTGGGCACGCGCACGCGCTTTCGGGTGATTTCAACCGACATGTCTAGTTGTTTTCGATTACTCACGAGGGAACTCCGCTCTTCCTGCAACGCGATTATGGACGGCCGGTCCGATCATCCCCACTCGCTCCGGTCGATCCGGGAGAGAACCGATTCAGAAGCTCTTAGCATACACTCCATGACTTTGCAAGTCCCGGGGGATACTCGTAAGGCCCCCGCAACGCAGGGATTGCTTCGCTCGAAATGGCGTGGCGATTATCGGTGATTGCGGGCGCGCCAGCCCGAGGCAATCTGCTCCGGATGAAAATCGGTCACCGAATGCGAAAAGGGGGACCGGGCATCCACGCGGACCACGAATTTTGCAGCGCTGAGGAACGCCTCGGAGAGGCGCATACCCAGTCACTGCCAGGATGCTCAGGCCTCGGTCTCCATTGTGGTCCTGCGAATCTAAACCACAAATCAATCGAACACATTGATTATAACAGTATAGCGCGAGGGAGATCAACTTTGCAAGGGGCAGTGAGGTTGAGGATCCAAATTCCCGATTCAACTCCTTCATGACGATCGACCCGCTCGTCGGGAAGATTGTGGATGATTGGTCGCCCGTCAAGCCGAGCACGAAAGTGGTCCGGCTCA
>Ga0172371_10011598_pt1 | contig 11730 bp, 10 predicted proteins | sample Lak12m_FD_114543 | JGI IMG/M metagenome (GOLD analysis project Ga0172371, IMG submission 114543) | Freshwater microbial communities from Kabuno Bay, South-Kivu, Congo - kab_022012_12m | ecosystem: Environmental > Aquatic > Freshwater > Lake | place: Democratic Republic of the Congo: South-Kivu...
CCATGAATTTGAGGTGGTTGGCACGGAGGCCAAGGTCAGCTGGCTGCCGTATGATTCCGGCCCGGTGGTCCAGACGGTCGGGCGGCAAGTTCAGGAGCTTGACCTGCCAAATCCGGACAATGTTCATCAGCCGCTGATCGAAGATTTTGTAAACGCGGTTCAAACCGGCCGCCCCCCCGCGGTTACCCTTGAAGAAGCCGCCCGGACCAACCTGCTGCTGGATGCCGTGTATATGTCCGCGAAAGAAAATCGAGAAGTCTGCCCTGAGAACCTGTAAACATGCAATTTGCGTCCCAACCGGAAAATGATTTTGCCCGGTATATCCGGTGCTACTACGACGCCTGCCGCGCGCGGTTTGACCGGATCGAAGCCATTGCCGGCAAATGGGAGTTCCGGGACCTGATTCCCGGCATGAGCGATTTCGACACGAGGTTCATTGTGCGGGACGGCATGACCGTGGCCGACTGGTGCCGGATGTCGGAGGCGATCGGCGAGGTCCACCTGGCTCTTTGCGAACAATATCCACACTGGGCCCGCAACCTGGAACACCTGCCGGGGATCAACCTGACATGGGACGAGTTGGCCGCGGAAAAGCATTACTACCCGGAATACGAGCAATGGACCTTTTACCACACCGAACAGCCGGCGCGTTTGCGGGAAGTGCAGGATCATTTCCGGTACCGGCCATGGGACGCAAAAAACGAATATTTCCATCTGAAAAAATTCTGTCTTTATTACGGGCGCTATGACCGCCGGATTGATCCGCCGGTCAACCTTGGGGCGCATGAAAGCAAGTACCCGCTGCACAGCCGCCTGATGCATTATTTCAATCCGCCGGTGCTTTCGGCCGTCTGCATCCTGGACCGCGCCAACCTGCGCGGAAAATTCGCGGCCTTTGAACGCGCGCGGGAACTGTTTCCGGATCTGGCCTGCTGGCCGATCATTGCCGAGATATTTGCAGCGGATTACCGCATCCCGCGGTGGTATGAAGAGCCGCGCCTGACGCAATTGGAAGATGCCCTGGAGACGGCGCTGCAAACCATAACGTTGAAGTTGCGCCCGGTGATTACCCTGGTGCCGGCCAGTGCCGGTTTTGACGTGGCGCGCTGGAAGCAGGCGTTGCAGCGGACCGTTCTACCGCCGGCCGCCCGGGTTTTTGAGCATGCCAAGTTTGCGCGGCTGATGAAGGGCAGGCTGCGGTTTTACTCGCTGGCGCCGCCGCATTTTGATCCGACCTGGCCGATCGCCAATGAACTGCGGCGCATGGATAACAACCTGTTCCGCATGCCGTTCCGCATTTACTGGAATTGCCGCGCAGGCCGGGATGTTGAGGATCCATCGGCGATTCTTGACAATTTATTGGACGATCCGCTTTCCCCCGAGCAGGTGGCGGCCGCCCGTGAATTCCACCGCCTGCTAAGCGAATGGAAACCGGGACGCGAACGGGAAAGCGCCCGGGCCGTGGCGGATGTCTTTGATGATTATTTCGGCGCCCTGGGCGCCATCAGCCGGGACCTGGAGCGGCGGGAGGCATAAAATATTTTGAGAACCGTATTGAAAGCATTTGTAAAGCCAGATTATGCAAGACGAGGAGCAATGCGAAAATATGAAAATAACACCGCTGAAATTATTAGACGAGCATTATGAGAACCAGTGGTTCGACGAAGTCTTGAACCGGTGGAATTACAATGACATGCTGGGCCATGAGCGCTGGCGCAAGGGTTGGATCAGCATGGATTGTTGCCTGTACCTGCCGGAAACGCAGCGGATCTACTGCGGCATTACATCGTTTGCCGCCGATATTTTCCATGCCTATGACTGCCGGGAAAGGCGCTTCATGGACTGCGGCTACGCCCGCGTGCGCAACCGTTACGACGCCAAGTTTCACCGCTCGCTGGTGCAATCCCGGGCGGACAAGTGCCTGTATGCCGCCACGGCCCTCTTGCACGATATTGACCGCTACTGGGAGGCGCCCGGCGGCGCCCTGTTGCGCTACCATCCCGGCACCGGCGACATCAGCAAGCTGGCGACACCCTTGCCACACCATTATATCCAGTCCATTTGCCTGGACCAGGATCGCGGGGTGATCTATGGCATTACCCTGACTCCCGAGCGCATGTTCAGTTATGAACTGGCCACCGGCAAGGCGCGCGACCTGGGCCCGATCAGCAGCGGCGCCGGATTTGCCCAGGGCGAAAACATCGAGCTGGATGACACCGGCAATGCCTGGTGCGGCTGGTCCGTCACCCGCGCCTGGCAATCGGAAGCCGGTCCGGATGCGCACCGGCTTTGCCGCTACGATGCCGCCCAGGACCGACTGGTTTATTTCAACGCCGGCCTGCCAAGGCCGGATGGAAGTTACGGATATGTCAAGGTGGAAGGCTTGTTCAACCTCGGCCCGGATCAATTCTATGCCAGCGGCGGCAACGGGTCGCTTTACCGCGTCAACACTGAAACAGGCATGGGAACGCTGATCGGCACGCCGATCGCCGACCGGCGCAGCCGGCTGGCCTCGCTGCGGCTGGGGCCGGACGGCGCCGCCTACGGCGTCACGGGCAGGGATGGCAAGTGCGAGGTATTGCGGGTGGATCCGCGCACGGGGAAATACAGTTTGCTGGGGCCGGTGCGCAGCGGAGAAGACACATGCTGGCAGGTGCACGATGTCACGATAACCCCGGAAGGAGTCATTTACGCGGCCGAAAACGACAATCCGTACCGCAGCGGTTACCTGTGGGAAATCCGGTTATGATGATTATACGCACAAAAGGTTCTCCTTCAGAACGCGGCCGCCAGCAGGGCGAGGCCGGTCGTGATATTTTCAAGCCATGGATGGAATACGTGCTGGAGGCATGGCGTCTTAAATCCGGGGCTGCCAGCGAGGCGGATCTTTTACGCAACCTGGCGGCGACCATGCACACCTATTGGTCGGGCTTGCAACAATCAGCGCCGGCGCTGGCGGAGGAAGTACAGTCCCTGGCCTTGGGCCTGGATGTAAAGTTTGAGCGCTATCTTGCAGCGCTTAGCGGCTGGCAGCATCCCGATTTCACCGCCGGTTGCACTACCATCGGGTTTCACGATGAAAAGCATCATCCCGTTTTAGGCAAAACGGATGACCTGCACCGGAATGAGCTGGGGAAAAATATCGTGGAAATCACCTGCCCTGACAAAGGCTTGCGGCATGTTCATTTTCATTTCGCCGGCACCATCTGGACGATTGCGGGAATGAACAAGGAGGGCCTGGCGATGGCCATGACCGGCATCCCCGGGCGGCGCATCGCATCCCCGGGATTAACGAGCCTGGATGCCCTGCACACCATCCTGCCGGTTTGCCGCACCGTCGGCGATGCTCTTGACCATGTGCGCGCGTTGCCGCTGTCCAACGGAGGCTTCAGCCTGATTCTCGGAGACGCCGGCGGAAAAATTGCCATCGTCGAAAAAACTCCCGCCGGAATGGCGATCCTGAATGCGGAAAATGACATATATGCCCACACCAACCATATTTTGGATCCGGATTTTGCAGGGCAAAATCCACCGCAGAATGAACCCCTGGCCGGCAACAGCCTCCGGCGCCTGGCCCGGGTGCGGAACGGGTTGGGCGATCGGCCGCGGAGCATTGATATCCTGCGCGAATTATTGCGGGAGGGGTCGCCGCGCGGCATTTGGCAGGATGGCGATGCCGGCATGTTCACGGATTTTGCCGCGATCTTCATGCCTGCGCAAAAAAAAGTGGAGTTCTGGAGCAGGGACGCGGGAGGAGCCCAGTGCCTGAACCTGAAGGACCTGTGGGATTAAATACAATACAAGAGAATAATAAAAACAAGGGTGACGTCATGAAAAAACCGGAATTTATCTTTGCGTTCAAGATTGACTGCGAGGCCACGCAGCCGGCCATCAACGACGCGGCCTTGGGGGAACGCGCCCTGAAAGGTTTCAGCGAGGTGTTGGAGCGCGAGGGATTGCGCGGGACTTTTTATTGCATTCCCTCCGAACTGCGCGCACATGGTCAGATTTACCGCGACCTGGAAAAACGCGGGCACGAAATCGGACTGCACCTGCACCCCAAGGACCAGGGCTACGAGGAATTTCTGGGGTTGTATGGCGCGGACATGCAGGAACAGATCATTCGCGAGGCGGCGGACCAGTTTGCCCAGGTCATGGGACGCCCGCCGGTCGCCTTCTGTTCCGGCTACGGGTCAGGTAACGATTACAGCTACCCAGTCCTTGAGAAGCTCGGATTCCGCCACGGCGCCGTCGGCATACCCACGCGCGTGCTGCCCGAGTGCTGCTCGGTCTGGGCCGGCATGCCCTTGGGATGTTATTACCCGCACCGTCATTTCCGGACCTTGCCCGGGGATGTGGATTTCGTGCAGGTCAGCAACACCATTGATCCCGAGTCCCGCCTTTGGGGCGGCAAGCATCCCCAGGATTTGCGGGTGGAGCTGGTGGACGCCAAGAATCACTGGTACACCATCCACAAGGCCGTCCAACGCCAGCTGCAGGATCCGCCGCCGGTGCCTTACGTCTCCATGGTGACCCATAACACCTTCGAATATTCCGATCCGCGCGATTTCCGGCGGCAAACCATGGAAAAAATGATCGCGCATGCCAAAAAAATATTTTCCGCTGCGGGGGTGTCCTGGCATCCGGGCACCGTGGCCGAGATCGCCGCCCGGTACCGCGCGGCCTGTCCGCTCCAACAAGGGACCGGCGCCGCTTTGAAGCTTGACCGCCGCGGGCACGGGGAATCCGCGAAATGATCATAACGTAAAAAAGGAGGTGCGTGACATGCCGTCAAATGCTGATCATAAGAATGAACCTGCCTATCGTTGGGAACAAGTCACTCTTTCCGCCCCGTTCGCGCCGCGCGACGGCGCGGGCGCCCTGGTTTACAAGGGACGCATGTGGCTGATCGGCGGGTGGAACCGGAAGGACAAGGTGCATTTTCCCAGCATCTGCAACAACGAGGTGTGGAGCTCGGAAGACGGCCGCGCTTGGACGCTGGAAAAGCCCGGCACTTTTGGCACTCCCGCTTTCGATCCTGAAAACGACTGGGAGGGGCGGCACACGGCCGGATACGTCGTCCACGACGGAAAAATGTGGATCGTGGGCGGCGATCCTAACCAGAAGCATTACCAGTATGATGTCTGGAATTCCACCGATGGCCGCGCCTGGACGCATTTCAACAAGGGGCGGCCCGTGCCGTGGGGACCGCGCTGCCTGCATTACACTGTGGCGTTCGACGGGTATATCTGGGTCATGGGCGGCCAGACCATGGGCAGCTTCGCCCCGACAGAGGAGCGGTTCTACCGCGATATATGGCGTTCCCGGGATGGCATGGAGTGGGAACAGGTCATTCCCGAGGAACCCTGCTGGTGCGCGCGCGGCATGATCGGCGGCAGCGTGGTGCGCGACGGCCGCATGTGGCTGATCGGCGGGGGAACCTATGACACGCCGAAGCAGCGGGACCGCAACTATTATAATTCCGTCTGGAGTTCGGCCGACGGCCTGCACTGGACCAGCCACACCTCGCACGCGGTGTTCTACCCGCGCCAGTATCATGACGTGGCCGTGTGGGACAACCGGTTGTGGGTGCTGGAGGGGTTTGCCGGTCATAACCTGAAGGATGTCTGGTTTTCCGATGACGGCCGGTTGTGGTTTGAATTGCCCGGCACGCCCTGGAAGCCGCGCCATGCCGCCAGCGTCTTTGTACATGACAACGCTTTGTGGATGGTGGCCGGCAACAACATGGAATCGGATGTGTGGAAACTGGTGAGAATTTAATATAAGGAATTCGACTATGCTGACCATAGATTGCACCATAACGCCCGGCAACGAGCGGGAGACTGTCCTGGCCATTGACGATCTGCTCCGGCAGATGGACCGGGCGCAGGTTGACCGGGCCGTGATTCAGCCGCAGGATCGCTGCCTGGCCGTGGCCAATGCCGAGGGCAACCGCCGGATGCTGGAGATGGCCCGGGCGCACCCCGACCGCCTGGTGCCGGCCTGTTCGGTCAACCCATGGTATGGGCGGGCGGCGGCGGAAGAGTTGTTGCGGGCCGTGGCGGATGGAGCGCGGATGCTTGTCCTGGCGCCGGCCTTGCAGGGGTATATTCTTGGCGATGAACTGCTCAACCCGGTGCTTGATGCGCTTGGCGGCCGGCCCATGCCGGTTTATGTGCATACCGGGCCGCATTTGCAGTCCGCCCCGTGGCAGCTTGCGCTCCTGGCCGAACGCTACCCGCATCTGCCGTTCATCATGGGGCATTCCGGGGCGACGGACTTCTGGACGGATGTCGTACCGGCCGCCCGGGCCGCGCCCAACATCTATCTTGAATCGAGTTTCGCCCGTCCATTCACCTTTGCCCGCCATCTGCAAGCACTGGGTGCCGAACGTGGTATCATGGGATCGGCCGCGCCACGCAATGATCTGAAATTTGAGTGGGAACAGATGCGCGCCGTGCTGAAGCCGGACGCATATTCTGGGTTTTACGGGGCTACGCTTGCGGGTCTTTTGGAAAGGGGGGCGTTATGATTGTGGATATGCATACCCATTGGGGGGCGGCTTGGGCGGACCAGGATCAAACTGACCCATCACAGGGGTTGAAGATATTTGATTCGTACGACATTACGCATGCCATTCTGATGGCATCCTTGGCCTTAAGCGACAATGCTGAGATTGCGCGCGACAACGACCGGGTGGCCGAAGTATGCCGCCGCTCCGGCGGGCGCATGATACCTTGCCTGACGGTTCATCCCTGCCACGGGGTTCGGGCGGTGGAGGAGGCCCGGCGCTGTATCAAGACCCTTGGCGCGCGCGGTATGAAGTTTCATCCATGGCTGCAGGGATTTTCGGTCATGGATAAAACCATGGATGAGCTGGCGGAATTGGCCGCGGAACACAACCTGCCGGTGTTCTTCCATGACGGCACGCCCTGCTATTCCATGCCGTCGCAGATTGCCGGCCTGGCCCGGCGGCATCCGCGGACGATATTTGTGCTGGGGCATGCCGGCCTGCTGGAATTGTGGCGCGAGGGGATTGAGGCCGTGCGCCGGCATACCAACCTCTGGGCCTGCATGTGCGGCCCGCATTTGGCGGCGCAGAAGGAATATTTCCGGTGCTGTGATCACCAGCGCCTGGTGTGGGGCAGCGATTACGGGTTCGGCTTCGCCGACCCGATTTCATATCGCCTGGGCCTCCTGCAGGCTTTGAAACTGCCCGATCATGTGATGGAATGCGTGCTGGACAAAAACCCGCGGCGCCTGCTGCGACTCGCCGGCGCTTGAAGTGAGTAACGAGTGGCCATCCGGTTATCCGACAGGATAGCTGGATTACCAGGATCAGATTTAAAATCCTGCCTGCCCGCCGGAGCTTTAGACGCAGGCGCTATATCCCGTCGGTTTTCCTGTTTCATCCAGCGAAAGAAAATATGTTATTTTCTTGATACTGAACCATGGTTCAGTTACTCTGTATGCAAAAAGGAAATGAAATATGCCCAGAAAACTTGAGCTGCAGGAGAAAGTCGGCCGTATGCGCCGGTTCTTCCTGGAGGAGAACCGCGCGCCGGGCTACAGGGAAATGATGGCCCTGTTCGGCTACCGCTCCAAGAACGCCGTCCACGGCCTCCTGAAAAAAATGGAGCAATGCGGCTATATCAGGAAGAAAAGGGGCAAGATTGCGCCGCGGCCGCGCCTGACCGGCTGCATCAGGATGCTCGGTTCGGTCCAGGCCGGGTTCCCATCCCCGGCCGAGGAGGAACTGCGCGACCATATCAACCTTGATAAATTCCTCGTGCGTAACCCCGAGGCCACCTACCTGTTGACCGTCAGCGGCGATTCCATGATCGAGGCCGGGATAAACCCGGGCGACATTGTCCTGGTCGAGAAGGGGATTGCCCCGAAAAACAACGACATTGTCGTCGCCCAGGTGGATGACGAATGGACCCTCAAGTATTACACCAGGGACAGGCAGGGCGTCTGCCTGGTGCCGGCCAACAAAAAATACCGGGAGATACGCCCGCGCCGCTCGATGCTGATCGGCGGCGTGGTCCGCGCCGTGATCCGTAAGTATGTTTAGTGTTATGTCCCGGAAACTCTTTGTATTAATTATGAAGATGTCATTCCCGCGAAAGCGGGAATCCAGATTAGAAAGACTGGATTCCGGGTCAAGCCCGGAATGACAATCATATGCAAATTATTAATGGGACACTACAATAGATCGTTCTGTTTAAAACATGGTTGTAAAGAATACGGAAAGATTTCTTAAACACGGCATGATGTTATCAAAAAACTATCTCGGATGCCATGAACCAAACAACGCCATTCACATTGCTCTCGTTCCCGCAGGCCATCCTGCACGTGGATGGCGACGCCTTTTTCGCCGCGGTGGAGCAGGCCGTGCACCCCGAACTGCGCGGCAAACCCGTGGTGACCGGCGGCGAGCGCAACATCATCACCTCCGCCAGCTACGAGGCCAAGGCCTTCGGCGTCAGGAGGGGCGTGCCGCTTTTCAAGGCGCGGCGGATGTGTCCCGGCCTGGTTGTGCGGGAGGACGATTTCGAAACATACGGAATCTATTCGCAGCGCATGTTTGCCATCATGCGCCGCTTTACGCCGGCGGTGGAGGCATATTCGATCGACGAGGGCTTTGCCGACCTTTCCGGCCTGCGCCGCATCTTCCGGGCCTCTTACGAAGAAATCGCCCGTCGCATTCAGGCGGCCATCGGCGCCGAGCTCGGGCTTACGGTCTCGACGGGCTTGAGCCTTTCCAAGAGCCTGGCCAAGCTCGCCTCCAAGTTCAGGAAGCCCGCCGGATTCACGGCAGTGCGCGGAGTGCACATCCATCTATTTCTCCAGAAGATCGTTCTCAAACAGGTCTGGGGCTTCGGCCCGAACACGGTGCACCTGCTCTCCAAGCACGGGCTTCGCACGGCATGGGATTTCGCCGCGCGCCCGGAGGAGTTCGCCCGCGGCCTGCTCGGCAAGGTGGGTTGGGAAATATGGCATGAGCTGCGGGGGGAAGCGGTTTATCCCGTCAACCCGGCGGAGAAAACCGATTACGCCACCATCAGCAAGAGCCGGACGTTTTTCCCGCCCTCGGCTGACCGTGATTTTGTTTACGCGGAGCTGGTGCACAACCTGGAAGCGGCTTTTGCCAAGCTCCGCCGCCACCGCCTGCGGGCGATGAATTTGACGGTTCTGTTGCGCGCGCGGGATTTCAGCGAGGCGGGGCTTCAGGCCGACCTGAACCGGCCGGCTGCGGCCGTGCAGGAGGCCATCCCGGTCATAAGGATGCTTTTTGACAATATATACCGCGAAAGCAGGGCGTACCGCACCACGGCGGTGACGCTTGGGGATATCAGCGCTGATAAAAACGTCCAGCCGGATCTCTTCGAGGACAATGTCCGCGCCGAAAAAGTAACCCGCGTGTCAAGAACGGTGGACGCCATTAACGAAAAGCTTGGCAAGCACACGGTGAGTTTTGCGACCTCGCTTTTCCTGCAGCGGTATTCTGCCGGTGCCGCGCTTGCCCGCTCGCGCCTGGGCATTCCGCGGCTCTTCATCGGCGTCTAAGAAGCAATATATTTTATCGTTGACTCTAAATTACTCATGAGTAAATTAAGGTATGGTCTAAATTACTCATGCCAATCGGTAAAAATATGATGAAAACACGATATATCAAAAACAGCGTCGAGGCTGATCTCGCGGACCGCATGGTATTCGTCGGCGGCCCGCGCCAGGTTGGAAAGACAACCTTCGCTTTGTCCCTGCTGGCAGGCAAGCAGGATGAGTCATCGCCTGCATATCTCAACTGGGATGTGCCGGCACACCGGGATGATATTATCGCCGGACGTCTTCCTGGCGGGCAGAGCCGGATTATCTTCGATGAGGTTCATAAATACGCGCAATGGCGCAACCTGGTAAAGGGCTTGTTTGATAAGCATAAGTCGGCACTGGCTTTTATTGTAACCGGATCGGCCAGGCTGGACTACTACCGCAAAGGGGGCGATTCTTTGCAGGGACGCTACCATTATTATCGGCTTCATCCGTTCTCAATTATGGAATACAGCAAACGGCCGGACAAGATGCTTGTGGAACAGTTGCTCAGATTCGGCGGATTTCCGGAACCGTTCCTGAAAGCCACCGACCGATTCCATCGCCGGTGGCTGCGCGAACACACGGACCGGGTCATTCACGAGGATCTGCGCGATCTGGAACGCGTGCGCGAAATATCCATGCTGGAACTTCTCCTGCACCATCTGCCGGCCTGCGTCGGGTCGCCCCTTTCCGTCTACAGCCTCAGCAAACTTCTGCAGGCGGCGCATGAAACCATAGAGCACTGGCTTGCAATATTCGACAGATTGTATGTGTCCTACCGCATTCTTCCTTACGGCGCGAAACGGATCAGAGCGGTTAGAAAGGAAAAAAAACTATATTTTTGGGACTGGTCGCGGATTGAAAACCCTGGCGCCCGTTTTGAAAACATGGTAGCCAGTCATCTTTTGAAATACTGTCATTTTGTTGAAGACACACAAGGGCATTCCATGGAATTGCGGTATATCCGTGACACGGACAAACGTGAAATTGATTTTGTCGTTTTACGCGATGGAAAGGCCGAGTTTGCCGTTGAATGCAAAAGCGGCGAGCGCAACGCTTCTCCGGCGTGCCGCTATTTCAGAGAGCGAACCGATATTCCCAGGTTCTATCAGGTGCATTTGGGCGGTAAGGATTTCGGAAATGAGCGGACTGATACCCGCGTTCTTCCGTTCGCCGCCCTTTGCCGGGAACTGACCCTGCCATAAGTACAATATCTGTGTCTGTTTATGAATGCAAAGGGATGGGTATGCGGCAATGATCACCGCACCTTGAACATGATGCCGCGGGGGACATATTCGTAGCAGCCCATGTCAACCGTGCCGGAAAACCGGTCAACCCGCGAATGGTTGTCCATGTCAAGGGCGCCGGCCATCCAAGGCAGGTTGAGCCCGGTATTGACGCAGGGGGAATTGGGAGCCAGGCGGTAATTTGCCTCGGAATAAGCGGCAAACTGCGGGTGATTGGTGATGAGCATGGTGACGGGATTGACGGAGCCGAAGTTGGTGGGGATGAGGCAGCTGTTGGTGATATAGGCGCCGGCGCCTTCCACGGAATTTCGCGCGTGGTAGGGGGTATTGGAAACAACTATGGAATTGACGACCTGAAGAGCGCCGGCAGGCACATATATTGTTCCACCGTAATTGCCCCCCACGCCGCCGGAATAATTATCCACGACGGTGCAATTATGCATTTCATTCGCGGGGCCGTCATTGATCCTGACCCCGCCGCAGCTCGAGTAACTGATATTGTTCGCGATAAGGCAATTGCGGAATTTTACAAGCCATGAAGAATATACGCCGGCCCCCCTCGGCTCATACAAGCTTGCGTTGGGCGCCCGGTCGCGCCCGTTTGTGGACAGGTTGCCGATGATTGAACAGTTTATAATATCAGTATTCCTGGCAATGGATATTCCTGCCCCGGATGTCGCCCAGTTGCTTATGATGGAACAATTGACTATGATTCCCGTCCCGTAGCCAAGGTAAATCCCGCCCCCGGAGCTTGACATGGTGTTGGTTGCGCCGTAAAGCGCCCGGTTGAATTTTATCATGCAGTTGGTTATCAGATAATTTGGACTATTGGCGCTGCCTTGATTACCGTAAACGCCCGCGCCCACGCCGCCGGCCCACTGGCCCCCGG
>Ga0172371_10011599_pt1 | contig 11729 bp, 9 predicted proteins | sample Lak12m_FD_114543 | JGI IMG/M metagenome (GOLD analysis project Ga0172371, IMG submission 114543) | Freshwater microbial communities from Kabuno Bay, South-Kivu, Congo - kab_022012_12m | ecosystem: Environmental > Aquatic > Freshwater > Lake | place: Democratic Republic of the Congo: South-Kivu...
ACTGTTGCACACCAAGGTTATTCTCTCAAAAGATGGTTTCGGGAAGGTAACCGGGTGGTTTGGAGAAACGTCAGGGTTTTCGTACACACGCCGTTTACGTTCTGTCCGCCGGGGCCGGTGGAACGAACGAATTCGCAAGTAATCTCATCTAAAGGTATTGATTGATTCATAATATTTTCATTAATGAACCAAGTATATCAATTCATTTTTCCAATATGTGATTACTTTTTAATACAAAAAATTTTCCATCCGAGGCAATCTTCATGAAACTTCTCTTCATTTGCGGCGTCGGTATTATTTGCACTGCTTGAGTGACGCTCTCTCGAAAAAAGCTTTGACATAACCCTTCTCAACTGCAAAAAATTTGTGCGCCCACTCCGCCGGGAGCTAAAGTCGTTATTCGGGCTACAACGGTTAAAAAATTACTGGTAATAGAAACGAAGGAAGATCGGGTAGTCTTTGACCATTAAGTCGCGGATAACGAGATTGCCATCCACGATCTCGGTATCCAGTTCCTGCTCAATGCCCAGGAGCACGTCGATCGCGGTTACGCTGTTGGGAATAATAAATAAAACATGTCCGTCAGGTACGTCTCTTCCCATTGTGAGCGTCGTGCGTATACCGTAAGAGAGGTCGTCAAAATCGCTCACTGCATCATTTGTCCAAATGGCAGCCAATTTATCGAAGCCGGGTAATTCAAATGCGTAATACCGTATATTTGCCTCTTCATCTGTATCAATAGAGACAGGTGGAAAATTGGTCGGTTCAACCCCTGCCATGAGATTGCCTAAATTGGCAATTGGCGCAAGGAAGGGTTTCTGGAAATTGGGGTTGATGGTCACACTGAGGTCCAGACCGCGTTCCTCTACAATGGCGCGTGTATAGTACTTTGCGGCAACGAACAGACTGACCGGCGGGCCGTTTTTCCAATCTCGTTCAATATATAATGGCCATAACATATCTTCCCCAAAGTACTCACCAGTGAAGCCATTCGCGTATGCCCTGCTCTTGATGGCTTGAACGATTTCAGGATAATCCTGGTAGTATGGGTCACTGTAAACATTTCCACCAAAGGGATGCCACGAGAAGCCGTCCACATCCTGAAGGACCGGATGTGTAGAGATGCCATCCTCTCCGACAACTTCTGCGTCAAGAAGTCCACCAATATGCCAATAAAAGGTGCCATCCCAATTTGGGTTTCCATTCACAAAGTTGAAACCAAAGCGCCATGATTCATTACTATATCCGGGATAACCTTCCTCCCAATCGCCAATCAAAGTATTCATGGTGATCTTTGCATCCGGATCGATATCCCGTATCGTTTTAGCTGCCGCATTGACAACATCCGCATACGTTTGAACAGAAATATATCCGGGTTCGTTCAATATCTCATAATAATCAATGCGCTGTGTACCTGCAAAATGGTCCGCGACAAGACTGACATAATCCAGATATTTAACAAGGTCGGGGTTATTTCCATTTACATCGATCTGAAAAGGATCCAGATGAGAAACGCCTGATCCCGGATCCAGGAATAATTCGATCGTGGTGTCTTTCTCGGCATAATCGGTAATCGTGTCATCCACCTCCTGGGGGATTTCTGTTAGTGTATTCCAGTAATTCTCCTGATACCGTGCCAACGATGCGATATGGATGCGCTTGAAGCCGTTGCGGTAGACCAGGTCTGTGTCATCATATCCATGTTCGTATCCGTCCAGCCAGGCGCCGATGTGGTTATCTGCAAAAAGATAAGAGGGTTTCGTCAACAGCAGAAAAGCCGGGTGATTATTACTTGTCTGCAGCCAACCTCTATCTGTATTATAGAGCCCGGCCGGCCTTGAGAATTCGCTGGTATTATGGTTCTCATCCGTTGCCGTAACGGTGACGTAGTCATATAAGAACCTCGTACCTTTTTCGAAAGTAAAGGTCCCGTCGCTGTCGTTTTGTGCTGTGGCTTGTCCTTCAAAGAACCTGCCTTCCCCCCTGTTCGGGCTGGAAAAGACCTCCACCGTGCAGCCGGGACAACTGATGCCGCTCACAGTACCTGCCATTACATCCATAGACAAAATATAAGGGGCGCGTAATTCTCCGTTGGCACCCCCTTTATTGAAATAATCGACCTGGTTGTCCTCAACCAGGCAGATCCCGTTGCCCTTGTTATTATGGATGCTGTTTTGGGTCAGCAGGTTGCCTGAAGAATCCTGGCCTGCGGTATTCTCGATATAGATGCCGCATCCATCGTTCTTTCCGTATAAATCGTAACCAATTTGAATTAAATCGTCAGAATTTTGAGGTCCGTTGAAGGCGATCACGTTTCTTGGGCCGACGGTGTTGTCGTGGGCGCCCTCGTAAATAGTGATCCCTCGATTGAGGTTGCCGCCAATATAGTTATCCCAGATTAGGTTCTCCGAGACGTTAGGAGAGGACAGATTGAGACCTTCCTTGTTAGTGGTGATCCTGTTCCGCCTAATGATGTTTTTTTTGGAACCACCGCTGATCCCGATCGCCGGCCCCGGGAAATTGGTGATCTCGAGCCCTTTGATGACAACTCCGTTGGTGCCAACAATTTGCAGAGCACTCGACCAAAGATCCCTTGGCAGCCGGCTGCCATCCAGGATCACTCCGGCGTTGCTGGCATCCAGTGTCAAATGATGCTGCTGCGAACCAATATGGGGTAATAGGTCCGCCTCCTGAAATGTCCTGCCGTTCTCCCCGTAATCTTCCCGCCCAATAAAAATTGTTGCGGGATTGTCAGGGTCGAAAACGTCGGCGTCGAATTTGATTTTGTCATAAGGGGCTGCGTGAAGCAGCGCATAACGAAGCGTACCGGAAACTGGATCGTCCGGATTATCGTCCGTACTGGTGACCCAAAACGTGGTTGAGTTCAGGCCACATCCACTTAATACAGTAAAAGAGAAAAGAGCCACCAATATAAGAAATGAGATCATTCTTTTCATTGCACCCTCCTCATTGGGCGGCCAAAAATCTTTCGCATGATATCTTTTTCTGGCTTTTAATTGTTATTACGAACCCCAAAATCCATCAAGCAGTCGCAGTGATCGGCTGTTGAAGTAAACCGGCGAACAATCAGATTCTAAGTTTTGTCCGAGACAACAAGTTTTTTAACAGATTCCAGTTAATGTTTATTCGCAATCCCATGCAGGCTCCCCCCGCATATGCATTGACATTTATCGACTGAACTGTGAGAGTGTGCACAGCTTGAGGTATGTCTTCGTTTTCTGGTCCTGATTTTTGTGTTGCCCATTCCTTTGGGTTGCAGTTTTCTCATTCGCTATATCTCCTTAATCAAAATAGAATCAGGGAAACTGTTTCAATCCGATGATTTTTCACTGTTCACTTTGATGAGGAGTATGAAGATGGTGTATTTACTGTTAAATAAATTTCCCCTAAAAAGAACCTTCAGTGTCTGAACTGAAAGCGTATAACATTTTTAATATACATCGCACTCCATGAGAATTCAAGAGATTTCATCTGTAACCGAAAGACCACAATACCTGATCCTCAACTTCTTTTCCTTTTATAATATTCTAAATTTGCATAATTTTAATAAGGAGCTCTCCCGTGAAAATCCTCTTCATCGGCGGTACCGGCATTATCAGCACTTCCTGCGTTGCGCGCGCGCTCGAAAAAGGTCTTGACATTACCCTGCTCAACCGCGGAAGATCCTTCAGACCCACCCCGCCTGGCGCAAAGGTCATCACAGCGGACATTCACGATCCGGCCAAAATGCGCTCTGCCCTGGCCGGACAGGACTTCGATGTGGTGGCAGACTGGATCGCTTTCACCCCCCAGGACGTCCAGCGAGACATTGACCTTTTCAAGGGTAAAACAGGCCAATATGTTTTCATCAGTTCGGCCTCGGCCTATCAGACCCCGGCGGTCAACCTGCCCATCCGCGAATCCACTCCGTTAGACAATCCCTTCTGGGAATATTCGCGCAACAAGATTGCCTGTGAAGAACTGCTGACGGCCGAATATCGAAAGAACAAGTTCCCTGTCACGATCGTCAGGCCGTCACATACTTACGATCAGACCTGTTTCCCGAACGAAGGCGGCTATACCGTAATCGACCGCATGCTCAAAGGCAAGCCCGTCATGGTGCATGGCGACGGCACCTCCATCTGGACGCTTACTCACAGCAGTGACTTTGCCAAAGGCTTCACGGGGCTGCTCGGCAATTCCCGCGCCGTTGGCGAAGTGTTTCACATTACATCAGATGAATGGCTGACCTGGAATCAGATCTATGAGTTGCTCGCCAGGGCGGCTGGTGTTACCCCCAAACTGGTGCACGTACCCAGCGAGCTGATCGCCGCTTATGATGAGAACCTCGCCGCCGGACTGCTGGGAGACAAAACCAATAGCTCCATCTTCGACAACAGCAAGATCAAACAGGCCGTGCCCGAATTCATCTGTACAATGCCCTTCTCACGCGGCGCTGAAGAGATCATTACCTGGCATCGAGCCGATCCGGCCCGCCAGGTTGTGGATGAGCAATTTAATGGGTTATGTGATCGGATATTGGAAAACTATCAAAAAGCCTGGCCGAAATAGGGATTCTTGGTATCCGGCTAAAAAGAATTCAATTCTGCTTTGAACTGGATGCGTTTTCAAGTTCCTGTGTGACATCCATGATCTTCTTCGAGATGGCGGTTGCCCTTATCCCCAACTGCTTGATCTCGTTCGCCAGAATGCCGAAAACCGAACCGATCTCCACCTGGTAGCGTGTGATGGTTTCTGCCTTGAACCCAAGCTGGACAATGCCGGGTTCGTCCGTTCGTGAAACGCCAACAAATTTAAACATCAGAGAGTCCAGGTCGCGAGCGGTGATCGGTTGGGTGACCACACCATCTTCACTGTTGATCAATGCGCGGAATACGTATGCCTGCGCTTTCGGGTCGTCCGGGAAACGCCAGCCTATTCCCGTTTCCAGATTGGATCCGACGACGACTCCCTCCGCATCGGTAATATAGATCTCATCGATGCCAATATTCGCAGCAAATTCCTTCATGGAATCCGGGTCGAGTGAAAGGGAATGGGTATCAAGCAGCCTGGCAACCAGTTTGCCGACACTGGCCATCATTCCATCCAGAACCCGATCCATCATCGTACGGATCCCGGAGGCGGCATGAGCCGACTCAATGGCCGCGTTGATGGCAATGATATTTATCTCTCCCGATACACCTTTAATTAATGCAGTCGCTTCTTTCTGCTGATCAAGCAATGGTTTTAAACCTTCTTGATTTTCCATCAATTATATGCCTTTTTGGAAATCTGTAAGTGACTTATTTATTTTAAATAATACCCCCATTTTTATATAGAAAAGAGTGATCTATTTCAGTTTAAACCTCTGCACAACTTCTTCCAAATGTCTCGCGAGCACTGCCAGCGCTTTGGCGGATTTGCCGAACTCGTCAACATGAGCAGACATTTTGTTTGTAGAATCCGAGACCTCATCAACCGCGGCTGAATTCTCCTCAGCCACGGCGGCAATTTTTTCAATGGATTGAGATACTTCATTGGATCCGGCAGACATTTGCGTGGTGGAAGCAGTGTTCTCTTCGACCACCGCGGAAACCATTTCTACGGCTGAAACCAGTTCATTGGCTGATGCGGACATTTGGACGGCTGCCGAAGCAGACTGTTCCGCCTGGCGATTCACTTCTTCAGTTGATCTTAAGATGTCTTCAAGGGTGATACCGGCTTCACTGGCGATGTCCACCCCCTTTTCCACCTCATTGACTCCGTGTTCCATCGCGCTTACCGATTCTGCCACGACAACCTGAATGGATTGGATCAGGTTTCCAATCTCTTTGGTGGCAGCGCTGGCCCTCTCGGCCAGTTTTCTCACTTCGTCTGCAACCACAGCGAAGCCCTTTCCTGATTCTCCGGCTCGGGCAGCTTCAATTGCGGCATTGAGCGCCAATAAATTCGTTTGTGAAGCGATCTCATCAATGGTATTGACAATTTCACCGATCTGGTCGGATCGCTGCCCCAAAATTTGAACCTTTTGCGCTGAAAGGTCCACGGTCTGTTTGATCTCGCGCATCCCGTCCAGTGTCAGTTGCACCTTGTCGGTTCCAAGTCTGGCAGCTTTCGCAGCGGCATTCGCTTCCTGCACCACCGCCTGGGCGTTTTTGGATACCTGCTCAATGGCAAGGCTCAGTTGAGCAGTGATCCCGGCAGCCTTATTGGTTGCTCCGGCTTGTTCTTCTGCACCTCGCGAGATCTCTTCGATCGAATGGACCATCTGCTCAACGACAAAAAAGGTCGTTTCAATGGAGGCGTTTTGATTCACAGCCCCCTGAGAAACTTGTTGAACCGAGGCAACAATTTGCTCAGTTACCTCTCCGGCTTCACTGGCAGCCTGCGCCAGTTGATTGGAGGAAATATTCACAATGGCCGCTTGTTGGGCAATTGTTTTAACCGACTCATCCAGATAGATCGTCATCTCCTTGAACGCATTGCCCAGTTCATCTTTTTCTGAATACGGCTTGACATCAATGCTCAAATCACCACTGCATATTTTGTTGGCGGCGTCCACCGCGCCGATCATGTAATCACTGATCCCGATAAAAGCTCTGCCGATCGCGCCGACTTCATCTTTACGACCGGTGATCGCTTCAGTGATCCTGGTGGTGCTGTTGCGGTTTTGGTCACCCACAGCCAGTTTTGCCATGCTGTTAGCCAATTGCTGCAATGGCTTGCCCATGCTTTTAGCGGTGATCAATAAGAGTGTCAGACCGACGCCAAGGTTGATAACATCCAACGCGAGGATGACAAGCATGGTCCTGTTCGAGAATAAATAGACTGCTTTAAAAGGGACCAACCCTGCCTGATGTGATATTGAGATGATTGCCAGCAAACTAATAATGAGCGGGAAAACGAGAAGAATAATAAAGACAAATATTATTTTGGTTGTCATTTTAAAATGATTAAAAACACTCATATTTTCCCTCTCGAAACAAAATATTCAATCCGGTTGGCTTCGAAATATCGTTGTTGTTTCTATGCCACTTTGTTACCTGCCAAATTTCGACGATTATTCAACAGGTAATTAAGTTAAACAATCGCCCCGTGGAATCCCTTTCAAATGCGCAAGGACTTACATTGATTCTTAAACTAGATTCATTATCGGTTCTTTTAGGGGAGAGGAGAATTAAAATAATGTGAATTTTTACTTGGTAGTAATTATTATTCTTTCAACCTGCATTGGTCGCAGAGTCCAAACAAGACCAGGTGATTGGTCTTGATCTGATAGTGATATTTGTTTTCCAGATCTGAAAAAAGCGGCGCAACGTCTTTATCTTCAACCATGACGATCTGTCCGCATTTTTGGCAGACCAGGTGGTGATGCGGTTTTTTGCCCGCCAGTTCGAATACGGTGGCGCCCAGTCCCATGTCTGAAATGGTTACTTTATCGTTCGCCACCAACCTGTCAAGCGCCCTGTACACGGTGGACGGGTTGATCGCGGGCAATTTTTGATGCACCGCTTCATAAACCTGAAGCGCGGTCAAGTGGTCTCTTTGTTGAGAGAGTGTCTCGAGTATGAATTGATCGGTTGAAGTATTTTTCATTTTACGAAAAGTATTGCAAATGCAAAAGTTTGCATTATAATAATTGAGTATCCAATACATTGTATCATTTTTCGATAAGGAGCCGCTCTATGTTGACAGGCAAACTCTTTATGCACATCCCTGATGGTTTCCTTAATGTACCTGTTTCCATCGTTTTATGGGTTGTCAGTGTGGCGGTCATTGCCATCGCTTTGCGCAAGACCGGCAAGCAACTGGGCGAGAAAGAGATCCCGCTTATGGGCATTCTGGCAGCCGCCATCTTTGCCGGACAAATGCTGAATTTCAGCGTAACCGGCGGAACTTCCGGGCATTTACTGGGCGCAGCTTTGGCCACCATCTTACTCGGCCCCTGGGCTGCCGTTCTGGTAATGACTTCGGTCGTATCAATTCAGGCGCTCCTTTTCCAGGACGGCGGTCTGATCACCCTCGGCGCCAACCTTTTCAATATGGCTGTGGTGGGCGTTTTTGTTTCTTATGCGATATTGTTCCTTCTTAAAAAGCTCTTTAAAAATGAAAGAGTGGGCCTGTTTGTCGGCAGCGTTTTGGCTGCCTGGTGTTCAATTGTGCTGGCTTCGCTCGCTTGCGCCCTGGAATTGGCGGCATCCGGCACTTCACCTGCCAATATTGCCATTCCGGCCATGGGATCCATCCATGCCCTGATCGGGTTGGGAGAGGCGCTGATCACCCTCGGCGCAGTCAGTTTTGTGTTCGCCGCACGGAAGGATCTGCTCCTTGCCGACCAAAAGATGGGGAGAACCTCCAAGGGTATCCTGATCGGCGGAAGTATGATTACCTTAATACTGGCTGTCCTATCGCCTCTGGCTTCCAGCCATCCGGACGGACTGGAGTGGGTGGCAGAGCAAAAAGGCTTCCTCTCCGTAGCGCGGGATTCTTTCTACAATATCATTCCTGATTACGTTTTCCCGGGCATTTCAAATGAGGCAGCTGCCACCATCGTTGCCGGTATCATTGGAGCCGCCGTGGTATTTGCTGTCGCTTTGGGCGTGGCGCGCACCAGAAAAAAATCTGCTTGATCTCTGACGGAGCAAATTGATAGAACTCTATCAAGAACGTGAAAGTCTGTTACATAAAATGAATGCGAGAGTGAAGATCTTTTTCACCCTCGTATTTATTCTTTGTGTTAATTTACTGCCATCCAGATCGTGGCCGGCTTATATTTTATTTTTCACTCTGCTTGCGTCTTTTTTTATTTTGTCACAACTCAGTATAAGAACCATTCTGCTTAGATCCTTGATCAGCCTGCCGTTCATCCTGGCCGCCATTCCACTCCTCTTTACCGAACCTGCCCCCTATCTCATCACACTGCACGTGAAGTCTGTCACTTTCACCATCAGCCAGCCTGGCTTGATCAGATTTATTGCGATCACGATTAAATCCTGGCTCTCTCTGCTTGCAGCCATTTTATTGACCTGTACCACACGATTTGAGGACCTTCTGGCAGCCCTTCGGCAGCTCGGGCTTCCCAAGATCTTCGTCTCCATCCTCTCACTTATGTGGCGCTACCTGTCGTTGATCGTAGAAGAAGCTAAATGCCTTGTACGGTCTCGAGACAGCAGGAGCGCATCCGGCGTGAACCAACGCCGCCCCAATGGGTCGCTCTGGTGGCGAGCCGGTGTTACCGGCCGGATGGTGGGCAACCTGTTCTTGCGCTCCCTGGACCGCAGCGAACGCGTATACGCCGCCATGGTCTCGAGAGGATATTCAGGGGAACCTCTTCAAGTGAACGTCAGGCAAATGTCTTTTCAGGAAAGCCTCATCTTGATCGGCATGATCCTTTTTTGTATGTTAATTATGGTCTTTTCATATCTTATCCATTAAGGCTGATCCTATGATCGATATCCAGGACTTGACTTTTAATTATCCAGACGGCCGCTGTGCGCTCGAACAAATTAATATGCAGATCAAACCGGGTGAAAAAGTCGCCCTGATCGGCCCCAACGGCGCGGGAAAATCAACCCTCCTGCTGCATTTTAACGGCATCCTGCAGGGAAAAGGCCGGGTTAAGATCAATGATCTGGAAATCAGCAAAAAAAACCTGCCTTCCATCCGCTCTCTGATCGGAATGGTCTTTCAAAACCCGGATGACCAGCTTTTTTCACTAACCGTTGCAGAGGACGTGGCCTTTGGGCCTGCCTGTCAAGGAGTCGAAAAGGAGTTGATCGAAGAAAAGATTCAAAATGCTTTGCATGCTGTCCAGTTGGAAGGTTATGAAGAAAGGAATCCTTATCATTTGAGCGGCGGCGAGAAGAAGCGCGCTTCCATTGCCACCGTTTTGTCCATGTCTCCGGAATATTTGGTTTTAGATGAACCGACTTCGGGGCTTGATCCCCGTTCACGGCGCGAACTGATCGCGTTATTAAGATCCCTGCCGCAAACGCTGATCCTTGCCACACACGACCTTGCCATGGTGGAAGAATTGGCCGACCGGGTCATCGTACTGAAAAACGGCCGCATCGTGGCAGACGGGAAAAAAGAAAATATTTTGTCTGACGAGAAACTGTTGTTCGAGAATGATTTGCTCTAAAAAGTTTATACAACCGGCCAAAGCAACTGTTTTTTATTGGAATTTTGACTATAATGGTGAAAGGCTCGAGGATTTACAAAACCATTTACCAGAAAAGAGAAAATAATGGCAGACATTTCTGTTGACGATCTTTCGATCGATGAATTAATGCAGTTGAACAAACGGAAAATTACTCCCGAAGACCAGAAACGCTTTGAAGGATACATGGCAGAGATCTTTACCGCCCTCGGCATGGATCTGGACACGCCCTCCACGCATGAGACTCCACGCCGCTTCCTCGAAGCCATGCTCGAATCCACCAACGGGTATGAGGGCGACCCAAAATTGATCAAGGCTTTCCCGAAGGAATGCCGCGGTGAGCCGGATTGCCGCTTGAGCCAGGTCATTGAAGGCCCCATTCATTTCCATTCCTTGTGCGAGCACCACGTTTTCCCCTTCTACGGCGAAGCCTACGTGGGGTACGTGGCGGATGAACGCATCCTTGGTATTTCGAAATTGACCCGTCTGGTCAGGCTTTACGCCAAACGCTTTTCCGTGCAGGAGCGCATCGGTTTTCAGATCGCCGACACCCTGGAATCCATGATGAAACCGCACGGGGTGGCTGTCTTTATCCGCGCCAAACACATGTGCGTGGAAATGCGCGGTGTGCGAGAAATTTCTCCGGCCACGCGCACCACCGTCTTCAGGGGCGAATACGCCAGTGATCCGGCGCTGCGCAATGAATTTCTGAATGTTTGCGGGATCATTAAATAAAGTACTGTTGGGATAAAAACATACACCGGGTTCGGCCCGGTGTATTTGTTTAATCGTGTTGTTTACCGCAGACCTGCAGCCATTGATGCCCCGAGGAGGCAAGCAGTTGATCGCTTTCTTTAGGGCCCCAACTGCCGGGGTCGTAGAAGCTCAATGCCGGTTCGGCGGAAGAATCCCACACGTTCAGGATCGGGTCAATTAATTCCCAACTTAATTCGGTCTGATCCGCCCGGGTAAAGAGCGAGGCGTCTCCATTGATCACGTCCAGCAGCAGGCGTTCGTAGGCTTCGGGCAGGGCATTAGGTCCGAATTCGTTGCGGTATTTGTAATCCATTTTGACTGATCGGGTATCAGCCAGAGTATCCGGTACCTTGGCTTCAAACTGCAGGTGGATCCCCTCGTCGGGCTGCAAACACATGGAAAACAAATTTGAAGGGCATTCCAGACAGGTGCTGTTTGGAAAGATCATGTGCGGAGGCCGTTTGAACTGGATGATGATCTCGCTGACTTTTCCTTTGAGTTTCTTGCCTGACCTCAAATAAAAGGGGACTCCCTGCCAGCGCCAGTTGTCGATAAAGAACCGTAACGACGCATAAGTTGCCGTTTGGCTTTCTGGGTTCACGTTGGGTTCCTGGCGATACCCGGCATACTGACCGCGTACAGTATTCTGTTTGACCTCACCGCCTGTGACCGGCCGGATGGCGCTGATCACCTTCACTTTTTCGTCGCGCAGCGCGTCTGCCTTATAGGAACTGGTCGGTTCCATAGCCACCAGAGTTAACAGTTGGATCAAATGATTCTGGAACATATCCCTGACCACTCCGGCCTTGTCATA
>Ga0172371_10011603_pt1 | contig 11728 bp, 16 predicted proteins | sample Lak12m_FD_114543 | JGI IMG/M metagenome (GOLD analysis project Ga0172371, IMG submission 114543) | Freshwater microbial communities from Kabuno Bay, South-Kivu, Congo - kab_022012_12m | ecosystem: Environmental > Aquatic > Freshwater > Lake | place: Democratic Republic of the Congo: South-Kivu...
AAATGCCTTCTCATATAACTCCTTATGCAAAAACTATTTTAAAGTAATTAATAGTAATTGTTCACCGTTATCGGTTCACCGTTGTCCGTAATAACCCGAAAAGCGTCTTTTTGACAAAGAGTAATGGTGATCGCGTATTCCGTTTCGGACTCCAGTCCTTGGTCCAAAAGACTAGGAACCAGAGTCCAGGAGCCAAATATCCCCTGAAAAGCACGAGGAACGTCTTTTCGGTGAACGGTCAACAGTAAACGGTAAACGGTTACAATTAATATATAGAAGTCACAAAAAATGCAATTAGTTTCTGGACAGATATCCCGGCCCGGGATTAACAGAATTTTGTGGGTAGAGACGGGCTGATCTTACACACTCCGCAAAAAAAGGTGGCATTGGCAGTCTTTGTGATGTAAAAAACACATTAAAGAATCATCCGGGAGGACCAAGGTGTTAACTGAAAGAATCGATAGAGACCAATTCGGTATATTGTGGCGGCAGATCATGTCCAGTCTTTTAAAGGCGGCGCATTCCAAGGCCAAATTAAACGAGGTAATAAAGGCTGTGGAGGAGGACCCGGCTTACAAAGAGATTTATAAAAAATGGGATGGCCTTACCCCGGAAGAAATGGCCGAGGCCTGGCAAAAGACAAATACCTTGATGACCAGGGCGATTTATGCCACCCGGCCTTATTGTGTACGCTGTGGCGATTGTTGCCAGGAAAGCAGCCCTACTCTCTACGAAGAGGATTTAGCCCTTTTGATGAACGGCGTCCTGGATAAGAAAGATATTATAACGCTCAGAAAAGGCGAGATCGGCTATTCACCGAAGGAAGGGCGCACGGTGATATTGACTGAGGAACTGATAAAAGTAAAAGAGGAAGGCGACGAAGGTCCGTGTATATTTTACAAAGACAAGGGGTGCAGTATTTATGAAAACCGTCCCCGGCAATGCCGGACGTTGGAATGCTGGAATCCGGAAAGCTTTGAGGTATTTTCATCACTTAACCCCCTGGACAGAAGGGCCATTCTCCCCGAAGACAACCCCCTGTGGGAAGTGATCACGGCGCATGAAAAACGGTGTTCTCACAAATTATTGAGTTCCATCCTGGAGAAAGGTCGGGAGCTGGATCAGATATCTGAGGATAAGGCCCTGGATATAATTCTCTACGACCTGCACGTCCGCATGTTTATGGAGGAAAAGGTAGGCATAAAGAAGGAGGAGATGGATTTCTTTTTTGGACGCCCTGCCCTCCAGACGCTGTCTGCCTACGGTTACCGGCTGGAGGGTGAAGAAGGTCAGCCCACGAAGATTGTGAAAATAAAGGCGAACGAGTCGGCTTCAGCCTGACCGGATACATCGGCGATCCGGTAGCGACTGATTATGTATTGATTGTCTTCAGTCCCAAGAACTTCACCATCGGATCAAAATCCCTGTCGTCATGTAACAATGGTAGCTGGTAGTGGATACAGAAAGTTCCAATCATGACATCTATAGTCTTCCTCACCGTAACGCCTTTCCTCCTGAGAAGTCTATAGTTCATCGCGCTCTCCAAGGCCAATGCCTGTCCTCCCATTGGCATGAATGGAATGCGTAAGAGAAGATCCCTTGCGATCTTGAAGTCCTTATCGCTTTGAAATCCCTGAAGTACTTCGGTCAGGATGAGATCGCCCATTATGATGGGGCTATCTCCAAGTGAAGAATCCAGCCAATCCGTCTGCGCCGTTTTATTGCCGTTGAAGTAGTCGATCCAGACGGACGAATCAATGAGAATCATTTGTCTAACCGCATTTCGTTGAGACTACCAGTCCACTTGAGTTTTCCTCGAAAGCCCTTGATTTCCTTCTGGCCTTTCAATTGCACTAACAATTTCAACCCCTCTTCTATGGCATCCTTTTTTGTCTTTAGGCCGGACACCCTGAGGGCGGATTCCATCAAATCGTCATCAAGGACTACATTCGTTCTCATTTCTTACCTCCTTATGTGTATAATCGCCCATATTATACACATTAACGGGACTATTGGGAAGGTTTATATTGCTGGGCACATCAAGTGGTGCGCTTTGAAGTAGAATTCACCGAAGCTTGATTACAGCAAGGTTGGGTTACCCACTTGAAATGAGAAAGAACCCTATTTGCCGTCCCAAAATCTCTGCTTCAAGCTGTTACATCAACCACAGACCCACCAAGGCCACTGATCTTTTCATCAAGCAGTTCAAGCACCTTATTGATTGTTTCATAGCTGATGTCGGGTAATTTACCGCCAAAGAGATCCTCCGCCTCTTTAAAGCCCTTGATTACCGCGTCTCTGGCTATTTGAAGTTTTTCAATGTCATCTCCAGCCAGCTTAACCGCAAAATCAAAAATTGTCTGTGCTGTGTTTTTTACACCTAAAGCTCCATCTTCACTGATCAGCGCCCTGGCTTCATCCTGACTAAGATCTGTAATCGGTTTACCGTTATAAGAAAGCTGTGACAGATCAAAACCGGCTGATTCATCTAACTTTTTGACCCCGGCCTGGGATCCGATATGTACTTTCGTTTCAATCTTAATACTAAAATGCATTTCGATAATCAACTTGTTCACCTGGGTGACCGGGCTCTCCTTGGTGGTTTTATCGGCATCTTTCTTCGGCTCTTCATTAGCACGCCCCGTTTTCTTGTCATTTAAACCTTGGGGGATATAAAGACTTTTATTGACTCCGTTGATATTAGACATTAACAACCTCCTTTTTTTCAAATCGCTAATTGCGAAGATTTTGCTCCTCTATAGAAAAGTAAAAAAGTCCCCTCTTATATCTTATCGTCATAAGTCTTATAAACTTTGATTAAAGCGGGAGAGAGACTGGACTGAAAGGTAGGGCGCAATTCTTGTAGGGGTATAAGGGGACAAAGATTGCCGTAGGCATCACACCCTAAGACGCTACTCCTCCAACGACCTATTCACACACGCATCCCTGCCTGGCGCTTCCGTATCATTGAGAAAATGGAAAGGAATAAATAAGTTATGCAACGTGAGAAACAACGTCCCTATCGGCTTTCATAGTTGTCGACTCTATGCTGAAGCGTGGCGATCTTTGTGATGGCGTTCTCGATGTCGATAATTGTTACTCTTTTATCCTTCATTTCATAGCAAGTGATTATCCGGTCATCATTGATGATAGTAACTTCGACATCTCCAATTGATCCGGCTTGACGGTCAGCAGCAGTGTGAGACTGAAGCGGTAAGGCTGTTTCGCCAATTCGATCCTTGACGGCAAGGTACGCAGCGGCGACCATCAGGACGGGAAGCCTGCTTGAATTTTTACTACTAAGATGTTGCTGGAGAAGGGTAATGATCTGTTCGGAAGACAAAGGGAGCGTGTCTTCGGAGTGTTTCAATTCTCGAAGAAGCTGCTTCATCCGGGTTTCATTTTCGCTCTTGATGATGGCTAAAAAACGAATGATTTCCTTCAGAGCATTCGCGGGTTCCACTTTACGACGCTGAACAAGGTCAAGGAGTTCAAGGACGTTTGTATAGACTTGCCGAGGTCTACCGACGAGAACTAAATCAGTTGTAAGAGTGCGGTCGATATTCCTGAAAGCAGGAGTGAGAAATGCTGTGGTGGAGTTAGTGGGTAATTTATACTTGATAACGAAAGGCTCCACATATTGCTCGTCGTAAGCTCGGCCGGAATAGGTTCCTTTACCGCCGATCTCGGTGTAAGGTTTCCTGATATCTACCTTTGAGTTATTGAGTTTTCCGAGAAGGCAGGCCATCAAGAAGCGGATTGGCGCCTTGTTGGTTATGCAACGGCAAATGAATTCGATCTTGGATCGAAGCTCATCGCCGTCAATAAGAGTCGTGTCTGGGGCTGAGCGAACATCTTTATAGAATTCTTCAAGAAGAGCTGCAAGATCAGTCATGGAAATAGAGCATAGGAATTTTTGAATTTGTGGATGTCATAGTTTACCCAAAGAACTTCCTGGCGCTTGTCTTTGGTGGAATGAATCGTCTTGAGCGGGCTGAGATGCTTCTTCCACTTAGGTGCAGGATATAATTCGTCCATTAGGTCACATTGGTAATTGGAAATTGCCACCAGACCTTTTACAGAATTTAGAACCGCAGATAGTTGTTGGTGTTCGTCATCAGTCATTTCGTAGCCGTAGGACTTTGTGTCGCCCCTGGTTTCGTGTAAATATGGCGGGTCACAATAAAACAGAGTCTCTTCGGAATCATATAGCCGGATAACGTCGATAGCCGGCCGGTTTTCAATCTGAACTCGTAAAAGTCTCTCGGCAATAAAACTCAAATCTTCAATGCCGCCGAGCCAACGGCTGATAACCCCGCTCATTCCGTTTCTGCTGGTGTTCTTACAATTAGCCCAACGACCGATAGTTGCCGTTTGTGCCAACCCGGTTCTGACCTGACGGGCGCGTACGTAAAAACGTCTCGCCCTTTCAAAGCCGGACAGGTGTGGATCCAACCGGCAAGCTTTAGCAAACTCCTCTCGTGAGAATGGAGTTAATCCGATCGCCTCGATTAATTTATCCTTTTCTTCTCGTAACACCTTGAAGAAAATTACAACTTCGCCGTCAAGATCGTTGTAGGTTTCGACGGACGATGGGGCGCGGTTTAGCAGAATAGCCGCTGAACCACCGAAAGGTTCACAGTAGTGATAACATTCGGGCAACAATGGGAGAAGCCAATCGAGATGAGAAAATTTCCCGCCATACCAACCAAAAGCAATAACCTTCCTGGATGTTTTGAGTTGCGATATCGGTTTAGGGATTTTCCTCACACCTTCTCTAACAGTCATCCCGATGTCCTTATGTAGTGGATATATGGTGTTCGATTTTTTCTAATCTACTATATTAACGTATAACTTTCAAATTTTAATCGCCTGACGTTTTGAGCGCCTGAGAAGGGCCGAGCCTTTGGGTATTAACCTCAAACACTCTGTTATCTGCCGTTGCGGGCAACAGGAAACTCATAAATTTAAGGGCGTGCCGCCCGTCTTAATTTTTATCCGCTTTTATCCGCTGTCTTCTTCGGGTGCCGTAATGCCCGATGTTTTGCTATAAGCGCCCTAACTGTAGAGACTAACTGAACAGGGATTTCTATTATTGTCTGGGTCTTATTTTCATATGCTGCTTCATCCTCAGCCACGGCTTCTTCTTCGGTTTGTTTCTCGTAATGGGCGAGAATCCTCTTCACCCTCTTTTCATCCCATCCCTTTGGAAATCTGCTTTTTTTCATTTTTTCTTTCGCCCCCTGCGCTTATAAGCTGTTAATGGTTTGCCGGTCAATTCAAAGGCTGTTATGACAAAGACACTTTCTGGCTCCGGGTCTGGAACATAAATTACCCTGAGATAACGTCCTGCACGGCTCTGACCCATAGCTATCCGTGAACCTTCTTTGCCCTGGCGGTCTTCCCCTGGCTTTAATAAGACATCTTCCACTTCGCCCTCAGATACACTGTGGTTATAGATATGGGGCAGACCTGTTTTTGGATCAATATAGTAACGAATATTCATAATTACATCATAAGCAAATTTTCGATTTCAAGACAATGATAGATAACATTTCGAGCGCCTGAGAAGGGCCAAACCTTTAGGTGTTGACCTCAAGCACTCTGTTATCTGCCGTTACGGGCCACGGGAAACTTATAAATTTATGGACGTACCGTCTCTCCTCTATTCCGACGAAGGATGTTCAGTAACGTTCAAAACTTCATTCTGTATGGCTGAATATATGGCGCCATACCAGTCTATATAATCGCCGATCTTATCTTCTATGATTTTTAACTCCGACTCCGAAAGTTCTCTCCCAAGCTCTTCCTCTGCTACATTCTGGACATCTTCAATATTTATTGAGTAAATATCTTTCGAGGTATCGAGCACATATCCTCCCTTCAAATGAACAAATACGGGCAATAAGAAATTTATAAATTTATGGACGTTGACCTCCCTTGGCCATAGTAGGTTTAATCTATCAGTTGAAATACTCCGTTAACTAACTTGAATTTTTTAGTGTAAGTTCTTTTCGTTAAGGTTTTGCAATTTTCTTCAATGATATAAAATAGTAAAGTAACATTTTCCGTGCCTTCGTTTAGGATCTTATAAGATGTTATCTCCTCTGCATTATCATTTTCTTTTATAAACCTTTCTCTCTTCTCACCGCACAAACCATCGACAGGGTCTTCAGAAACACTAAATAATGGATAAAATGTATATGATTTACCATTATTTTTTGGGATAAGATTTAAGATCGCATAACCGTATGAATAATACCCTCCACCCAAGTTTGACATTCCCAATAGAACATATCTTTTTTTATTTTTTCCTAAAAATTCCCGCTCAACATTCATGAGAGCATAACCGTTATCTCTCTCCATTTTGTCTTCTTTAATATTTACGAAATATAAACCCTGTCCAACACGGCCGGTGTTAGTAATTATGACTAAGAATTCGTTATTACTTAATCTAAAACAAGTAGCTGGCCTTGGCTCATCTGAATGTTTATCAAAATAGTTTTTTAATGTTGAAAATTCTTTTAATTGAAAAGCCTTTCTGCAATCTATGAAAAAAGGTTTGGCATAAGCATCTTGGGTTAGAATCAATGAAAAAAGAAACAATATAAATAAAAATGGGATGGTTCTATGTTTTATCATTCTCCCCCCTCTCATTCTGCCGGGCAACAAGAAACTTATAAATTTATGGACGTTCCGCCCCTACCTCCTTAATATCATTAAAGTCTAACCACTTTTTCCCCTTAATTAAATTAATTATGTTAGCTTGTTCTTCTCCTTTGGTTTTATGCCAGGTTTCCCAGATTTTGATTCCAGCATTAGTTAGCTTTTCTATTATATCTCCGATATTAATAGGTGCCAAAATTTCAGGCACCCCTTTAGTTGAAGGCTGAGACGTACATACACTCTTAACATAGTTTTTGAATTCTACAGTTTGTGCTGCCGCCTCCTCGAGCAAGCTTTTATAACGGTTTGATGGCTTTCCACCCATCTGTAAATCTGTTATTAAAGTTTCTATCCATGCATCAGATTTTGTCTTTGTTTCTATATAGGAGCTGTATGCTTTTTTATATTCGTTACTTTCAGGTTTATAATATGTTTTTAGCATCTTGACGCTTTGTTCACATCCAGAGCGCCATTCGTCAAGCATAGATAACCCATCTTTTGCCTCTGGTGGAAGATTGGTATTTGGCCTAATATTATGGTTACATCCTACTAAGAAATAAAATAAAAACAGGAAAGTCAAAATATATATCTTTTTGATTGTATTCATAAAATCCTCCTTTATTCGCAGTAGCAGCTAACGTTTTACGTGTTTGAGGGCAATAAGAAACTTATAAATTTATGGACGTCCCGCATCTCCGCCTGGCGGCGTGTTAGTCGCCGCCATAAACCGAAAGCTCGTTTGGCATTGGTGAACTTGCCGGTCCTTGCACAATTACTCGTTGAGCGATCTGAATAAACGCAACGCCTTCATGATTCTCGATGATCTTGTACGCTGCCGTTGCCGACAGAGTATGTACCAACGCATGGTGTATTGACAGAACCGCTTCTTGAAGTGCCTGATCATCCTCCAAAAGCTTAACATTAAGTCCGATCTTTTGACATTTATCGGCAGAAAGATGACGGGCATGAGACTTAGTTAAAGCGTGCGAGGCAAGCTCATTGAGAATCTGATCAGCCTTCTGGGTTGCGTTGGGATCGCCGCTTAACATACCACTCACTAACCATTCTTTCGTCATTTCCACAGACCACTCGATAGCCTTTTCGCATTCGCCAATCAGAGTGGGGTGGTATTTTGCTACAATGGGTTGCCAAACAGGTATTTTAGCAGGATCGGCCTTGATTTCGAGATATGCTCGTTTAAATTCTTCGATGACACCGTGAGCAGGCATACCGAGGAATTGTGGGTCAATCGGACCGAGACTTGAATGTTTTCCCATGTAGATCTCTTTGCAGGCACAGGCAATCATTGTTCCAGCTGAGAGTGCAAGCTGAGGGACAAATGCTCTTATGTCTGTATTGAACATCGATCGAAGGTAGTCAACCAATGATTCCGTTGCTGCGGTTTCGCCACCGGGTGTATGGAGTATAAGATCGAGTCCCTTTGACCTGTCCATTTGATGAATGACAGTCATAAGACCATTCTTGTCGGCATCGTTCACGTGTGCATTAGCCACACCAGGCTTTTGCAGCCAAGCAGAATAGTAGATGATGAGATTCCGGCCTGTTAGTTCGTACATCTTTCGAAGATATTTTCTCCGAACGACGTCGTGCGTACTGCCGCTCTCGGTGATTTCTTTCAGTAGGTCGTGCCAACTAGGCATTTGAATTATCCTCCATCTTGATAGCAGCGGTGTTACTGTCGATACGGATGAAGATTTGCTCTTGCGCTTGGTCTGGAATCTTTCCCGAAGGTGAAAACTCCAAGAAAACAGCCCGGTCCGATTCAGTCTCAAGCCGGAGACATTTGAAGAATTCTACAATGGTTTCCTCGGTTAATTCGATCATGTTTGACTTCCTCGTTTATAGGACGTAAGCGTAACGTTGTTGAAAAAAGCGAATTACGCTTTGGAAGTAATAGATTTCAGTAGTGTTCCGTTGAGGTCCCTTTGTCATTTTCTTGGTGTGCGCTTTTTCTTTCGATTTTCGGTGTTCCGTTGTCTGTATGCTTTTAAGAAGTCATCGAATGGAATAGGCACTTTCCCTTGACGATGTAGCATACGGTGACAATTTGCACAAACAACCCGGACATCTTCAATACTCGTAAGAGATTCTGACGATTTCTTACTGGCCATTGGTTTTAGATGATGTATTTCGATATAGCCTTCACCGACATCGCCATACGTCTCGCCAAAATCCATTCTACAAACCTGACATGCACTGCCATATCGCCTTATTGCATCGGCTTTCAACTGCGGGTCTCGCTTCGTAACTTCAAGTGATATTTCCTTATTACCACCTTCGATGTATTTGTCAGTATACTCCTGTTGGCTCCAATTCGATGTTGCAGCATTCTTTTGTTCCTTACCCTCTTCAATCCAGTCAATGCGCTTAATGAGATTCCTATTTGGTGAGGTAAACATAATCCGGCAAACGCCAATCTGCACACCCTGTTTCTTGTTGTATTGCAGAACAGTCTTGTCGGAATAATCTAAGACTGCTTTCCTGTTTTTTATTGTCAAAAGACACTTGCCCCTATATTCTTTCTTGCCCTGAAAACTCCTGATGCGATGCTCAAGGAGAATCCGCTTGCATTCATCGGTGAATGCATTCCTAGGGATGATGTCGATGAGCCATTCATTGACGGGGTTCCAATGTATCTGTAGATCGGTGGGATTAACACCAGTTCTTATCCATCTTGACATAGTAATCTCCCTATTTTTAAGAAATTTTGTTGTCTTTGAATATTTGCCGCCCCAGTATAGTTGCCGGATGCTTCAGTATTTATCGGCGCGTTCCTTAAGTTTCTCTAACACATGGTCTCGTATCAGCTTGTTAGTCGCTATCTCTTTGAAGAATTTATCGTGAGTATACAGATCACCCCGTTCGATCTGGGCCTTTCTTACGACTTCGCCAACGTAGGATATTGCTCTGTTAGTGATTTCCTCTGCTCGATCTCTATATACGGCTTCAAGGGCTTTTGTTTTCTCTGTCTTGTCTGTATACGTCTTTTCTATCTTGTCCAGTTCATATTGAACGATATATTTTATGACGTTCAGAGCATGGAATGTTGCTCGCGAGATAAACGCCTCCTTTTCATCGATGCTCTCTCGCTTACGTTTCTTCCTCTGGATATCCTTCTTCATGTGTAGCAGTGGAACGTAAAATTTATACAATTTGAGGAAATCATGCGCCGTGACTTTAGTCTCATCGAAGATCTCATCGTATTTATCGATAAACACCAGATTTTTGTTAGTCTTAGCTTCAGATGGCTGATCTAAATAGTAAGCGAGATATATCTGCCCCAGGAGCTCGTTACTGAGTCTGAGGCTGGCGGGTTTGTCACTAAACTGGTTTTCCTTACGTTCGTAAAAGTAACCTAAGGCTTCGAACTCTTCCTGAAGCTTGATCTGGATAGGGTCATTTGAATGCAAATCTCTCGTCCCAACCGGTATCTGGCTGTTTGTGGTCTCGCTTATCCTTTCAGAGATGGGATTCTCGGGCTTAGCAATGCAGAGCCTAACCAGCAATTCGATGTTCTCTATCTTGTCTGGTTCCTTGAGTGAGGCTTCAAAAAGGGAATGAGTCGTTTGGCCTCCGTTGATTATCTGCACGTTTCTAAGCGGAACGTTTGGTGATCTACTGTGAGGTGTATAATCGCATTCTTCACATAATAGGGTTATGCCATTGTTAAGGTAGAAGAACTGGTAGTTGTCATCAGCGAGTGATGATCTGATAATGGCCTGATTGATTCGATGGCCAGGCTTGTACAAGCGTATGTTTTGGTTGAATATATCCTCTTTGATTTTTTGGGGATCATTTTCATCAGCGATCAATTTGATTATGTCTTTGGCTGCTACGACACCAATAACAGTCTTGATATGACCATCCGATTTTTCAAAATGCATTCTGTCGATGAAGGTGAGCGAGCCGTCTATTTTCTTTATTTTCCGCTCGATGATTGTTGTTACTATATCTTCCTGGTCATAGTAGTAGAAGTCAATAAACCGATATTTGGCCAATGCGTTTTCAAGTTTACTTTTGGCATGTTCGACCGGTTTTTCCTTGTTAGAAACGAGATAAATTTTAAAGTGCAGTGGGCCTTCGTCAAAGAGATTGCGGATTTCTTGGTACTTGTCCCAAACCGCTGGATTCACGGAATCCTGTTGCAGACTACCTCCGTATATGCCTTCGATCGTGACTATTAGCTTATTGATCTCTTCCTCGGGGAAATTGTTCTTGGTTTTCTCAAAATCAGATGTGAATTTTGTGTTGAACAAATGGACATTCCGACCTTCTACGTGAACGGCATCCAAGCCGCCATCCATCCCCCCTTCGGTAATCGCATCTTCCACTTCATCGTCATTTAGTCGCAATATGCTCTGGAGGGCCAGACGCGTAAAAGCCTCGGTGTCGGAATCCAGTCGGAGGTCTTGCCTTAGTTTGTTAACTTTCTGCTTGAGTATTCCAAATGAGCTTAGGTTTGTCATAACCTATCCTTTCTCGGGGTATTTTTCAGGCCGTGGTTATGCCCACAGCAACTACCGGTAGGCCATGATGGTTGCTACGGTGGCGAGAGCAACCCAAATGCAATAGAAGACAACACCGCTTAGACTATGTCCTTTCCAGCGATTTGGATAAACTTTGAACATTTTAGGAGCATCTGGGTCATCTTTAATAAGATCAACCATCTTGTCGTATAAATAGTAGTAGCCTATATGGCGACTTATGATGAAGTACAATCCGTATGCCGCCAGTAGCACCACAGTAGCTACCACCATCCACGATTGCAGGATGAGTTTTATTTGGCTGGCCTGCGTAAGTAGAAAAGCGTCAAGCCCCGTGATGGCTCCGACAGCCCAAAACTGCTCTGTAGTGCATTTATCCATCCGCTGCTGAAACACGCCAAGAAGGGCGTCTTTGGTTGGCAAGTTAGCCTTCTCTTGTGACTTGCGTGATTAACGTCAACTATTTTTCCCGTTCAACGACAATTATAATTCCCGTTTTTTTATGTTGAGTCTGATAGCTTTTCGAATGTTCCTTTCATTCAGTTTTCAAACCTCCA
>Ga0172371_10011604_pt1 | contig 11726 bp, 14 predicted proteins | sample Lak12m_FD_114543 | JGI IMG/M metagenome (GOLD analysis project Ga0172371, IMG submission 114543) | Freshwater microbial communities from Kabuno Bay, South-Kivu, Congo - kab_022012_12m | ecosystem: Environmental > Aquatic > Freshwater > Lake | place: Democratic Republic of the Congo: South-Kivu...
CAAGCCACCCTCTACTTCTTCCGCCATCTCAAACGCTACGAAAGTGACCTTACTAAACTTTTAACCGATAACTTTCAAACCTACCCCGCTACTGCAGTTGCAAACCTGAGTTAGGTGGGTATACAATGGGAATCTTTATTATTCTCAGTAAGTTCTTCTAGGATGCTTGATCGAGGATTGAGCATGGAAGAAAGTTCCATGACGGCTTTACATTTACCTTTTTCATAGTATGGACATGTCATATTGTATTCTCCTTTCTGCGTAGTGTAGCAAGTGGGGGAGATATCTTGACAGCTGGCTGACAGCGCAGTATCCTATAGCGTATGAAGATTTTGAGTTATTTCCAGGCAAGAGAGGAGTTGGGAGAGGGATTGAGCGAGGAGCAGGTGAGGATGGTTCTGACGGTGTCGGGACGGGCAAGGGAGTGGATCAAAAAATGCAGTGACATGGTAGCACAGTGTCACAGTGACACGGAGCTAGTGGAAGAGAGCGGGATGGGGAGAGAAGTATTAAAAAGTGTTCCGCAAATAGAGTGGGTATACCTGGTAAATCCAAGCTTGGCACCAAAGGAAAGTAAGATCGTGGCAGAACATGTGGTAGTAGGGGGGCAGATATTCTCTTCGGCATTTTTTGCGTGGTTGGGAAAGCAGGAGATAGGGGAAATATACCGCTTAAGCGAAGTCGATTTTACCCCTGACGAAGCCAAGGTAATGAAGCGGTTGTGGGAAAAACAGGAGGGAATCGTGGAGCGGGAAGAAGTGGCCACGGTATTGTGGAATGAAGAGTGGAGTAATAAATATAGTGATTGGGCACTGGATGCACTAATCTCGCGCTTGCGCAAAAAATTAAATGGTAAGTGGCAGATCGTTACGATCAAAGGTCGGGGGTATATGCTCGTTCGTGGGGTTAAGCCGACGATGGCACTAAAAAGGATCCTGGGTAAAGAGAGGTCGCCGGTAGAAATACCAGGCAGTATTTACCCGAGTAACGAGTATTTAGAGTATATGAATGATGAAAAAAGAGTAAGAAAAGTTTATACAGATTTGTTTAAGTCATTAGACCATTTGACCAATCAACCATTAAACCATTTGCCAATTCAGAATATTTTGTGTGTGAACTCGTATTCGTATGACAATGTGGATGCAATCGTTAAATGGGTGGGGGAGCAAAAACTCTCTGGGGTGCAGGTAACTTTTACCCACTATGATCCTAGCGCGATAGAGCTACACCAGACGCGGATTGGGGAGCTGGGGGTTTCGGACTGGGTGACGTGCCTATATGATGATATGCGGGAGAGTAAGGTAATAAATGAATCTATGGATCTGGTAATTAACGATTTCCGCCTTAATTTTAACCAAAATGATGCGCAAAACCGCGCGATGACAAAGCATACCTACCGGGTGTTAAGGCCGGGTGGGGTGGCTTTGATTAGTACCGTCGTGGACGGCAAATACGAGAATGTGCGGTATGGGATTGACCAAGAAAAGGCACCGATTAATGCCAAAAGCCCCGGGACTTTTCAGGCGGATGAACACTTGGTGAGGCGGTGCTGGAGCGTGCCGTATTACAGAGATTTGTGGAAGAAGACGGGATTTAGCGAGATTGTGGAGTTTGATGTGGAGGAGGGGAAGAGGTGGGGGGCGGGGAGTGTCACTTTGACGACTGATCCATGGAGTGGGCCGTATTATAGAAGGTGGAGGCTGGGGAAGTAATTTTTTGTCAGGATGGGGGTCAGGCGGGTGTCAAGCTGGGGGGAGGCGAGTGGGAGAGAATTAATTGATGAGCGAAAAGATTAGTGTGGAATCGATATTGAAATCTGCAATGGAGCTTAAGAATAAGTGGGATCAACAAGGAGTGGTGGGAGAAAACGGCATTAATAATGTATTGGGATTGGTTTTCCCGGCATGGGAATTAAAGTATGTCACTGATTTAGAAGTTCTCGCTTTGGCTATGCGGTTAACAGAAATATTAAAAGGTACTGGGATTGAACCGGTCACGGCTGAGTTTCGAGAAGGTCGGTTGATGTATAACTATAATATTCCCGAGAGTGCAGTAGCTGAGGAAAAAAGAGCAATTATTGCATCAGGAAAACCTTGGTTGCTTGATTAGATATCGGAAGAGGGTGAGAAAATATGAATGTAGCTATCGGCATAAGGAGTAGGATAAAATTGGGTGATGTGGCAGATATCGGTGATTGCGACGGGAGTAATTTCGGCTATTGCGCAGGCGATCGGGAAGAGGCAGACGGCCCGGATGAGCGCTTTTCAATCTGGATTAGTTCGGGATTTGGCGACTTGGGGGGTGGTGATACTACTGTATTTGTGGCAAGGAGAGGTGAGACTCGAGGGAGCGAGCTTGACTTTTGTCGTACTGGGACTACTAGAGTCGGTAGCGATGGCGGCGTACTACTCGGCACAGCGGGAGCAAATGGTGGCAACCGCGGTATTTTCGTACCCATTTTCTCAACTATTAATTATTTTCTTTTCGGGGGTCATTTTCGGGGAGTGGCGGTACTTTGATATTAGAACGACTGTGGGGGTGATCAATGTTTTGGGGGTAGTGGGGCTAGTTTTATTGATGAGTAGGTTTGGGGGGAATGGCAACAGTCGATCTGCGTCGACGTTGCGGGGAAAGTGGAGTACCAAGTTGATGTTATCTAGCTTGGTAATTGTAGGGTCAAACTTGCTGGCGAAGTGGGGGGTGGGGAGCGCGGGATATAGTAGTGTTGAATACATGTTTTGGGAGTATCTAGGGGTTGTGGTGGGAGGAATTATCTTTGTCTATGGGAGAGGTTTATCTTTGAAATTACCCAAGAGTGATTGGGGGTGGGGGATGGTGCAAGGACTATTGTTTGCAGTGTCGGCATTATGGTATGTGGGACTGCTGGCGGAGCACCCCTTGTCGATTGCGAGTGTGATAAGGCGAGTAGTGACTGTGCTGATGACCTCGGCATTGGGGTTGTGGGGGTTTGGGGAGAGGCGAGCTTTGACACAAAGGCAAAAATGGTTGATTGGAGTAGGTTTAGCAATATTTATTATGGTGGTTTTGGTAAACCGGTAGGATTTTAGTATAGTTGAGATATGGAGGAGGGGAAGAGGTGGGGGGCAGGGAGTGTCACTTTGACGACTGATCCATGGAGTGGGCCGTATTATAGAAGGTGGAGGCTGGGGAAGTAATTTTTTGTCAGGATGGGGGTCAGGTGGATGTCAAGCGGGAGAGGGAACCATAGAGTATTGTAATGAGTATGCCAAATAGGGCTACTGTTGAAATTATAATGAGGGAGGGTGTTGAGTATGTGGTGCTTAGAAAAGCAGGGGTAAGTGGTATAAAAGAGTTGCCAAGAACGGAATATAATAGGATAGTCGATGCTGGAATTGATAGTCTACTTTATGAAACTATGGTGATGAATAGACTGATGAGAGAACTGTTTGAAATAACTCAAGAACCTTGCGAACGAACTGACTGAATTTAACCAAGAGTTTTTATGAGAGGAAGGCTTCCTGCAGAGCAGGAAGAGGGAGTAAATTCCTGTAAATTTGACAAATTGCGGGAATGAGATCCTGTAAATTTGACAAATTGCGGGAATATTGTATGCTGGTAACATGGAAATACAACGAATATTGGAAGGGCAGATAGTCAAAGAGTTGCACAAGGACAGTCGAGAAATCGTCGTCCTCTATGGGCCCAGACGGGTAGGGAAAACAATATTGACTCAACAAATTACACGAGCGTGGGACGGAAAAATTAAGATATTGTTATGTGATGATCCAGATGTGCAGAGACAGTTGAAAAATATTGGTCTAGAGGGAATAAAAAAACTAGTGGGGGAAAACAGATTGTTGGTGTTGGATGAGGCGCAACGAGTGGAGAATATTGGTACAGTTTTAAAATTACTGACTGATTATGTACCGAGTGTAAGAGTATTAGTCACGGGATCATCGAGTTTGGATCTGGCAAATACGGTGAGCGAACCGTTAACCGGCAGGAAAAAGACATATTTGCTATACCCAATATCTGTCGGAGAAATAAAGCAAAAGGATGAGTTGATAACAGAAGCACAGCTTTATGAGTGGATGCGCTTTGGGATGTATCCAAAAGTGATGCAGATTGATGAGGAGCATGAGAAAAAAGCTTATTTGCGAGAACTCTCGAGAGATTATTTGTACAAAGATGCCCTCCACTTTGTAGGAGAAAAAAATAGTGAGGCAATACGAAGATTATTGATTGCTTTGGCATTACAAATAGGACAAGAGGTGTCATACACGGAGTTGGGGCAGACAGTTGGAATGGATCCAAAAACGGTAATCAAATACATAGAATTATTAGAACAAAATTTTGTAATCATGAGATTGATCGCTTTTTCGCGTAATTTGCGCACAGAATTAAAGAAAACCAGAAAAATATATTTTTATGATACAGGGATAAGAAATGCCGTTCTGGATAACTTTGGTGAATTTGAAAAACGAAATGATCTGGGACAGGTGTGGGAAAATTGGGTGATCATGGAGCGAATCAAGAAGGATGCTTATTATGGCGAGCATAAAAACTATTATTTTTGGCGGACACATGAGAAGAAAGAAGTGGATCTAATTGAAGAAAAAGATGGGCAATTAACGGCGATTGAGTTTAAATGGCAGGCGCAAGCAATTACTGCCCACCAGAGGGAGTTTGCAAATATTTATCCAGGATCAAAGCAAATGTTGGTAGATAAGCTAAATGTGGCGGAGTTTGTAATGAAGTAATAATTGAAAAGTGAGGTGGTATTTGCTAGGGTGAATGTGTGGAAGGATGGAGAGAGTGGATTAAGAGTTGGGGAGTTGTTGCAATCGTGGGCGTGGTGGGTGTGGGGATATTACTCTATGGAGTGTGGGAGCAGGTTAAGCCAAGAGAGGTGAGAGTGGAGGTAATTAAAGGGGGCAGAAGTTCCGAACACTCGCTAGCACAAGGTTCGGAACTAGGGTCGCAGGGAGTGATAATGGTGGATGTGGCGGGGGCGGTAGAGAAGGGTGGGGTGTATCAACTCCAGAGTGGGTCAAGGATCGGGGACGCGCTGGTTGCGGCGGGAGGACTGGCAGCAGGGGCAGATCGGGAGTGGGTGGCGAAGAATATTAATTTGGCACAAGAGGTGAAGGATGGGGGGAAAATATATATACCACTTTACAGGGAGACACCTTCGCAGAGTAATGGCAAAGGAGTCACCCTGGGAGAGCAAACATCATTAATAAATATTAACACGGCGAGCGAGGGAGAGCTTGATAAACTCACGGGGATTGGGGTGGTGAGGGCGAAAGCAATTATTGAGAACCGACCGTATGGGAGTATCGAAGAATTGATGAGTAAGGCGAAAATCCCAAGTTCGATTTATGAAAAAATTAAAACTAGCATTAGTGTTTATTAGCTGTTTCCTGGTGAGATACTGGATGGAGAGTGGCAACTTGTTGAGTGAAGGAACGCGAGTGAGGGTGACGATACCTACCATTGATTTCCCGGAATATACGGAGACACAGACAGTTGTAAAAAGAGGGAGGTGGGAGGTAAGAGTGAAGGGTTATACAGAGATTATACCTGGAGAGGTGGTGGAAGTGGAGGGGATATGGGATGGGAAGAGAATTATTGGTGACACAGTGACACAGTGTCACGAAGAGCAGTGTAGTGAAGTTGGTCTAATTGATAAGGTGTTGATTGGGGTTAGCTATGTGAGGCGGTGGGCGGTGGCGAAACTGCAAACACAACTGCCGGAGCCGATGGCGAGTTTGGCGGCGGGGATTCTCCTGGGTATCAAAGCTCGGATGCCACGAGATTTTTATGAAGCGTTGGTTATGACGGGGACGCTCCATATTGTGGCGGCCTCTGGCTTTAATGTAATGATCGTGGCAACTCTATTGATAAATATGTTTGGGAAGATTTGGAAGAGGAGTGTGGCGATAGCGATGGGAGTGGGAGGGATTATTTTTTATGTGTTAATCGCTGGAGGGAGCGCGTCTGTCGTTCGAGCGGGGATTATGGGGAGCCTAACTTTGATAGCTTACTACTGGGGGAGGCCGACAGAAGCTAAGTGGCTGTTGTGGGTCACGGCATTTGTAATGGTTATGGTTGATCCAATGATGTTAACGGACGTGGGATTCCAGTTGTCGGTAGCGGCAACTGGGGGATTGTTGTATTTCGAGCCAGTATTGGATCACAAAAGTTCCGAACTCTTGAAAAGTTCGGAACTAAAAAAACAAACCTGCCTGCCGGCAAGGCAGGGTTACGAACCTTGTTGGGGAAGGCGATTTGCTAAGGAATATTTGTTGCCGACGCTGGTGGCGACGGCGTGCACAGCGCCGGTCATTTGGTGGCACTTTGGGAGGTTATCTTGGATTGGGGTGGGAGTGAACCTATTAATCCTCCCGCTCATACCCTTAATCATGCTACTGTCGGCCTTGGCACTGGTTGTGCCGGGGGTAGGATATTTGCTTTATGTTCCACTGTGGTGGGTGGTGGGGGTGATTAGAATGTTCGGCTAATCGGCGATTTGGCTAGCCGGAATTGTCGGGTTGTCGGCTGATTCAGCTGATACACTGGTTAACTGATATACTGATTTACTGAATCGCTGACTATCTGATGTGCCGATATGAATAAACACTATTTTTATCTGACAGGGTTGTTGGTGGGGTTGGTTATTTTGGTGGTTGGTCAGATGCCAAGTCCCAAACTAAGAATGGTAGTGTGTGACGTGGGGCAAGGGGATGCGATACTATTAATCAAGGGTAGTACCCAGGTGCTAGTGGATGGAGGGCCGAGTGAGGCCAAGATACTTTCTTGCCTGGGAGAGCAGATGCCATTTTGGGATCAACAAATAGAGCTTATAGTAATGACACATGGAGATAGCGACCATAGTAGCGGGTTGGTGGTGGTACTAGAGAGATACAAGGTGATGCAGTTTGTAACAGGAGATGGGGTCGAAAACACGGATACCCTAAGGCGTCTAGCTAGGACAATAGAGGAGAGGAGAGTGGGGGTAGAGTATGCTCAGCAGGGGGATGTGGTGCGAGTACTCGGACGCGACAGTGTAGAGTTAAAAGTGCTTTGGCCACCTGATATAGACTTGCAGTATGTTGCGATGTGGCGGGGTGGTAAAGAAATTATAAACGATAAGCAGATACTGGGCGCGAGTGCCAAAGAGCGTAACCTTAATGAGCGGAGTGTAGTACTGCATATATTAGAGGATAACAACTCAATTCTCCTCATGGGAGATGTGGGGTACCAGGCAGAAAAGGAGATAATAGAAAAGGGGTTAATAGGGCAAGTAGACTATCTCAAAGTAGGTCATCATGGGTCAAAATATTCGACTAGTCAGGAACTACTTACGCGGGTGCGACCAAAAACAGCGATAATTAGTGTGGGTGAGAAGAATAGGTATGGTCATCCGACAGAAGAGACGTTGGTGCGACTAAGAAGTGTGGGTGCGGAAGTGAGAAGAACAGATACTGAGGGGACATTGGTGTTTGGCAATTAGTACCCATATTCACATACCTTTTGATTTCTGTAATGCTTCTATGTTCTAGAACATGAAAGCAAATATTTGTATTTTGATTTTTGTGTCTTGATAATATTGTTTAGAATACTTGCAATGTTTAGATTAATTGGATAATATAGAATGTATGGAAAAACCATTTGATAAAGAGATAGTGAAAATGTCGAAGAGCCAATTGTTGGTTCTGAGGTACCTACTAACGAAAGCTGATAGCATTGTCACTAATCGTGAGATTGCTAAGAAAACGGGCGTTGTGGAGAAGTGTTTGGGTGGTGTTCTCTCTGCCCTATCGCGCAAGCGTCTCCAAAACATGAGTTTGATTGAGCCAATGGGTCGGGATGGACGCGCGGGACTACGCTGGAAGCTTAATAGCAAAGCTATTACGGTCGCGCTAGCAGAAAGGCAGGTAGGAGTGCTGATTAGAAGCTATTAATTAATTGTACATAGTACTTAGTACTTGGTACATGGTTACTTTAACAGTTTTTACAAGGTAGGAAAGAGTTGGAAAGACGTAGTATTGTATTTAGTATTATGTATTTTGTATTATGCAGAATATGGGATACTATTTGTCTCGAAGACAAAATTAGGTGAGTAAATTGAGTGGGTGAAGGTGGAAAGGTGAGCTAGTTTGATATTATTCCAGGTATATATCTAGTGAGTCTAGAGTAATAAAAGTGAACAAGAATAGCGATTGAGAAGTGGGTATTCGCAATTAGTCGGGAAATTAACAGGTATGTTGAACGATATTCTAATGTACTAGAGGTTATATTTTAGTTGTTAAAAAGGGAGAAAAAAATATTCGTATATCGTACATCCGTATAGCCGTATAGTCGTGAATCCGTATAGTCATAAATCGCTGTAGTAGTAATTGGTCATGGTAGGATGGAGGTATGAGTGGATATCCATGGGGACTAAGGATGGGATTGAGCGGAGCGGTAGGGGCGCTACTGGGGTTTGCGGGATTACTACTCTCGGGATGGGGAATCATGGGCTATGTGATCGAGGAGCTATTGAAGCTTGTGGGGGTAGGGGTGGTTAGAAAAGTCATAGGAAGGGTGAGCGGGGGCGAGGGGTTGATGGTGGGACTATTCTTCGGGATTACCGAAACGATCTTTTACCTATTGCCTATGATGGAGCGCGGAGTGGGGGAGGTCGGACTACGAATGCTTGTGACAGTGCCAATGCATGTGGCGACGGGGGGGATGATCGCGTCACATCGATGGGGGATTGTGGGGGCATTGGTGTTACACGGATTATTTAATTATTGGATGAGATAAATTCGGATTTGACCCAATAACCTTTGAGCTCATCTTTAGCGGTAAAACCGATGTGGGACCAGTCTCCATCAGTTTCGAAAACAATAACCTCGGTCTCGGCCTTAATACTCATCACGATGTCGGCGGTTGTACTTGGCTTGTTGCGGATGTTGACGGAGCCACCAGTGGGGGGCACGATTTGCTGTGACCCGCCTGCACCGCTTTGCGAAGCATTGCGGGCAGGCACAGTGACACGTGACACTGTAGCACTAGGAACAGGGGTCGGGGATGGTGCGGGGGTAGAAGTGGGGGTGACAATTTGATTGACAGGGGTGGGGACAGGAGTGCGCTGTTTGATAATATAAATCCCGCCGAGGACGCTAAAAATGGTGAAGGCGGCGATGGCGAGGGTGGACCAAGGCAAGGATGGTATCAGTGACACAGTGTCACGTGACACAGGGACGAGAGAATTGGTAGGTGTTGTGGTAGCTAGGGTGGGGTTGAGGCGATAGAGGTAGAGGCCGATTAGGACAAAACCGGTTAGGACAACGATTAAAATGCCCCAGGTACTAGCGACTTGGGTGCCACCCAAGAATCCTTTGAGACTGCGACTACTTTCGGTCTGGGCAACTAGGCTACCAAGCTCTTTGAGGTTTTGGCGGGCGGTTAAGAGATCGAGGCTATTTTCGCGGAAACTCCGAATCCTGTCTGTCGGGAGGGCAGTGGCATTTTGGTTATCTTTTATCTTGTCTACTAATTGCTCGATTGTTGTTTTCATGGCTAGACCTTGAGTGTAAAAGTTGCTTTGGGCGAGGTTGGTCGCAAAGTTTTGGGAGTCGGTGAGAATGACGCTTAGCTCTTGGTCACTAATTCGCCAGATATCTTCGAGTTCGACACTGACAATTTTGGTGGAGAGCGGAGCGAGGGTATATTGGCCGGTGACTTTGATGGCATCGTGATCGGGATCAAAGTAGGTGGAGAGGGTTGGATCGATCTCGAGAATATGCTCATCCTTAGTTTCGCGGGGGAGATAGAAGGAGAGAGGGGCCTCGAGACTAACGAGTTTGCTGGGATTGTAGAGACTGGCTTTGTAGATGATTGAACCCTCCTCAAGCCACATAAGTGCAACAGGGGAGTTGGGATTATTGGCGAGAAGAGCTTGATTGAGACCTAGAATAGCGCGAAGAGCGAGAATCGTATTTTGGGGAGTTTGGGCACTGGCCAAAATTTCGGGAGCGCCAATGTACTCGTTGATTTTGAGAACACTGTTTTTGAGATTGTCGGCAACTTGAGCCTGACGAGATGGGCTTTGTGAATCCCATTGAGAGGTCAAAGAAGAGAGGTTTTGAATAGATGAGTCGAGAAGTTCGGCGCGTTGCTTTTGATTGTCGACAAAATTGCTGAGGGCCACAAAACTCGAATCAAGGTCGGATTGAAGGGTGAGAATGGTGGCTAAATCTCCAGAAGTTTTTTTACTGGCACCAGCTTTGAAGTCGCGAAGCGCGGTTAAGAGAGTTTGGGAGAGCGTGCTAGCCTCAATAACCGCGGGATCATCCCATGAGTCAGTAAAAAAAATGAGGGTAGCATTAATTTGATCAGCTTGAGTCAAAAGGGCGCTAGCAAGGTTGATTCGGTTGGTGTTACTACTGTTATCCCATTGGGTTAAGTTGCTGATTGTGGTGGTGCGAAGCTCGGCGAGAGTGAGAGTGAGGGTATCGAGATTTTTCTCAGCATCACTTAGCTTGGTGGTGAGGCGAGCGCCTGAGTCAATCATTTCGAGGCTGATAAGGGGTTCTTGGATGGCTTTCTCTAACAGGAGACGTTGCTCATCGAGATCGGCTTGGAGGGCATCGATTTTGGTATTGGTGTCGGAGGAGGAGGTGGTGCTACTAGTGGTGGTCCTAGTGTTGTAGGTCCAGATGTTACTAACTAAATCGCCAAAGGAAGTTAGTGTGCGAGAACTGCTGTTCCAAATATCGCTAACGAGGGAGCCAAAGCTAGTTAAGGTTCGATTATTGTAGTTCCAGACATCGGCTGCGGTTAGACTACTACCTCCGCCACTAGTGGAGGTTTTGACCTCAAAACTTTTGTCGAGACACATAGTGCCAGCGCTTGGGACACAGCAAATTGTGGCGGTGTACAATCCCTCGGTGGTGCTAATCGTTGCATCGTAGCTGTACCAGCCGTCAGCGCGACTCGTCATGGCTTGGCTGGTGATAAAGGGAGAGCCGTCGGGATATTTGGCGGTTAGAGTACAAGTCTGACTGGGGAGAGCGGTGTAGTCGTCGTTATACAAAAATTCGCCAATGGTGCAAGTACTACTGGGAGCACATTGCTGGTAATCTGTTGCAAGTATTGCAGTGACACAAAGGCGCAGTGACACAGTGACAAGAGTGAGGAGGGCAAGGGAGATACGGCGCATGGGGTTATTCCCCTTTACTACTTTTGCGATATTCTTTAATGCCATTAGCAATGCCACGGATTAGCTCGGCGATTTTTTTGCCACCAAAGAGGAGGACGACGATCACTGCGATAATCGCTATCTCGATGGTACCAATGTTTTTGAACATATGACCTCCTTGTTTTGCGGGCGAGAAGACCTCGCCCCTACGTTATTTGGTTTTTTTAATTTTTGGTTTATTGTCCTCGGCGTTGAGGGCCTTGCGAAATTCGCGGCTAGCCTCACCAATGCCACGGGCTAATTCGGGGAGCTTTTTGCCTCCAAAAAAGATCATAAGAACGGCAGCAATGATAATAACTTCGCCGGTACCTATATTCGAGAACATAATTTACAAACTCCAATTTATAATTTTCAATTATGGCTTAGCTTTAATATACCCACATTCCCCAGGTTTGCTAATTTAGCGATTTGACAGCATCGCTGATTTGTAGTCTCATAGTGAGTATGCCCAACATACTCACTCCCACTCAAATCACATCACTACGCATTGCTC
>Ga0172371_10011606_pt1 | contig 11725 bp, 6 predicted proteins | sample Lak12m_FD_114543 | JGI IMG/M metagenome (GOLD analysis project Ga0172371, IMG submission 114543) | Freshwater microbial communities from Kabuno Bay, South-Kivu, Congo - kab_022012_12m | ecosystem: Environmental > Aquatic > Freshwater > Lake | place: Democratic Republic of the Congo: South-Kivu...
AAATTAAGAATCCTTTTTCAGTGCATCAATAAAGCCACCAACCTGATTACCTACATCATTTAATACATCTTTAACATTATTCAATGCATTTTTTGCATTATATTTTAATTTATAGCCTTTATATTTGCCTTTTAAATTACTAATTTGATCCTTCTCAGATTCAGTAAGTATTTTATTGTATTCTCCATCGAATTTCGAACAATACTCTTCATACTTTAAGTCTGCTTTATTCCAATCTTCCTCAGTATAACCTTCATATTCTTTAGAAATATTATCTACAAAACTTCCAAACCCATTTAGTGCAGATTTCTTTTGTTGTTCTTGGCAACCAGTATTAAGAATTAATAAAAACAATGTGAACATTGTTATTGCATAAAACGTTGATTTATTTTTCATGATTATTAATATATTGTATGAATAATTCCTTTGCATCTTTTTTCCAATACTCTTCAAAATCTGAAATAAAAATCCCATAAATTTCTTTTATTGCATTTTCTGGAGCTTTAGAATAAATTAGTTGAATATACTTTTTAAGTTTTGTACGGTTATATTTTTTCTCCATAGCTTTATAAGCAGTATAACCTACCCAATAATTATCATCGAAATTAAACTGTTTATTTAGGTGAATTTTATCAAGTTTAGTTGTATCAACATCAGAAAGCCTTTCTTTATTATTTGCAAAATATTCAGCTAATCCTTCAAAAACCCAAACTGCTGGTTCGTTTATAGAATCAAAACGGAATTCGTTAAAATAAACATAATGATTCATTTCATGCCATAAAGTTACTTTCTCAGTCAATAAATCGTTAAAAATTATAGGATTAAGCACAATTCCTTTTGCTAGGGTACCCATTTTAGAAACTTCAAACAAATAAATACCAAGTGCTCCATCGCAATACTCAACAAGTTTATTCTTTTGAATATTTGATATAGTAGCATTATATGATTTACAATCTTTAGGGACATAAATGGGTAGTTTTCTGTTATTAACTAAATATGGATAATGATATTTTCCCATTAAATCAATTAAAGGAATAATAGCTTTGTGTGCATTATCCTTAGTTCGCAATGCTTCAGATTTTACTTCTGGGTAATAATAAATAATAAACAAACTATCTTCAAGCTTTAAGTACCCGTTTTCTGGATTTTCACCTAAATTATTATTGTTATACCAATCGCTAGTTTTAGGATTAGGATTATAACCAAAACCAAGGTCTAAAGTATCTGGCAAGTTGTTAAAAAAATCGATTGTAATTTTAGGAATATTTGCAAATATTAATGGAGGAGTTCCCTTGCCTACATTAAAAAAATATATTAAAAACACTAACCAAATACTAATAATTATTGTTATTAGAAATGTAATAAATGAGTCTTTAAAATTTCTCATTACACTATAAGAATTATATGACTTGTATAGAATCTATATCAATATCTGGAGGCAAAACACCAATTTCCCAACCAACACCAGTAGCTTCACAATAAGCAAAATCAGGGTGCTTAGGAATATTTACCTTAAATTTAGGAGGTAACTTAACTTTTCCAGTATCTTTTTTAATTAAAATGCCTGCATGTCTTCTTGTTCCGTCTTTAATATTTACTATTGCAAATTTAACTTCCACACCTAGTTGATCGAAAAGTTTATATGCCAATGCTGATTTGCAATCGCAATCACCTTCAATGTCATATAAACTTTCTGCAGGGAAGCGAACATATTCGCCAGCTTTATTAATAGGTGTACTTTCTTCATCTTTCTTATAATTAATTTCACTTTGACAGAAATGAAGAAGTAATTCATAAAGCTCAAAATCCGATAAATTATACTTATTACACATCAGACTAGCACTATTTATTATTGTATTTAATGCATCTTTTTCTGATGTTTCTACAACAGAATCAGAACCTTTAAGTACTTCCTTAATGGATTTTTCTATATTAACAACTGCTGTTTTCCAATTTTCAGTACCTGAGCTTGTCTGTCCAAAAAAAGGATTTCTCTTTCTGATTTCTGGATTAGCATCTTCAAAGTCTTCTTTATAAAATTGTAATTCAATAGTGTCTGAATTTGAATCGTTATTAACATTAAAATTAGTTAAGTCCCATACGAATTTTCTTTTTACTATAGTTTTTGTTACAGTTGTTTGTTGACCAGGTGTGATGGTTTTAACTTTTTCTCTATTAGTCTTACGATCGTTTGGATCTTTAGGTTGCCAAAGATTAGAACTAGGTTGAAGAATCTTCCATGGGGCAGCAGAAAACGTAAACACATTAATAATTACTCCGATTAAAACAACTACAAAAAGAGGAACAAATACATAACCATGAATAATTATACTTGACAACAGCCCTAAAACAGACAATAAAATTAGCCAAACATTCCATGACCTTATACCTGTATTTCTGTTAATAAGATTAAGGGTATTAGAAAAGGAAACATTGCGATTAGCAAAGTCAGTTTTAAGCATAAATAAAGTCCACCAAATAACTAAATAAACTACCAACATTCCTCCAACATAAGAAATTATTTCTCCTAACGCAGGAAACATTTGATAATACATCATTAGCATAGAAATTACCGAAAAGAAAATAACATAAAGTATAGAAGCTGGAAAAGCTAAATCTTTTGCACCAACACCTTCTTCATTACGATTATCTTCCTCTGCTATAATATAATCCTCGCAAAGAACAAGTGTCGCAGCTGCTTTTGCTAAAAGTGAAATTTGGCTTTTTTTTGTATGACCAAATCTTAAACTTTCTGTACAATGACCTACACTAATTTCAGTTTTTTTATTACCATTCATCAAATTAACTTTAGTACGATGCATAAGCCACAAATACCTCCAACTTCTGTAGCCAGTAACATCACATTTTGCTATTAATACATCTTTTGAATCAAATATATCACCTGTTCTAGTAACATAACCCAAAGAATCACAATTATTATATCCACTTGTATTATTATTTCTCACTAATTTAACCCATGCTTTATCATTAGTTGTTTCAACAAATCCAATGGATTTATTACCTATAATTTTGCCCGAATCAATTATTTCATACTTTCCTTTTGTGTTTTTCCATATATATCCGAAATAACTTTTTTTTCCATTAACATTACTATAATACATCCGAGCAAAAGGAGTAATAATTCGCCAGATAAATAAGGCCAGATTAATAGTTAAAAAACCAATTATTATCCAAATTAAAATATTAAATAAAAACAACATAATTTTCTTGTTTTAAATAATTTAATCTATTTTTTGATCGCATAAATTTCTAAAAACCTGTCCTTTATTAAAATAAGATGCAAATACATTAAAAAACACATCCTTATCTTGATTGGTTCCATTTTTAATTTGCAAATCTGTAATTGCAGAATAACTCCATTCCAAATCTTTTATTCCAGTTTCTAAAGGCAGAATACTAATTACACAAGCAAGTAAGTCAGGAGGGGATTCAAAAATATTTCTAAAATTTATGTTTTTAATTTTTAAGATTTTATTATTTAATAAATCATTCTGAGAAATATTAGTTTTTAAATCAGAACTTTTAAAATGTAACAAATCCACACCGTGGCCAATTCCTTGATTAAGAGAACAAGAAGAAGTTGCTTTAGTAAACCAATTAGAAATTCCTGTATTATCTCCCATTTGCTCAAGGAGCAGCTCAATGGAATATTCAGATATTATCATTTTTCTTTTTGAAAATGTATATAAAGCTCTAGCACATCCTTCCGCATTTCCTTTTTTTAGAAGTTTCCAAAATTCAAAATAACCAGTATCACCTAATTTAAACAAAAATTGTAGGCCATTTCTAACTTCCTGCTCAATATCATCTACTTTATCTACAACTGTAAATTGTCCACCTGTTTCATCTGCAAGCTTTTTTAAATGATCTTGACTTCCTTGGCCAATATAGATTACATCTACAGGTTTTCCTATTTCTTTGGCAAGATCTATAGCCTCTTCTAAATCACAAGTACCTCCATCACTAATCATTACCAATTTGTCGAAATGTAACTCTCCATTTTCTAAGTTTGCTTTTGCTACTTTAAATGCAGGAACATATGAAGTACCACCTCCGCATTTAGCTTCTGCTTTTTTAATATTATATTCTACATCTTTATCTAACTCGGAAGATGTTGCAAATGCAATCCACCGAATTTGATCTCCATATTTATTTTTATATTCTTCGACTATTTTAATTAATTGATTTATTGAATCTCCAGACATACTCCCCGATACATCTAAAAGCAGAGTTTTACTACTTGAAGAAGTTACTTTCATTTTACTAAAATCAGTTTCTTCTTCTAGGCTATTAAATATTTGGGCTTTTTCTTTCATTAATTTGTGAATTAACTCCATTTTATCGCTATCAGTTAATTCCGTTATCTTTTTCTGAGAATTATTAAGTTGTACTTTTAAATCAGGCACAGTTTGCAAAATGTTATGACCTTTAAATTGACCAGAAATTATAACAGGCTTATTTTCTTTAAGCTGAGCTGTATCTGGTTTAATCAAAAATGTAGATTTTTCACCAACTACGATATTATCAATAAGTAATGGTTGAAAATGTTCAAATTGACTGAAACTAAAGGAAGGAGGAGGTAGAACTCCTAATTGTTGTCTAAGACCCTTTTCAATACGAGTGTCTTTTAACCATTCACAAAAGTCAGATAATTGGCTATAGGAATCAGTTATTATTTTTTTCAAAAACTCTTCAACTCTTTTATTAAGATTAGACAATGACAATGCAATATATTGTTCTTTAAGGCTATTCAACCTATTAGTATAAGAACGGCATCTCCATAAAAAAATCAAAACTGGAATTAAAAACAATACAAAACCTAAAATATAAGTATTATTAGTTAAAATATTAAGATTTATAACTTTTGGACTTATATATTGTAACAAAGGAATACCTACAAATATTAACATAACCCCTATTAACAATGCTCTTAAGAGCATTGAAATAAAAAATACAGGATGATTTTTAATTTGAGATTCTAATTGTGTTAAAACTTCATTTTCATTAATTACACCTTTAGCTTGAACTTTGTTAGATTCGGATGCGGTTTTGTATGCCTTTTGATATTTCTCACTTAATGGAAATGGAGTAAATATTTTTTTTGAATTATCTGAAGCATTTGTTATTGTGATGCCCTTAGTCAAATTAATATTAAATTCCTTATTCAAGGATTCAATTTTAGCATTACACTGCTCTGTAACTTCAATTGCTTGTATAAGGCTACAATTAAGATGAGGTTGTTCGGAATTAAAAACATCAAAAACAGAATCTTCGAGCATACGTGTTTTAGCTTTTAACCACTTTAGTTGATTTTCTGAAACTTTTTCTTTGTATGTTTCTTCAATTGAAAGTAATTCAAAACGAGTAATATTGACAATATTTTTTTTTAAATTAATAATAAAATCATTAAAAAATTTAGTCCAAACTTTTTGAAGACTCCAGCTACAAGGTTTGATTTCAGGTTCAAAAGCCAGCTTGCTAATATCAGGGCTTTTAGTATCTGAAATAAATTCTTTAATCATTATACTATACGAAAATGAATTCAATTTAAAAACAGACAGTTGATTAACATAGGTAATAGCATTCTCTTTATTATAAAATACTTCAGAATTATTATTTGTAAAAGCATCTATTAAAGTGTGTCCCAACATAAATGCTTCCCTATCGTTTTGAACATTTTGCTCAAAAAAGACACCTGCAACACCTGCATTAAGAAAAGGTCGGTCATAACCATCTTGTTGATAATGTGACAAAATATTATCGTTACCTAATCCCAAATGTAATGAAGCAAGAGCCATGGTTTTAAACATTTCATCTTTCACGCTCTCTTGCGATTGAAAAAATAACACATTGAAAAATGGTCGATTATTAATGTTAAAGAACGATGTCATATTATGCAATTGATGCAAAAAAACCTTCTCTTCAATTTTAAGATTGTCAGAGATGGATACACTTTCTCTTCTATAAAGCAAACCATAGAAAAAAATATTTGGAACATTCGTCCATGGATTAGAAGTAAGTAAAACTTTACGTAACTCAATTGAAATTAAATTGAAAAAACGCTGAGTATCAATATTTCCTATATCACCAATTAATACAACATTAATGGTATTAGGAGCAACATTATATAGATATTGTATTTTTTTTTCTTGTGGAGGAATATCTAAAGTTAATAATTTTGCATGAGATGTTATTATTTTACTGATTTTTTGTCTGATAATATCTTCTGACCATAATTCATTTTCATTAAGGCTTAATTCCAAATCATTCGCATCAGTGATATAAAACCATGGCGGTACATCAATCAAACCCAAATTAGTTTTATAAGCATCCCAATACTCTTTATAAAAACCAAAAATTATTTTATTAGTGCCAGTTAAGTCAATTATCCATAATGGGTTCGGGTTCATATTTAAATAATTTGGTTGAAAACATTATTGGATTTAATATTGTCTAATATTTCAAAAAACTCTTTCTTAATCGCTTCATGTACTGGAACTCCCTTCGAACACAAATCAAATGCATCTTTTAAATTAGTTCTAGCAGCATTTTTCTTTATAGAATCAAACTCGCTTGAAAATGCTGTTAAAAAATCATTTCTATTACTGGATGCACGATCATCAATTACTTTTTTAATAGTATTTACCATTTTTGAAAAAATTTTCGATAAATTTTTTGTTTTCACAAAAAATTCAGAAAAGTCATAAACCTCTTCTAATGGTTCTGATTCAGCATCATCACTTGTAATTGTTAATTTATGTGATATTATTTCAAGCTTTCTGTATTTTATAGTAAATAAATTTCCTGATTTATTAATTTCGATTAAAGAATTATGGTTAGAAGTTTTAGAATCTATTTGGTCATCATTACTATTAGAAAACAATTCACTGACTTGATCAACATTTGTATTATTATTGAATAAATTATTATATAAAACGGCATTTTTTGTAGCCAACTCTTTAAAGAATGCATCATATAATAATATTTCAATAAAACTTCTATCAACATTTGAAACTATTTTATTTATATCTAATTTTACAAAATCCTTATGTATATGGCAACCAAAAGCCAGATTTTCAATTTCTGATTTCTTTTTAGAATAAACATTGGCTATATCATCAAAGCCACCGTAATCGAATAAATTATGTCCAACTTCCATTTTAAAGACAATAAAGCGATTTGTCAGATTTTGCTCTACTTTAAATTGTTTGCTTGTATCAGCTGAATTATAACCTAACTTAGTAGCAAAGTCTAAATTACTACCTGCATAAAGATAACGAGTAGCTCCAGTTGCACCTGTGCTACCATCCCTTCTAGGAAACAATACTGGTATGGAACCTGTAAAACTTTGTATGAAAGCATTCCTTGCCTGAGGGGTGGGGCAAAAGTAATCAAAAACCTGTTCTAGGGTTTTATTAAGCCAATTTAAAACTTCACCATTAGCAGATATTTTATCATCTATATATTTTTCAGCAAAAATTATATAATCAGCTAATTTATATTCACTATCATAAGATGTTTGAAATGATAAATTAATGAAAAAATTAGATTTTAATTTGTTATTAATTTCTACAAGTGCATTTATTAAACTTTTACCTTTCCCATTATCTCTAATAGGCGGAAACCCCATATCTTTATTCCCTTTTCGTATTGTTTGATCAGTAGAATCTATGGAAATAATATCAGCGTATAATTGTTCAAATAAATGATTGTCTGTCCAAGTTTTTGTATCGTTATCAGTTGAAAAACTAGAAACAGATGGAATAAAAGTTGTAAAAACCTCTGTATTTGTTTTTTTAAATTTCTTTGCTAAATTTTTATACTCTTTACAATAATTTGTACTCAAAGTATCTATATCACTTTTTACACTTGACAATCCTTTAGAAGTAGCATTCCCATTTCGAAGTACTTCCAGATAACCTTCTTTTTCCTCTGTCAAGTCTTTTAAAATAGCTATTGCCGACCTGTTTATACATTTTTTAAGAATAGAGCTTCTATACTCCAATAGTTTTGCTTTTAATTTTGGAAAATCTTTTTTCCTATCCCCTTTTTCAACAATTTCATTTATTGAATATATAATAGTATTTATTTCGTCTTCAGAAGGAATTGAGTTAAGCAATTTTTCGGATTCTATTTCGCAATACTTATTATCTACCAAAAAAATTAAATGTATTGTATATAATATTCCATATTTTTTAATGGAATTTTCAACTCCTTCATTAATTTTTACTTTTATAATATTTAGAAAATATTCTTTCGACAACTCATCGCCACTGGTACTAAAAGCATTTTCTATGGTTTTAACTTTATTTTGAATCTGAGTTCTAAATGTATTAAAAATTGAACCCCATTCTTCTACAGTAGGTGGAGTATTTGATTCGTCACCTATTATTTTTACTTCACATAACTTTTTTGAATATTCTTTCTCTAAACTTTCAGATTCGGCATCATGTGTTCCTGTTTTAACTAAATATTCAAAAATATATTTATTTCCAAACTCTTCTTTTGCTTTATTCTGCATCTCATCATTTTTTTGAATATCTTTAAATTCATAGCCTAGCAAACCATAGTCAAATAAATCATATAAAAATCTGCTTTTAATATATTCTTTCAAGAGATCATCTGGTTTGCAAATAGCTTTATAACCTACAGCAACAAGAGAATTTGTCCATTTAAAAGGAGTCTTTTTATCTTGTCTTGGATTATTAATTACAGCAACGTCTTTTATATCATTATCTAAGCGACTTACAGCAACATCACCTATAGCACTTCTATGAAGATAATAACACATTTCTGCTGTATTTATGAATAAGTCATCTAATTTTATTGATTTGTTTTTGTCAGTCTCTGCATCAATAGGAATCATGTATGAATATCCATTCCATTTTCCAGGAATAGTATCCCAATTATCTTTATCTGGACGAGCAGAGAAATGTTTGAATTTTTTACCATCATTATTATTTACAGCATCATAACGAAAAGCATTTAACTCCCAAAAGGTAGAAAAAGCATTTAAACTATAAATAATATTTTTCTCATTTTGTTCGATAAAAGGTTTAGGCATAAACAATACCAATCTTAGATAAGGATCAGTTTTAAATTTAGATTGAAATACCCGATCAGCAATATATAAAACATCAAGAATTGCCGAACTTCCTGTACCACCATTACTCGATCCAAACACCCAAATAGAAGGCTTACTATCTGCAAGTTCATCTTCTAGTGCAGCTTGATTACTGATATTACCATTGTTATCACCATCAAAATTACTGTATCCAGTCATCTTCTTAACACCAGCTTGTATTTGAGTAACGATAAAATCCCAATTTTGCCAAACTGCAGTTCTTCCAGACATTCTTTGTGCTCCAGCACCTTGCTGTAGTTGTATATTTGGTAATGCAAAATTACCAGATATTGAAGGATCTATAACCCACTCCATTAACCTTTTTGAATTTTCATCATAACTGGTTTTTGCAGTTGTGTAAATCATATATGGTTTTGTAGCACCAAGATTTTTAAATTCACTGCCTATATCAATAGGAGATTGACCTTTGAATAGTTTCACTAAATCAGAATTTCCATTTATCTCTCCTAATGTTTTTTCGTCAGTGTCCAAAAAGATAAAATGATTATCTTTTAACATGTTATTTAAATTACCATTGTATAGTGGATCATTTAAAAGTTTTGCTTTTATTTGAGCTACTGTGTTAACTCCTGTTCCACCGATTCCTATGAAAATTCCTTGTTTTGATGGCATATTATTATTTTTTAATTTATTTATTATATAGACTTTCTTTGTTTCTCTTTGTTATCACTTTCTCATAAACTTTATCCAATTCTAAACTCGCAAATTTTATGAATAAAACTACTTCTTTGATGATTCTGAATTTGTTTCTTATATTTTCCAAAACATATTCTTATTAGTTAAAGTATTTATTATCTAAAAGATTATGTCTAACATCCATTTTAAAGACAACTAATAACATTTAAAAATCAACTAATATCTATTTTGAAAATAATTTTATTCTGATTTATATTTGCTGAACCTCCTCTAAACTTTTTAGGTGCTGATAAAAAATGCAAATTTCCATTTCCTAAAATTTTTGGTTCAAATCCATATGGATATTCTAATTCCAAGAGGTCCCCTTCTTCAACGATTAGATAGTACCCTGTCTTTTTCCACAACATACATGGACAGTTAGAGCGAGTTTCAATTTTAATTTTCCATTGTGCATCTGATACCGAAAGATGAGTTTCTGAACTTTCTCCAACTCCGACTGTAAATTGCATTTTATTTTTGAAGATTTCCGAAACATTTTGATTTTTTCCATTTTTGTCCTTCCAGGTAACACTAATCTGCCAATTTCTGTTTAAGTTTTTGAATTTTGTGTATAAAAAACAAACCACCCAAAATATTATTAATAATAATATAATTACATCAACCCACCAGGGTAAAATATGAATGAATATAGTGGTTGATGGAAAATTTTCTTTCACTTTAAATGAATCGCTCTTAATTCCAAGTTTTCCTAGTTCATTAATATATTCAAAAGAAGGCATAGCGGAGAATTCTACATTCCCATCTGCGGTAATAAACCTAGGAAACCAAGCAATTTTTTCTTGGTTTCTTTTGCATAGAGTTAAATTTTTCAGTTCATTATTTGAAATATTAATAGGCACATACCAATCAGACAAGTTAGAATTAATTACTACATCATCTACTGTCATATTAGTAAAAAGCTGTCCGCCATTATTTGAAAAAACTATATCGCCATTTATTTCATTTTGGTTTATTTGTAAATTTGCATTTAGATTTAAACTTTTTAGATCATTTTCAATAATGTATTTTAATTTATTGGCAAGCATATTAGCTTGTTCATTAGCAAACCATTGTTCTAAAGATTGTGGACTAGCAACAGGTATATACTCTACACCATGAAATATTTTAATGAGTTCATCTTCAAAAGAATTATTTAAACTTCCGCTTATGGTAATTCTTAGTCCTTTAGCAATAATAGTTCTATCATTCCAAAATGGATCAAGTTTTTTTACTAAATTATTCCAGTTAACAGCTTTTTTATTAAACTGATTAGGAGTATTCCAATATTCAAAATCAGTAAAAATAAAAACATAAACTAATTTTTCGCTTCCAGTCTGTTTTATAGCATTAATAATACAATCAGTCATGGAATATCCATCAGAACCACTCTGGTTAAAAGAAATATTATCCAATGAATTTAGAAGATCTTTTTTTGAGTTCGAATTAATCCTTAAATTAGGATAATTAATATATCCTGTAGCTCTTTCTTTTACTGCCATTGTATCAAGTTCTTTTACCATGGTAACTTCATCACCTTCAGGTAAAATCTGTAAAAAATTTCGGATACAATTTTTAACAGTGAGTTCATAAGCTCCCATTGAACTTGAAACATCAATAGCAAAAATATAATGAGCTTTCTGCTTTTTTAAATTATCCTTATAAATGTTATAAAGCATTGGGAACTCTTTGCTAACATAATCTTCTGGGTCTTTTTGAGCAAATACCAATAATTGAATACTAGTTAAATAAAAAATAAACAAGCAATACAAAATATTTCTCATAGTTAAAATTTCAAATATTATATATTATTAGGTGGGTTCTAAAAATTCCTTTTCCCTATTTTGATTTAAAAAAACCATCAGAACCCGTTTAACAATTTTTTTA
>Ga0172371_10011607_pt1 | contig 11724 bp, 10 predicted proteins | sample Lak12m_FD_114543 | JGI IMG/M metagenome (GOLD analysis project Ga0172371, IMG submission 114543) | Freshwater microbial communities from Kabuno Bay, South-Kivu, Congo - kab_022012_12m | ecosystem: Environmental > Aquatic > Freshwater > Lake | place: Democratic Republic of the Congo: South-Kivu...
CAGGTCACGCATCTCGCCGATGAAGATCACGTCCGGGTCCTGCCGGAGGACGTAGCGCAGCGCGGTGGAATAACTGCGGGTATCTATGCCGATCTCACGCTGGTTGATCATCGACTTGTTGTCGGCGTGCACGATCTCGATCGGATCCTCGACGGTGACGATATGGCGCCTGACGTTGGCGTTGATGAAATCGAGCATCGCCGCCAGAGTGGTCGTCTTGCCGGAACCGGTGTTTCCGGTGACCAGGACCATGCCGCGCGGCTCCAGGGCTATCCTTTTCATCACCGCCGGCAGATTCAGCTCGTCGAAACCGGGAATGCGTTGTACGACCTGCCGCATGGCAATGCTGATGGCGCCCCGCTGCCGGAAGATATTTACGCGAAACCGGCCGATGCCGCTGGCGCTATATGCAAAATCGATTTCGTTCTGCTCGGAGAAAGTAGCGATCTGCTTGTCAGTCATCAGCGAGGCGGCATATTCCTTCATCCCGTCCAGGGTTACAGCTGGCTCTTCCATCAGGTACAGCTCACCGTCGACACGCATTACCGGCGGGCTGGCTGCCTTGAGATGAAGGTCAGACGCGCCGCGGTCCGCCATGATCCTCAGCAACTCATTGACTTCTTTCAAAGGATTTAGCCTCCCTTGGATTTAGCTGCGGGGTATTGCCTCCTAAAAGCTGTTTCGGACAAACCGGGTATTTATTAAGGCTGAGGGCTACTTGCTGGCAACCACGCAAAAGGATGGCCCGCTTCTCGTCTGGGGATCGTCAAAGTTGATATCGACCTTGTTGAAGCCGAAATTCTTCAGGCAGGCAAGGATATCCTGACGGTACATCCAGCGGCTGAAGGGAGCCGTGCCGCCACAGAAACCGCCTGACTCCAATGCTTCCAGGTAGTTATATTTATTGGTCACGTAATCGAATCCCTGGAAGCTGTGGTTTTTGACTTCCGTGAAATACCGGGCCTTGCCCGGGTCCGATTTGACGACCTCGTCATCAAAATAGTGTGTCCAGATAATCGCTTTGTCGCTCGTCTTGGAGATCAGATAAATCAGCTCGGCGGGCTCGCGCATATGGTAAAGCACACCGTTGGCGACGCACAGGTCGTACTTATCCTCGCTGGAACGCAGATATTCCAGGAAATCACCGAGGCGGAAGCGGGCGCGGTTCAGTTCCAGGATCTCCTTCGCGATCAGGCACTTGAGGTAAGCTCGAGAGTTTGCCTCCAACGCCAGGATCGACCTGGCGCCGCCTTTTTGCAGCATATATGTATGGCCGGCCTCCAGGGGTCCCAGTTCCAGCACGTCCAGGTCCTGAAAACCGCCGATCATCTCTCCGCCCCACTCCATCCGGGGGTCTGCGAAGAGTCCGAGCTGGCCTGCTTTCACACCCGCTTCCGCGGGAAAATCGGACGACCACTGGCCTTTGAATAGATCGATGGCATTTTGAGCGCTTGGCAGTGATGTGACATAATCGTCCAGAATGTACAGGCCGGCTGCGCCCGGCTCTACGGGCACCGGCGGTGATGATGTTGAGGAAAAAGCTGTTTTAATCCGGTTCTTGATCTTCCGCGGTGTGATCTGTCGCATCACTAGACTCCCAGTTGCTTTAAAGTTCGCGCCATTTTATTACAGCGGCAGTCAAATTGCTAAAGCCGCCCAGGATTGAACCGGAATGCATCCGGGTAATTAAGCCTAATTCTGAGAAAGAGAGATGATCTGTTGGCGAACCCGGCTACGATAACCTGCAGTGGCCTCACCAAGTTTTACGGCAAGCAAAGAGGCATCGAAGACTTGGACCTCCGGGTAGAGCAAGGGGAGATCTTCGGTTTCCTCGGACCGAATGGCGCCGGCAAGACCACCACCATCCGTATGCTGATGGGATTGCTGAAGCCGACTGCGGGCAGCGCCACCATCCTCGGCCTCGATGCCTGGCGCGACTCGGTGAAGATCAAGTTCATGACCGGCAACATCCCCGGGGATGTCAGCCTGTACGAGAACATGCACGTCCACGACCTGCTGAGCTACATCGACCGCTACCGGCCTGGTCCGGATCCGTTGCTGGGCGAGCTGTTGGAACGGCTTGACCTCGATGTCAGCAAAAAGGTCCGATCGCTTTCGCGGGGCAACCGTCAGAAGGTCGCGATCGTGGTGGCGATGATGCACGATCCTGACATCCTCATCCTGGACGAGCCTACACTGGGGCTGGATCCCCTGATGCAGCAGGTCTTTTATACAATCCTGGGCGAGTTCAAGGAACGGGGCAAAACGGTGTTTCTCTCTTCGCATATCCTTTCTGAAGTCGAGCGCGCCTGCGACCGGGTCGGCATCGTCCGGCTGGGACGGCTGGTAGATGTGCGGGGGATCGAGGAGCTGCGGCGCAACAAGCTGCGGCACATGGATGTAATGTTCAAAGACCAGGTGGATGCCGCGGAGTTTGAGGCTCTGCCCCAGGTGATCCAGGTGGAGCGCCTGGACAATCACCTGCGGATCACCATCAGGGGCGCGGTCGACAGCCTCATCAAGCTGATTGCCAGGCACCAGGTGGAGGACCTCACCTTCACCCAGCCGGGCCTGGAGGACTTCTTTCTGAGCTTTTACGGGCATTCCGCCCTGGCCGAGCCGGATTCGGGGCATGCCGGTGAGGAAAACAGCGGAGGTGAAAGTGAACTTTAACCTCCTCAGGCGCACCGTCGCCGATAAAAGGGTATCGCTCCTGGTTTATGCCATCGGTCTGGCCGTATATGCCTTGTTTGTGCTGGCGATCTGGCCTTCCCTGAAAGAGAATCTCAGCACGCTCGATCAGTTGTGGCAGAGCTATCCGGAAAGCATCCGCAAGGCATTCGGGGGAGCCAACATGCAATTCGCCACCTTCGACGGTTTTGTCTCCGTGGAATACTTCAGCCAGATGTGGGCGATCGTCATGATCGCCTTCTCAGTCAGCATCGCCACTGGTGCGATCGCCGGCGAGATCGAAAAAGGCACCATGGAACTGCTGTTAGCGCAACCCGTCTCCCGGCGCGCGGTGCTGGTGACCAGACACCTGTTCTTCGAGCTGGGGTTGCTGTTCATCATCGCGGCTTCGTTTACGCCCTTCCTGCTAGGTGCGCCCTTGATCGGCGCGGACCTCATCTACGGTGGCATGTTTGCCTTGATCGTGCCGGCGTTCCTGTGCTTCACCGCTATCGGATCTCTGACTTTCATGTTCTCGGCGATCTTTTCCAGTCGCGGCCGGGCCATCTTCACTTCCCTGGGGATCATCATCTTTTGTTACGCCCTGGATATCCTGGCCAAGATCAACGATACGATCAGCCACGTTCACTTTCTGTCGATTTTTTATTACTGGGATCCCTATCGCTATCTGCATGGGCCCGATTGGGCTTGGGGGGACATCGCGGTGCTGGCGGTGATATCGGCAGTGTCCACAGCGATCGCGGTAACCTGGTTTGAAAGGCGCGATATCGCTGTGTAGAATCTAGGAGCCGGGACCGCGCCTGCTGGCGCCCATGCCCGGTTGTACTTTTCTATGTGGCGCATTCGTCTAGTGGCCTAGGACGCCGCCCTCTCACGGCGGTAGCAGGGGTTCAAATCCCCTATGCGCTACCATATCCCTTCTTCTCCCAAGCCCGCTGGCTGATCAGCCGATGAGTTGCACCGCCGCCGTCAGGCGCTCGAGGCACTTCTCTCTTCCCAGGACGGCGAGGGTCTCGAACATCCCCGGGGTGATCGTCTTGCCGCTCATAGCGATACGCACAGGTTGCAGGAACTTGCCCAGCTTGATCTCCATCGCTTCCGCCTTGACGCGCAGTTCAGTCTCCAGTGTGGGAACATCGAAAGGCTCGGTGGTGGCGATGATCTTGGCAACGGCCCCCAGGATTGCGGGAGCCTTTTCATCCTGCTTTAGTTTGATCAATGCTTTTTCTTCATACCTGAGGGGCAGGAAGAAGAAATCGGTGAGTTCCACGAATTCCGCCAGGGTCTTCATCTTCTCCTGCACTAGGGGGATCAGTTCGGCTATGGTGGGATTTCCGGCGGCGCCGGGCAGGCCTTTGATCGGTGTATCCTTAATGAACTCTTCCACCCGGTCAGTCAGTTCGGTTTGCTCCATAGCGCGGATATATTGCCCGTTCATCCAAAGCAGTTTGTCGTTGTCAAAGACGGCAGCGGTGCTGCCTACCCGCTCCAGGGTGAATTTATCAGTCAGTTCCGGCATCGAGAACAGGGTCGTCTCAGCGTCGAAGCTCCAGCCGAGCAGCGCCAGGAAATTGCAGAGGGCCTCGCGTACGTAACCTTGAGCCCGAAATTCTTCCAGGGAAGCAGAACCGTGGCGCTTGGAAAGCGGGGCGCGATCATGCCCCAGGATGAGCGGCAGATGGGCGTAGGCGGGCGGTTCCTGATCCAGAGACCGCAGCACCAGGATCTGCTTGGGAGTGTTGGGCAGATGGTCGTCTCCCCGGATCACATGCGTGATCTTCATCTCGGCATCATCGATTGCCACCGCAAAGTTATAGGTAGGCACACCGCTGGAGCGCACCAGGATGATGTCACCGACCAGCGCGTTTTCGAAGGCGACGTCGCCCCGGATCAGGTCCTTGACGACTGTGACGCCCTCCTGGGGCGATTTCAGCCGGATTACCGGCTGGATACCCTCTGCGGCACGGGTCTGCGCGTCAGCGTCCGTCAGGGCGCGGCAACGGCCGCCATACACATAGGCCCTGCCGGCAGCCCTGGCTTCACCGCGCTCCGCCTCGATCTCCTCCCGTGTGCAATAGCACCGGTAGGCCGCTCCAGTCTCGATCAACCTGGCTGCCGCCTGTTCGTAGAGGCCGGTGCGTTCCATCTGCCGGTAAGGGCCGAAGTTACCGCCTGCTTCGGGGCCTTCATCCCAATCGAGCCCGAGCCACTTCATGCTGCGGACGATCTGCTGGATGTTCTCATCGGTGGAGCGCGACAGGTCCGTGTCTTCGATACGCAGGATGAAGCTGCCCCCGCTGCCGCGGGCATAGAGCCAGTTATAGAGTGCGGTGCGGGCGCCGCCTACGTGTAGATGCCCCGTGGGGCTGGGCGCGAATCTGACTCTCGGTTTTTTCCCGTTTGGGTATGACATCGCGTCAGTTTATCACAGGCGCCTTTTAGCGAATTCCGCGCCATGGCGAGAACAGTCCGTGCAAATCCACAAAAAAAGCCCGGCGCGATGCCGGGCTTTTAGATAACGTAAATGGGTTAAGCCTACAGTCTGCAGGCCCCCCGATAAGATCCGCCGCCGGAAACTCCCGCGATCTGCACGACCTCCCCTTCGAAGGGAGCGTGGATCATGCTGCCGCCGCCGATGTAGATGCCCACATGACTGATGCCGCCGTCACCAAAGAACACCAGGTCGCCCGGCGCCAGTTCGTTGAAGCTGATCGGCGTACCGGAGCTATATTGAGCAGCGGCCGAATGTGGCAGCGATATGCCCAGCTGCTGGTAAACGTACATCACCAGACCAGAACAGTCGAAACCGCTGGGTGAAGCGCCGCCCCAGACATACGGGACACCCAGATAACTCATGGCGATACCAACGGCGCCGCCGGCAGTCGCCGGAGGAGCCGGACCGTCGGCCGTGTCGCTGTCACTTTCGTCCGGGCTCATGCTGGCGCTGAAAGCTTCCTGTCTGGCAGCCTGTTCCTCCAGATCGGAGATCTGGCCTTCGAGACCGGTCAGCATCTGCTGACGCTCCGCCACGCCCGATTCGATGTCAGTCTTTTCTGCTGCGATCTGATCGACCAGCGAAGTCTGCTCAGCCTGGTCTTTTTCCAGCTGGGTTTGAGCTTCCTCGACCTGTGTCTTCAGCATCTTGACCTGTTCCAGATCATCGCTGTCCTGCTGCCCGACTTTTGCCATCATGTCGTATGCGGACATGAATTCATTGATGTCGCTGGTGTTCATGAGCACATCCATGACATCCGCTGAGCCGTTGCGGTAGATGCTGACTACCCGCTTCTCCAGCCGCGACTGGCTTTCGTGCAGGGTGGTGCTGATACCTTTGAGTTGATCGGTATTCTTGTTGATGCGCTCGCCGATCGTATCCAATTCATAGAGCGCATAGTTGTAGCTTTCCACCTTCGCTTCGAGATCGCTGTTCAAGGAAGCCAGCTCGCTCTTCACTCCCTCGGCCTGTGATTGCGCCGTGGCCAGATCGCCCGCTGGTTCCGCGCCGGCGATGGCAGCAAAAACCGTCAGACTTAAAAGAACAATTAGGGAAAGTGATAGCGCTAAGCCCTGAAGCAGCTTATGGCTTCGGCTTGGGGAGGTTGCTTTAGAGGATTTATAACCTGATCCTGCTGGTGAGTGTTGCTTAAACCTGATTGCCTTCGCCTCCTTTAGGACGTATTGCTCGTCGGTCAGTTGGCTAGTGACCAAAAACCTTGTGAACTTTAACAAGGCATATTTCGCAAGTCAAATCCCGCAAGGGTATAACTGGGTAATTAATTCCTAAAAATCCCGCAATTTGCGAGATTATGATGGGTAATTTGCAATAAGAACTTTTTTTAAGCCGCAAAATATGAGGCAATTCCCTGGAAAATCGCAGCTGCCTCGCGGTCAGCAACATCATCCAGAGGAACCTCTGAGGGGCCAGTGGCGGTCAGAAAAAAGGCTTCAACCTGGACTGCGGTCATGGTCGTTTCCCTTAAGACCGCGTAATTTCGGCCCAGCGGGGGCATCTCCGGCACTGCCAGCTCTTGCGAGATCGCGGTCACGATATGCCCGGCCAGCATCCTGCCCGGTTCCGAGAAGTAACCTTCGCGGCGGAAATATGATGCCGCGACCCCCTGGGCCAACCGGTTGTCACAGGCGTTGTGATGAATGCTGAGAAAGATGTCAGCCACGGCGGCGTTGGCCATTGCGGAACGCTCGTACAGGCTGACATCATCATCAGCCGAACGGATCAGTACGACCTTGGCGCCATGATCCTCAAGAATTCCGGCGAGCCTGAGCGCGACCTGGAGATTCAGCTCTTTCTCCGCGATTCCGCCAGGAGTGGCGGCGCCGGCGTCACTGCCGCCATGACCGGCATCAAGCGCGATGATCGACTGCGCGAGGGAACGGCCGCCGGCATAGCCGCCATGACGGTCCGGTATCTTGGCTTCCAGGGAATGCGGTTCGCCATCCTTGGTCACCCGGGCCATCACTTTCAGCACCGATTCGTCCACCATGCCGTCGACTACCAGACCTGAATTCTTCTGAAAATCCAGCACCGCCCGTTCGGTGCTGGCCCCGAAGATGCCATCTTCCGGTCCGGCGTTGAAGCCCAGGCGGTTGAGCGATCGCTGCAGATATATGACATCAGCGCCGCGGAACGGCGGGATGCGCAGATAGAGCAGCCGTTCTCCCGGCTCATGATGCGCCTCCACCAGCTCGCACCAGGTGTTCTCACCGACCACGCCGTCCGCCACCAGCCCGCAGGACTGCTGGAACATCCTGACAGCCCGGGAAGTGGCATCGCCGAAGAAGCCGTCGACACCGTCAGTGCCGACGTCGAGACCCAGCCGCTTGAGCCGCGACTGGACGTCGAGGACTTCCTTGCCTCTATCTCCGTGTTTAAGCGTTCTCAACTATATCCAGATCCTGTTTTAGGGAATGGCACCGCCGGAGCTTCGGCTGGCGGTCTCGTGGCCTGTCAGATGCTTAGGTTAGTGCCTGCCGGTCGCAGGTTCAAGCTGGGGGCCAGGGTATCATCATACCCGGGCCCGCTGCGACTGCGGCACCGATGAACTGTGAAATCAGTTTTTTTGCCGCCGCGACCGCGTCAGGCATGCTGTGGCCCAAAGCCAGGTAACCTGCAACCGCTGCGGAGAACTGGCAGCCGGTGCCGTGGAATTCGTCACCGCGCCCCAGTCGTTCACCCTTGAAGACATGTAGCGAGCTGCCATCGTGAAGGACATCGATGGCAACTCCGGAAAAATGGCCGCCCGTGACACAGGCCGCCCCGGCCCCCATCTGCACCAGTGCTGCCGCTGCTTGAGCCGCCTGCGCTTCATTTTCAATCTCAATGCCAGTCAGCAGCCTGGCTTCTTCGTGATTTGGCGTGATCAGATCGCAGACGGGCACGAGGCGGCTGGCGATCCCGGCGGCAAGCGCAGCCTCCGAGAGCTGCTTGCCAGCGGTGGCCGCGAGTACCGGGTCGACGACAAGCAGGCCCAGCCTTCCGCCGACCGCATAGTCCACCACTGCCTCAAGATTCGCGAGTGTAGCCAGCATGCCCGTCTTGGTCACCCCCGGCACCCCATCGGCTAACAGCGCCTCAAGCTGGGAGACAACGATGTCAGCTGCCGCGGGAACAACCGCTTCTACACCTGTTGTATTCTGAGCTGTCAAGGCTGTGACCGAGCACTTTCCGTACAGTCCCAGGTGATTGAACACTCGCAGGTCCGCTTGCAGCCCGGCCCCGGCACTGGAGTCGCTGCCCGCGATCGTCAGGGCGACTATCGGCTTTATGGCGGACAAACCTGGTGCCTCAGATGGTATATCAACGGCGATCACTACTCCTGATAAAGTGATCGAAGCCTTGCTCCGGCAGGGGGGTTTCACTGCCATCACCGGCAGCGAGAGTGATGCCGCTGCCAGCCGTAATCTCCCCGATCACGGACACCAGCGTGCCAGAATTCGCGGCAATCGTATTAATGGTGTCATCAACCGCCGCCGGCGGCACGGTGAGCAGCAGGCTGTAATCTTCGCCGCCGCCGAGCAGCATGGCTTTCAGGTCGCATCCCAGATTTGCCGCCAATCTAGTCAGCTCCGGATGCACCGGCAGCCGGTCGAGAAAGATCCGCGCGCCCACGCCACTCTCCTGGCAGATATGCGCCAGATCGGTCGAGAGTCCGTCGCTGACATCGGTCATGGCGGTGGCGCCCGCGGCTGCTGCTGCCTGTGACTGGCTCAGCAGACAGGCGGGATCTAGAAAGGCAGCCATTAGCCCCGGGTAGTCCCTGGGCATGACGTTTTCCTGCAATAGCTTAAGACCACCGCTGGCACTGCCCAGATTGCCGATTACCAGAATCATGTCGCCGGGAGCAGCCCCGGAGCGCAACACTGCCCGGCCCGCAGGTACGAGGCCACCGGCAGTAACGCAGATCGTCATCGCTGCGGGAGAGGCGGAGGTGTCGCCACCGATCACGGCGACTCCCGCTTCCATGGCCAGGTCGCAAAATCCCTGGCAAAGTTCAATTATGTACTCAACATCTGTGTCAGGGGAGAGTGACAGGGTGAGCAGCGCATAATGTGGCAGGGCACCCATGGAAATGATGTCACTGATGTTGACCGCCAGACATTTGCGACCAAGGGTGCGCGCCGGCTGCCAGTCAGTCCGAAAGTGAATTGCTTCCACCAGAATGTCCGTCGACCAGACCATCTGATGTCCGGCAGGTACATCGATGACGGCAGCATCATCCCCCACTCCCACCGGTACGCCTGTCGAAGTAACTGCGAAGAGACTGCGCAGTTGCCTTAGCAGCGCCTCCTCTCCCAGTTCACCGATCAGCAACCGGAGATGTCACCCGCCTCGACACCGAGATGTTCGGAGACGATCTTCATGGCGCATAACTCGCCGCACATGCCGCATCCTTCGACCGACGTGCTATGCCGCTGCAGATAGGTTTCCCTGGCCCGGGCGGGATCAATGGCCAATTCGATCTGGCCCTCCCAGTCGAGCGCCTTGCGCGCCAGCGCCATGCGCCGATCCCAATCAGCAGCCCCCTTGACGCCCTTGGCGATGTCCGCGGCATGGGCCGCGATGCGAGAGGCCACGACACCCTGGTGCACGTCATCGACGGTCGGCAAGCCGAGGTGCTCGGCGGGAGTCACATAACAAAGAAAGTCTGCTCCGGCAGCGCCGGCCAGCGCACCACCGATGGCGGCGGTGATATGGTCATAGCCAGGAGCCACATCGGTCACCAGCGGACCCAGCACGTAAAGAGGCGCTCCATCAGTCAGACGCTTGGCAATCTTGATATTGGTCTCTACATCCTGGAGCGGCACGTGGCCGGGGCCTTCGATCATCGCCTGGACACCTGCTGCCCGCGCCCTTTTTGCCAGTTCGCCCAAGGCGACCAGCTCAGTGAGCTGCGCCCGGTCACTGGCGTCGCTCAAACATCCGGGCCTGAGGCCGTCTCCCAGGCTGATCGTGACATCCCAGCGTCCCATGATTTCCAGCAGGGTGTCATAGTCCTCATAAAAAGGATTTTCACAATCGTGGTGCAGCATCCAAGCCGTCATAAATGCGCCGCCGCGGCTGACGATGTCCATCAGCCTTCCTTGCGCGGAAAGGGCGGAAAGGGCCTCTCGCGTGAGACCGGCATGGATCGTCATGAAATCGACACCGGCGGCAGCGTGCCGCTCGACGATAGCCATGAGATCTGCAGCGGTCATGTCCACCATGCTCCCACGCTGCTCTCTGGCTTCAACCGCGGCTTCATAAACCGGAACGGTGCCAAAGGGAAGATCGGTACGCGCCAGCAGCATCCGGCGCATGGAGATTGTGTCGCCACCGCTGGAGAGGTCCATGACCGCGTCGGCTCCGGCTTTGACAGCAGCGTCCAGCTTGGCCGCCTCTTCATCAAGGGATACGGCCTCACTGGATGACCCCAGGTTCGCGTTTACTTTAGTGCGCAGGCCTTCACCGATAGGCATCGGCCGCACCTGGCGATCGCTCCGGCCCTGCGGTAACACTGCTTTTCCCGCGACGATCTGCGCTGCCAGCCATTCGGATTCCACACCTTCGGCCCGAGCGGCAGCCACCACCGCTTGCGGGACAGCGCCTTTTTTCAATTCATTGATCAGAGTTTCCAAAGTTTCCTTCTGGAGCGCTGCTACTTACCTTTAGCCAGGGTCTTCTTGCCATGTGCCGCGCGAGCCTTGTCGAGCGCCTCCCTGAGTTCGGCGACCGCCTTCACCATATCATCTGCCATGGAAACCGCGCTTACCACAGCAATGCCGTCAGCGCCGGCCTCGATGCATTGTTCGACGGTATCGGCGGTGATGCCACCGATCGCCACTACCGGAATGTGAACAACCGCTTTTACTTTGGCGATCCGGGTGGCGCCAAGAGCCTCCGTGCCCGGCTTGGTGATCGTGTCATAAATCGGCCCGACACCAACATAGTTGGCGCCGCCCCGCTCCGCCTGCAGCGCTTCGTCGTGCTTGCCGGCAGATACCCCGATGGTGATCTCCTTGCCCAGCATCTGGCGGGCGGCGGCCAGGCTGATGTCAAAAGGCCCAACGTGGAGTCCTTCCGCCCTGGTAGCCATGGCGATGCCAACGTGATCATTGATGATCAGGGGAATGCCGGCTTTACGCGTAAGATCGTGGACCGCATATGCGAGTTTGAGCGTCTCACCCATCTGACGGCGCTTAACGCGCAGCTGGATGGCAGTCGCGCCTCCCTCGATGGCGGCAGCCGCAACATCGTAATGGTCCCTGCCCAACTCGGGAACTGAAGCTGTGACGATATATAGTCCAAAATCCAAAGCGTTTCACCGGCCCTTTCGCTGCCGTGCTTTAAGAAGCTTTTCAGGTTAGAGGCAGGTACTATCTTCGGCAGATTCCTGCGCCAGCTCCACCACTGGCTACCCTCTGGCGGTCGCGGAGCAACACTATGCACATGATACATGTTTCCGCATGCCTCGCCTTACAGCTTATCATGGCGGGTCCGCTCAGCATCAATATCTCTGGCGGCTCTTAGCCGGCTGG
>Ga0172371_10011608_pt1 | contig 11723 bp, 12 predicted proteins | sample Lak12m_FD_114543 | JGI IMG/M metagenome (GOLD analysis project Ga0172371, IMG submission 114543) | Freshwater microbial communities from Kabuno Bay, South-Kivu, Congo - kab_022012_12m | ecosystem: Environmental > Aquatic > Freshwater > Lake | place: Democratic Republic of the Congo: South-Kivu...
AGAATATTTAAGATAATTAAAAATAAAATTTATGATTTATTATTTAGCCACACCGCTATTAATCCTTTCGGCTTTACCACAAACTATTAAATTAATTAGAACCAAGAGTAGCCAGGACATCTCTTTATCCATGTATTTAATGACTTTAGCTGGTGTTTTATTAATTTTTATACGGGCGGTACAGATTGGTGATTGGTCGATTATTTTAGGAAATGGTGGTAGTTTATTTTTTTTAGCACTTAATACTTTTCTAATAGTTCGCTATCGTCCTAAAAAACATGGAGTCAAAAGTTAGAGATAATTTACAAAAATTAGTTAGGGATAGCTATCAGGCTATTGCTTCTGATTTTAATGTAACTCGTCAAAAAAAAATATGGCCAGAAATTGAAAAAATTGTTAGTCGAATTAAAGATGGCGATAAAATTTTAGATATTGGTTGTGGTAATGGACGTCTTTTATCTGTTTTAGCTAATAAACAAATAAATTACCTAGGAGTTGATAATAGTTCAGAGTTAATTAAACTAGCTCAAAGAAATTATCCTAATCAACAGTTTAAAATTGGTGATATTTTACAATTGGATTTAATTCCAGAAAAAAATTTCGATTATATTTTTTGTATAGCGGTTTTACAACATATTCCCAGTAAAAAGTGGCGGCTAGAAGCTCTCAAACAATTGAAAGAAAAGATAGGGGTTGAAGGCCAAATTATTGTTAGTAATTGGAATTTGTGGGCCAATCCAAAACATCGCCCCTTGCTTTTTAAAAGTTATTGGTCTAAAATTTTAGGAAAAAATCAGTTAGATTTTGGAGATATAGTTTTTCCCTGGAAAAATTCTCAAGGACAGCCAGTCAGTTCTCGTTATTATCATGCTTTCACCGCGTTGGAGATAAAGAAAATGATTAAACTATCCCAGTTACGAGTAGCCAATAAAATTATTAATAAGTATAATTATTGGTATATTTTAAAAAAATAGTTTTTTAACAAAAATTCTTATATCATGGCCGAATCAGATAAATTAAGTTTAGTAAATCGCAACCGATTGGAGGATTTAATTCAGCAAGAGGTTTATTACCAATGACTTGATTACCTCTTTTATGAACTCTGTAGAAAAGAGAAAGAGCCGGCAGGAGAAGAAAAAAAATAAGCAGCAGGTTTATTCCCCTGTTAATTTAAAGTTAAAAACAATATCAGGTATTTCTCCAGCTCAAAGCTTAAAGGTTTGGGGCGCCGAATTAGTTTGTTCGGATAAAAAACTTAATCCCTTGAGGATGACTGCTACTAGTCAAATTTTTAATAAAAGGGAGTTTAATTTTAAAAAAGTCGTTCTTCAGGGTTTATCAATTTCACAGATGGCCCAACGCTTTCTCCAACATAATTGGGGGAAATTTACTAAACGTGTAGATAGTGCCGAGCCTGGCTACTATTTAGTTAGCTATCAAAATCCGTTAGTAAATTTGTATTTACCCCAGGAAAGTGAAATAATTAATTCTCAAGAGGTTATCTATTTAGATTTATGTCTAACCATAGAACTACTGGTAATGTTAGTTGAATTGGGGCAGGAAATACCTCCTTTGTTTTATCGAACCTCCGCTACCAATGGTCATGATCAAAAGATTTGTGTGGGGTTAAAAAAAGGAAAAATTTCCTTTGTTACGGAAAACATTGCTCGCCATTATCAAAAAATGGGCGTTTGTTTAGCTAAATACGAATCTTGGATGTTCTAAAGCAAACGGCTAATATTATTTAATATTAGCCTATTTTTTATTGTATTGACACCCCCTGGGGGTGTATGATATAATATAAAAATATGAAGACTACTGAACAACGAATAAATAATATTATTGGCCAACTAGAAGGAGCTAAAAGAATGCTCGGTAACCCAGAAAGAGATTGTTTTTCTTTGATTATTCAACTAAAAGCTATTAAATCCGCTATGGGATCTTTAATGGAAAAAATTATTAGCGATGAATTTAATCATTGTTTATTAGACAAAAAAATAACGCAGCAAAATAAAATTGAAAAAATATTTAAAGAAATAATTAATAAATAAATTTATGAGTAATGTTTTAAATTTAAACAAAGACAATTTCACTAATGAAGTTTTAAATAGTGATGTACCAGTTTTAGTAGATTTTTGGGCTCCCTGGTGTATGCCTTGCCAGATGATGGCTCCAATTTTAGATGAATTAGCCCAAGAAATGCTTGATCAAGTAAAAATTACTAAATTAAATACCGAAGAAGCAGATAATCAAAGTCTAGCTATGGAATATCAGATTCAGAGTATTCCTAATATGAAGCTTTTTAAGGATGGAAAAATTATTGGAGAGTTTGTTGGTCTTCGGGATAAAGAGAGTTTGGCCCAGGAGATTAAAAATTTAATTAATTAGTATTGAATTAAAAAATATGAATATCTTTAATGATAATTTGGAACGGCTTAAAGAAATACAGACCTTAGAGAATATTGATGATAATGCCATGCAGGTTTTATTAGAGCCTATTAAAACTAGTTATGCTGAGTTAACGGTTGGCGATAATAAGTACCCAGCTTGGCGCATTATTTATAATAATGCTTTAGGCCCAGGTAAGGGGGGAATACGTTTTCATCCTGACGTTTCTGAAGATGAAGTAAAATCCTTAGCATTTTGGATGGCTCTAAAAAACTCTTTAGCTGATATCCCCTACGGTGGCGCTAAGGGGGGTGTTAAATTTAATCCTAAAGATGTTAGTCAGGCAGAATTAGAGCAAATTAGTCGCCAGTATGCTCAAGCTTTTGCAGAACACCTTGGGCAAGATAAGGATATACCCGCTCCCGATGTCTATACTAATGGTCAAATCATGTCGTGGATTTTAGACGAATTTGAAAAAAAATTTGGTCATCATGAACCAGGGATGATTACCGGTAAACCACTAGAGCTAGGAGGAATCACTATGCGAGGTGATGCCACTGCTCAGGGCGGATATATTGTTGCTAAAGAGTTGACAGCTAAATTAATTCATCAAAAGGAAATTAGTGTTGTTATCCAGGGTTTTGGTAATGCTGGTTTATTTATGGCCCAAAAGTTATTTCAAGATGGTTATAAAATTATTGCAGTTTCTGATAGTCAAGGAGGAATTTATAATGAAGCTGGTTTAGATATTCGTCAATTGGCCGATTGGAAAAATAAAGGTAATTCAGTTATTGACTTTGAAACTGGGAAAAAGATTAATAACGCTGATTTACTAGAGTTAAAGACTGACATTTTGGTTTTAGCTGCTCTAGAAAACCAAATTACAGCTAATAATGCTAATAATATTCAGGCTAATTATATTATTGAGTTAGCCAATGGACCTATAGATTTAGCAGCTGATAAAATTTTATTCCAAAATAAAAAAATTGTTGTACCAGATATTTTGGCTAATTCTGGAGGAGTTATTGTTAGTTATTTTGAATGGGCACAAAATCGTACAGGGCAGATTTTAGATGATGATTATTTGCGTCAACTATTGGAAAAGAAAATGAAGTATAATTGGCAAAAAGTCTATGATCTTTATGATAATCGAGGGGGTGTCATTAGTCTGCGACAGGCTGCTTATATTATTGCCATTAAAAGAATATTAGCTGCCGAGAAATGGCGTGGTCATATTAAATAATGAATTTCTTAATAATAAAAAAACAGAGAATAAGCCTCTGTTTTTTTATTATCTATGTTTAGTTTTTTTAGTTAGCGCAACCAGCAGCTGCTTCATTATTGGAAGTAGTCTCAAATCCAAATCCGGCGGTTGGTGAGTCGCTTGATAGACTAGTTTCACATTCTTTAGGAGAATTTTCAAAGGCACTGCAAATGATGTTTAATAAACTGGCGGCATCTCGATTACTAGAAACTTGTTGTCCATTAATAATTAAAGTAGGAGAACCACCAACGTTATATTTTTCATTATCACTCTTATTAACATTAAAACCGGGGTAGCTACCTTGCCAGTCTACTTTATTGGTATAGTTTTCAGTTACTTTATATTGTTTATCAGTCTTATTAATACAGCTGTTTAACTTACTTTTGTTAATGTCAGCGGTATCCAAGCAGCCCGTTGAATCACCTTCTTCTAAAAAGCATTTTAAATAAGCATTGAATTTATCATTTTGTTCCTTTTGAATACAGTATTGTAGTAAATTTTCAGATAATTCCTTTTCTCCATGCATAGCATAGTCACAAAATTTTAGTTCAAAATCAATTTTATCACCCAAAGTTTCTAGTACAGGCAGAATGCCTTTTTCAATTTGTGTGCCATAGGGGCAGTAGCTCATCACAAACAATTCAACTACTGGTTTAGAATTTTTTGGAATATCCACTGGTATTTGAGTATTATTATTTTGATTTCTTGCCTGAGTTATTTCGTTAACATCTAAAGCTTGAGGGAAAAATAATTTACCATCTTTGGTTAGATAAGATTCTACCACATCGCTAACAATATCAACTTTTAATTTATATAACCCATATTCGTTAGTTATTTCTTTAATTGTTGCTTTACTCCCGCTTTGCATTAGGAAGGCGTTAATAAAATTTTCTGCTTTGGTTTGGGCTTCTTGAGGGGTAATATTTTTATTCCCCGGAGATCGGAAAGAAAAATAACCAATAGCAGCTAGAATAATAATCAGGCCGATAGGCAGGATTACTCGATTAATCATTTTTTTCTGACCTAATTTTTTTAGGATTTTTTTCATAAATTTAATATTTTAGAGTAATTGTTATTATAAAGTAATTATTATTATAATCTAAATTAAAATTGGCGTCAAAATTTAGGCAAAAAATTTTTTAATTCCTCTGGTAAATCCAAATTGAATGTTTTCTTTTCCCCCTTTAGATCTTTAAAAGATAATTTGTGGGCCATTAGAAAGAGACGGTTTAATAATATTTTTTTATTTTTTAATTTTGTTTTTTTGGTGCCATAGAGATTATCGCCCACCAATGGATGCCCATAAGCCAATAGATGGACTCGAATTTGATGGGTTCGACCGGTTTTGATCTTGACATCCAATAGAGTATAGTTAATAAATCTTTTAATAATTTGAAATTCTGTTATAGCAGAACGAGATTTAAATAATCCATCTATATTTCCCTGATCACGATTACTAGGGTGGCGTCGACTCAACAATTCATCACTACCCTTGGGCAGGGCGGCCATTTTGTGGCCCGCCCGTGAACGTTTAATGGGAAAATCAATTAAATCTGTTTCTTTAGACACTTTTTCAAACACTAAGGCTAAATAGTACTTGCTTACGCTTCTATTTTGAAATTGTTTTTTTAAATCCTGGAAACTATCATTATTTTTAGCTATCACCATTAATCCACTAACCTCTTTATCTAAGCGGTGGACAATTCCTGGCCGACTAGGGTTTTCACCAACATTTTTAATTTCTGGGTAACGGGCGATCAATAGATCAGCTAGGGTTAGTTCATTGATATGGTCAGCTCCATGGACTGTTAAACCAGCTGGTTTATCAATTACCAAGTAATCTTGATTTTCAAATATTATTTTTGGAAAATTATTTCTCATATAGATTTTATAGGTTAGCTTCTGGCGGAAAGTTTGGTGTTCCTCCGGTTTGTTTTTTAAGAATTGATTCTAGGTCTTCTGGACTGATGCCCTTTAATAAATAAAGAATTAAGAAATAGAGAATTATAGCTAGAATAATTATCAAGATTAGCCCACTCAAACTGTTCTGATACACATTTGATAGTAAATAAATAAATCCACCCATAACCAGGCTGGCTAGTAGAGATTTGAAAAACGTTTTTAATTTAAAAATAAATCGACTATATTTAAATACACAATAGACGCATAAAATAGCAATTAACACTTCGCTATAGACAGTTACCCAAGCCGCCCCTAAATAAGAGAATTTAGGAATAAATATTAAATAGGCTAGCAGAGAGCTAATACTGGTAAAAGCATAAAAACCAATTAATTTTTTTTGTTTGTGCATAGCGATAGCGGCATGAGAAAACATTGTACCAATAAATATAGCGGCCACCCCAATCATAAGAGGTTTAAGAATTACTCCTGACTCAGAAAATTCTGGTCCAGCTATAAAAATCATTACCGGCTCAGCCAGGAGTTGAGCCCCCACGATCAAGGGAAGGGCGGTAATAGTCATTATCTCCAATGACTTTTGTAACACTTTATGAAAATAGAGATATTTTTTTTCTAGCCAGGCAGTTGTTAGGATTGGTAGAATGAGTCCGGCGAACATAAATGGTAGGGTGGTTAAAACATCAATTATTCTATAGGCAGCACCGTATAATCCCACATCGTTGGATGATTTAAATAGAGATAGAATAAGAATATCTGCTCTTAGATAAATTAAATTAAAAATGATTGTTAGAGCGATTGGCCAGGCATAAGAGAAAGCTTTTTTCCAAATAGCCCAGTCAAATTCTAATTTAATTCGTACATATTTAAGAGCAAAAAAATAATGACAAATAAAACTAGCTAAACTAGAAATAATTGTTACCACTAAAATTCCTTTAAGTCCAGTTTGCCATTTAATCGCAATAAATATGCCAGTAATTAGAACTAGACGACTAATTATTTCAGCTAGAGCTGCTCGATCCATGCTTAATTTCTTCTGGAATAAACCAACCAAAATTTGGTTTAGAGCTGGAAAAACAAAATATATTGCTGTTATTAAAACTCCTATTTTTACAATTCTATCATAGGGGAATATTTGAACGATGATTGGCGCTAACCCCAGTAATAATACAATAGATACCAAACGAAAACTAAAGAGATTATTTAATATTTTATTTTCATCTTCTCGGGGGCTACTAATCATTTGAACAGTAACTAGAGTTAGCCCTAAATCAGCCATAACAGCAAAAAAAGTAAGGAAAGCAATTATGGTGGTGTATTCGCCAAACCCTGATTGACCAAGGTAGCGAGTGATCAAAGCAATTGAAAAAAGCCCCAGGATTGTTGATACTACCTTACCGGCTATTTGAATTAGAGTATTATGAGCTATTTTTTTAGATAAATTCATTTCCTTGTATTTTAGGGGCTATTTTTATATAATATAAATGATAATACAATTATATCATTATTTATGAAAATCACTAAAAAGCCAATTATTTCTTTTATTTTTTTATTGTTTTGTTTTACGCCAATATTTTTGGTTCCCTTGAATTCAACTGTGGCACAATCTAATAACAGTTTGTTTGAAAGTCAAATTGGTGTTAAAGAAATTAGCCAGGTTTATGGAAATCAAAAACAGGATTTAAGAGTACTAGTCGGGAAAATTATTAGTATTGTTTTAGGGTTTGTAGGGGCTATTTTTTTGATTTTAGCTGTATTTGCCGGTTTTAAATATATGACTTCTGGCGGAAATGAAGAAAAAGCTAAAGCAGCGTTAACTTTATTACGCAATGCTATTATTGGTTTAGTGATTATTTTATTAGCTTGGGCCATTACTCGAATGGTAACTATTATGTTGAGTAGAGCAGTAAATAATGCTGTAGATTATACTAATTATCGTAATGGCTTGTATTAATTGTTGTAATTTTGACAAAAATATTAAATATGGTATTCTATATATAGAAAGCTAGTTGTTAATTACAATTAGCTTTTTCTCTTAGTAAGTATAATTATAATAATATGTCAGAAATAAACAATGCTATTAAACAGTTGTGTGAAGAAAAAAATTTAGATTATAAATCAGTAATTTCAGCGATTGAATTAGCTTTAGCTGCAGCCTATCGTAAGGACTATGGAGAACGTAATCAAAATATTCGAGTTAAGTTTGACCCTACCACTGGCCAGTCTGAGATTTTTGATGTAAAAATAGTGGTTGATAATTTACCTGAACAGGAAGAAGCGGAAATGCTTCAGAATTTATATAATCCTAATCCTCGAGAAACTAAAAAAGAAGAAATTAGATCGGAAGTTGTATCCGAGGAAGAATCTGGCGAAGAAGAGAAAAAGAAATTTAATCCCAAAACTGATATTCAAATTAAAGAAGCAGTTATTCTTAAACATAATGCTCAAATTGGGGAAGAAATTGTTACTGAACTACCTATTCCTGAAAGTTATGGTCGTATGGCAGCCCAAACCGCTAAACAGGTTATTATTCAAAAGTTAAGAGAAATGGAACGGGATATGATTTTTGGAGAATTTAAAGGAAAAGAAAGAGAAGTTGTTTCTGGAATTGTGCAGCGTCGAGAAGGTCGTTTTGTTTTTGTTGATTTGGGTAAGGCCATTGGTTTATTACCAGCTGAAGAACAAATTTATAATGAACGTTATAATATCGGTGATCGTCTTAAGGTATTTATTAAGGAAGTACGTGAAGGACATAAAGGCCCAGAAATTATTTTATCTCGTCGTTCCGAAGAAATTCTTCGTAAAGTTTTTTATTTAGAAATTCCTGAAATTGCTAATGGGTTGGTAGAAATTAAAGGGGTTGCTCGAGAAGCTGGCTCTCGTTCTAAAGTAGCTATTTGGACTGACGCGGAGAATGTTGATCCAGTTGGTTCTTGCGTAGGACAACGCGGTTCCCGTATCCAGACTATTATTAATGAATTGGGTGGTGAAAAAATTGATATTATTGAATATGATGAAGATTCTACTAAATTTATTGCTAATTCATTAGCTCCCGCCAAGGTTTTATCCATTAATTTAGACGAAGAAGAACATAAGGCTATCGTTAAGGTTAGTTCAGATAAATTATCTTTAGCTATTGGAAAAAACGGACAAAATGTTCGTTTAGCAGCTCGATTAACTGGTTGGAAAATTGACATTATTGAATTTTCTGAAGATGGAGAAAAAAAAGTGGTAGTCAGTGATGAAACAGCTAGTGCTGAACCAGATATTTACTTAACTGAAGAAACTGAGATTATCGAAGAAAAAAAAGTAAAAAAAGAAAAGTTAGAAACTAAAACTAAAAAAGAAAAAAACTAAAAATAGAAGAATAAAAATAATATTTTAATACTATGTTAACGCAATTATTAGTTTTGGGCAGTGCTTTAGTAGCTATTATTTATGGCGCTGTTGTTATTGCCTCAATTCTTCGTTTACCCAGTGGTAACGAAAAAATGAAAGACATTGCTGCGGCTATTCAAGCTGGGGCTAAAGCCTTTTTAAATCGTCAATATAAATCAGTAGCTTTAGTAGCAGTTATTTTATTTTTAGTTATTGGCTTTATTCCAGCTCTTGGTTGGTCGACGGCTTTAGCTTTTTTAACCGGTGCTGTTCTGTCAGCTTTAACTGGTTATATTGGTATGTTTGTTAGTGTTCGTGCCAATGTTCGCACCACTGAAGCGGCTCGTCACGGATTAAAGAAAGCCCTTAATGTAGCTGTTAAGGGCGGCAGCGTAACTGGCATGTTAGTGGTTGGCTTAGCTCTATTAGGGACAGCTGGTTTTTATTTTATTACTCACGATCTCCATGCTTTAATTGGTTTTGGTTTTGGTGGATCACTAATTTCTATTTTTGCTCGATTAGGCGGCGGTATCTATACTAAGGCAGCGGATGTGGGAGCTGATTTAGTTGGTAAGGTCGAAGCTAGTATTCCCGAAGATGATCCTCGTAATCCAGCTGTTATTGCCGATAACGTTGGTGATAACGTTGGTGATTGTGCTGGCATGGCTGCTGATTTATTCGAAACCTATGCTGTTACCTCTATCGCCGCTATGGTGTTGGGTGCTTTGACTTTTTCTAATAATGAAAATATCATTTTATTTCCTCTGGTTTTAGGAGCAGTTTCTATTATTGCTTCGGTGCTAGGTATTTTCTTTATTCGCTTAGGTAGAAATAAAAAAATAATGAAAGCTTTATATAAAGGATTAATAGCTGCCGGAGTTTTAGCGGCCCTAGCTTTTTATCCGGTTACTAAATATTTTATAGCTGATAATGCGTCTCACTTTAATATCTATTTAGCTGCTTTAATCGGTCTAGTTGTTACAGGCTTGTTGGTTATTATTACTGAATATTATACTTCTACCAAATTTAAACCAGTTAAAGATATTGCTGAAGCTTCTAAAACTGGCCATGGTACTAATGTGATTGCTGGCCTAGCAGTTTCTATGAAATCAACGGCTTTACCAATTATCGTAATTGTTTTAGCTATTTTAGGAGCCTATTCTCTGGCCGGCTTATATGGCATAGCCATCGCTGCTATAGCCATGTTATCTATGGCAGGTATTATTGTAACTATTGATGCTTATGGTCCTATCACTGATAATGCTGGCGGTATTGCTGAAATGGCTGAGTTAGGCGAAGATGTTCGTAATATTACCGATCCTTTGGACGCCGTTGGTAATACCACTAAAGCAGTTACTAAGGGCTACGCTATTGGTTCAGCTGCCCTAGCTGCCCTAGTTTTGTTTGCTGATTTTACTTTTAAGATCAAAGATATGGGGGGTAGTGCACAATTCTTAATTGATAACCCCTATGTTTTAATTGGTTTATTTATTGGTGGTCTTTTGCCTTTTTATTTTGGCGCTTTAGCTATGAAAGCTGTGGGTCGAGCTGCTGGATCTGTGGTAGAAGATGTTCGTAATCAATTTAAAGAAAAAACTGGAATTATGGATGGCACGGAAAAACCAGATTATGGTCGTACGGTTGACATCGTTACTAAGGCGGCGATTAAAGAAATGATTTTACCCGCCCTTATTCCCGTGGTTGTTCCCATAGCTGTTGGTTTTGGTTTTTTGAACCATGGGATTGAAGCTTTGGGTGGATTATTAGTTGGTTCAATTGTAACTGGTATTTTTGTTGCTATTTCTATGACTTCTGGTGGTGGCGCTTGGGATAATGCTAAAAAATATATTGAAGAAGGTAATTTTGGCGGTAAAGGTTCCGATGCTCATAAGGCGGCAGTTACTGGAGATACAGTTGGTGATCCCTATAAGGATACAGCTGGCCCAGCTATCAATCCAATGATTAAAGTATTAAATATTGTAGCCCTATTAATTGTGGGTTTATTACTCTAAAAAGTGGTTTAATATAATTAGAAATGCGAAAGACTTGTTACGGCAAGTCTTTTGTTTATTGTCTTGATTTTTTCTATGAAAAAAGTTATGATAATAATTCCTCGATAATTAAAATTAACAGGTCTGTTGACCTGTTTGTAATAATCATTAAACTATGCAAGTTACTAAAAAAGAATTACCAAAATCTCAACTGGAGTTAACTGTTGAGTTAAGTTTAGAGGAATTTAATCCCTACATTGAAAAGGGCGCTCAAAAAGTGTCTGAGGAAGTAAACATTGAAGGTTTTCGCAAGGGGAAAGTTCCTTTGGATGTTTTAAAACAAAAGATTGGGGAAATGACTATTTTAGAAGAATCAGCCCGATTAGCTATTAATAAGACTATTGATGAGGTAATTAATAAAAATAATCTAGGTCGTCAGGCTATTGGTCAGCCTCAAGTTAATATTACTAAATTAGCTCCCAATAATCCCTTGGAGTATAAAGTAGTATTTTCTTTATTACCAGAAATTGCTTTGGGCGAATATAAAAAATTAAATATTAAAGTAGAAGAGGTAAAAATAGATGATAAGGAAATTGATAAGGCTCTTAATGATTTACGAGAAATGCGAGCTAGCGAGACCGTTGTGGATCGAGAAATTAAAGAGGGCGACAAAGTTATTGTTGATATTAAAATGTTTCGGGATAAGGTACCAGTAGAGCAAGGTGATCATAAGGATATTGCTATTTTAGTGGGGAAAAATTATTTTGTGCCTGGATTTGATGCTA
>Ga0172371_10011609_pt1 | contig 11723 bp, 5 predicted proteins | sample Lak12m_FD_114543 | JGI IMG/M metagenome (GOLD analysis project Ga0172371, IMG submission 114543) | Freshwater microbial communities from Kabuno Bay, South-Kivu, Congo - kab_022012_12m | ecosystem: Environmental > Aquatic > Freshwater > Lake | place: Democratic Republic of the Congo: South-Kivu...
AGATCGAGCAGTTCATCGACCGCCGGGACATCCGCCGCACGCTGCCCCTGCATCCCTACGACGGCTCGCCGTACTATCTGGGCGCGTTCCTGCTGGGCGCCTACCAGGAAATCCTCGGCGACCTCCATAACCTGTTCGGCGACACGAACGCGGCCCACATCAGCCTGGACGACGATGGGCAGGTCGTGGTCGAGAACATCATCAAGGGCGACTCGGTCAGCGAAGTCCTGCACTACGTCCAGTTCAACGGCCGCGAGTTGATCGACCGGCTGCAAGCGGCGGTCGATGCGGCGATCCGCGAGGGCCGGATCGACCACAAGCAGGCCGGCGCGTTTGTGCACTTCTACGAGGACGCCCTGAACGGCTACACCTACCTGGAAGAGCCTGACGGCGAGTGATGCCCCTCACCCCCGCAGGGCGAGAATGCCGCCGACGAGGACCGCCAACGCCAGGAGGCAGCCGGCCGCAATCGCCAGCATCTTGCCGTGCCCGCGAGGCGTATCTTCCTCGGGCACGGCCAGCTGGAACAGCTTTTCCAGGGCCCGCTGATAGTCGTAGTCGTGGCTGATTTCCCGCAGCCGATCGAAAGTCAGCTTGAACATCGGACCTTCGAACGCCAGCGCCTGCTTGTCCGCGTCGTACCAGAACCGCTTCTGGAGGTTTTCGGGAACGCGGAAACTCGCCGGCAACCGCGGCAACGGCACGTAGTGAATCATGGTGGATACCCTCCAGCCCCGCCATGATCCGCGGCGGTGCTTGTTCCGTTGGCATCAGCCCAGGTCGGGGGGCCGTGACGCGGTGACCAGCTTGTCCAGGATCTCGATCATTTGCTGGACGACGCTGGGCTTGAGGACAATCTCGCGGACACCCATTCGCTGGGCCGCGGCCTGGTCCTCCGGCCGCACATGACCCGAGGTCATGATGATGGGGACATCGGGCCGAGTCTCCAGGACGGCGCGAGCCAGGTCGAATCCGGACATCTTGGGCATGGCCAAGTCGGTGATGACGACGTCGAAGTCGCCGGGCCGAACGCGAAACTCCTGGAGGGCCCGCGGGGCGTCGGTGAATCCTGTCACGGCGTGCCCGGCTCGCTGCAACAGTCGCGTGGCCAGGAACACCAGCGGCTCCTCGTCGTCGACGTACAGGATGCGTACGCCCCGGTTCGCCGCTGGCGGCGGCGGCGAGGCCGCTGGGTGCTCGGCCACCGTGTGAGCCCCCGCGTCGGCGACGGGGAAATCCAAGTAGAAGGTCGAGCCTCGCCCCGGCTGGCTGTCCACTCCGATGCGGCCTTCGTGCCTCCGCATGATGCCATGCACCACCGACAAGCCGAGGCCGGTGCCTCCGCCGGCGGGTTTCGTCGTAAAGAACGGGTCGAAGATCCGTTCCAGGGTCGCTCGATCCATGCCGCACCCGCTGTCGGCCACGGCCAGCCGGACGTACCGGCCCGGACGGAGGCGGAAGGCGGCATCCGTCGAGTTCTCGGTGAGGACGAACTCGCCCAAGCGGAAGTCGATCCAGCCACTGGTCCTGCCGATCGCGTGCGCGGCGTTGGTCGCGAGGTTCACCAAGATCTGATGAACCTGGGTCGCGTCGGCCAGGACCGGAGGCAGGCTGGGAGCGAAATGGGTCCGGAGTTCGATCATGGCGGGCAGCGTGGGGCGGAGCAATTTGATCGCCTCGTCCACCACCGACGGCAGGGCCACCAAGCGCCGCGCCGGCTCGTGCGGCCGGCTGAACGTCAGAATCCGTTGGACCAGTTCGCGGGCTCGAGCACAGGCTTTGGTGACCTCCGTCAAGCTGTCCTGGACGGGATGCTCGGCGGGCAGGTCCAGTCGGGCCAATTCCGTGTTGCCGGAAATGGCTTGCAGGATGTTGTTGAAATCATGCGCGATGCCCCCCGCCAGCGTGCCCAACGATTCCAGCTTCTGCGAGCGGATCTGCGCTTCCTCCTGATGCCGACGTTGCAGGGCCGCGCCCAGCATGTCGGCCACGACCCGCAGCGCGTCCAATTCCGCTTGCGACCATTGCCGCGGATGCCGGCAGTCGTCGAAGCCAATGAATCCCCACCAACGACCATTGGTGCGAATCGGCATGGCCGCCACGGAGAGGATCCCCTGCGGCTCCAACACCTCGCGTTCGGCGGCAGGCATGTCGCGGACCAGGCCGCAGACGGGCTCACCGCGTTCCAGGCAGCCCGCCCAGCGGGCAAAGCCCTCGCTGTCGCAGGGCACGCCTTGCAGGCCGGGATTGTCCAGTTGCGGGACGACACCCGCGGCGACCCATTCATACCGCTGGCTTGTCAGCCGCTGGCCAGCCGGGCCGAGGTGGTTTTCGAAGACGTAGACCCGGCTGACATCCGCGGATTGCCCGACCCGAGCCAGGACGTCTCCGACCGTCGCTTCCCAGGCCTGTCCCCGCAGGAAATGCCCGCCGGCGAACTGGGCGGCTGCCAGGATCGCATCCCGCCGCTGCAGGCCGGCTTCGGCCTGCTTCCGCTCCGTGACGTCTTGCAGGTAGCCGTGATAGTGCGTCACCACGCTGGCGGCGTCCTGCCGGAGGACAGTGAAATTGTGGAACCAGCGATAGTCGCCTCGGGCGTGCCGCAGCCGGAATTCCTGCTCCAAGGCAGCGGCCGCTCCCGCCAAATGCTCACGCATGCCGTTCGCCAAGGTCTCCCAGTCGTCCGGGTGGACCAGCGAGGAAAAGGGGACCGCACCGGCGGTCAATTCTCGATCCTCATAGCCCAGGACTTGGAAGACATTCGCCGAAACGTACTCGATCGGCCAGTTGGCTGCGTTTCGCCACAGGACGACGACCGTCGGTCCGCCGACGAACAGTTCGTGCTCCGCCTGCAAGGCGCGAGTCCGTTCGCGAACGCGGGCCTCCAAGAAGGCTTGGCGGCCGCGCAACGAGGCGACCAGCAGGGTGACCAGCAGCGTGATGAGCCCGCCGCCGAACGCCGCAGCCCGATGCAGCCAGATCGGATGGCTGCTCTGAAAGGCCGGACTGGGCCGCTGGATGACCGCCCACGTGCGGTCGAAGAACAAGACCGGATGAACGGCGCACGTATAGGGGTCCCGCACTAACGCCTCGAGGGCATGGCGATCGAGGCCGGGCTGCGACGGATGACTGGCGATCTCGGACGGCGCGCCGCCCGCGTGCAGTTCCTGCACCAGCATCTCCAGCTGTCCTCCGTCGGGCCCCAGGAATGCCAGGGCTTGCTCCAGGAAGACCTGCGGAGACAGTTCGCAGGCCACGAATCCCACCGGACGCACGTGCCCCTTGGTGACCGGTCGGAAGGCGATCAGCCGCAGCTGCCCCGGCGAACCCGCGGCGGGAGCACGGGTGACGGCCACGGTACCCAGTCCGCCGCTAGCCGCCCGGCGCAGGGCCGCCAACAGGTCCGCGTCCGCCCCCCGATCGCGTCCCAACTCGGCTTCATTCCCAGGCAGCGGAGCGATGTAGGTGACCGGGAAGCTCGGCGGACGGTCTGCATCCGGGTGCCGCGCGTCGGGCGGCGTCGGGCCAGCGCCCCGATCCGTCTCGAACGAAGCCTCGTTCTCCGCCCGCACCAGCGGGAGCCACTCCCAAGTCTCGATCGGGGTCAGGCGGACGAGCGGATCGACGAACGAGGCGAAATCCTGCGGCGTGACGTCATCGCTTCCCTCGAAGAAGTTGGCGACGCTGTCCAGACGCTCGCCCACGGCCGCCAGCGAGTCGCGGGCAACCTCCGCCTTGGCCCGGGCCAAGGCCCGAAAATCGTCCCGCCGCCAGCGGCGCTCGGCGTCGAACACGACCAGGCACAAGACCACCGTCAGCATCAGGCCCATGACGGCGGTGAGCAATGTCTCGGCGTGCCGCCACGGCCACCCTACCCGCTCGGCCTCCAGCCGCTCGCGGTGTCGCAGCGCGAGAACGCCGGCAGCCAGCAACACGATCGCCGCCAGCGTGACCAGGATGGCCTGCAGCCGAGCGGTCGCGACTCGGGCCTGCCACGGGGCGGCCGGGATGTCCACGCCCACCGCGGCCAACACGGCCCCCGAACGCGGGTCGAGGACGGGCGCAAGCCCATTGATAAACCGGCCGTACTCGTCGGAAAAAGGCCCAAAAACCCGGTGTTGCCCCGCGCGCAGGCAATCCCAATCCTCCGGACGCGGACGCTGGTAGACCATGCCCGGCGGCGACGCCAGCGGATCTCCTGGGGGCAAATTCTCCGGCCCGAACACGATTCGCTCGCCGCGGATCGCCATCGTGTAAATGCAGCGCAGCCCGACGTACTCGCCATACGCGACCATCGCCTGACGGAGACGCAGAAAAGACGCGTCGTTCTGGTCGGCCTCGGCAAAAGCCAGCCGTCGGACCAGGTCTGCCGGGATGGCCAAGGCCATGCTTTGGGCCTGCCGCAGCGCCGCCTGACGCATCTCCTGATCGATCGCCGACCCGCGCCACTCGGTTCCGCACCATCCCAAAATCAGCAACGCCGGAAACGCCGCCAGAAGCCCCCACGACGCGACGGAGGGCTCGTCGGCAAGTCGCGGAGCGGCGGCCCGGGCATAGCGCCCCAGGGCCGCCAAGCCAAGCCAGGCGCACAGGGCCGCCAGGATCGGGATCGGCAAGCCCGGCGAAGCCAAGGCAGAATCGCCAGGCAGTCCGAAAACCGGCCAATGGATCGCTTGGGGGGCCGCTCCCGCCAGCGGCAGGAGCCCGACCAGCAGCATCACGGCCGCGACACGCAACGCTCCCCCGCCGCGCTCGGCCGTCTGACGCGCGGTCCGCCACAGCGCCGCCGCGGCCCACAGGCCCCCCGGCAGTCCCAGGGCCAACTGGCAAGCGGCCTCCAGGCTCACGCCGCCGACTTGCCAGGCCAGCACCGCCAGGGTCGCCAGGAGCCCCAGACTCCATCGCCCGGCCCCCCGCCGTCCGGCGCTCCGCGAGCCGAACTCAAATAGGGCGGCAAAGGCCAAGGCCCTGACGGCTGTCCGCAAGAAGAACATCCAGGGCGAAGCATCCGCCGACAAGGCCAGGATTCCCAGCAGTTCCGCACCGCCGTACAGGATGCCGAACCAGGTGAACCACGACCAAGCCCCCGACGGAGAATCGGCCACCTGCCGCAAACGCCAGCCCACGGCGGCCTGGAATAGCCAAGCCACGCTGCCGACAAGGCAGACATAGTCAGTCTGGGCGACCAGCCAATCGGTCCACATCCTTCGGCGTCCTTTTCCGCCCGGGGGAAAAACGGCCCCACCTGAGGCAAAACCAACGGGCTAGATTCTAGTCCGCCACAACCGTCGGCGAAATAGTGCCCGCGGATGGACTACAGATTCATTTCGCAACGGACTCCCACCACCAGGGCGTCGCGTTCCAGGCCGTTGGGACTTACGATGTACTGGACGTCCGGCTGCAGGACCAACCAGTCGCTGGCCCGCACTTGGTAGAACCACTCGATCGCGTTCTCACCCTCACGCCCGCTCGTTTCCCGCTCCGCGGGGCTGAACGCCAGCAGCGTGAAGCCGACCCCGACGACATCGTCATCGCGGCGGGGCAGCAACCCGCGGTAGACCAATCCCGCGCCGTAGCTCCAGTCCACCTGGTTGCGGTCCGGCGGGGCCCAACTGACTTGAAAGAACGCGTCCAGCCCTTGGGCCTCCGAGTCCGACTCGCGGTAGCACCGCCGATCGAGCGTGGCGTACACGCCGTAGTTGCCGTCGAACGTCCGGCTTTCGTCTACCGCCCAGGTGTCGCTGGTCGCATGCCAGAGACCGGCGCGAACCAGGGTCGGCGGAGCCGATGAGCCGCCCCTGCCCGGCCGATAGTCGGCTTGGCCCACGAAAAACAGGCCTCGTTCCTCGGTCGTCGCCCACCATTGGGCCTTGTCGCGTCCGTGATCGTACATCCCGCCCCCCAAACGCAGTTGGTCGCCGACGTCAGCCAAGGCCGTGACGCCCAGGGTCTGGTAGGGCCAGAAAGGCAGGGGGATGTTGGGCAGCGTCGCAAAGGACGCATTGAGGAAATCGGCGGCCACGTCCGAGTAGGCGAAGTCCTCGTTGGCGTCCAACCGGCCCAGCCTGACCACCAGGGCTTCGTCAAAGAACGTGTGCTGGTACCAGAACTCCGCCAGTTCGGTCAGATCTTGCGGTTTAGGCCCCGTATCCAGGTCGCTGTAGTACTGGGAGTCGCCCACGAATTGCGGCGACAACGTCGTGCCGTGGGCCTGCAGGACATAACCGTAGAATTCGCCCCCCTGCCACCAGTCCGCCGCTGCCGTGTCCAGTCTCAGCGACAATTCCAACAACCCGCGATAGCGCGTCGCCCCTTGCGTCGCGATCCCGCCGCGAGCGTTGGTGAAGACCTCCCCCGAGTACAGGTACTCAGCCGCCACCGGGCCCGCGCGATGCCAAACGTCCCCCAACAGCGTCGCGGACGCTTCCTCCTCGCCGCCCCCGGCCAGGTCGGCCGCCAAGTCGCGGGGCCGCGCGGGCGCGGACGGGACCGGCAGCGGCAGCGGGGGAGGCTCGACCGCGGGCGGCTGGAAGGTGAGCCAGGACGCTTCCGTGATCCCTGCAGATCCGTCGGCGGAACGGGGGCCGGACGGTTCCAGGCCGTCACTGGCGACGGCGCAGGGCAGCGCCAGATCCGGGCCGGCCAACAGGCCGCCCAGGGCGAATAAGAACAGCAGGCCGACGCGTGATCTGCTCCGAAACGAGCCGCGACCGTTGAGCGGTCCGGCCGGATTCTCGGGGGGCGTTGCCGAAGCGTCGGCCCGGGCCCCCCACCGCGCGGGGCAGTAACAGTTGGTCACGCGATCCTCGGGGGTAAAACCGGCCAGCCCAGCCGCAAAAAACGGCGTTCTGAGTCTGGTATCGGCCGAAGCATTCCCGTCCCGGGAACTTCTCGCCGGATGTTCCCGTTGTGCCCGATTTCCCCGATATCCGGTAGGCTGGCGACCGCGGCGGCCGTTAGTTCTGGTACGTGCTCTCCCACATCCGCTCCCGCGGGTCCTTCAAGCCGTCTGCCAGCCGCTGCAGGGCCTCGGTCTCGATCTGCCGGACGCGTTCGCGGGTCAGGTTCAGCTTTTCGCCGATCTCCTTCAGCGTGTGGGGCTCCATGTCGCCCAAGCCGAATCGCATCCGCAACACGGTGGCTTCGCGTTCGTCCAGATGCTCGATCATCTGCAGCACGCTGGACAAGACGTCATGGTCCAGCAGCTCATCCTCGGGCGTCTTCATCCGCTCGTCCATCACCATCTCGCCCAGCGACCAGCCGACTTCGGCCTGGTCGGTTTGAGGCGTCGAATTGTAGATCCGGATGGCCTTCTTGATGATCGGCAGTTTCTTCTTCGGCAACCCCAGCACGCGGGCGATCTCCTCGTGAGTCGGCGTTCGCCCCAGTTCCTCGCTCAGCCGCGTATTCGCCCGCCGCCACTTGGACAGCAGTTCCACCATATAGGCTGGAATGCGAATCGTCTTGGCCGAGTTAATCAAGGCCCGCTTGATCGACTGTTTGATCCAGTAACTGGCGTAGGTGCTGAAGCGGGTCCCCACGTTGGGGTCAAACCCCTCGACGGCGCGGAGCAGGCCCAGGTTGCCTTCCTCGATCAGGTCCTGCAGACCCAGGCCTTTGCCCGAATAGCCGCGGGCGATATTGACCACCAGACGCAGGTTAGCCCGCACCATGCGATCCCGCGCCTCGGCGTCCCCCCCGGCGATCCTCGTCGCCAATTCCTGTTCGTCCGTGGCGGACAGCAAGGACGTCTCGTTGATCTCGCGGAGGTACGTTTCCAGCGGCGTCTGGGGCGACGAATCGGCCTTGTCACGCCGCCGGCTGCGACGGAACTCCTCCAGTTCGTCCAATTCCAACCGAGGCGGCGCCGGCTCCGGCTTGTCGTCCTGGTCCTCCTCGACCTGGTCCTCCTCGTCCTCTTCTTCCTCAAAGACATCCTCGTCCAGGATGAGGTCGCTGTCCAGCGTCCCGCCGGCAACGGCGCGGCAGGCTGGTTCGACCAGGAATTCTGAGGCGGTAAGTTGATCGGCGTCGGTCAATGGCATGGTATGGGTTGCTTTCTGGTGGCACAGGCATCCTGCCTGTGCAAGTCGCCAAGGCAATCCGTTGTCGGTCTACGATCCCCCAAGCAGGAAAGATCCGCAGACGGGTGCTGCGTGCAACACCCTGTATCGACCCGACCGGAGCCGTCACTCAAGTTTGCGCAGAAGGTGTTGAAGTAAGACGGCTGCAGGCGAAATAGGGGAGATCCCCAACCTAGGACTTCTCCCGGAACTGCCGGTCAGCAGGATTGCGCAAGGCGCAACGGTGAGCAGGGCCATGGACCGGCCCGCACTCTCAACGGACTGCGAACCTGCAACGGACGGAAGTCCGTTCTACGACGAAATCGCGGCGTGGATTCTGGACAGCCGCTCAGCCGTTCGTCTTGGCCGCCGGTGCGGCCGGCGGCTGGGCGGGGGGCGCCGCGGCCGGGGGCACGGCCGCCGGTGCGTCAGCCGGGCCCAGCAGTTCCGCCAGCTTCTGGTCCAACTTCTCGCCGCGGACATGCAGTGCATTGACCTTGCCGTCGCGTCCCACCAGCACCAGGAAGGGGATCGCGTCGATGCCGCACTTGACGGCCAAGGGATTCTCGAAGCCGGTGGCATTCGCGGTAGCGCTGAGCACCGTGGCCCAAGGCAAGGGCTGGACATCCAGGAACCGCACGACCTCCTGCGAATCGTCGTCCAGGTTGACGCCGACCACCTCGAACCCCTTGGCCTTGTACTTCTTGTAGCTGGCGTCGATGTTGGGAATCTCCTGCAAGCAGGGGCCGCACCAGGTGGCCCAGAAGTCGACCAGCACGACTTTGCCCTGGTACTTGCCCCAATCGAACGGCGAACCATCCGCCAACACGCCCTCGACGGCAAACGGCTGGCCGATCAATCCCGAGCGGCGGCGGCCGTTCGCGGCTCGCGCCTTGGCTTGCTCCGCCAGGGCCTGGTTGGCGTGGTCTTTGTACTTGGTCTCCAGCAGCGTAAAGGCCTCCGTCGCCTCCTTGTAATTCCCTGAGATCTCCAGCAACTGGGCGACCTGCGCCACAACCGACAGCGCATACTCGCCGGGTGTCGCGGCATCGAGCAGGCCTTTCAGCACGTCCAGCACCGGCTGGGCACTGTTGGGCTGGCCGGTCAGCAGCGCCCGCAGCTTGCCATCCAGGTCGAGCTCCGCTTCGCGCCCCTGGACGGCGGCTTGTTCGAGCATCGAGCGGACTTCAGCCGCAATCTGCGGGGTCTTGCTGTCCTTGTAGGCCGCGGTGATCGCCTGGTAAGCTTCCGCGGCGGCTTCCTTCTGGCCCATTTGCTGGAACAGCATCGCCGCCTGGCGGGTGATCATGAACACGCCCGGTGCATCAGGCTGGTCGGCGATCAGTTTCTTCAGTTCCGCCACCAGGGGCTTGACGTCCGTCACTTCGCCGCTGGCGAGTGTCTCCAGGGACATGCCGAACAGCATCAGCTTGCCCAGATTGGCGATTTCTGGATCGGGATCCTTCGACACCGTTCGCGCGTAGCCATTGAGTTCCTTTTCCGCCTGGCGATCCCCCAGGCGAACCAGCGCCCGCATCGCATCCAGCTTGACCTGTGTCGCCAGCACGCGGTCCTTCTTATCTTGCGACGTCTGCGTCAACTTGTCGGCCGCCTGGATCCGCGCCGTATGAATCGCCTGATAGTCGTTCATCATCTCCGGCTGCGTCTGGCCCTTCGGCTGCTCGCGGTCCATCCGCTGTAGGAACGCGATCAAGGCCTCTTTGCCTTCCGGAACTTGATAGCCCGCGCCGCTGGCAGCCGCGCCGCCGGGAGGGGTGATCGGCGGCGTGACCGGCGGTGCCGGCACCTCGCTGGGGGTGGCCGCGGGCAGCACCGGCGTGCTCTCAGTGGTCCCGGCCGCCCCAGCGCCGGCCGGCGCCGCGGGCTGGACCTGGGCCGGCGCGGCGCTCGCCGCGTTCGCAGACGCGGCGGTGTCGTCCGCCACCTCGTACTTGCCGCTGGCCGCCGTCAGGGGACCCTCCTCTTTCTGACCGCACCCGGCGATGAAGGCCGCCGCAGCAGCTAAAGTCAGGGCCGTCAAGACACACTGCGAGCGAGGAACGCACAAATCCTTTGCCATGAACACAGATCCCTTAAGTGAAGGCGGAAATCCGAGGCAGAGCCGGAGCGGACGCGGACAAACTGCGCAGATTGTAGGTGATTCGCCCCTTTTTGACAGCCCCGATTTCCCCTTTCCAATGCTGGTCTTGGTGGTCCATGTCCCCGGTCCGGGCTGGTCCAACGCCGGATCGTCGCAGCGGATATTCGCGGCGAGTATTCGCGAAGCAGCCGCCCGTTGCTATCGCACGCGGAACGACCGCAGCTGGCAGGGGAGCAGATCGAGTCGGATCTTCCCGTCCGCGGCGGGGACCGCCTGGCCGCTGACCGCGTCGGTCACCGTGCCGGCTCCCACCGCCACGGTCACGCTTGGCTTCGCCTGCAGCGACGTATTGACCGCGGCAAGCCAAACGCCGTGCGGGCTCGCCTCGATGCGGCGGACCGCGACGTCGCGATCGCTGGCCGCGTCCGGGACCACGCGGCTGGGCAGCGCCGGCAGGGCCAGGTAGTGGGCGTTGAAGTCGCGGACGTACGCCGGAAAGCCGCGGGCAAAGTTGCCGCCGACCAAGTAGCCGATCATCGTCGGGTCGCCGTTGGCCACCGCCAAGGCTTCCGCGTGCATGCAAGACGGTCCGGCCCGTTCGATGTCGGCCACAAAGTACCCCAACAACTCCTTGTCGCTCTTGTCGAACATCATGTGCTCGTTCAGTGCGTAATGGCGGATGATCGCCAGCCCCGTGGGCGTTCGATAGGCGTCCAACGTCCGCGGCGAGGCGACGGTGTAACTGCGATTGAAGGCGTGCGTCAAGAACACGCCGGGCGTGTCCTGATAGCGTTGCGGATCGTCCGCGGGCCGCGAATGCTGGACTTCCCAGTTGCCCCAGTTCAAGCCGGGCGCCGTCAACGCCTGGAGATACAGGTCGCCGTCGACCACCTGCCGGACCGTCAGCGGTACGATCGGGCCGCGCTCGCCGGCCTGATGTTCCGGTCGTTGCAGGATCGGATTCCAGAGGTCCGGCTGATCGGCCACCATCCGCGGGTCCCACGTGGCGAACGGCACGCCCGGTTCGCCCGGACAGCCGGTGAACAACACCACCGCGTCGTCCACCCCGCCCGCTTGCAAGTGATCGCGAATCGCGATCAGGAACTCGCGGCGTTTGCCGCCCCACCAGTCCAGGTATTGGGCGTACAGCGACGCATCGTCCTTGAGCGCCGCCCGCGTTATGGGCTGGCCGCGGCTCGATTCGGCCGCGAACCTCGCCAACGCCTTGTCCGAGAAACTGACCGGCAACTGGCCCCGCGTCCGGAGCCAGACGCCGGCGAACGGGGCTTTGCTGCGGAGCCGGATCACGGTCAAGTCGAGCATCTTGCGAAAGTCCGCGATCGTATCCGGATCCGTGATGTCCGCGTTGGCCGACTCGACCCAACTAATGTGCGTGTACGCGTCGTCCCGCGTCAGCGGCCGGGCCCGCCGCTGGTCGCCCAGCCCCTTGTAGCCCTTGCTGCCGGAGTACTCGTAGTACGGCAAGACCTCGAACCCATAGCGGCCCATCAGTTCGACAATCTCGCCCCACAGGTTCTTGGTCGCATTGTCGAAGAACA